>Ga0163209_1000945_pt1 | contig 12676 bp, 11 predicted proteins | sample Kivu_160m_FD_113538 | JGI IMG/M metagenome (GOLD analysis project Ga0163209, IMG submission 113538) | Freshwater microbial communities from Lake Kivu, Western Province, Rwanda to study Microbial Dark Matter (Phase II) - Kivu_160m | ecosystem: Environmental > Aquatic > Freshwater > Lake ... | reverse complement strand
CCCTGATACGGAACCCGTGAAGTCGAGCACCCTTATTCCCTCGAGAAGACTATGCATTTCAAACACCTCCTGGACGCCGCGACTTCGGATATTTTTTATACTGGCTCAGCTTTCCCGAATTTTGGGTTATCTTATATACTCCCTCCCCCGATGTCAAGCGTTTTTTGGAGATTGTTTATTAAAGACTGGCGGGCGGTTTCCCCGGTTGGCTTGGCGGTGATGAACCAGCCAAACAAACATCTGCAACCGATCTGATGAGGGAGTTTTTAAAGAGCATCCCGAGATTACTAATTAAATGGTGCCGTTGCTATCAGGGGATACCGTTACTCTGCGGAACTGGCATTTGGCCACACCGCAATGGCGGCAGCGGTTGAACGCCGCCTCTGATCCGCTCACGCCGAGGCCCGCGCAGATCGTGACCGATTTCTTGGGGACCATCATGCAGGAATCGTTCAGCACCACGCCGATGCTGCCCGCCGGCAGCATGCTGAAGATCAGGCGCTGGTCGGTCAACGGCCAGTCGAGATAGCCGGGATTAAGCCACGCCCCCGCCTCCACCCCCTCCGCGCTCAGCCGTCCGCAGGCCATGTGCTGTACCTGGAATCCCACCAGACCCAGTGCAATCGTGCCGGCTATATCGAGGTTGAGCGCCTGCATCTGCTCACCCTCTTGAATAAGCGCCGTGACGCGGGCCTCCAGCTCCGGGCCCAGTGTGTACAGGGCAATCCCCAGTGCTCTGCTGCCCTCCCATAATGAGCTGATCTTGCGGCCGATGCTCAGTTCAATCCCGTTTTCCAGCGTCACGCTCTGCGTGCCCAGCCGCGCCACAGGGAATTCACGGTAGATAGCCCGCGGCTTTGCCAGGTCTTCCGCCTCCTCAGCTATGCGGGAGACCATATCAATAATAGTCTGGCGGGGCTTTTTATCTGCGCCGTACCCGTGGATGGCCAGGATCACCTGCGGGTCTATCGCTATTTCGAAATTATCAAGTATCTCTTCTCCCGACATAACCTGCATTCCTTTAAGGCTGTTGTCCAATGCTTTTAATCATATACCTGCGCCTGTTTATGATATAATATCAGCCCGAATCATTATCCACAATGCATATCAATAAAGTCGTTCTTCATTCTGAGAGATATCCCGGCAGGGACTGTTATCCCTTCAACCTGGATATCTTCAATCAGACTGCCTCGGTAGCCTTCCCCGGCCCGGTGACCTTCTTTGCAGGCGAGAACGGGACAGGCAAGTCCACGCTGCTCAAAGCCATCTGTCAGAAGTGCGGTATCCATATCTGGGAGGACACCGAGGGGGCGCGCTACAAGTATAATCCCTACGAGGGCCGCTTCCACGAATACATCGATGTGGAATGGGTGGAGGGGCCTGTGCCGGGTTCGTATTTCAGCTCGCAGATATTCCAGGATTTTGCCCGTTACCTCGACGAGTGGGCGCATGCCGACCCGGGAATGCTCGAGTACTTCGGCGGGGGCTCCCTGCTGACCCAGTCCCACGGCCAGTCACTCATTTCTTTCTTCAGTTCCAGGTATAAGATAAAGGGCCTTTATTTCCTGGACGAGCCTGAAACCGCGCTCTCTCCCAAAAGCCAGCTCAAGCTCCTGAAGCTTCTCAAGGAGATGAGCACGGACGGGCATGCCCAGTTCATCATAACCAGCCACTCGCCGATCCTGCTGGCCTTTCCAGGGGCCGTCATCTATGATTTCGACTCCGTGCCCATCACGACTATTGATTATAAAGACACGGAATACTACCAGATATACAGGGAGTTTATGAATAACAAAGACGCCTACCTGGGAAGTCTGTAATGAGGTGACGGCAAGGAAATAACTGATATGAATGAGATCAAATACAGGATATTCGATGCTATCGGCAATACCCCGCTGGTGGAGCTGGGGCCTATTGACGGGGTGAATCCGCATGTCAAAATACTGGCCAAGCTGGAGGGGTGCAATCCGGGCGGCTCGGGTAAGGACAGGCCGGCATATTACATGATCAGGAAAGCCGAGGAAGACGGCCTTTTGACCCGGGACAAGGTCATTGTAGAGCCCACCTCCGGCAATACCGGCATCGCCCTGGCAATGATCGGCTCGGCCAGGGGGTACAGGGTAAAGCTCTTTATGCCGGAGTGTGTCAGCACAGAGCGCCAGATATGCCTGCAGGCCTTCGGGGCCGAGGTTGTTTTAACACCGGCCAGGGAGGCGACGGACGGCGCCATCCGACGGGCCCGGCAGTTTATCGAGAATGAGCCCGGCAATTACTATATGCCCAACCAGTTCGAAAACCCGAACAACCTTCTCTCGCATTATGAGACCACCGGGCCGGAGATATACCGGCAGACCAACGGCGAGGTGGATGTATTTATCGCCGGTTTAGGCACTTCAGGGACGCTGATCGGGACGGGCAAGTACCTGAGGGAGAAGAAGCCGGGCGTCCGTGTCATAGCCGTGGAGCCCACTGAAGGCCATACCATCCAGGGACTTAAAAACATGACGGAATCTATCGTACCCGGCATCTACGACAGGGGGGGATTTGACGAAAAAGTCGTCGTCGGGGACGGTGAGGCCTTCGCGACTACTAGAATGCTGGCCACCAGGGAGGGTATCTTCGTGGGCATGTCCAGCGGTGCCGCCGTGGCCGGGGCCGTCCGGGTCGCCGGAAGCATGGACAGGGGAAATATCGTGGTGATATTGCCAGACCGGGGCGACCGCTACCTCAGTACCACTCTCTTTCGTTCCATCTGCGCCAAGTGCCCGCCTTAAAAACGCCCGGCCAGCAATTCGGCGATATGCACGACCCTGATCGGGCTGCCCTTCTTATGCAGGCCGCCCCGTAACTGCAATACGCAGGGCATGCAGCCGGTGACTACTGTATCCACGCCCGTGGCCTCGATATTGGCCAGCTTGCGCTGCAGTACGGAGCCGCACAGTTCGGGATGCGCCAGCAGCGTGTCCCCGCCAAAGCCGCAACAGGCGTCCGCGTCGTTCATCTCGACCAGCTCATAACCGGCCGATTCTATGAGCTTCCTGGGCTCCGCAGATATGCCCAGCCCGCGCCTCAGGTGGCATGGGTCATGGTATGTTACTCTGCCCACTGCCGCTGCCTTTATCCCGCGCCCCGGCCCCAGCTCGGAGAGAAGCTGTGACAGGTCGCGCACCTTGCCGGACAGATGCAAGGCCCTCTCATGCAGGGCCGGTTCGCCGGCAGTGAGGCTGAGAAATTCTTTTTTCAACATGACGGCGCAGCCCGGGCAGACGGTGACAACATAGTCCGGCTCCTGCCCTGACAGCGCTTCGATGTTGTGCCTGGCCAGCGCTAATGCAGTGCCGGAATCCCCGGCGAAATAGGCCGGCGCCCCGCAGCAGGCCTGGTCCTGCGGGTAATAGGGGGCAACGTCATACCTTTCGAGCAGGCGCATGACGTCTTCGCCCAGTCCAGGGTAGGCGAAGGAAGTTATACACCCGGAATAAAAGGCCACTTTCGGTGCCTTCCCGGCCACTGGTGACTTGTATGCCGTCATGCGGTCGCCCAGCAAAATAGTCTGCAGTCCCGGCAGGCTGATGGTGTCGGTTATGCTCCTCAGGGGGTAAGGCAGGCTCTTGATCATGGAATCGGCATCTAAAAACGGCCCCTCCAGCCTGGCGCAGGTTCTGACCGCCCCTTCCAGCCTGGCGGGATGCTTTAAAATCATGCGGTAGGCCAGCTTCTTGCCGGCGGCAAGGCCCTTCTCCTCTACATGTTTAGCGCGCATCCTCCGTATCAGGCCGGGTATATCGATACCGGCGGGGCAGACGGATTTGCAGGACATGCATCCCAAACACATCTCCGCAAGCTCGCGGGAACGTTCGCGGTCGTGGTAAAAGGCGGTAAGTATGGTGCCGATGCCGCCCTGGTATACATGGCCGTAGGTCTGCCCGGACAGCGAGGCGAAGACGGGGCAGACGTTAAGGCAGACGCCGCACTTGATGCAGTATAGTGCTTCCCTGAAGTCGTCCGAATCCCTCATCCTGCTGCGGCCGTTGTCGACCAGCACGATGTGCAGCTCGCGCGGCCCCTGGCCGCCGGGTAGCGGCATGCCACAAACTTCTCCGGCGCGGCCGGTCCCCGTGATGAAAGAAGTGTAGATGGTCATCTTGGTGCCCACACAGCTCCGGCTGAGCAGCCTGAGGACTGCATTCGCATCCTCAAAGCCTCGCACAATTTTCTCTATACCCACGACAGCTACCTGCAGCGGGGACAGGGTAGTCACGAGCTGGCCGTTTCCCTCGTTGGTCAGGATGACGATGGTGCCGGTATCGGCTATGGCGATATTGGCCCCGGATATGCCCATGCCTGCATCAAGGTAGGATTGGCGCAGCGATCGGCGCACCGTGTCCAGCAGCGGCTGCGAATCGGAGCTGACCTGCTCCCCCAGCAGCTCTGAAAAGAGCGATGCGATCTGCTCGGCTGTCTTGTGTATGGCGGGGCCTACGAGGTGGGCAGGTTTCTCCCCCGCAAGCTGAACTATCCTCTCGCCGATGTCCGTTTCATCCACGCGGATGCCGCGCTGTTCAAGGTGATGGCGCAGCCCGATCTCCTCGGTCAGCATGGACTTGGACTTGATTATATGCTTTACCCCAAGCTCCCGGGCCAGCCCGGCGATGTAATCATTGGCCTTGCCCGCATTCTCAGCCTCGAAGATGACAGCACCAGAGGCCGCGGCGTTCTCTTTGAATTGACGGACCAGGGCCGGAAGGTCATCAATAGCCTTCTTTTTCCTCTCGTGCAGGTCCTGCCGCAGCGCTTCGAAGTCGATGCCGGTCATGCCCATCTGCCGGCCGAACCTGGTAAGCATGGTGAAGCGGCTGAGCGCCGCCTGCAGAGTCTCGTCCGCAAGCGCCCGTCTGACCTGTTTTCTCAATTTGCCTGCCATTAGCCCCTTTATAAAGCTGATGTTAAATCAGGCTCTGAAGATCAGTATATGCTCTTCGTCCGGCCCCTGGGCGCGTGCAAAAATTGCCCCGGGTATATCGGCGGTGGTATTGCGCCCGGTCAGGTAGGTAATGAACGTGGGGAGCTTATGGCTCTGTATGCCGCCGGATGAGCCCTTGATAAGTTCAGCAGCATCCGCCAGGCTGCCGGCGATGCGGCTGCCGTCGAGCAGAGTGAGGTGCAGCTTTGGCAGGATCGCCGCCAGGCGCGCGTTGCCCTCGTTTTCCAGCGTCACCAGCGTGCCTGTTTCAGCTATGCCGAAGTCTGCCTCGGTGATGCCCAATCCGGCGCCAGCATACACCTCTTTCAAGATGCGCCGGGCAACCTGCAAGATGGCCTCGGGTTCGGCAGGCACCTGTTCCCCGGCTGCGGCCGAGATGAGTTCAGCCAGCTTATCGACTGGCACATCCTGTCCCCTGGCCATCTGTGCCGCCCATTGCGTGATAGATGTTTCCGTGACCTTGACCCCGGCGGCTGCCAGGCGGGCGGTCAGGCCCAGCCTGTCCGCAATCGGGGAGCCCGACTTGACGACTACTTTTATGTCCTTGTCGCTGACCAGCTTTAACACATACTCGGTAGCCTCTTCAACTGAGCATGCCAGGAACACCTGTGCCCCGGTAAGTGTCGCCTCGGTTTTAAATCTCTCTAAAATTTCACTGTTATCAACCATAGCTAACCTCGCTCAGACGTCTAAACGCCGGCGGAGATATACTGGATGGTGCCGTCGGGCACCACCGCGGCCTTTGCGCCGCCGGGATAATCCTGTCTCAGTATAACCAGCGCTTCAGCCCATGTCTTTACCCACCTGGTGCCCGGTATGGCCAGCCAGTCTGCCATGGAGTGTTCGAACTGGGGGCAGAGGACGATCATCCTTTTTATCCACGGCAGGGAATAGTTGACCGGCTGGAATTGCCGTCCTTTGACATTTTTGCCGAAACTGCCGATCAGGTAATGGACCACCTGGCCGCCGGGGCAATCCATGATAAGCACCAGGTCGCCGCCTTTGTGCATCAACATGGTGATGCCGATTATCATGCCTAAAATAGCCTCGTTCCCTTTGCAGTATGTATTCACCACGGCCACGTCTATATCCGGGACAGGCCCGGTGGCATAGTGGACAGTGGCAGCTTCAGCCGCGCGGTAATACTCCGATTGCACGTCGCCGCAGAAGACGGCGCAGGCCTTTCCTCTTCCATTCACCAGCACGTCGATCTTGAAGTCCAGCCCCGCCAGGCCGGCGGCCTCCTGGAAATCCTTTACCATGGGATTTTCCCTGTAGTTGCTCATACCCACCAGGTTCCCCTTACCCTCGGCCCTGGCCTTGAATTCGAGCTCGTGGTAGTGCTCGATCGATTCCATGGCGGACACCCCCGGCAATATGATCTTGCCGCCTCCGCCGAACCCGGTCTGGGGATGGGTTATCACCGACCCTATCCCGATCTTGAGGTCGCAGGCCATCACCTCCGAGTTTACATAAAGTTTAGTCCCCTGAGAGGTAGTCCCGGCGTAGGCGCAGTTTTCATACACGTTGTGATTGTAAACGGGGAAGCGGTCGAGGGTATGGCTGCCGAGCTTTTTCTGAAAATCCAGGTAAGAGTGCGCCGCGTGGCACCCGGTGGCGCACACAAGGCGGATGGACCCGTCGGGGATACCGGCTTCCTGCAACTCTTCCAGCACGTGGCGTAGAATTGTTGCCACCGGCGTGGGACGCGAGATATCGTCAAATATTATGGCCACATGGCTTTTGCCGGCAGCCAGTTTTCTCAGGGGTAGTGTGCCGGACGGATGAGATAGCGCCTCTTTGATTTGATTGTCGCTTAGCTCGGGCTGTGAATGGCCGTTCATGAGGCAGGGTATGGCCTCCCATCCGGCAGGGAAAGAGAGTTTCAATTCGCCTTCCCCGTGCCACATGCGGTTGGGTACTTTAATGGTGCGGGCCGGCATCACGCGAAATTATATATTGTGAGCGATGACATTGCCAATTGATAATTGAAACCATAATCTATACAATAGTGAACGGTAAGATTTGGTATAAGAAAGCCACATGGGAATACAGGATCTTCTCAGGATAGCCATTGATAACTATGCCTCAGACCTGCATTTGAGGGTAGGGTCAGTTCCAACGTTGCGGATCTTCGGCAGTTTGGTCCCCATACCCGATATGGCGCCATTGACTCCCAGGGACGTCGAGCTTTATTTCGAAGAGGTTACAACCGCCGAGAAAAGGAAGATGTTTGCAGCCCGGCATGAGCTGGACTTCGAATTCAGCGTCAAAGACTATACCCGGTGCAGGATTAACGTGATGCAGCAGCGCTCCACCCTCAGCATAGCAGTCAGGATAATACCCTATACGATTCCCGGCCTGGGGGAGTTAAACCTTCCCCCGGTGATAAAAGACCTGGCCATGAAACGGTCGGGGCTGATACTCATAACCGGGGCCAAGGGCAGCGGCAAGTCGACCACTATCGCTGCGATGGTCGAATATCTAAATCAGAACGTTCAGCGCAATATAATAACTATCGAGGACCCAATTGAGTATGTCTTCAGGAACAAAAAGTGCCTGATAGTCCAGAGGAACGTGGGGCATGATACCGAATCGTTTGATGTTGCCCTGGTACACGCTCTGCGGCATGATCCAGATGTGATCGTGGTGGGAGAGATACGAGAGATCCAGACCATGCAGACGGCCATCAGGGCAGCCGAAACAGGGCACCTGGTGATGGGGACCATGCACACCATAGATGCCGCCCAGACAATCAATCGCATACTTGATATGTTTCCCGACAGGCAGCAGGAGCAGGTGAGGAGCGAGCTTTCTCAAATACTCGTGGCCGTAATCTGCCAGTTCCTCATACCCTCTAAGGGCGATGGGGGGATGGTCCCGGCCTGCGAGATTATGCTCAGCAATAATGCGATCAGGAATACAATTCGCGAGGGGCGCATACACCAGCTTTACGGACAGATACAGGTTTTTCACAAGGAAGGGATGCAGACGCTTAACCAGGCATTGACTGACTTGATAGGGAAGGGGCTGATAACCGAGGAGCAGGCCTACAACTATACCAATATGATTGAGGAACTGAAATCCCTGCAAAGCTCATCGCGTAAAACCGGCTAAACGACCAAATAGAGGGAGCCGCCCGGGCGGCAGGGCCAGATTACAGTATGGATTAAGCGGACAAAATGTGAGTTAAACCCTTGAGAAAAGCCTGAGACCTTCCACTATGGTTGACGGCACCAGGTCCCAGACCGCCGACATCTCGGCGCCCATGCCGTAGCCGCACCTCTCGCAGATTTTTTCCTCGTAACCCGGGCAGTAGGGATAGCGTTTGCCGTCGGGCAGCACGAAGTCGGTCACCCAGCAGCGCTGAACGTACTTATTATTGCGCAGGCGTCTCAGCCCCTCCGTGGAGTTGATAATAAAATAGCCTTTCTTCTTGTAGCTGATCAACCAGTCGATGACCTGGCTGCGCCTGTCCCAGGGCAGGAACATATCCTCCGTGCCCCCGTGTGGTGTGTGGAAATTGAAGGACATCCCCCGTATATTTTTGATCTTGACCATCTCCTCCACGAACTCCGGCACGCATTCCCAGTTGAACACGTTGGCCACGAAATTGACGCTGATGTGCGGGTATTTCGATTCCGAGATGTTCTTGACAGCCAGGTCGTAGGAGCCTTCGCCGCGGATTATATCATGGTACTTTCTTGTGCCGTCTATGCTGACGAATATGCGGTCGGTCTTGCTGTTGGGTATGGGAAGGGTGCCGTTGGTGCTGTAGCTGGTGGACACGAAACCCATGCGGCGGGCCTCGAGCACCAGGTCCTCCAGCGTGAGATCGCCGTCCCTCCACAGCAGCGGCTCGCCACCTTCAAACGTGACCATGCGCGACCCGGCATCGTGGCACTCTTTGAGCAGGCTCCTGACTTTCTGGAAGCTGAAATCTTCCATCTCCAGCAGCCCGCTCTCAGTGGCCTTGGAGATGGCGCAATGCCTGCATTTCAGATTGCAGCGGGAGGTGATGAAGACCACCGACTGAAGAGGCATTTTGCGGCCCAGGAAGCGGCTCTTCAGATACCAGTTTGCATAGTACATGATTTCTAACATGAAAACAGCCCTTTCTAATAAATAATTACGATCACATAAGCGATGAAAATCAGCAGCGTAAAGAAAACCAGCAGGTTGCGGGCCTGCCTCCATGCGATAAGGAACCATTCGTGTCCCTCGAGCATCTGCTCCATAGGTCCCATCCACCACCTGGCCCGGATTCTGTCATACTGGCCGTCCCTGATTTTACGTGTGGTCTGGATGAACGATACGGCCATGGGGAGGCTGAGCAACACCAGCAGTGCAGTGTAGGGCAGGACTCCCATGATGGCGCCCAGGATTATAATGGCGTAGGCGGCAGCCAGAATAAAAGGCAGCATTGCGATGGCCCTGGCCTGGCTGCCCAATACTACGACCAGCGTTCTCTTTTTCACTGCAATATCCGGCCTGTAGTCCATTACCGAGTGGATGAAGAGGATCAGCCCCACCAGGATGCCGACTGGCATGGCCACTAATACAGGCTCCCAGCTGAAGCTGCCTGTTACGGCATAGTATGTGCCCAGGCATATGCCCGGGCCCATGGAGGCGCTAACCACCAGTTCGCCCAGGCCCCGGTAGGAAAATTTCAGCGGCGGCATGGAGTAGTAAAAGCTGATTACGGCGCCGCCCGCGGCGATGGCCGCCACCGGCCAGCCGGACTCGATGGTCAGGTAGATGCAGGCAGCTATTCCAAAGGCGAAAAGGATGAGAGAGGCGGCCAGCAGCTGGTTCATCTTGATGTCCCCGCTCACAACATAGGGGGCTTTGATCGTGCGGATGGGATCGGCGCTTTCGCTCTGGACGGTGTCCCTCAGGCCGGTGCCCCCGGCTCTTAGGTCGGCGTAATCGTCCAGCAGGTTGGTGCCGAGGTGTACTACCATGACGCCCAGGAAGGCTATGCTAAAATATAGCAGATTAAATTCATCGTGGGCATAGGCCAGCAGGCCTCCCAGAAGGCAGGCCATGGCCGAGTTGGGAAGCGCTACCCAGCGCGCCGAGTCCCACCAGATTTTAAGTTTATTGGTGGACAGCTGATAATATTGAGGCATGTTTTTAAAATATAAGCTTTAAGGGCGCCGCTGTCAAAGCTGACCAATAACGACAGTAAAGGTAATTGCACGTGGTAAACGACAGGCTTAACAAAAAGATATTTTTGACCGACGGCGAATTCGAGGAGCTTTTCGGGCCCCGCATTGCGCGTCTGGTCTCTATCATGAACGAATCCGCTGCGGGGATCTGCCCAAGCTGCAACGGCTATTGCTGCAAGAATATCCGCTGCATGTTTTACTCGGAATACTTTAGCTCCTGTCCCATCTTCGACAGGAGGCCGCGCGAGTGCCGTTATCATTTCTGCAACGAGGTGTTCACGGCAGCGCCGCTGACCAGGGACGAGAAGGACCAGATGCAGCAACCGGTGGAAGAGCTCGTCTGCGGCAGCAAAGGCGAGATAGCCAGCCTGTTCTTCCTCTTTCCTGAATTCCCGCTGGACGAGAAAGGGCTGGCAGCGCTGGGGATCAAGCAAGAGGTGCAAAGAATTATAGGTGATTTTGAACAGGGCAAGCTGGACGAGCGCGCAGCTTTTGAAGGGCTGAAGCAGTTGTGCAGGGATGATGCGGTCATCCCTTTATGAGAAGCTATTTCTGGATCAGTACCATATCGAAGATGAAGTTTTTCACCCTGGCGGCATATTCGCGGTAAAAGAACGCTGTATTATCCACGATATATTGCTGTTCAAATCCCAGCATGATAGAAGAAAAAATCGTTGCTATATAATGCTCGTCTACCTCTTTGAAAACACCCTGTTCCTTGCCCTCCCGGAGTATCTGTGAGAGGGTCTCACGGTAACCCCTGTAAAGCTTGCTCAGGATGCGCTGCATGCGCTCGTTGAATTTGATCTGCGTCAGGAAGTCAAAGGTAACATAGATGTATTCCTTCTCATTTTCGACAAGGCCAAAGCCCTGGTCGATGAAGATGCCCAGCTTTTCCTTCGGATCGGCCACCCGCTCGAGCGCCCGCTCCAGGGATGTACGCACGTTCTGCTGCATATCCCTGAGCAGCGTGACCAGCATATTCTCCTTGTCTTTAAAATAGTGGTGTATCAGTCCCGAGGAAACGCCCGCTTTCTTGGCAATATCCATCATGGTGAAATTGTAATAGCCTTTTTCCGCTATAATCTCATATGCTGCACGGGTGATCTGTCTTTTCCTGTAGCTGGCTATCTGTTTTCCGCGCTGCGTGCGGTTAAGCTTGGCGCCCCGCTTCCCGACCATACCCGTCTGAAATACTCTGCTTTTTTTCTGCGGCATCGATAATACCTCTCAATACGGATCATGCACGCTCTGCCGTGACTGGCCCCGCTGTGTATAATAATATAAAATTTCGGCTAATTGCACAATCAATCAATGAATTCAGTATCCATGATATATCTAATCTGCAAGCTGTTTTAATCATGCAAAAGTTCAATATTATATCACGGACAGGTCGGCGCTGGTTAAGTTCTGGACATTTATAGCGGACGTGTGTAAAAATATGCATCAGTCGGCTGTAAAGTTGAAGGATGATTCTTAAGGAGGCATGTGATGAAAATATTCGCAGGTCTGTTGCTGGCTGCGGTGGTATTGTTTTCCGGGTATAACTGTGTTGTGCCGGACGGGAAGCTGTGCATTATCACGGAAGAGAATCCGCCCTATAACTTTACAGATGAGCGGGGCAATATCAGCGGTCAGTCAACCGAGATCATGCATTTGCTTATGAGCCAGGTGGGCAGCGATGCGTCCATCGAAATGATGCCGTGGTCGAGGGGATATGATATAGTGCGGAACCAGCCCGATACCATAATCTACTCCACCAGCAGGATACCCTTCAGGGAAGAGATGTTCAAGTGGGTCGGCCCCATCGGCTTTGCCGATGAGTGGTTTTATGCCAGGCGGGGATCGGACATCAAGATCAGCTCACTGGACGATGCCAGGAAAGTCAAATCGATTGCCGTTTACAGGGATGATTCCAACCAGCTGTACTTGATCGAGAAAGGTTTTAACAACCTGGATGTCAGCGAAAATGACCTGCAGTGTATCAGAAAGCTCATGGAAGGCAAGGTTGACCTCTGGCTGGGACCGTCCCAGGGGTTCCCCTTCCTGGCTTATCAGGCCGGAATAAATCCTGCGGAGATTGAGCTGGTATCATATGTGCGGCGCAGCGAATGGTACATTGCTTTTAATCGCGAGACCCCGGATACAACCATCGAAACCTGGCAGAAGGCCCTGGATAAGATGAAGAAGCCGGACAAGCCCGACACCCTCAGTATTTATGAGGAGATTATTACGAGCTATGTCCTGCCCCGCTATACGGCTGACAGCATAGACAGGGAGGTGGTGATCCAGCTTGTGGAAAAAACGGCCGGCGACATTGCTGCGGATGCCGCGGGGACTATCCGGAAAATCAATGCCGGCGAAAGCCCCTATCGCGATAAGGACAGGCCGGACCTCTACGTTTACGTTTTCGACAAATACGTGACCGAGGCGGCCAATGCCAGCAACCCGGCGGTAGTCGGCCGCAATCTCAAAGGTGTCCCCGATATGGCCGGGAAGCTTTTCAGGGACAATATCGTGG
>Ga0163209_1000944_pt1 | contig 12683 bp, 12 predicted proteins | sample Kivu_160m_FD_113538 | JGI IMG/M metagenome (GOLD analysis project Ga0163209, IMG submission 113538) | Freshwater microbial communities from Lake Kivu, Western Province, Rwanda to study Microbial Dark Matter (Phase II) - Kivu_160m | ecosystem: Environmental > Aquatic > Freshwater > Lake ... | reverse complement strand
GCAAGGGATGTTGCACACTGGTAAAGAAGGGAATGGAGCTCTACCGGTGGAATGCCCCATTCATTCATCATATGCCATGGGCTCATCCCCGTGCCTCCTCCTGCGGCATCCACAGTAAGGAGATCCAGACTATATTTCGAGGCAAAAGAGATTGCCCTGGCAAGATCCGCTGGCCGATAGGCACCTGTTTTGAGAAAGATATACTTGGCACCCGCCTTGCGCAATTCTTCAACCCTATTTGCAAAAGATTCCTCAGAGACCATACCTACCCGTGAATGTCGTTCAAATTCCTTGAAGGCCCCTCGATCAAAGGCTTTCATCACATTAGGATCCGTTGGATCGGGAAGGACAATATAACCCCTCTCATGAAGCATCTGGGCTTTTTTTAGATTTCTTATTTTTACCTCTCCCCCAATGTCTTTTGCCCCTTGCCCCCATTTGAGTTCAATACATTCGACTCCAAGCTTTTCAATGGCGTATTCATGAACACCGAGACGAGTATCCTCGATATTGGCTTGGACGACAATTGCCCCATAACCGTCCCGTTGATAGTCTTTGTAGAGTTTGACACGGAATTTGAGGTCTCTGGTATCGATGACACGACCGTTCTTGATCATTGCATCAGGATCCATCCCGACCACATTTTCACCGATGGTCAAACCTGTGCCGGCGAGGGCAGATCCAATGGCCAATCCCTCCCAATTATTTTTGGCAATGTCCGTCGATCCAATTCCGGAGATGATCCAAGGATAATGAAATTTGATTCCACGATCACGGCCAATGATGACTTCGAGATCAACGGCAGGAAAGATAGCCTTATCGCTATCAGGCTCGATTCCATAAGCTCCAACAGCCGTCCCCATGATGTTGAAATGCGAATAATCAACGGGATAGACCTTTTCAGCAGCAGTGGTGATGACGCCAAACGGTTGTGGGTAGATGACCTCATGGCCGCGATAGGCGGATTTGCCGATTTCGCACATCCCGATACAACCATCTACACAGGTCACACACATCCCTGAGGCGTGGACAATCGAACCTTCCGTCCTGTTTTTAGTCAATGTTGCTGCTGACGCATTGATTCGAGATAATGACATGGGTTATGCTCCTTTCCTCTTCTTAATCCTTTTTAATTTCACAAGCCACACAGGGGGTCATGTAACACATCATATCTTCGGCCCCTTCTTTTTCAAGACAGGGAGGCGAAAGATTAGCACAACCTCCACAGATCGGCCTATCGGGTTCGGTATAGGTGCAGCGAAGCTGACAGGTCGGGCAGATATAGAGGCAAGCTCCGCATCGGCGGCAGTCCTCTGATTGGATGTCGAAAGGGGTTCCGATGCTTCTCTTCTCACCCCGACTGCGAAACCCGATGGCCTTGGCCATCATTTGTTCTTCGCACATCCGCACGCACCTTCCACAAAGGATGCAATCTTCATATTCCTGCTTAAACCGTTGTGTCCGTACCTCAGAAGCTGAGGCCAGATCCTGAATCGTTTTTGATTGAGGACACGATCCGAGAAGAAGTTCCAGGATCATCTTTCGGGCCTTGATCACACGAGAGGAAGCGGTACGCACTTTAAGACCTTCCTCGACTGGGTAGGTGCATGAGGTGACAAGCTTTGCCTTGGCTCCTTCACCGATTTCAACCAAACAGAGACGGCATGCCCCATAGGGGGAAAGCCCATCCATGTGACAAAGGGTTGGAATGGGAAATCCATAAAATCTTGAAGCTTCGAGCAGTGTTGTCCCTTCCTCAGCTGCAATCTCTAAACCGTTGATATGAAGAGAAACCATGGCACCTTCCCTTTTTAAAGATCTACAGGATGTCTATAGCGCTCAATTTACAGATACTCTTACAAGCCCCGCACTTGATACACTTTTCAGGGTCGATCACCTGAAGCTCCTTCTTCTTCCCCGTGATCGCCTCTGAAGGACAGATCCGAAGGCAAAGCTGACAGCCTGTGCAATTTTTGTTGATACAGTAAGTGATCAACTCCTTACACACTCCTGCAGGGCATCGCTTATGTTCGATATGTTCCAGATACTCGTTACGGAAATAACGAAGGGTGGAGAGGACAGGATTCGGTGCGGTTTGTCCAAGGCCACACAGGGTTGTATCTTTTACCGTAATCGCAAGCTCTTCAAGAAGATCAAGTGACTCCAATGTCCCCTCGCCCCTTGTTATCCCATCGAGAATCTCATACATTCGTTGGGTCCCTTTACGGCAGGTGAAACACTTACCACAGGATTCGTCCTTGAGAAAGTTCATAAAGTATTTGGCGACATCAACCATGCAGGTCTGTTCATCCATGACGATCATGCCCCCCGACCCCATAATGGCGCCTGCCTGAGTCAGGTTTTCATAATCGATCGTCAGATCAAACAGCTTGGCCGGGATGCAACCACCGGAGGGTCCCCCTGTCTGAACTGCTTTAATCTTGGCCTCGCCAACAGGGCCCCCTCCAATGTCATAGATAACCTTATAAAGGGTTGTCCCCATTGGCACCTCAACCAAACCCGTATATTTCACCTTGCCCACGAGGCTGAATATCTTGGTGCCTGAATTTTTTTTTGTCCCGGTCCTCTTGAAATCCTCTGCGCCATTCTCAAAGATAATGGGAATATTCGCCCAAGTTTCTACGTTGTTGATCGCTGTCGGTTTTCCATCAATGCCTTTCTGAACGGGAAATGGTGGACGCTGTCTTGGCTCACCCATCTTCCCCTCTATCGATCTGATCAAAGCGGTCTCTTCCCCACAGACAAACGCGCCTGCTCCTCTCATCAGATGAATGTCAAAGGTGAATTCCGTTCCAAGAACATTTTTGCCAAGGAGCCCAAGCTCACGGGCCTGTCGGAGGGCAATGACCAAATGTTTGATGGCGAGCGGGTATTCGTTACGGACATAGATAACACCTTCTATCGCTCCCGTTGCATAGGCGCCTATGATCATGCCTTCGATAATGCTATGGGGGTTCCCTTCGAGGACGCTGCGATCCATGTAGGCCCCAGGATCACCCTCATCGGCATTACAAATGATGAACTTCCCATTGCCATTTGGCTGTTGAGCCAACATTTCCCACTTCAGACCTGCAGGGAAACCGGCACCTCCTCGGCCACGAAGCCCAGAGGTCTTGACCTCCTCCCTCACCCATTCGGGGTTGCCCTTTTCAAGTATCCTGGTCATTGCTGAATAACCGCCGTTCTCAATGTAGTTGTAAATGCGAATCGGATCGATCTTGTCGTTGCGGACCAGAATGGTTCGAACCTGATCATGAAAAAAAGGGATATCATCCTTCTTCTCAATGGTCTTTTTTGTTTCTCCATCGACCCAAAGAAGCCCTTCCAGCACCGTTCCTTTCTCAATGGCCTCAACGATCTGACTCATTTCCTTTAAACCCACTTTCGGATAAAATGTCCCACGAGGCTCCACCACGACAAATGGCTCCATCTCACAGAACCCATGACATCCCGTGATACGCAAATGGATTTTCTCCGTAAGTTTCTTACTTAGGAGCTCACGTTTTGCTATGCGAATGAGGTCATTGGCACCACTCGCTTGTCCGCATGTCCCTGCTGGAATCACAAGGGTGGGGATGGTTAGGTCCCGATCCGCAACCAAACGTTCTTGCAATCTCTTAAAATCAGTGACGGACTTAAGTTTTTCCATAAACGAAATCCTATTTTAGTCTCCTCTCTTTTTAACAGCTGAGTCACTTCCCTTCCGTCCCATCAGGCATTGATGCCACTTAGATCTAAAAGGTGCCCCTTACATCCCCTGCGCGAGCAGATCTGAACCAACCCTCCGCCTCGGACAAGCATTGGCACCATAGAGGCCTGGCACTTATCACAGGTTGAAACTCCCATCAGCTCTGCGTGGCAATGGGGGCAGAAAAAATTGACGACCGTATCCATTGGGACTGGGTACTCGGAATCGACGGAGAAGCTTCCGTAGAGACATGATAACCTTAGCCATCCGTGATTGCGTTCGTAAGAGACGGTCACCCGTATCGATGGATAACCATCGATATAATGCTTCCGATCCATCAGGCTGTGGTTGCAGCGTGGGCAGCTGACTTCAACCGGAAATATCCGTTCGTCTGTTGTGATGTCAATCCGATCAAGTCCGACTCTCGCCCGGTGGATAATCTCCTTCACCTTTTGTGTGGTGACGTTTGAGAAGTAATGGCCATCCACAACGACAATCGGGCCGAGCGCGCAGGCCCCGAGACAGTTCACCGTTTCTAACGTAATCTCTTTGTCTGAAGTGGTTTCCCCCTCTTTGATTTTTAATTGTCGTTTGAATTCTTCAACCACGGACTGAGTACCCCGGACATGGCATGCTGTGCCCAAACAGGCCGATATCAGATGTCTCCCTCTTGGTTTCAGGCTGAACAATTTATAAAAGGTGGCCACCCCATAGATGTCAACAAGGGATCGTCCTGTCTCCTTGGCCACAATCCTCAATGCCTCTTCAGGAAGGTAGCTATATTTCGTCTGGATCTCTTCAAGGATGGAGATGGTTTCACCTCGGTTTTTGGAATGACTTTTTATAATTTTTACGATATGTTCTGGATTCATACCTTCCCTTTCCATTCAAAAATTATCTTTGAGACCTGAGGTGAATGATTCTACCGATACTCTTCACAATGCCAAACCCCGCCTTCGGGTTTAGGAAAGGTGCAGGTTTTACGGTCTTCGCAAATGCCACACAGTCCTTTGTATTTACCTAAATCTTTCTCCTCAGCACTGGACATGAGTTTAGGATCGGTCGTTAATGAAACTGTTCTAAAAATTGTTTCGCTATGACGAAGTTCGAACCCCTCAAATTCTTCACATTGCAATACTGGCTGTCCGGGGTTCTTCAGGAAGGTACAGGTAGTGGAGTGACGACAGCATGAACAAATACCGTGATAAGTCACCCTTTTTGGGAGGAGACTTTTCTCCTTTTTCTTCTTCATGCTTCCCCCTTTCAATTCTCTTAGTATGGACTCCATTGGATATAAAGCAATCTCTTTGCCAACGGGTAAGGGGTTAGATAAAACGCTATGCTGAGTATGGAAGTGTAATAAAATCAAAAGATTAGCGGAATTAAAAAATGAGATGGGATAGATGGAATGGAAGATGATTTTGAGGAGATTTGAATCAGCGGGGAGAATTTCCCCGATCAGATGTTTCAGTAGTATTGTTTTTTTTGGCCTTTTGAAGCTTCTCCCGAAGGGTTTTGCGGTCGATCCCAAGGATCTTTGCTGCCCGGGTCTTATTTCCACCCACGCTTGCAAGGACATTGTGAATGTATTCAGCTTCTACCTCGGTAAGAGTGCGATTCAAGCCCGTTTCTCGTAGGGCTGAGAAGCGCATGAGAGAGGGCAGGTCAGGGACTTCGATAAAATCTCCATCTGTCATGATCACGAGACGCTGAATGATGTTCTCCAGTTCTCTCACGTTTCCCGGCCAATGGTAGGCCCTAAGGACTTGTAATGCATTTTTGGAAAATCGAGGTATCGGCTTTCCCAATTCTTCCGCAAACTTGGTTGTAAAGTACTGTGTCAATATCAAAATATCATCCCCTCTTTCCCGCAGGGGAGGTATTTCAATCGTAATGACATTGATTCGGAAAAATAGGTCTTCTCGAAAGACTCCTTTTTTTACCAAGCTGGCCAGATCTTTGTTGGTTGAGGCCAGAATCCTCACATCGACTTTCCGTGAACGACTCGATCCAACCATGCAGACTTCCTTATCCTGGAGTACCCGCAGAAGTTTTACCTGCATGGACACACTGGTCTCGCTGATTTCATCAAGGAAGATGGTCCCTCCATCAGCGGTTTGAAAAAAGCCTGCCCTGGTTTCAGTAGCTCCGGTAAAGGCCCCTTTGACGTGTCCAAATAGTTCGCTTTCGAGCAGTTCCCCGGGGATAGCCCCACAGTTTACAGGGACGAATGGAGCTGAAGCCCGAGGACTATTATAGTGAATGGCTCGTGCCAAAAGCTCCTTACCTGTGCCGCTCTCCCCTGTGATGAGTACAGTGGCAGAAGTGGACGCAGCCTTGGCTAAGATCGTAAAAACCTTCTGCATCGCCTCTGACTCACTGATCAGGCCAGAAAAAGCTGGCTTTGCCCGTTGCAATCGGGCATTGAGAGCCTTGCGGACATGGAGCTTATCGAGTGCCCGCCCGACAGCAGAGAAGAGTTCCTCATCAGTAAAAGGTTTGGTGAGATACTCCTCAGCCCCGGTTTTCACCGCCTTGACTGCCCCTTCGATAGTAGGGTAGCCGGTAATCATCATGACCTCGGTCTCTTTAAAGTTTTCCCGCACATGTTTTATCAGATCGAGGCCACTGACTCCTGGCATTTTGAGATCGGTGATGACCAGATCAACGGGTGTTGTGTCGAGGATTTTGATCGCCTCTGGTACGTTGGAGGTAGTAAATACCTGGTAATCCTGGGATGTCAAATTTCTCTGGAGGACTTCCAATGTATTCAGGGAATCGTCCACAACCAAAATCCGTTCTTTCTTAACCGGATGTGACATTTTCGTTTCCCAATACAATGTTCTGAGAGTCCGTCACGGGGAGTTGAATCTCGAATCGCGTACCCTGATTGACTTTGCTCTCCACTTTGATCGAACCGCCATGCGAGGTCACAATCCCATGCACCACGGGTAAACCCAACCCTGTGCCCTGACCCATATCCTTTGTCGTAAAAAAAGGGACGAATATCTTCCTGAGGACTTGCTCGCTCATACCGATGCCTGTATCTTCCACAATGAGCGAAAGTTGGCCTTTACCCATTAGCGACCGAATGATCAACCTGCCTCCTGTTGGCATTGCCTGTAAAGCATTGACGACTAGATTGACCAGCACTTGATTCAACTGCGCTGGATCAACAGCCACCTCGGGTAAATCAGGTGAAAGCGAACGGACGATTTCAATTTTCTCCTTGGTACACCGAGATTCGAAGAAGGAGAGGCCCTCTTCGACCAACTGATTCAAATTGACTCTCATCTTTTTAGGAGGCATTTGGCGAGCGAAGATGAGAAGCTTCTTGACCACTTCCCGTGCGTATAGAGAGGCCGTCGATATTTTCTCGATATCCTGTTTGGCCTGTCTGGGTAATCTTTGGCATTTTTTTGCAAGCTGAGCAAATCCTAAAATATTACCCAAAGGTTCATTCAGTTCATGAGCGACCCCTGCAGCGAGCTGTCCAATGGTGGCCAATCGATCCGCATGTCTAAGTTGTTCCTGAAGTTTCAGTTTGTCCTCTTCAGCTTGTCTACGCGTGATAATAATTGCCACCTCTCTTGCAACCGTATCAATGAGGCTTCGCTCCTCTTTAAGGAAGGGTCCCTCATCAAGCTCTGGTTTTTCCTCTGAGTAGACCACTTTGACCATCCCTCGTCTTTCCCCGTCCACCATTATATCCGACGTCAATTCATGTTTCACCTTTTGAAGGTGAGGGGTTGAATACAAATGTCCATCCAAAATAATTTCAGCAAATGTAATTTCAGGGTATAAACAGGCAGGAGGAAGAAGCTCCACAATGCTCTGCAGAATCTCCTCCAACGGTATATGAGATTGAGCAGCTAAACGAGCTATCCCATAAAGACAGATCAGTTCTTTGACCCGTTCGCGCAAATCTGACTGGGCATGCCGGTGTGCCAAAGCAATTCCAAGGCTTTGGGCGAGGTCTTCGTAAAGTTCCCTTTCATCCTTTGTAAAAAAGTCCCTGCGTTTGCTTTTCAATATCAAAAGCCCGATATTTTTATTTTCAACCCAAAGAGGTATCAGGGCAAGAGACCGGTAATCTTCCTTTATGTTAAGACCATGTCGATGCGGTTTTTTGTCTTGCTTCAAGCGGAAGGGAAAAGGTTTCTCTGCATAGCCGATCCAGAAACCTCCGTTTTTCGTGAAACCAGGTTGAGAAGTGTCAACCCGGCCGTCCATCATATCCCTGCACAGATAGAATAGATTCGGATTATCCTCAGAGGAAGGGACAATCTCCCCGTTTTCATTTTGCAAGCATGGCGCTATTTCGTAGGGCAAGGGTCGTCCGCGGCCTTGGTAAGCCTTGCAACGAAAGCATTTGTCATGATCCCTCAGCCATAGTTCAACCCCATCACACCCTGAGAGTTCCAGAATCATCTTGGAGACCTCTTGCTGGAACTCCGTCCTTAAGACACCTCGGCTTGCATATTGTAATATTCGATAGGAAAGGGCTTGAAGGTCTTCGACCAACTTTCGCCGAGAAACATTTCTGCTTATTCGGTTTGCACGGTTCATCCTCATGGCTATCTAAGACCGATAAATATTTCCATTTTAGTCTTTCTCAAACATCATTTCAAGGTGCATTACGATGACGAATTGTCTAACGATGATGGGGAGGAAGCCTAATGGCGTTTTTGGATTTCTCCTAAAAAAGAAGATTAATGGGGAGTGAAAATGGGATTCCTTATCGATGGGATCTTAGACCCGCGTCGACTTTGGGTTTGATGCCCTCGATATAAATTTTGATTAGGGTCGAACAAAGGGTAACGACCGAAGAACCTGAAACCAGCCCAACCATTCCAGAGAAATGGAGGGTCTGATGAAAATCGTCCTCATATCGAAACGGCTCCCCCTTTGAGCGGGAGAAGAAGGATGGGTGTTTCAGTCCGTGTTAAGACTTTATGCGCCACACTCCCCAAGACCCACCGGGTTAATCCGGAACGGCCGTGGGTGCACATCACGATCAGGTCCACCCCAGTTTCCTTTGCAAAGTCGATAATCTCCACAGCCACCTGCTGACCAGTCCTCACCATTGCCGTCACTTTGAAACCCCTCTTTTTCAATTCCTCAGCGAGGTTAGTCAGATATTTCTCCGCCGACTCCTTTTGTTTCTCGTCGACGATCAGAGGGGTGACCAACTCCGGCGATCCATAGATAGGCAAAAAGGGGACCACTTGGAATAGAATGATTTCAGAATCGAAAGTCTTGGCCAGTTTCTCGGCCTGATCTAAGGCCTTTCTTGCCAGTTCCGAACCGTCCAACGGAACCAAAATCTTTTTATACATACCCCACCTCCCCAGGACTTGTTTAGATTATTTATAGCAATTTTGTCTTGGCAAGGCAATAGAAAAGAGAAGATTGGGATATTTACGGGAAGGGGAGGGGATGTATTGAAAAAACTAATTTGACCCATTCGTCGGCGCAAAGCCCTGCCTTTGTGGCCCTGGTGGGAGGGCATACCCTCGAGGATCCAGAGGTCAAATATGGCCTCGCCGTAACAGGGCTGGTCCATCCAAACAAAATCCTGACCAATGCCAAGGGAATGCCAGGAGACCAATTGGTTTTGACCAAACCCCTCGGCACTGGGATTATCTCGACAGCCCTCAAAGGCGGGATGGCCTTTGAGGGTGCGGTACGAATTTTCCCTTCCCACCTATGGTGAACTCTTTCCGTCAGAAAGCATCTCCAGTTTCGTGATGGGTGAGGAGTGAAGAGAAGAGACGGGATGGTACTACAAATTGAAAAAGATTTGAGAGTTTGGTATAGATGATGCGGAATATCACTTGATATACAAAAATCATTTTGTTAATATCATCCAGAGCTTGAGAGAGTCAGTCCCATAGGCTACCTGGTGATCGCCAAAATAGATCAATATATTTTCTGTCACTCTCACTTGAAAGGGAAAAGATTTTAAAATATGATATAGTGGCTCGTTGAGAATATAAGGAAATGGGGGTTTGATCTTCAATGGAAAAGGGACTCCAACAGACCAATAAAATTACGAACTATGTCGTGGCCCGATACCAAGATGGAAGGATGGTCAAAGGGATCACCCATGATTTTGGAACACAAAAAAAGGCATTCCATGTGATTTCAAAAGAAGACGATAAGGGAAAAGGCGGCGGAAAGGTTACAGAAGTTTTCCTGGCTGACTTGAAGGCCGTCTTTTTTGTAAAGTCCCTTACGGGAAAAAGAGACCATTCACCTGTTAAAGAATCTTTGAAAGAAGAGATGATCCCAAAGGGTTCTGTAAAGGTGAAGATCACTTTCTTTGACGGGGAGATACTCACGGGGACAACCCAAGGATATGGTCCTGAGAGGAAAGGATTCTTCGTTATCCCTTTGGAGAGTGAAAGCAATAATTTGAGGGTATTCGTCATCTCCGGTGCTATTAAAAAGATAGAGACCTGGAAGTGAATCGTTCCGTACTATTGAAAGAAGATGGAGAAGGAAGTTTGATGGAGATTGAGGTTAAACTTTTTGCTACATTGAGGGACTATCTTCCAAAGGGGAGTGGCCGCTTTTCATGCAAGATGGAAGTCGATGGCCATACCCGAATTCAGGATATTTTGCTGAGGCTCAACATACCTGAGGAAATACCAAAGATCATCTTAGTCAACGGCATCCATGGAAAGAAAGAGCAGATCTTAAAGGAAGGAGATGTCCTAAGCATTTTCCCTCCCGTTGCAGGAGGATAAAGAAGGGATAAAGCACAAATGTCAAAGTTCGCACGAAGTGATGAACCAAAGGTGAATCAATGTCAAATGAATGACAAATGACTTCATGCTTAAAATTCTTTGTTATTCGTATCTTATACTTGATTTGAACTTTGGATTTTGACATTTGGCATTTTATTTAGATGGCTTCTCTTTTAGCTCTTTAATCTTATTTTTCAATCTTTCTATCTGATCCTCTTTGGGGTCCAGTTTTAGAGCCTTTTCGTAAAACTCCATGGCCTTTTGAATCTTGCTCAGTTTGAAATAGCTATCACCGAGATGTTCTGTGATGACGGAATCGTCCGGAGTCAACTGATTCGCTTTTTCAAGTTCGATCGCGGCCCTTTCGTAGTCTCCGAGTTTAAAATAGACCCAACCCAAACTGTCGGTGATATAACCCATATTAGGTTTTAGCTCCATGGCCCTCTGGATCATTCCGAGAGCCTCTTCGAGATGGATGCCTCGTTCGGCATAGGAGTAGCCGATATAGTTGAGCGCATCGGCATAGCTGGGGTTCAATCGAAGAACCTCCTTCATCTGGGCGATCATTTTTTCAAAATCCCCCAGCTTATCGTAGACCGCGCCCATCTGAAACAGGATTTCGACATTCTCTTTGTTTTGATTAAGACCTCTCTTGAGAGTAGTCAATGCCTTCTCTAACTGGTTCTCCTTTTCAAAGATAGCCGCGAGGATCATATAGAGATCCCCATCGTTCGGTTTGGTCTGAATCGATTCCTCTAAGAGTCGAATGGCCTCTTCCAATTTATTCTGTTTTCTTAAGATCTGGACGATGCTTCTTATCGCATCAGCAAATAGGCTCGATTCAGAAGGGATCTTCTTAAATTCTGAAATGGCCTGATCCAGGGCCCCCTTCTCCACAAAGGCGGCTCCCAAATAATATCTCACCCGATCGTCTTTGGGATGGGCGGCGAGAACGAAGTTGAATTCGAGGATCGCTTGGTCCAAATTTCCCTGTTCCAAGTAGATGAGACCCATCTTTGTCCGAATATCCACATCCCCTGAATCGGATTTCTGGATCTCCAGAAATTGATTCAATGCCTCGTCGAAGTTCTTCTTTCTAATGAAGATCTGGCCAAGTCGGTTCCTCGCCCTTTTGTTGTCCGGATCGAGGCTGAGGATCTTTTGATAAACCTCGGACGCCTTCTCCGGTTCATTCTGGATCTCATACGTGATTCCTAAATCCATCAGAGCAGAAATCAGGTTGGGTTCGATGGCTAAGGCCTTCAAAAAAAATTCTTTCGCCTTCTTATAAGATTTCATCTCTGCATGAATTCTTCCAAGAGAGTAAAGACCCATCACGGAGTCGGGTTCGATTTTGAGGAATTGTTGAAGGATTTGGATGGCTTGATCGTATGCCATTTCTTCGGCATAGAGGGAACTGAGGAAGAGATAACTCTCTCGGTGCTGAGGATTGATCTCCAACGCTTTCTTGTAAGCTTCAATGGCTAATCGATTCTTTTTGAGGGAGGAGTACATTCCACCAAGGAGTAATTGGGCGGATAGATCATTCGGGTCAAGGGCGAGGGCAACCTTGCACTCCTCGATCGCTTCGTTCAAGAGTCCCTTATGAATATAGAGGATCGCCAATTCCACATGTAAAGAAGACTCTTTTGGGTCGTAAGCGATTGCTCGTTTGAGGTCCTCCATCGCCTCATCGATTTTCCCCTCTTTCAATTTGGACTGGGAGAGAAGGAAATGGTAATATGCGAGTGAATTCGGAGGGGCCTTCTTTTGAGATTTTACTTGAACGGCTTGGCGCGAGAGAGATTCTTCCTTTGGCTGTTGAGCCTTTTGGACTCCTGCACAGGAACCCAAAAGAGCAATGAAGAGAACGATAGCTGAAAGTTGTTTAATATGGAATTGCATCAAATTAAAAATAACATTGTTTCCTCTTGTAGTCAACGAGGATCTCTCCTCAGGAGTAATCCCTCAGTTACGTGCACTTTTATCCCCCTTTGGCAAAGGGGGATATAGGCGGATTTAAAAATAATGTTTGTAAAATCTCCCCTTTCCCCTCTTTGCCTGTCTTAGGACAGGAAAAGGATTACCAAAGAGGGGTATAGAAGTTCATTTGTATTGCTTAAACCCATCACTGAGAAGCTGTGAAAAAATCCCAAGATTCACAGAGCGGACAGGGGGATGTCGGAAAAACTGTAGAGCGGCTACCTCTTTCAGGCCTCATG
>Ga0163209_1000941_pt1 | contig 12711 bp, 11 predicted proteins | sample Kivu_160m_FD_113538 | JGI IMG/M metagenome (GOLD analysis project Ga0163209, IMG submission 113538) | Freshwater microbial communities from Lake Kivu, Western Province, Rwanda to study Microbial Dark Matter (Phase II) - Kivu_160m | ecosystem: Environmental > Aquatic > Freshwater > Lake ... | reverse complement strand
GGCACGGGATAAGACTGGGAAAATCCGGTATTGACACCCGACAATAAAATGAAAATTGCCGTAAAAATGTAAATCAATCTGTACATTTCAATTTCTCCTGTTATTTTTTTTAAAATATTTTATTTGTCTCTTACAATTATAAAATTAATACAAATAAATTATAATTACAAAGTAAATAAATTTAATCACTTAACCCGCATTCTGTCATTAAAAAATAAGTGTATTAATCACTTCACGTCATTATCACAGTCATTGAAATTGAATAATATAAGAAACTAATTTATTATTTAATTTTTTTTATATTTTGTGTTATCTTGAGAGTATATATCGGTAGTTATTTGCTTACCAGTGCGGATTTATTCATAAAATATTTTGGTTTGCTAATTATCTTAAAACCTATATTTTCTATTTTATGAAGCATTGTTCTGAATTCTTTTCCTGAGACGTGAAACGGCGGCTCAACAATTAACATTTTTCCCTCCGGCTTCAATATTGTATAAATTTCATTAAAAAAAGCATCCTGGTCAGGAACTTCGTGAACAACATAAAAAGCCAAAACAAAATCAACGTTTTCTTCTAATCCTGTTTTATTCTCTTCGCATTTATGCAGATGTATGATTTGTTCAAACGGAGTTCCACAGATTTTATTCTTTACAGTCTGAAGCATTTCTGCCTGCAAGTCAGCTGCATATACTTTCCCCGAACTGCCCGCCATTCTCGCAATTTCAAGTGTAAAATATCCTATTCCGCAGCCGATATCCAGGACCGTCATCCCCTCCTTAATAAACGGTTTTAAAATTTTCCGGGGATTTTGAATTAATCTCCTGAATCTGCTGTCAAGACTTCCCGCTTTTTCAATTGTACAAATTTTGTTTTTGTTTTTCATTAAAAATATTTCTTTATGATTCTATTTTAGTTTAATGACAAGAAATTCAGACTAACTCTAAAATTTTAGTTATTGTTTGTTTTTCTTTACAGACTCACAAATATAATCTATCCAGTTATCACAATTGAATGCTTTTCCCCACTCTTTATATTCATTCAGAACTTCCTGTTTCTTTATTTCTTCGGGTGACATTCCCGATTCAATTTTTTTTCTTACAATATCATATGTATACTTAACCATTTCACCATGTTTTCTTAAGTCTTCGACTGAATAAATCATGCCGTGTCCCATAATGATTTTTGTGTTCACGGGAAGTATTTCGCAAAGTTTTTTTACACTTTCGTAAATTGCCAATACATTGCCTCCGTGATTGATGTCAACAAATGAAAACATATTTCCAAATATCAGGTCTCCTATATGCACGATATTAGATTCCGGAAAATAAACAATTACATCGCTGCAGGTGTGTCCTGCAAGAATGAACATTTCAATTATTTCACCGTTAAACCGCATCCGATATTCGTCATCAAATACAATCTCAGGCAACGCATAATACGGCAGTGCTTTTATTGTGTCACCAAGAAGAAATCTGTCTTCCGATAAAAGTTCCAAGTTTTTTTTGCTCGATATTATTTTTGAATTATAACCGAATATCAAATTACAGCCAACATGGTCGAAATGCCAGTGAGTATTTACGACATAATCTACTTCCTTGCCTCCAAGGCTGTCAATAACATTAATTAAATACCGGCACAACTCTTTATAATTTGCATCAACCAGAAAGACTCCGTCATTTCCAATCGAAACAACATGATTACAGCCTGCAATTGAAATTTCCCAAATATGACTGTTTAACTGCACGACTTCAATAACAGGAACTTCCGTTGAGTCCTGCGGAAAAACAGGTAATACAATAAACCACAAGTAAATTACGGATATTATTAATAACTTTTTTATTTTTATAATATTTTATTTATTTATACGTAAAAAATAACATTAAGTTTTTGTTCGGTACGACATTTATTATTGTCAGAATAACAAACTATTTTCAATGTATTTAATTTTCTTCCGTAAGAGAGAAGAAGACAATGCCGTACGAAATAAAAACAGAACTTAAATAAATCATCAGAAACAGAACAAATCGGAAATTTTGCTATAAGTTATATTGTACGTACTAATTTTTTTATCAGAAAACCGATATTTTTCCCGTTTGTTTACGTCCGTGAGTATATACCGCATAACGAATCGCATCCATCATATGGTCGTTGAACTTTACCGGTTCATCGAGTATATTTCCGTCTTTATCCGTCTGATAAACGTAACTCTGAACTTCCCTGTTGATATTTATATTGCCCGGATTACTGTAAATTTTTCTGCTTCTGACAAAGTCAATGCCAGCTTTGATGCTTCTGTCAGCCGGTTTTGCATTATACCCTGCCCGTCTTATCTCTTCTATCATTCCCGGTTCGGAAGAATCGCAGTACATCAACGCTCCTTTCTTTATTCCGTTTTCTTTGAAATGTTCAATCATATCCTGCACTGTCATCTTTGTTCTGTATAAAATCTCTTTCAGAAAATACACTCCGTCCTTTATTCCGATTTCAACTACCGCAGCCGGATTGTTATACCCGAAATCTATTCCGTAAATTTTCTCATCGTAATGCGGCGGATAGCATAATACTTCCGTTATTCTTTTCTTCTCTCCCGTCTTTTTCGATTCATATATTCTGCCGAAAAATGATGAATCGGGATTCTTTATAAATACATACTCTTTTTCCTCCGAATTTTCTTCTTTGCCTCTTATACTTTGCGTAATCTCGTCATCTATTATTTCAAACGGCTGATATATTAAATTCCTTAAAATTCCCCATTCGCCGAGCCCGTAAATTCTGTAATATTCCCCGTCCTGATGTTTTAAATCTTCAAGAACATTTCTGTACTCATCTTCAATAAATTTGTTATCCTTATATGTAGTTCTTATATAAGTACTATTTTTCCTTCTTTTAGTATTTAACCAGTGCAAAGAATTTACCGGATTATAAGTCAAAAGAATCTGCTTATAATGTAAGCTTCTTCCACGCAGTCTTAAATCTATCTGTATAAAATCTTTGTAATCGAGTTCCGTAGCTTCTTCTATCCAGATTGAGGTTATACCGTGTATAGATTTCAGTTTCTCTCTGTCGTCCACACCCGCCGAAATTATCTCACTCCCGTTAACAGTATTTATTATTTTCAGGTCGCTGTCTTTTATGCGGTAAATGTGTTTCAGACCGGTAGATTCAATATAACTTTTCAAAAGACTGAACTGACTTGCCCTTATAGTTCTTGCCACTTTCCGTATAAGTAAAATCCTGTGTCTTTTTTCCGCGGTTATGCGGTACAACACTTTCTGCGCGGCAAATACCGATTTCCCTGAACCTGCTCCGCCGTATATGTGAAGATATCTTGCATTCTCTTTGAGATACGGATAATAAACAGAATTGAAATCACTACGGCTGAATATTATTCTGTAATCACACATCTGATAACTTCCTCTTCTCATCTTCATTGAAAATCACTTTTATTGTCTTTGATTCCTTATGTTCCTTATTATAATCTATATTCCCACCAAATAAATAAACCATTACTTTCAACCAAGAATTCAAAGATAACTTATCCGGGGATAATTTAATCCGTTTTAAAGCAAATTTCTCCAAACATTTCCTTCCGGTCCTTTCTGATGATTTAATCTCTTCCTGATAACTCCCCTCTTCGGTTTTATTTACTTCGTCCAATTCATTAGCATATTTTAAAATTGTGTCATAATCTCCCCCGGGAAATGAGCGTCTTGAATATCCCAACCTCAGATGTATGCAAAAATCGTTTATTAGTTTTATTTTGTTTTCACTATTCATCTTTCCAATATTTTCTGCTAATATAATAAATCTTCTTTTTGTATTTTCGTATTTAAATTTACTTACGACACTTTACTCGTTACACTTCACATGTTACTCATAACTTTTTTAAATCCGTCTTAGCGGACATCACTATTTGCTCCCTGTTAAACGTTATATATTATATCCTATATGTTATATTGATATATGTTTTCTATTCTTAATTTCCTGCCTTCTTGACTTAAGTTAGTTTCTTTTTTAATTGTTAATTAATTTGCGTCCCTGTGTTTACTTATATTTCTCACTGAACGGAACTCTTTAAACATTGACCGCATTTCATTGAATTAGTTTAATAAATTGCGTAAATTTGTAGCTAATGCCGGGATAGCTCAGCTGGTCAGAGCGTCGGAATCATAATCCGCAGGTCGGGGGTTCAAGTCCCCCTCCCGGTACCATCAATGCGGGATTTTTCTTTCTCTGAATTTGAAACTAATTTTTTTTCATATCGTAAAATATATATAAATAATAACATATGGAAAAAAAGTTTCTTATCAATTTTTTAATTTCCTCAATAATCATACCGCTTGCCTTAACGTTTATCTTTACGATTCATACTTTTTCACAGGAAAAAACGGAAACCGACGACTCATACAATAGCGGAGAAAAACCGTTTTATGATGAATCCTCGGTTCCCGAGCAGTATTTTTATTCGCCGGATGATACGGCAAAAGTTGATTTTGTGCCTAATACAGATACAAAAGTAATTGCTGTAAGGATAGATAATGCAGATATCACAATCGACGGTGAATTAAACGAAAAAGAATGGCAATCACTTAAAAAGTACGGAAATTTCTGCGAAGTAAATCCCGGTGACAGAGTTAAACCTGCAGTGCAGACGGATGTACTGATATTCTATGACGACAAAAATATTTACATCGGATTTATCATTTACGAAAATGATATCAAGACTCTCAGAAAAACACTTTGCAAAAGAGACAATATCTGGGCGAATGATTATGTAGGTATGATGCTTGATACATACGGTGAAAGTAAAAATGCATACGAAATTTTCGTTAATCCCTACGGTATTCAGGGCGACGGAATGTGGACTTCTCGCGGAAACGAAGATATGAATTTCGATTTAATCTGGTATTCCGATGCAAAAATCAATTCGGATAAATGGACTGTTGAGATTTCAATACCTTTTAAGAGCATAAAATTCCCTAATAAGAATGTTCAGGACTGGCATTTTCATTTCTGGCGGAACAGGCCGAGGGATAACAGGTATCAGTACAGTTTTGTTCCTTTTGACAGAAACATTGCGACGCTGTTTTCCAAATACGGAGAGCTGACAGGAATTCAGAACATTAAGGGCGGAAAAAATCTCGAGATTATACCTTATTTAGCAGGCACACAGTCCGGACAGATTTCCGATTATTCAAATGCAAATTCGGATTTTGTCAACGAAAAAATCAAAGGAAACTTCGGCTTTAATATAAAATACGGATTAACTTCCACACTTACGTCGGAATTCGCATACAACCCCGATTTTTCGCAGGTAGAAGCAGATCCGGGCGTTATAAACGTCAATTCTCCTTATGCAATTTTCTATCCTGAAAAAAGACCATTTTTCAACGAGGGTTCGAGTATATTCAGTAATCTATTTACTACAGTTTATACAAGAACGGTAAACAATCCGCTGCTTGCACTGAAACTTACGGGTAAAGTAGATAAAAACGAAATAGGTTTTATAAGCGCCTATGATAAAAAGACACCATTCATAATCCCGTTTTCCGAATCAAGCGATTATCTTCTGACCGACAGAAGGTCGCTATCCAACATACTGAGATATAAACGCTCCGTATTTACGGAAGATTCTTACATCGGACTTACAATAACAGACCGCGAGGTAAATAAAGAAGGCACTAAATTCTGGAATCCCGAGGGATATAACAGAGTATTTTCACTGGACGGCAGTTACAGATTCCTTGAAAGTTACAATTTCAGATTACAGATTTTCAAATCTTTCACGAAAGAGATTGATGACCCTAACTACGAGAGTGAACTGGTCTTCGGCGATAAAAATCACACAGGCAAATTCGACGGCGAGTCATATAACGGAACGGGTATGTATTTTAACTTTTCAAGAAGCGCCGAGCATTATAACTTCGACGTAACTTATGCCAATGCATCGCCCGAAGCACGACTGGATAACGGATTTATGAGTACAAATGATTATCATCAGTTCCTGACCTGGCAGGGTTATGTTATGTACATAGACAAAGATTTTCTCAAAAGGATACAGCCGTCCGTGCAGGGAGGCATAAAACTGGATTACAACGGAAGGTTAAAAGAGCAATGGGCTATGGCGGGTATATGGTTTATGCTGAAGAACCAAATCCAGACAAACATTAATTTTCTTTTCTGGAATAACGAGGACTTCGGAGGCGTTTATAATCAGAACGCAAGAAGGGTATCCCTGAATGTCAATGCAAACACATTCAACTGGCTTACGGGCGGATTTTACGTTTCGGCGGGAAAGTATATAATACGATTTAATAGTATCGGCGTAGGAAACGGAGTTCAGTCGGAAGTTTGGGTCAATATAAAACCAATAGACAGAATTGTTACGAGTTTCGACCATAATTATTTCGAGCTTTCGAATCCTGAAGGAACGGAAAAACTTTTCGCAGGATATATATTAAGAAACACGACCAATATACAAATTTTTAAAGATATTTCCCTTAGATTTATTGCAGAATACAACTCTTTTTCGAGCAGTTTTTATATTAATCCGCTTGTTACATACCAGCCCAATCCATTCACGATTTTTTATGCGGGATTTACAAACCAGTACGAAGACATTCAGAATCCCCAGCAGAATAATTATAGGTACACGTTGTCCGACAGGCAGTTTTTCCTGAAAATGCAGTACCTGTTTCAGTTTTAATAAAACCTAATCAGATTTTCTACAAAGATTACGCCCCTATGGGGCTGAATAGATCCTGAAACAAGTTCAGGATGACAGTCGGGAAATAGGATGCGACAGAAATGAAGCCCCTATGGGGCTGCAGAAATGGCGCCCCTATGGGGCTACAGGGACATTAACGACTAACGAATGATTATCATCTTCTTAGTTTCCGTATAATTCCCCGCTGTCATTTTATAAAAATAAACTCCGCTCGTCAAATTACCCCCATTAAAACTAACACTGTAACTCCCCGCACTCAACTTCTCATCGACAAGCACCGCTACTTCCCTTCCCATCACATCATATACTATGATTTTTGCATGCTCTGCATATAACATTTGCCATTCAACATTTGTCATTGAGTTGAACGGGTTCGGATAATTCTGTTCCAGTGCGAAAACATCCGGAATACCGGTGCCGCTTTGTGAAATATAAGACAATCCACCGTTCGTAGTTTTCAGAATTTTTCCCGACCAAGTACATGCATATCCTGTCAGCAATGACGGAAAATCAACATCATAGATATTCTCCGTCACCGGCACCGGAGTAAACTGAAATCCCCAGAGTATTCCTCCGTTTGTCGTATTTACAATTTTCCCGTCCGATGTACATCCGTATCCCTTATTACTATCAATAAACGATAAACGCCACACAGCAGTACCCGGAGTATAATATATCTGTGTCCAGTTACTTCCTCCGTCGCTTGTCCTCACAATCCTGCCCGCATTAGTGGAATACAATCCCGTGCTTTCATTAAAAAATTTAACATCGGTGAATGTTTCAAGCGAACTGACATACGGAGCATTTAAATCCTGCCACGTATTCCCTCCGTCAGTCGTTTTTAATATCAGCGGAGCACCTGAAATAAACCCGGTATTTTCATTCAGGAAACACATACCCTGCATTGCATTCTGCACACCTGTACTTAATACTGTCCAGTTATCACCTTTATTTGTCGTTTTCATAAAATGGCCGTAACTTCCTGTTATATATCCCGTATTCGAATTCACGAACTGCATATCCCAGAATTGTCTTGTTGTATCCGCATAAATCAAATTCCAGTTCTGTCCTCCGTTATAAGTTCTCAGAACCTTTCCGTAATTTCCGCAGATATAAACCGTATCCGGATGTACAATATGAATAGCCATAAATCTCTGTGCTGTATATCCCGAATTTTGTATTATCCAGTTCAGACCTCCGTTCGTCGTCTTATAAATATTATTATTCGAACCGTTATACAGCACACCCGAATTGTATCCCGTATTAACATCGAAGAATTTAATAACCATGCAGGTCTGCGACGGGTTGTGCGCATACACCTGCAGCCACTGGGAATAAAGACGCGAATTGATTAATAAAAAGAAAAGTGAAAAAATAATAAATAACTTTTTCATAACCATATTTTTATTTAAATAAAAGTAAAATAAAAAAGATATAATATCAATAATAAAATACATATTACCGTTATAAACAAATTTTGTTTTACGATACGGACAATTTCTTTCGATTTCATATTTAATTGTATTTTACCGTTTATTTACATAAATTGAATAAAATTTTTTATTTTATGCTGAATGAAATATTATTAACAATCGGTGCAACCTTTCTGGCACTTTTTCCCGTAGTCAATCCGATTGGTGCTATTCCTGTTTTCTGTTCTCTTACTTCCTCCGACACAAAGCAAGCAAGAAAGAAAACCGCAATAAAAACTGCAGTAAACGTATTTTTTATACTTACTGTTTTTCTTGTAGCGGGAAATTTTATACTGAATTTATTCGGTCTTAACATCGGTGTCCTGAAAATCGCGGGGGGACTGATTGTAGCTCATACTGCATGGGAAATGCTAAACACCATTCCGAAACTCTCAAGCGACGAAAAAAACGAAGCATCTTCCAAAATGGACATTTCATTCTCTCCAATGGCTCTGCCTATGCTGAGCGGACCGGGCGCCATCGGTATTGTTATCAGTTTAGGAAGCGGAAAAATTATGCTCGATCATTTAATCGGAAATATTGCCGGAATATTTTTTATTTGTGTAATATGCTACATCTTTCTGATGATATCAGGTCCGCTGTTTAAAATTCTTAAAAATTCCGGAGTAATAATTTTAAACAAGATAATGGGATTTTTCATACTCGCAATAGCCGTAAAATTCATTGCTGACGGGATAGTTATGTTATCCATATTCTGAACCAGTCAGTTATTACTTTGCATTGTAATAAGCAGATAATTAAATTATTTTTGCCAATAACGGAGAGGTGGCTGAGCGGTTGAAAGCGGCGGTCTCGAAAACCGTTATAGAGGCAACTCTATCGGGAGTTCGAATCTCCCCCTCTCCGCAACCCACATAAATCTTTCTCCTATCCATTTCTTCTAAAAATTTTTTTATTTTCTTTTTCCTATCATTATATATTTTATGTTCATTGATTAGTTTTTAACTAACTCCGTGAAACAAAAATAACTTCCAAATCGTAAAAAAAGAAGGCAGCCCTTTCCTTTTTAAGTAACCGGAACTGCCTTTGAAAATTATTGAGGGAAATAATCACTTCTGCGGAAGCAGAGGGCGGCAGTTCCGGTTTTATTTTTCCTGACAAGAAATTTCAGTTTTCGTCGTCTAATTATAAAAAATAATATGGAATTTTATTCCGATATTACTTATTTTGTTAGATTAAGAATTTTAAATATTATTTAAATGAAAAAAATAATATACTTTTTGCTGCCCATCCTGATTATAACATTTTCAATTATATTAAGCGGTTATCATAATCCCGGTAATCAAATTGGTTATGAAGCGGACACAGATTTATCTGCGGCGGGCGACAGTTTGTTTACGGGTGTTCAAATTCATAATATTAATATTATTTTTCAGTATCCGAACTATTGGGACTCATTGATGATTTATTATCTGCAGGGCGACGAACAGTACATCCCCGCAACTGTAATAGCAAACGGAAGAACTTTCAATAATGTCGGAGTCAGGTTTAAAGGAAATTCATCATTTACCCACCCGAATAACAAAAAGTCATTCCGTCTCAGTTTCAATGAATTTGTCAGCGGACAAAAATGGAACGGACTTAAAGGCATACACCTGAATAACTGCTGGAATGACCCGACATTAATGAGAGAAAAATTGCATCTGGATTTCTGCAAAAACGCAGGCATTCACGCACCTCGTGCTAACTTCGCCCGACTTTGCATTAACGATACGCTTTTTGCATTCTACTCTATGGTCGAACACGTCGATAAAATTTTCCTTGATACTCACTACGGAGACGATAGCGGTATATTGTTCAAAGCAGTTGACGGTCGTGATACAGGAGGCGTTCAGTATTATTCCGATTTCTGCTGGTACGGCAGCGATTCAACAGCATATTTTGACAGATACGAACTGAAAACCGACGAATCCCCCATCGCCTGGAGTAAACTTGTAAAATATCTCGACACACTAAATCATACACCAACTCCGTCAACTACGTTACCGTCAATAGCAAATCTGAATCCGTTTTATAAAGCAATGACAGCCGATATTTTACTCGGGAATCTGGATTCATATGTAAGCACAAGCCGAAACTTCTATTTCTATTTTCATCCGGCAACAAACAAAATGGAATGGATTGTCTGGGATGTATCTCTAACATTCGGTGCAATGCCGGGCGGTTCGGTTACAAATGTAGAAAATCTCAGCGTTACTTATGTCAGCAATCCGACGTTGCGTCCAATGTTTACAAGAATACTTAATACACCGAATTTAAACTATGACTATTTGTATGCATTCTGCCTTGTTTTTTATGACCTTTTCTCTATGACGAAATTATATCCTAAAATTGACAGCATCGCAAATGCAATCAGAAGTTACGTTTACGAAGACCCGAGAAAAATGTACACAAATCAGCAGTTCGAAACCAATATAATCAGCGATATTACGGTTGCGGGAAGCAGAAAACCCGGGCTGAAATCTTTTGTTATGTTAAGACAAAACAGCGTTACTTCACAACTTAACAATCTCGGTATTATATGCCAGTCTGCAATAAATCCGAATGAAGAGCTCAATAACATTAAATTCGAACTATATCAGAATTATCCTAATCCTTTCAATCCTTCAACTAACATAAAATACACACTGCCGAAAACAGCAGTTGTAACAGTAAAAATTTATGATATACTCGGTAAAGAAATCCGCACTCTGGTAAGCCGTATTTCACAAAAGCCGGGAGATTATTCGTTAATCTGGGACGGCAGGAATAATGAAGGAGAAATCGTAACAAGCGGAACATATTTCTGCAGACTGGAAACACCTGAATTTATTAAAACAAGAAAAATGACAATATTAAAATAAATTAAATTTATGACTAAAAAATTCAATCTTTTTCTTACAATTATTACAGTTGCACTATTCGGACTGCAGCTTACTGCTTTTTCACAGGCATACCAAGGGTATACGTTATTTGCAGGCAACAACTCAAAGAATACGTATCTTATTAATATGAACAACACGACATATCACAGCTGGACACATACAAGGAACGGCGGATATTCGTGTTATTTAATGACTGACGGAACTTTGTGGCGCTCTGCGGTTGCTTCGACAACATATTTCAACGGCGGAGGAGCTACCGGAGTAATTCAAAAAATTGCCTGGAACGGTACGGTACTTTGGGAATTTACTTATGCTACTTCATCTTACCGCTCACATCACGATTTCAGCGTTTTACCTAACGGAAATGTTCTGCTTATTGCATGGGAATCAAAAACAGCGGCTCAATGCATAGCAGCGGGATTAAACCACAGTGCAACTTTATGGCCTGACCATATTGTCGAAGTGCAGCCTGTAGGAACCAACGGCGGAAACATAGTATGGAAATGGCACTTCTGGGACCATCTGATTCAGGACTGGGATTCCACAAAAGCCAATTACGGAGTTGTGGCAAATCATCCGGAACTTCTCGATATTAATGTCGGCAGTACTTCAGGCGACTGGATGCACTGCAACGGAATCAGTTATGACACATTAACCGACCAGATAGTAATTTCATCTCACAATCTGAATGAAGTATTTGTAATAGACCACAGCACGACCATACAGGAAGCCGCTGGTCACACAGGCGGCAGGTGGGGCAAAGGCGGAGATTTTCTTTACAGATGGGGAAAACCTGCAAATTATCGAGCTCCCGGAACAACGGTTTTTAACGTGGTTCACTGCTCTGTCTGGATACCATACGATTGTCCCGGGGCGGGAAACATAATGGCATTCAATAACCGTTCGGGAACTAACTCTTCTATCGTTATGGAAATTGTTCCTCCGCGAGATAGTTTGGGTAATTTCATTCACGTACCCGGAACCGCATACGGTCCGGCTTCAGCCACCTGGACTTATTCGGCAAGCGGATTTTATTCACAGCATCTCGGCGGCAACCAGCGTCTGCCTAACGGAAATACAGTAATTTGCGAATCAACAGTAGGATATATGTTTGAAGTAAATCCGGCAGGCGTTACTCAATGGTACTACAACAGAGGAGGAGAAGTTGTCAGAGCACTCAGATATCCGACAAATTATATTACGAGCATCGAAAATAATCTGGGTATACCCGCAACTATTCCGACAACGACGGAATTAACTTCCGCTTATCCGAATCCTTTCAATCCGGTTATCAATATCAAATACTCGCTTGCCAAACAATCAAATGTAACCGTAAAGATATTTAATATACTCGGACAGGAGATTAAAACACTGGTGAATGAAAATTCACAGGCGGCGGGAAATTACGATATACAGTGGAACGGTATAACAGAATCGGGATTATATGCACCTTCGGGAGTATATTTCTGCCGTTTGCAAACACCGGATATTACACAAACACGAAAAATCGTTTTTGCAAAATAACTCTTTTATTTCCACGGTTCTCATCTTTATTTTATACTTATTTTAACCACAGGAAACATTTTACCGACTTTCCTAACCGTTTCAACGGTTTTCATCTCAT
>Ga0163209_1000940_pt1 | contig 12712 bp, 21 predicted proteins | sample Kivu_160m_FD_113538 | JGI IMG/M metagenome (GOLD analysis project Ga0163209, IMG submission 113538) | Freshwater microbial communities from Lake Kivu, Western Province, Rwanda to study Microbial Dark Matter (Phase II) - Kivu_160m | ecosystem: Environmental > Aquatic > Freshwater > Lake ... | reverse complement strand
AGACCCGGTGCGTTTCTTTCAATACCTGCCGCGGATTTTTCGTAAAGCACAGCGTGACGATAATCAATGCATATTCAAATGTTGAGTTTTTAAACGGTAGGCGCTCTCCAAACCCAAGCCGCGCGTCTATGCCTCTTCTCCTCGCTATCTTAATCATATTTTTCGAGGGGTCGATTCCTGTAGAAATTCCTAAGGCCGCTGCAAACCTTCCCGTGCCGACGCCTATTTCCAGGCCTTTCCCTTTCCTGGGCAAGACTTTTCTTACGGTCTTTAGTTCCGACAAATACGCAAACTTATTCTTTTCATACCAATTATCGTACCTTTTATAGTAGCGGTCAAAGATGTTCACAGGTCTAAATCTCCGAACCAGCCGTCATAGAATCTCTTCAAATGCTCGTATGTCTCCCTGTCCATAACGTTCTTTTTCACATCTTTTTCTTTGAATGAAAACCTATATCCTGTGCAATAGGACATGATTATGTCCTTGGCATGATTGATCTCTTTCATCATTTCCTCGCAACGCTTTTTCTCTTTTTCGCCGCATCTATCCGGATGATATTTAAGGCTAAGCCTTCGGTAAGCGTCTTTTATCTCCTCCAGGGTCGCATCCTCGCCCAACTCTAATATTTTTCTGGCTCTGTCAACTTGCTGAAAATCTATCATGTCATAATCCTATTCTTATTTCAGGACAAACGGTAATTTTAGCCGTTATAAAATCTGACTTGAAGCAAACCTTCTCGGCAAGCTCTATAAGCTCTATCGCTTTTTCGATCTGCCGATTCGAGCTGACCGCGATCCTGGGCCTTATCTCAATTTCAGAAAACGCCAATTTGCCTTTAGCTTTTGTTATGGCCCCTTTGGCCTTGCTCTCGTACTTCAAAAAGTCGAAATTGCTTTTTTTGGCCTGGTCAATAAAGGCGTTTTTCAGAAAACCTTCTATTGAGGCAACAAATAACTCTTCCGGCGTCCATATTCCCTCGCGTTTTTTACATTCAACCGATTCGGCTATTTCAAGCGTATTTTTTCCAATAGAACACAGAAATACCTTCCTCTCCTTGTCCCATCTTACAACCGCTCTATGCGTGCCTTTCTTGTTTTCGCTTTGCATGGTGTCCATATATTACCTCCTTTAAACCATCATAATATCGCATCAGATATGAGGTTTAATCGTGGCTTCGAGTTCCGCCTTGGGTAGCGCTCCCACGATCTTATCCACAACCTTCCCTTTTTTAAAAATTGCCAGTGTTGGTATGCTCATGATGCCGTACTTAGAAGCCGTTTCCGGCGCTTCATCCACATTTAATTTGCACACCTTCAGCTTGCTTTTATACTCTTTTGCTATTTCTTCGACTATCGGCCCTACCATCCGGCAGGGGCCGCACCATTGGGCCCAAAAATCCACAAGTACGGGCAGGCTTTCATCCAATACCTCGTGTTTAAAATTACCATCATTTATATTAACAGCCATTTCAATCCTCCTTTTTCTCTATCTCCAAGGATTCTACAAAGAATTCTTTGTCCATTTTTATATCAATATCCACACTGCCGCAAAAAGGACATTCAAATACTTTTTTAGTAATGCGGGTACTACGTTTACAATTTTTGCATTCTAATGGGAGCTCCAATGGAAGGATGTTAAGCGACACGGCCTTGAATTTTTCTCCTTGGACTAACACATTAAAAGACTCGCGTAAAGTTTCAGCGGCGACATGGCTAAAAGGGCTTAAGCGAACGTTAACCAAGACCTGTCCCGAAGCCGCATTTTTACCCAGTTTCCGCTTCAAAACAGCGAATATTTCATTAACAAATCTTGTCTCATGCATAAAAATCATTGCCTCTATTTATAAACTCTTGCCTCTGATTTTAATTCCTTTTTCCCTTAATTCGTCGGTTTTCTTCTTGGAACATTGCATACATAAAAAGTGCGGCTTTGAATCACTTCTATCATAGTTGGGGGCTTTAACCAGCCTCCAGAGGCTTTCTTCTTTTCCGCATTTATCACATCTTCCTTTATCTTTAAACTGCCAGACCTCAACCGCATAACTGGTAAATATAAACCTATCTACCCAGAAAAATATGGCGCCTCCGATAAGATTCGCCAGCACCGTAGACCAAATGCCTACCCCTAAGTTTTTTACTACGAGCCATAAGATAGGAGTGCTGAGCTGCCATCTCAATAGATATAAAATGAATTTCCTAAAATTAACCATGGCACATTTTTTCCTTTGGCTTTTCTTTGACAAATAATAAAGGAAAAACTATATCGCTTACACAGCAAGGTACCCACACAGCGATAAATAAAAATATAAATATTGCCGGATATAAAAACGGACTTAAACTTTGCCCCAATGCCATTATTACATGAAATAGCGAAGCCCAGGTACTCAATAAGACATGCGCGGCGTGAGGAAATTTTGTGGTAGGCTTAAAATATGCGATTACTATGCCAATGATCGCCAATGGATTGACCAACCACCATTTTTCGATAAATCCTATATGAATGCCCCGGTTTGGCATTTTAAACAAAGCCTCGCATATATAAGGAATTACTGAATCGCTCACGGTAGCAATGCCTACGGAACCCACATAACCTATAATAAGAAGCATCCAAAAGTTACATCTTCCCATTATGCATTTACCGGTTATGCGGCTGCACTCATGCAGTTGGTACATTGCCGCTGTAACAAGAGCGCTTAAAAGGACGTGCAAGGGATGCAGGATATAGAACACGTCGTAAGATATGTTGTAAGGCAATTTATAACACAGCATCATGATTACAATACCCGTTACCGCCCCAAAAAGAGTAAAGGGAGCATGCGTCTTCAGTTCTCTTAGGATTTGTTTAAGCATATCGGCTCCTTTTAGTTATATATTTCTTATTTTGTCGACAATGTAACAAAGAAGCGATCGATATCGATTTCAACCAATGCGCTATGTCTTGTTCTATTTTCCTGCCTTTGTCTTTAATTAAACAGTGCTTGATATTCGAACAGGCGCCGCTCTTGAAAATACAATTAACAGGCTCTATGTCGCCTTGAAAAATCTTGGCTATATCCATAATAGATATTCTACTGGGGTTTTTACTCAGTAAAAAGCCTCCGTTCTTTCCTTTTATAGATTCCAAGATATTACGCCTACCCAATATCTGCATAATTTTTCTAAGCAAGGCCTTTGGTATGCGCAGGGATCTAACCAGCTCCGGAACGGTAACCACTTTCTTGGCCTCGGCGATATATATTAAAGACCGGATAGCGTAATTGGTATTCCTATTTATTAACTTCACACGCTACTTTTTCCTTAAACTTTAACCGTTTCAATATGCCCACTTGCTAAATCCGTAATGCGTTTATTTATGCAAGGGACAAAAATGAAATGGACATTTTTTTACAAAAGGACAGTGGATTTTATTATTAAAAATAAACGCGATGGATCCGATAATAAGGGCTGACATCAAAAATATAGCAAACGGGTTCTTAATGAATCCAAGCTGTCGCAGTACGATAATCACCGCCGCAACAATAAGTAACGTAATAAAAATCATCTTTTTCCCCTCCGTTTTTACGAAATCAAACAAGCGTTCAGGCCTTCCCTCGCCTTTTTAAGGTATCTTTCGAACTGATAGGCTTGACGTTCTTCTTACCAGTCTTATAGACGGAAAGAACGTTTAAACCGCTGAAATATCTCTCCAGCGCAACCATTTCGTCTTTTGTCAATGGCTTTACACCGCACGGCCTTAAGGGCGTATTGAGCTGGACTTCGTCAGGACCGATATATTTGGTCATACTCGCGATCTCGCTCGCGTAGACCATGTTTTCCTCCACAAACATTATCTGAAGCGCCAATTTACCCTTATAGGCGCTTTTAAAATCTTTTATGGCATTTATAATCGTATCAATCTTGAGACCTTTTAAGGGGGCGTTCACCAACTCAAAAACATATTGCGAAGAGGCATCTAATTTACACACAACAAGATCCGCCAGGGATAAATCTCTTGCCACGTCTTTCCTGTACATAAGAGAAGAATTTGTCAAAACCGCTATCTTCTCTTTCCTAAATTTTCTTACGGCTTTTATCATTTCTCCCAGGTTTTCAGCCAGAGTAGGCTCGCCGGTTCCAGAAAAGGTTATATAATCGATTTTCAAGGACGGTAAGGAATTAAGCTCTTTTATCATATTTTCAGCAGGCACAAACGTTTTTCTCTCACTGGTAAAACATCTTGTTTTACCGATCTGACAGTAAATACAATCAAAAGTGCAAATCTTTTCGTTCTTCGATATGGGGTCAATGCCTAAAGAACTGCCAAGCCTCCAGGAAGGCACCGGCCCGTAAATATATCTATAGGTTTTTTTACCCATTTATCTTCCCTATGGCGTCCTGCGCGGCCACAATAATAGGATACATAGTGGGCGCGCTTGTCAAATATGGCTGAGTCGCTATCTGTAGGGTTTCAAGTTCTGTGGCTGACATCCTCTTTTGAATGGCTACACCAATAAGATTTATCATCTCACCGCAGCTAAAACCACCTGAGACTTGGCCGCCCAATAGAATTCCAGACTGTCTTGAAAAAACCAATTTTACTTTAATATCGCTCGCCAGGGGCAGTGTAGTGGGATGTTTGTCTTTAACGCTAGCCTGGCCGGTTACGATTTCAAACCCCTCTTTTATCGCGCTGTTTTCAGTAAGGCCGGCTGAGCCCAATACCAAACCGTCAATATATGTAGAGTAGATCGCGATAGTGCCTTTATTTTCGCGTATAACTTTTAACTGATACAGATTGGCGCCCGCGATTCTCGCTTCCGCGGTTGCTGTTGAGGCCAGCATCACAGGAATGTCTTTACGGGTATAAAAATCCCTCTTGCCTGCGCAATCGCCCACGGCAAAAACGTCAGGGTCTATCGTCCGCATATATTCATCGACCCATATACCTTTGCCTCTTCCCAAATCTAACCCCGTTTTACGGGCAAGAACCGTATCGGGACAAGCTCCTATGCCTAAAATAATCGCGTCGATTTCGATCTCATTGCCAGTTGATAATTTCACTTTTTCAACTTTATCTTTTCCGAAAAATTCGAGCACCTTGGCACCTGTTAAGATTTTGACACCTTTTGATTTTAATTTATCTTCGGCGAGCGTCGAAAACTCCAAATCAAAAGAATTCGCCAGAATATTGGGAAGAAGTTCGACTAGATATGTGTTTAACCCGTCTATTTTCGAAAGCTCATCAGCAAATTCGATACCGATAAATCCGCCTCCTACAATCAGTATATTCTTACATTTCTTAATCTCTTCTATCGCGTTCTTAAGGTACCCCAGCTCTTTGTATATAGGATAAACCCCCCTCTTTTCTATCCCCGGAATGGGCGGCAGGACTGGTGTTGATCCGACAGCAAGAACCAGTTTTTCGTAAATATATACGGCGCCGCTTTTACATTCGATATTTTTATTCTCGCGGTCTATTGTAATAACTTCATTCACAACCGTTTCGATACCGTTTTTCTCTAACGCCGCCATCCCTAATACGTTTTCATCAGGAGATTTCAAACTATTTATCATGTATGGGATACCGCAAGGGATGACTCCTTTTTCCACGCTTCTCATCACCATGATGCTTTTATCAGGATAATATTTTTTCGCGGTTAAAGCACATACTACTCCCGCAGGGCCTGCGCCTATCACTAAAATATCTGTTTTGTTTTGCATGGCAACTCCTTGATCTTCACACCGCTTTCATCATTACACAGGTTTTGTAAATAACATTCATATTATTTTCTTTGCAAAAGCGTATTGCGTTTTCGCTTTCGGCACCGGGCTGCAGCCAAATCTTCCGTATTCCTTTTTCTTTGCAGTCAATAAGTATCTTCTCGGTCACCGATGGCGGCGTGACCAGGTTAACGACATCTATAACGCAAGGGATATCTTTGATGCTTGGATAGCAAGGATGTCCCTCGACTTCTTTGATATTAGGATTTAGAAGATAAACCTCATATCCTTTTCTTTTCAGGATTTTAAAGATCCTATAAGCATATTTTGATTCGTTCTTAAACGATCCCGCAACGACAAATTTTTTCTGGGCAAGAAAATCGCTGACTAGTTTTTCCATAATACGCTTACTTTCTACCTTGGAATCGATATTGCGCCGTGCGGGCACTCGCCTATACAGGCACCGCACTCCACACAATCGTTATTTACAACTGCTTTTTCCTTTTCGACCTTGATTGCGCTGACCGGGCATACTTCGACACACTTGCCGCAACCGGTGCAATTCTTCTTGTCTATTTTTGCCGCCATAAAACTACCTATCTCCTTTCTTTTTACCGATCTTTTTCTGTTCATCCAAACAAATCTTATAATAATTGCATACGGGACAGCAAATATTCTCCTCGCCTTTCTCGCCTCTATACCATTTAGTCTCACAGGTCCAATAGAACTGGCATTTTTCGCAACAATACATTTTATTCTGGGACATACATAACCTCTTTCAAAAAATATGGCCTATTTTGGCATTTTTAAATTTTTTATCCTTTTTACCGCCCGATTAGTTAGCTGGCCATCGTCTGTGTATAATGTGATTATTTTTTCATTAGTCTTTATAGCCTCGCCATATTCCCCAAGGCGTTCCTGGCAAATGGCAAGCATATCTAACGCGCTTCTATTATAAAAAATGTAATCTTCCCCTCCTGTTAAGGCATCTTCTTTCGATATAGAAGCCGCTTTCGAAAAATATCCTTTCGCCCGCACAAAATCTTTCTTCATCGCGTAGACCATCCCCAATTCATAATAAGCGACTATATTGCCGGGGGTAAGCCTCAGAGAATTTTCGTATGTTACAACTGCCTTATCTATATTCCCTTTCCTTTTATACGCGTAAGCAAGCCAGTTTTTGGCGGAGATATTTTTTGGTTCCAGTAATAACGCTTTTTTATACTGCCTTATGGCATCATCGAACATGTCGAATCCTAGATAACCATCGCCGCGGATAATGATCTGCCGGGTAATAAAAGAATTAAAAAATAAGAAAAAACACACAATAAAAATAATCGTAGTAATAAAACGTTTCGTTCTGACTATTTTTTCCATATTTATCCCACCAAAAAGAAATATAGCGCTAATAGTATAAGGACATTACCGCCTATCATTTCTATCTTTTTCTCGAATTTTTCAACATACGGATTTATGTATTTGGCCATCCCTGTAAGAGTACCTATCAAGAGCATGGGAAAACTCTGCCCTATCGCGTAAGTCAAAAATATTAAAATACCGAATATCATCTTGCCCTTGGCTAAAGTAAGGCCCGCTATCAAAAATAGGACAGGACCGCAACAAGGACATATCGGCGCTTCGAATATCGCGAATACTATCCCGAATAAAAACGCGCCTATAATCCCTGCTTTTTTACCTTTATACTCTAACGCGCAATCTTTCCTGAAAAACTTCCAATTTGTCAGCCCGGCTAATTGGATACCCGCAAATAATGCCATACTACCGAGCATATAATATATGGCCCTGCTATACTTAATCATCGATGCCATTATCCCGCCTACCAGGCCGAATAACACTCCAAGGCAAGTATAACTTACGATTAATCCCATCGCGAAAGACAAGGTTATGAAAAACGCTTTTCTCCTGGAATGGGACGCGCCGCTTACATAACCTATAATAATGGGGACACGTATTATGGTGCAGGATGCCAGGCTTAAGACCGCGCCGCCCCAGAAGACTATGAAAAAAGTACTCCATGAAAAATCTTTGATAGTAGCTAATACAAATTCCTGCATTGCCGTATTCATATATCTATGTCCTGGCCTTCGGTTGGTATAATACAGTCGCGGCCAAACTCCTTATTGAACAACTCTTGCGCAATGCGGCCCGTACAATGAAAGGGGATAACCTGGCTGACTCCAAGCGCTTTTAATTTTAAGATAATATCGCGCGTTTCTTCTATTGTATGGTCTTTGAGGTGAAAACCGCCTATCAAAAGGCGGGTGTCTGAACCGAACGCGGCTTTCGCATGCTGTGTTATTTCGACTATGCCCGGATGGGCGCATCCCGTAATAACGACAACGCCTTTAGCTGTCTTTATCACCAGATATTGTTCCGGTATGTCAAAATCACGGTGCTTACCCGTAAGCTCGCCGCTTAAGTAAATATTGTCCCTTAAATCCAATACTCCCTCTGCTTCTACAATACGCGCGCCATACCATTTTATTTTTGCCTTAATTTCGGGTCTAAAATGCGGACATACATATACCATCACATCCTTATTCCGCTCTAATATTTTCCATAAACCCGTAACATGATCCCAGTCATCATGAGAAATTACAATATGCGTTATTTTGCTAATATCTATTTCGAATCTCTTTAACTGTTTTACAACATAATCCGGACTGCCGAATGTGTCAAAAAGAATATCGTCATCTATGAGGATAGACAGCCCCCAATGCCTTACAAAACGCTGCCATTTCGTTGAACCCTCGGCTAGTATTTTTAGTCGCATATTTCTTTCATGGTTTAAGAAGGTAATCAGCTATCGCTTTATATAATGTGCTTACCGCGAGTATTGCGCAGTGAACGTGGCTTTTAGGCAGAACCTTCAATTCCGCAATTACCTGTCCGGCCGATACGCCCAACGCTTCCTGCAAAGACCTCCCTATGGCAAGCTTACACGCCATAGCTCCGCAGGCCGATGTATAAACACACCCGTCAGTATGAAACTTAACATCGATTATTTTGTTATTCTCCACTACTATATAAAATTCCATCTGGTCGCCGCATATACCTTTAATATAGGCCGAGCCGCTCGGGTCATTCATCTGGCCGAAATATTTATTATCTTTTACTAAATCGACAATATTCCGCGGTATAACCGATACATCCTCCGGATTACCAATCATGATACGATGCTCCTTTCGATCTCTTTTCTCATCCCAAATATATTAGGCGAATATCCCGAAACAAGCCTTTTACCATTTTCGGTAAGAACATAGACAGGCGAAACATCGGATAAAACTTCCAGCGCTTTTTTACCTAAACGATCTCTGATATCATTAGAATTGCATGACCAAACGATATCGGCGTACTTTTCAATCTCGTTTAACCGGCCTTCTTTAATTCCTGTCGTACATACAACAAGGATGGCCAGCGATATACCGAAGCGACCTTCGAGGGCTCTGGCATTCTCCAGGCTTTCTTCCCCGAAAGCGTTAACTGTAACGGCCACCTTTTTATAACCTTTTTTAGCGGCCTCGACAACGCCGGCCGCTTGGTTAATTAAACCTTTTTCATCCAAGATATGGCAGCCATACCGCCGCAATTTAATCGCAATCTCAGGGATATGCGAAGTTTTAAGCATGGTATGCATCCGAGCGCCTATGCCTTGGACAACCTGTGGAATGGCCGTTATGACAGTTCCCGCGCCGTCACATACCGTCACAACACTATCTATGGACTTGCTCTTCAGTCCATACGCCAGGATTTCCGAAGCCCCATAAGGTATAACCGCTTCATCTTTCCAAAGCATCCTGTCTTTAGTACAGAAACCATATCGGGTTATTTTTTCTTCTATGGCTTTTTTTATTTCGTCTTTTAACTGCGCCGTAGAAAGACCGGCAGAGTCCTTGATTCCTCCATAAAGAAAGTGCGCAAGCGGACAATACGAAATAGTCGGATTCGTTACCTTTATTACCTTACCGTTAGATATCGTAATCAATGACGAAAAATATCTGACAATATGTATATCTCTCATGCTCTTTTTTTCACAATTTCTTTTATGATATTATTTATAGCTCCGACTGCTTTGGTTTCTTTCCCGCAAGATACATACGGCTTTCCATTGTCTCCGGAAGTCACCATTTCCGGCTCCAGCGGTATTCTCCCTAAAAACGGGACTTTAAGTTCATGAGCCGCCTTTTCTCCGCCTCCCGCCTTAAAAAGATCTATCTCTTTTTTACAATAGGGGCATATAAGACCGCTCATATTTTCGATTACGCCCATTACCGGGATATTTAACTGGTGGGCAAATAGGATCGTTTTTCGTGCGTCCAGAACGGCCACATCCTGTGGCGTTGTAACAATAATCGCGCCTGTTACATCTTTTATAAGCTGACATACGCTTAAAGGCTCATCTCCTGTCCCCGGAGGCGAATCAATTATAAGATAATCGAGATCTCCCCATATCACGTCGCTTAGGAATTGCTTAATAACACCCATCTTCAGAGGACCGCGCCATATAACGGGTTGATCCGGATCATATCCTGTTAAAGCAAGGCTAACGGCGCATAAATTAGGCGTAACTTCGACCGGGGCTATACCGGTATCGATCCCAAATATAACCTTTTTCTCTATGCCCAACATCTTGGCTATATTTGGCCCATGAAGATCGGTATCCAAAATACCAACTTTTAATCCTGATCCCGCTAGGGCATACGCGATATTGACAGCAACGGTCGTCTTCCCCACACCGCCTTTACCGCTCATAACGATGATCTTATTTTTTATGCGCGACATCTTTATTCTGAGCCGCTCTTCCTGCTCTTTTTGATCTACTTTAGTATTTTCCATATCTATCCTTTTTAATGTTTATTGATGAGCAACCAATCGATCGTTTTCCTATGGTCTCTTACCCCGCTCATCAACCGCATATTTTCAAGCTGACCTAACTCTTTAAGTCTTTTGTATATGAGTATCCACGCGCAATCCCGGTCAGGATCGATTTCGCACTTCCCTTTATTCTGCCCGCCGCAAGGGCCGTTTCGCAACCCCTTGGGACATCTGGTAACTGGGCAGATGCCGCCGGTCGTACCTACTATACATTCCCCGCACATCAGACACTTCTTCTCAAAACGGTCCTCTTTCTGGGAAAGTCTGACAATCTCCCCTTGAAATAACGTATCATTGGCCGGATAAACAGGCTTCTGCAATATCTCCGCCATGGCCTGTGTCCCGCCGCCGCAGGCAAGGCTTATGATCGATTGAGAAGCGGCAAGCTCTTTTTCCTTACGCCTTAAGAGCTTCTTTGACTCGAAAATATAGCAGGCAGGGTTAAGTATATCCCACCCCGAAATTATTTTGCCTCTTTTTTCAAGGTCGGCCGCTAAGCTTTTCGTTTCGACCTCGCCTCCTGTTTTACAAGTAGTGGCACAAACAGCGCATCCGATCAGGAAAATAGTCGTATCATTCTTAATATATTTCAGTATTTCATCCAGCGGTTTCTGTTTTGTTATTATCATGGCTTATGACTTCTCTCCATATATCTTTTATCTCTTTTACTACTTCCTCACTCGCGCCATCAATCACCGTTATACCCTTTACTAATGTCTTGGGGATAGAGCTATCAAATAATATTTTACCGGCTATCTCTATATTACCGGATCGGCAATATGCTTCTATCTCTCTGGTCATATCAATATTAAGGTCGTATTTATTAATAACCATCTTAACCGATACCTTAAAATGGGCGCATACTTCAATGACTCTCTTCGCATCATGGAGCCCTGAAAGGGTTGGCTCGGTAACTACCACCGCGCAATCTACGCCCGAAAGAGAGGCGATAACGGGACATCCTATTCCCGGAGGCCCGTCGACAATAACGTAGTCGAGACGGTCTTTTTCGGCGATCTCCTTGGATACTTGCCGTATCTTAGCCACAAGTTTGCCAGAATTCTCTTCGGCAATTCCTAATTTAGCGTGGACAAAAGGGCCGTACTTCGTATCCGATATAAACCACTCACCCGCCACGTTCTCTTCCATAGCTATGGCACCAGCGGGGCATATAAGGCTGCATAACCCACATCCCTCGCACGATACCGGATCTATAACAAAATCGTCGCTTATTGTGTCGAATCTGCATAGAGTGATACATTTACCGCACTGATTACATATCTTCTTATCAAGCTTCGCGGTCTTGCCGCTTCTGAACTCATGGGTCTCTTTTACGTCTGGATGCAGCAAGAGATGCAGGTCCGCAGCGTCCACATCACAATCTACCATAACCTTATTTTTGGCTAAGGCAGCAAATGACGCTGTAAGTATTGTCTTACCCGTGCCGCCTTTTCCGCTTATCACAACGATCTGTTTCATGATGTCTCTTTTGTTATGGCTGCAAACATCTTCTGGAATTTTTCTTTATACTCCGGTTTCTCCCGGACCAGCGGGATGCCGCGTGAATAAAGAAGGGCGATCTCCCTATCAAACGGTATCCGAAGTAGTATAGGTATATTGTTATCCTGACAATATTTGTCAACTTTATCATCGCCTATATCAGAACGATTAATAACAACACCAAAAGGAATCTTCATTTTCCTCAGAACTTCTACAGCCAACACCAGGTCATTAAGTCCGAATGGCGTCGGTTCGGTTACCAATATGCAATAATCGCTCTTTTTTACTGCTGCTATAACAGGACAGGAAGTGCCTGGCGGCGCGTCGATAATAACGGTCTTGGAGGGATCTATGTGATCTTCAACCTGCCTGATCAACGGCGGGGACATTATCTCGCCGACATTAAGCTTGCCATGGATAAATTGTATATCCCCCGACGTGCCTATTTCGACAACTCCTATCTCTTTATTTACTTCTTTAATGGCTTTTTGCGGGCAGAGGAGACTACAGGCGCCGCACCCATGACATAGGTGCGGAAAGACAAGAACGCTCCCTTTGCCGGAATCGCTCGGGGGGATAACGGCTATCGCATGATAGGCGCATACCTCGCGGCATT
>Ga0163209_1000939_pt1 | contig 12730 bp, 9 predicted proteins | sample Kivu_160m_FD_113538 | JGI IMG/M metagenome (GOLD analysis project Ga0163209, IMG submission 113538) | Freshwater microbial communities from Lake Kivu, Western Province, Rwanda to study Microbial Dark Matter (Phase II) - Kivu_160m | ecosystem: Environmental > Aquatic > Freshwater > Lake ... | reverse complement strand
TTTGTGATCATGGAATGCTGGATTACCTCACCCTCCTTAAGACCGAGGCGGTCCATCATTTTAGCGATCCGGTCTGAACCGAACAGCCTCATAAGGTCATCTTCAAGGGAAACGAAAAACTGGGAACTTCCCGGATCGCCCTGGCGGCCCGATCGTCCACGCAACTGCCGGTCAACCCTGCGTGATTCATGCCGCTCCGTTCCGATAATGGCAAGACCTCCGGCATCCCTGACGCTCGGATGAAGTTTTATATCCGTACCGCGACCGGCCATGTTGGTGGCAATGGTTACCGCACCGGGTTGGCCGGCATGCAGGACAATTTCAGCCTCCCTCTGGTGCAACTTGGCATTCAAAACATTATGTTTGATACCCTTGATTTTCAGCATCCTGCTTAATAACTCCGATATCTCAACGGAGGTGGTACCCACCAGCACGGCTCTGCCTGCCTCGACCAATCGGACGATTTCTTCAATTACCGCACTGTATTTTTCGCGTTTGGTTTTGTATACCAGGTCTTCCCGGTCTTCCCTGATGACCGGACGATTGGTCGGTGTAACAATTACTTCCAGCTTATAGATGCTCCAGAATTCACCCGCCTCGGTTTCAGCTGTACCCGTCATCCCCGACAGCTTGTTGTACATGCGGAAATAGTTCTGAAGGGTAATGGTGGCAAATGTCTGAGTGGCTGCCTCAACTTTGACGTTCTCCTTGGCTTCTATTGCCTGGTGAAGCCCGTCGGAATAACGCCTGCCTTCCATGATGCGCCCGGTCTGCTCGTCAACGATCTTGACCTTATTGTCAATTAAAACATACTCGACATCCAATTCAAACAGCGTGTAGGCTTTCAGTAACTGGTTGATCGTATGAACCCTTTCTGATTTCACCGAAAAATCGCGTATCAGGGAGTCTTTCCTGATCAGTTTTTCATTATCATCCTTGGCGGTTTTCTCGATCTCGGCTATTTCAACCCCGATATCAGGAAGAATAAAAAATTCCGGATCCTCCCCTTCACCGGTTATCAGGTCAATACCTTTTTCCGTAAGTTCCACCTGGTTGTTTTTTTCATCGATGACAAAATAGAGGTCATCGGTCACCAAGTGCATGTTCTTGCTGTTCTCCTGCATGTAGAAGTTCTCCGTCTTGTGCAGGAGCGCTTTCATTCCTTCTTCACTCAGGTACTTGATCAACGCCTTTGTTTTAGGCAGACCTCTTTGGGCTCTCAACAATAGTTTGCCACCTTCTTGCTCATTTTCCTCCGCGATCAGTTTCTTTGCCTGGTTGAACACTTCATTGAACAGGGTTCGCTGCGCATTCACCAGCTTAACCACTCTCGGTTTCATTTCATTGAAGAGCTGGTCCTCTCCTTTCGGCACCGGGCCTGAAATGATCAACGGAGTCCTGGCGTCATCGATCAAAACGGAGTCAACCTCATCGACGATGGCATAATTGTGTCCCCTCTGCACCAGGTCATCGGGTGAGATGGCCATATTATCCCGGAGATAATCAAAACCGAATTCGTTGTTTGTTCCGTACGTTATGTCTGCCAGGTAAGCATTCCTGCGGGCTTCTGAGTTTGGCTGGTGCTTGTCGATGCAATCCACGCGCAATCCGTGAAACTCAAACATTGGTCCCATCCATTCCGAGTCGCGTTTGGCCAGATAATCGTTTACTGTAACCACGTGTACGCCGCGTCCCGGAAGAGCATTCAGGAAAACGGGCAAAGTGGCCACCAGGGTTTTCCCTTCACCGGTCGCCATCTCAGCGATCTTTCCCTGGTGAAGGGACAGGCCCCCGATCAACTGGACATCATAATGGACCATGTCCCAGGTTATCTCGTTCCCTCCCGCTTGCCATTTGTTATTCCATACGGCCTTGTCTCCCCTGATGGTAACGCTGTCCCTTTTGGCAGCTATGTCCCTGTCGAGTTCCCTCGCCGTGACTTCAATTTCCCCATTTTCTTTGAACCTCCGGGCTGTCTCTTTAACAATGGCAAAAGCCAGTGGAAGGAATTCATTCAGTTTTTCCTCGACTTTTTCCTTGATCCTGGCTTCCAGCTTATCTATCTGATGAAACGCCTTTTCACGCTCTCCCAGGGGAATCTCATCGGCTTCAATCCGGGTTTTGATATCCTTGATTTCGGATTCTTCCTGGCTGAAATACTCTCTGATCTCACGGCGCATTTTATCCGATCTTTCGCGCAGCTGATCATGACTCAAACCCGATAGTTCAGCGGTAAAAGAATTGGTCTGTTCAACCAGGGGCAGTGCCGATTTATAGTCCTTTTCGGCCTTATTGCCAAAAAAGCCTGATATTAAGCTATTTAGTATTGACATAAATGAATTCTTGCGTTTAACGTTTCAATTCCCGGACCAAACCCAAGGACCTGCAGTATTGTCATAGCACTATTCCAGGTCCAGGTCCAGTGACTGGCGGAACAGGTCGAGATCCGGATTTTTTTTCTGCAAATGGTTGTATTTTTCCTGTTGCGTGTAAAGCTTCTTTTGAAGAGGCTGATCGGGCACCTCGGTCGAGATCTCCAGATCAGGATTCCCGGTTCTTTTCCTCAGGTAACTGTTCAGTTCAGCCTGAATGCTTCGTATAGCCTTCTCCTGGAGGGTGTTATTCAGCCTAACGAGCACTTTCTGGTCAGTCCCGAGTTCCGGTATTTGGGTTATCAGTGTATTATACAAACGCGGTTGGTCTGTTTTTAAGGTTTCCGCAAAATCAACCCATATGGTTTTAAGCAAACCAGATGTGAGTGGTGGCTGGCTTTCAGGCTCAGGAACCCCGCCAGGCTCTTCGGGAGGTGGTGGGGTAACCGGTCCGGCCGGTTGCTTTTTCTTCATGAAATCAGAAATCCGGGTCACTTGCACCGATGGTTGAACCGGAGCCGCAGGTGAAGGGCCTGACAATTTTTGAGTTGAACCGGTTTCCTGGATTTTTGGTACCTGGGCTTTCGATGTGCTGATGTCTGACAGGTTCAGCAGGGTCAACTCAACCAGCAACCGGGGATCTTTGGTCTGTTTGTAGGCGAGATCGCATGAGTTAAGGATTTTCAATCCCTCAAAAAGGAATTGTGTTGAAGTCCTTATGGCCGTCTGTCTGTACTTGCCACCGATTTCATCACCAACTTCCAGCAATTCAATCGTTTCAGGATCCTTGCTGACTAAAAGGTCGCGAAAATGGGTTGCCAGACAGGCAATAAAGCTATGTCCATCGAAACCTTCTTCAAGGATATGATTGAACAGCAGCAGGGCTTTCCTGAAATCCCCTGCCAGGAATAGATCGGTCAACTGAAAATAGTAGTCATAATCCAAAACATTCAAATGATCGATAACCTGCTGATAGGTGATGGAATCACCGCTGAAGCTTAGAAGCTGGTCATAAATCGACAATGCATCCCTCATGGATCCGTCCGCCTTGTGGGCAATGATGTTCAATGCCGCACTTTCTACGGTTATGCCCTCTTTGGACGCGATAGCCTGCAATTGGGCCATTAGGTCATGAACCTGTATCCGGTGAAAATCGAAGACCTGGCAACGGGACAGGATGGTGGGCAGGATCTTGTGTTTTTCTGTCGTTGCCAGTATAAAAATGGCATGTGCCGGCGGCTCTTCGAGAGTTTTCAGAAAAGCGTTGAAGGCCGTTTGCGAAAGCATGTGCACCTCATCAATGATATAGACGCTGTAGCGGCCTGATTGAGGAGGAATTCTTACCTGGTCAATCAGGTTTTTGATATCCTCCACATGGTTGTTCGAAGCGGCATCCATTTCATGAATATTGAATGACCGGCTTTCCTGGAAATTGCAACAGGATTCGCAGGTATTGCAGGCTTCCGTATCAGGGGTCAGGTTGACACAGTTAATGGTTTTGGCCAGTATCCGTGCGCATGTGGTTTTTCCCACTCCCCTCGGTCCGGAGAAAAGGTAAGCGTGAGCCAGGTGATTTCCAGCAATGGCATTCTTGAGGGTGCGGGTTATCGAAGGTTGCCCCACGACTGTGTCAAAGCGTTCGGGACGGTATTTTCGGGCACTGACAATAAACTGCTGTTCCATGAGTGGCATTTTTGAGCCATACAAAAGTAAGAATTAGTAGTTATAACCGAAGACCCATGCATGGTTGGTTATTAACCTTTGGAATTGTCGGAATTATTCCTATTTTTGCCGGCCAAATGTTATCAAACGAATTAATCATTAACAGAGCATGAATCAGTACGAAACCGTTTTCATTGTAACTCCCGTTTTATCTGATGATCAGATGAAGGAAGCGGTTAAAAAGTTCTCTGGTTTTCTCGCCGAAAACGGTGTGGAAATCGTGCATGAGGACAACTGGGGCCTTCGAAAGCTGGCATACCCGATCCAAAAAAAATCGACGGGTTTTTACCATCTTATCGAGTTTAAAGCCAGTGGGGAACTTGCTAACCGCCTCGAGGTTGAGTTTCGCCGTGATGAAAGGATCATCCGGTATCTTACAGTCAAACTCGACAAATTCGCAGTCGAGTATAACGTGAAACGCCACAAACAGGCCAGTAATGAACCCGTTAAGGAAACGAAGGAGGAATAATCATGTCACAGCCACAATCTGAAATACGCTATCTGACTCCACCTACGGTTGACGTTAAAAGGAAAAAATATTGCCGGTTCAAGAGAGCCAATATCCGGTACATTGATTACAAGGATCCCAACTTCCTCAAGAAGTTCCTGAACGAACAAGGCAAGATCCTTCCCCGCCGCATAACCGGCACCTCATTGAAATTCCAGAGGAAAATTGCCCAGGCTGTCAAGCGGGCCAGGCATCTTGCCCTCTTGCCTTATGTAACAGACATGTTGAAATAATGTGAAGGAGATCTGCTATGGAAATCATTTTATTACAGGATGTATCGAATCTCGGCCATAAGGACGAGATTATAAAGGTAAAGAATGGCTACGGCCGGAATTATCTGATCCCGAATGGCTATGCGAGGCTTGCTACTCCTTCGCTCAAAAAGATGCACGAGGAAAACCTTAGGCAACGCGCACACAAGGAACTGAAACTGAAGGATGATGCTTCTGAAGTAGCCAAAAGACTGGGTACCGTTGACCTGAAAATAGGTGCCAAAACCTCATCAACCGGAAAGATCTTCGGGTCTGTCAATACGATTCAGATCGCTGAAGCGCTTGCGGAAAAAGGATTTGACATTGACCGTAAGAACATCACGCTGAATGAGGAAACCATCAAGGAGATCGGTTCCTATAAAGCGACCATCAAGGTCTATAAGGACATTAAGGCAGAAATCAGCTTCGAGGTTTACTCCGAATAAAACCAAAGCCGCCCCGGGCGGCTTTTTTTATTTGGCAGCTACCGCTTCAATCTCGATGCCGGCACCCATTGGAAGCTTGCATACCTGAAAAGCCGCCCGGGCCGGAGGATCCGAGGCAAAGTAGGTCCCATAAACCTCGTTCATGCTCTTGAAATCATTTATATCCGCAAGGAAACAGGTGCACTTCAACACATTCCGGTACTCCAGGCCGGCAGCTTTCAGGATAGCCCCGATGTTGTCCAGCACCTGGCGTGTCTGATCAGCAATCCCACCTTCCACCAGCTTGCCTGTGGCCGGATCCAGGGGAATCTGCCCTGAGATGAAAATGAAATTCCCGGATTCAACAGCCTGACTGTATGGGCCAATCGCTGCGGGAGCTTTTTCGGCACGAATGATTTTTTTCATGATCGGTACTATTTGTTTTAGTTAATTATCTCGCCAGTCTTTCTGTTTCAAGTACTTAACGTCTTTCAGCAAGGAACCTTTCGCTGCAATGCTGAAAGTGTAACTCTTCCTTTCCCCGAACGGGACGATATCAATGCTCATCAGCCAGCAATGCAGATCCCTCCTTAATCCAAAGGTTGTGTAAGTGAACTCCTGGTTGATGAAGTCATACCCGGATGAGAAGTTGACGCTCCATTTTTGCGTTAGGTTCAGATCTCCGCTCATACGCAAGGATTGCGTGATGGTGGATTTCATATAAGGTTTTGAATATTTGAAGTTGTAGTCGACTCTCAGGTTCCAGCGAGTCTGAAAATCAGACGGGCTGTCCTGACTGCTCACCGGTCTGGCTTGGGACGGACCCTGCCGCCCTCCCTGCTGCTTTTTTAAAGGCAGGGTGAAACCAAGCGAAAAATCCGCATCCGTCAGCCGGAAGGGTTTTCCGGACCTCATGATCTCAAACGTATTGATGGTGCGGTATACCGCAGTGTTATTCCTGATGGTCGAGTCGATTGCATAGGGATTGAAAACCGACCGGAACGAGAGGTTGAACTGGCCCATCACAATCGTCCTGGCCTGCAGCTGGATTGGGGATAAATTGAGCGAATCCTTGAAAATATCATAAGAAGTGTTCAAGGTAAGGCTCTCCAGAAGCTTGACTTTCTTATCCTTGCTTCCCGTGGAATCGGCCGGATCCTTGATTTTCATTTCAACATTGTTGCCCAGGCTGAAACTGATATTTCCGTACCGTCCGGCAACCGAGGGCAAGCCGTAAATCCCCTCACCGAATATGGAGTAGGTTTGTTCGTCCATCACCAGATCTCCCTTTTCATTCTCATCGGCTATGACAAGGGTCCTGCTGTACTTTCCCATGTCATAACCCAGATCTGGCCTGAAGGAGAAAGACAGGGAAGGACTCATCATGTGCCGGATCGTCTTTACCTTTCCCTTTTTGAAATCATAATAAACATACATTCTGGGAGTATAGCTCAGATTCAGGTTCGGGCTTAAAGCCTGGACATAATTGATCTTATTGATCCTGTTGATGATTATGCTGTCGGTCGAAGCATCCCAGTTTTTTTCAAGATAGCTGAAATACATGACGCCGATATAATTGAGCGAAGGTGTCAGGGTCATGTCCTTGATCGGTTTGAATGAAGCTGACAGGGGTATTTCATGCTTGAACCCGTTACGCATCTTGCTCAGGATATCCCGTGAAAAATTCAGATCAGGCGAAAACAGGGAATCCTCCCTTGACTTGATGCGGTTTTCAAAGCTGGCCGTGTAACGCATTTCGATTTTCTCGTACCATTTCTGCCTTCCGCCTGAACTGCCGAAGCGAAACGGATAGAAGCGTCCGACCGTAAAAGATCCGGACGGGAAGTTCAACACAACGGTGGAATCGTTGCTGTTTTGGGAGTGCCCGATCTTGGTGGTGAAATTGAACAGTTTGTTCGGGAATTTCCGGCTGTAGGTTATGGATGAGGTTTTTTGGTTGGTGAGGTGCTCAAGAGGATCTTGGTAAGTGCTGTAGGTGTTGTTCTTATCGTATGAACTGGTGCTGAAATTGACACTGGCATTGAAACTGTTGTATGGATTCGCCTTGGCGTCCTGTGCATGGGACCACCTCAGGCTGAAATCCTTTTGCTTGGTATAATTATCCAGTCCCTTCTCACCCGTCACATTGTTGGCATAATTGAATGAAAAATTACCGTTAAACTTGTAAATCTTCCGGTAATTGGTCTGGGCACCGAGTTGCCAGCTGCCACGTGAGTAAATTCCACCCGTCAGGGAAAGGTCCAGACGATCATTGATGGCAAAATAGTATCCTCCCTCTCTCAGGTAAAAACCCCTGTTTCTTTCTTCACCATATTTAGGCATGAGAATTCCCGAGGAACGTTTTTGCTGCTCCGGGAAAAAAGCGAACGGCAATCCGATGGGGTAAAGAGGAATGCCTTCGACCACGAGGTAAGCCGGACCCGAAACAACAACTTTTTTGGGGATCACTTTTCCCTTGGTTATGGCAAAGAAGAAATGGGGATCGTCGGCATCACACGTTGTGAACTTTCCATCTTTGATATTCAGCGATCCGGATGAATCGCGCTTGGTCAGATGGCTGTGAAGGAATCCCTCCTCCTGTTTCATCCGGACGTCCTTGACAAAGGCCTTTTTGGTATCGAAATTGTACCGTATCTCGGTACATTCATAAGACTCCTCCCCATCCTTGAAAACCGGCTTGCCGGTAATCATCCCGGTACTGTCCATAAGTCCCACTGCAAAAACCTCCTTCCTGTCGATACTGATCTCGATATAATCCGCCGTCAGCTCCACCTGCTGGTAAGTTACTTTGGCCTCCCCGTACATCCTGATTTTATTGTCTGACAGGCTGTAGACGGTCGAGTCGCGGGCCGGATAAGTTATCGGCGCATCCAGGTAACCTTTAACCCTCCCTTTTGTAGAATCGGGTACAAGAGGTTTGATTCCCGATGTATCGACCTGACCGGCTGCACCTACCATCATCAGGTTAAAAAGGATAACCGCAAAGAGAAATTTTTGTATTTTTATAAACAAATTCAATAGTTTACCGATTATCCCGCAAATCCGGGAAAGACTCAAAACTAAAGAAAAAAAACGCTACCATGGTCAGGCACCTTCTACAGAAAACGTTCCAGAGAAAAAACAATTGCATAACGTTGCAAACCAGGCTTTTCTTCTTACTTCTCCTGGCTTGTGCAAGCTTACCATTAAATTCAGTCGTTGCCGGGAAAGCCAATCCTCAATCCAGGATTTTTACCGTTACAATTGACGCAGGTCATGGCGGTCGTAGTCCGGGAGCGATGGGAAAGAAATCATCCGAGAAAGACCTTACTCTGGCAATCGCTCTGAAACTTGGATATTACATTGAAACCCTGATGAATGACGTTAAAGTGGTTTATACCCGGAAAAGCGATGTTTTCGTTCCCCTGGAAGAGAGGGCTGGTATCGCGAACCGGAACAATTCGGATCTTTTTATCTCGATCCATGTCAATGGTTATAAGCTAAGTTCCCCAATGGGTACTTCAAGCTATGTGATGGGTAGTTCCAAATCCTCCCAGAATTTCGAGCTTGTTCAACAGGAAAACAAGGTGATCCTGTTAGAGGAAGACTATCAATCGAAATATGAGGGCTTCAATCCCAATTCACCTGAATCATATATCATCTTCAGCTTGTACCAGAATACCAACCTTGTCCAGAGCCTTGCTTTTGCCACCATGGTTCAGGACAATTTCAGGATCACCGGCGAAAGGGAAGACCGTGGAGTTTATCAGGAGCCATTTCTGGTACTATGGAAAACAACCATGCCCAGCGTTCTTATTGAAACCGGGTTCATCACAAACCCTTTGGAGGAAGAATTCCTGGTGAGTGAAAAAGGGCAGGATGTTATTGCATCATCCATTTTTTCGGCTTTTAAAAAATACCGGGAGGATCTAATTTCAGGTGAAACCGAAAAAACCGATATTGCTGCCATTAAACCGGCCGACACGGTCAAAGAACTATCGAAACAGGATACAACTACGATAAAACCGGCAATACATGGAGCGAAAAAGGATTCCCTTCATGTAAAAATAAATATTCAGGCGCCAAGAAAAGATTCTCAACCTGTTGCCGCACAAGGTATAAAAGAAGATGTCAAACCAGTGGTCACCGGAGCAGCCGAAAAGAGCGTTTCTGTATCTCCCGCTATTGAATTCAGGGTCCAGGTATTGGCATCGTTGAAGAAACTACCTCAAACAGCCCCGGATTTCAAGGGACAAACCGGATTTGTCGAGACCTATATCGACGGGTATTATAAATACCTGTCGCAATCAGTCAAAACCCATAGCGAAGCTGTGGCCCTGCGAAAGAGCCTGCTGCCCTATTTTAAAGGAGCTTTTATCGTTGCCTTCAAAGACGGAAAAAGAATCCCGATCGAAGAAGCTATTCCGGTTATCAAATAGGCCAAGTCATTTCATGTAAATCGAACGTCATGAAAAAAAGAGCTTATATCCGAGTGGGAATCCTCTTAGTCATTGCTGTCATCATCGTTTTCTGGGGTATCAATTACCTGAAGGGGAAAGACATTCTTACGACAGAACAGCCATATTATGCCCTCTATGAAAAAATCGGGGGTCTAACCAAATCAGGTCCGGTAACCATAAATGGTTTCCAGGTTGGGCAGGTACGGAATATCCGCTTGTCTGACAACAGACCGGGTTGGATAGAGGTCAAATTCTCAATCACCCATAAGACCATCCGTGTTCCTGAGAAAACTGAAGCGCGGATTTACAGCACAGACTTGATGGGAACCAAGGGCATTTCGCTGGATTTCTCTGATGCCAAGGAATTTTATAAGCCGGGAGATACCCTGACCGGATCCATTGAAGGAGACATCCGGGATCAGGTCAATGCCCAGATGCTGCCATTGAAGCTCAAGGCCGAACAGCTTATGTCTTCCATGGATTCAGTGCTGCAGGGTTTGCAGATGGTTTTCGGGGAAAACAATCAGGCCAACCTGGCTGAAAGTTTTACCAACGTCAACAGCGCCCTGAACAACTTGGAATCGGCCTCGCGTTTTCTTGACGATTATATCCGTGATGAATCCCGGACGGTGACAGTTTTTCTCAACAACCTCGACAGTCTTGCTAAAAGCCTCAAGGATCAAACCTCTAATCTGCAGGGATTTATTGCCAACATGAACCGCTTCAGCGATACCCTTGCCAGTGTGGAACTCGTGGGTGCGGTCCAGTCGATCCAACGGGTTCTGGACGATCTTCATCAGCTGACCGTGACGGTTGCATCCGGACAAGGCAGCCTGGGCCAGCTGATCTATAGTGATTCCCTGTACAGCGCTCTCCTGGTCACAAATGCCAGTTTGAACCGTCTGATCGAAGACATCAGGATCAATCCCGGAAAGTATGTAAAAGTAACCCTTTCAGACAGAAGCAAATCCGTGTATTCGCTGAATGACAGCGATCTCGCAAGATCCCTGTCCGGTGAAGGCATCTCGGATTATTACATTTGCTTCATCCAAAGTCCCTTTCCGCTTCCTGCAACCGATCCGGCGTTCAAGGATATTCCTGAAAAAGGTTTCATTCAGGTTGGAAGCGTTTATTATTATTTTTCCTATCATTCCTCGCGGATCGAACCCTGCCTGAAGAGATTGGAAAAATTCAGGAAGACTCGCCCATCGGCAGGAATTTATTCCTGGGTCAATGGCAAATGGAGCCGTTTGCAGATCTAGAGGTGAGCCATCTGGCTGTGAGTAAATGGGATGCGTTTTTTTAAAAAAAAATCGCCCTCCCCTATTGTTTTGTTCATCTTTTTTTTACCATCTTGCATTATTAAATCCCTTGTTCTAATCTACTAATTATCAGTACTAATGAAGGCAAGCCATATCGAGGTTTGGAACAAATGCCTGTCTATCATCAAAGACAACATCGCTTCGATAAGCTATAGGACCTGGTTCGAACCCATTATCCCCGTTGCACTGGAAAACAACGTCCTGACCATTCAGGTACCGTCTACTTTTTTCTACGAATACCTTGAGGAACAATATCTTGACTTGATCAGCTTTTCTATCCGCAAAGAATTGGGCTCAGGGGCGAAATTAGAGTACCGGGTGGTCATGGAACAAAATGGGTATTCGAATACAAAACCTTACACGATCAAACTGCCTACCCAGGCCAAGACCAATCTCAAGAACAAACCCCTGTCGTTACCGCTCGACGAAGAAGAAAGGACCATAAAGAATCCCTTCATCATACCGGGAATAAAAAGACTTCACGTGGATCCGCAACTGAATCCTGACCGTTCTTTTGCAAATTTTGTTGAAGGCGAGTGTAACCGCCTGGCCCGGTCAGCCGGATACGCAGTGGCGCAAAATCCCGGAGGCACAGCCTTTAATCCCCTTCTCATTTACGGAGGATCCGGTCTGGGTAAAACCCATCTGGCCCAGGCTATCGGTATCGAAGTCAAAGAGAAATATCCTGATAAAATCGTCCTGTACGTCAATGCTAATAAATTCCAGACTCAATTCGTTGAAGCCATCCGGAATAATAACCGCAATGACTTTCTCCATTTTTACCAGATGATCGACGTGCTGATTCTGGATGATGTCCAGGAATTTGCGGGCAAAGAAAAAACTCAGGATACTTTTTTCCACATATTCAATCACCTCCATCAATCAGGTAAGCAACTGGTGCTGACTTCCGACAAACCGCCCGTCGAACTGAAAGGAATGGAACAGCGGTTGCTTTCGCGCTTTAAATGGGGCCTTTCGGCTGACTTGCAGGTTCCGGATTTTGAAACAAGGGTAGCCATTCTGCAGAAGAAAGTTTACATAGACGGCATCCACATGCCTTCGGAAGTGCTGGAATACATTGCCTCCCAGGTAACCAACAATGTGAGGGAACTGGAAGGTGCCCTGGTGTCACTCCTGGCACAATCCACACTTAACAAGAAAGAGATTACACTCGACCTGGTTAAGGAAATGATTGACAAACTGGTTAAAAATACCACACGCGAACTGTCAATCGAATACATCCAGAAAATAGTGAGTGATTACTTCAATATTCCCATTGACCTGATGCATTCCAAGACGCGCAAGCGTGAAATCGTTCAGGCCCGGCAGATCTCCATGTACTTTTCCAAGAACCTGACCAAATCGTCCCTGGCACTTATTGGATCACAGATCGGCGGAAAGGATCATGCAACTGTGCTGCATGCCTGTAAAACGGTCAACAACCTGCTGGAGACCGATAAGCGGTTCAGGCTCTACATCGAAGAGATCGAAAAGAAACTTAAGATGTAATTAAAGGCAGGCAATTCCTGCCTTTTCTCATGTATGGGAAATCATACCGGAGAATTAGCCGCCCTCATTACTGCCGTTCTTTGGACCTTCACCGCTTTATCATTTGAACAGGCTGCGAAAAGGGTTGGCTCCCTGGCTGTCAACATTCTAAGACTCGGTCT
>Ga0163209_1000938_pt1 | contig 12732 bp, 8 predicted proteins | sample Kivu_160m_FD_113538 | JGI IMG/M metagenome (GOLD analysis project Ga0163209, IMG submission 113538) | Freshwater microbial communities from Lake Kivu, Western Province, Rwanda to study Microbial Dark Matter (Phase II) - Kivu_160m | ecosystem: Environmental > Aquatic > Freshwater > Lake ... | reverse complement strand
TGCCATTGTCGCCAACGGGGTTGAATTTTCCGGTTTCGACGATCCGGGTCGCCTGGTACCTCAGGTCCCAATTGAGGCGGCTGATGCCTTTAGCAGCCTCTTTGCGGATGATCCGCACGGGGGCGCCTGTCTGGTCGGTGATCGTAAAGGTAAGAAACGGCGCGATTTCCTGTTCCTCCGACCTCAGTTCTGTCTCGGAAGGCTGCGGGATGGGCTCTCCCTTTTTAAAGAGGTCGGTTTCTTTCTGCTTACGGGTCTCCTTTTTTGTTTTGGGGACCTCTTTGAAATAATAGGTGATAACCGCCCCGAAATCGGGATTTTTGGCCGCATACACCGTCGAACCCTGCCCGTATTTGGTGTCGGTCGGGAGGTACATCAGGGCATCCTTGACGGGAAAAAGGTAACCTTCCGCCTCCAGGTTTTCCCGTTTCAGGTGGCGCAGCGGGGTGAAGTCGTCGAGGATGTAAAAGCCCCGGCCAAAAGTCGCCAGAACAAGGTCATTCTCGCGTTGCTGGATCACCATGTCCCTGACGCTTATGGAAGGCAGCCCCGACTTGAGCCGGATCCAGTTTTTTCCGTCATCCAACGTGAAAAAGCAGCCGAACTCCGTGCCGGCAAAGAGCAGGTCGGGATTGATATGATCCTGCAGGATGGCGTGAACCGTGCCGTTTTCCGGCAGGTTCCCTGCAATGGAGTTCCAGGTCTTTCCTTTGTCGCTGCTCTTCAGCAGGTAAGGTTTGAAATCGTCGCGCAAAATATTGTCAAAAGCGGCAAAGACCACGTTTTCGTCAAACCGGGACGTGAAGATGTCGCTTACGTAAGTATTTTCCGGTACGCCGGGGAACTTACCGGCGCTGGTCCAGGTCTTTGCATCTTCCGACACCCGGATCAGGCCGTCGTCGGTCCCTGCATAAAGCAGGTTCTCTTTCACCGGGGATTCGTCGAATGACACGATGGTCCCGTAAAGCGACGTCGAAACATCCTTCTGGACGGCGTCGATGGGCCAGTATTTGCCCATCACCTGCCAGGTATTGCGGTCGATCTTCGCCGTGAGGTCATCGCTGATCACCTGCCAACTGTTTCCCCGGTCGTCGCTCCGGAACACCTTGTTGGCGGCGCAATAGAGCCGGGTGGGCGAGTGAGGGCTGATCATCAGCGGGGTGTTCCAGTTCCACTTGTAGCTGTCCTCCCCCTTTCGTGGCTCCGGCCTGATGTCGACGGCCTCGCTGCTTTTACGATCATAGCGTACCATTCCGCCGTATTGCGATTCGGCGTAAACGATATCGGGATTGAGGGGATCGGCCTGCGACCAGAATCCGTCGCCGCCATTGGTCAGGAACCAGTCGTCGCTGAGTACCCCGGTCGATGCGATGCTGCGTGAAGGGCCGCCCATGCTGTTGTTGTCCTGGGTTCCGCCATAAACATTGTAGAAGGGCAATGAGTTGTCCACCTGCAGGCGGTAGAACTGCACGATCGGCAGGTTCGGCTTAAAGAGGAACTCCCTGCCGCCATCGAACGACTCATACACGCCTCCGTCGCTCCCGATAAGGAAATGGTCAGGATTTCCTGGATCGATCCATAGCGCATGGTCATCCACATGACGGTGTTTATTGCCGAGCGGCCTCCAGGTCTTACCTCCGTCTTCGGAAACTTTGGATATCGTTTCAACCGAATAGATCTTGTCTTCGTTTTTAGGATCACAGTAAATTTCGTTGTAATACTGTCCCTGGGCGGAATGGTCGCTCATCTTTTGCCAGGAGGCGCCACGGTCGGCGCTGCGGTAGAGGCCTTTCTCCTTCGGTGTCGATTCGATGATGGCATATACGATGTCGGGATTCACCGGGGAGATCGCCAGGCCGATGCCGCCCATGTCGGCTCCGGGTAGTCCGTTTTTCAGTTTTTCCCAGGTCTTGCCGGCATCGGCCGATTTGTAGATCGCCGTTTCGGGGCCGCCGCCGATCTTGGTGAAGACATGCCGCCGCCGCTGCTCCGAGGTGGCATACAGCACGTCGGGATTGCGCGGGTCCATGACCACGTTGTTCACGCCGGTGTTTTCACTGATCGCCAGGATTTGTTGCCAGTTCTTTCCGCCATCGGTGGTCTTGTAAAGCCCGCGTTCGCCACCCGGCCCCCAGACGGAACCCTCGGCGGCAACATAGACTGCATCCGAATTTCGCGGATCAACCAGGATCTTCCCGATCTGCCGGGAATTCCGCAGGCCCATGTTCTTCCAGCTTTTGCCCCCGTCGCAACTCCGGTATACGCCATTGCCGTATCCCAGCGAACGCTGGTGGTTGTTCTCGCCGGTGCCGACCCATACCACGTTGCTATTGTTCGGGTCGAGCGTCACGCAACCGATGGAATAGAACCCGCTGTCCTCCAGCATGGGTTCGAACGTGGTGCCGTTGTTCATGGTCTTCCACAGATGTCCCGAAGCGGCAGCCACATACCATTCGCTGTGGTTTTGCGGGTTCACGGCGAAATCGGCGATACGTCCGGAACAGAAAGCCGGTCCGATGCTCCGGAACTTCAGCCCGGCCACCAGCCCGGAGTTGTACAAAGAATCTTTGCCTTCCCCGGGCATGCTCCCGGGATAAGCCGTCACCGCCATGCCGAGCATGACGACACCCATTATTATCTTCCCTGATAAGCGATCATTTCTCATATTTCAAAGGTTTTTGCTAATTCCCAGTCACCCAGTCATCTTGTCACCTTGTCACCTTATCACACCTTCCATATCTCCTCCCTGCACGGCCTGATGATCCCCTTCTCCGTGATGATCCCCGTAATGTATTCTGCTGGTGTGACGTCGAACGCCGGGTTCAGGGCATGTGATCCCGGCGAGCACACCAGCACCCGCTCATGGCGGCCGTCAGCAGTCAGCCCGTCCATCCAGAGCACTTCCTCTTCCGGGCGCTCTTCGATAGGGATGCTTTTTCCGTCGGGGCAGGCATGATCAATGGTTGAAGTCGGCGCTGCCACATAGAACGGGATCCCATACTCCTTTGCAGCGATGGCCTTTTCCAGTGTGCCGATCTTGTTGGCCGTATCGCCGTTGGCGGCGATGCGGTCGGCCCCGACGATCACAAGGTCGATTTTTCCGAGCGACATCAGCCAGGCCCCGGCATTGTCGGGGATGATGGCATGCGGGATCCCTGCCTGGCCCAGCTCCCAGGCGGTAAGGCGGGCGCCCTGGCTCCGGGGGCGGGTTTCATCGGCATAGACGAAGACGTTTTTCCCCTGTTGATGGGCAACATAAACCGGCGACAGCGCCGTACCGTAATCCACAAAGGCCAGCCATCCGGCATTGCAATGCGTTTCGATGCGGGATCCGTCGGGGATAAGCACATTACCAAGCTCGCCTATCTTCTGTGAATCATCCGCATCCTTGTCGGCCAGCCGGTTGGCGGCCAGGACGGCCGATGAGGGCGATTCCAGCGCCGCACCATATACGGTTTCCGTTGCATGAAAAAGGTTGCGTGCCGTGGGGCGGGTTGATTCAATGGCCAGTTTCGCTTTTTCCAGGAATGTAAGGTAGCCTTGCGGCATTGCCGCAAGGGCCGCCTGTGCCATGGCAAACCCGGCCATCGCCCCGATGGCGCCTGCGCCGCGCACACGCATTGTCCGGATCACCTCACAGCTTTCCGAAAATGTTACAGCGTTTCCAATGGAGAACCGGAACGGCAGCAACTCCTGGTCGATGAAGAACACCGTGCTGCCCTCCATCCATACGGTCCGGTAATCAACGCCATTGACTTTCAAGATGGTTTGGAAACAATTCCTGAGTTAATAAAGGTTGCCGTTGTGTTTATAAAACTGGTGAACCGGTAAACTGGTAAACAGGTGAGCGATAACCCATTACCCCGCATCCCGCATCCCGCATCCCGCATCCCGCATCTCCACCCCCAATCAGCCCGCCTGCAGGCAATGAATTAAAAGATCCTGAACCCCAGGCTCACCACCCAGACGTTGTTCTTTGAATCAAAGCTCCAGTCGTTGTTCTGTACATCGGTGACCTCCTTCACCAGGTCGTTGAGACCGATCTGGTAACGCAGGTCGAAGGTGAACCGCCAGACATCAACGCCTGCGCCAACGTCAATCGCCCAATTAACAGAACTAAGGTCGCCTTTAGTGATCGGAGCCAAATCTTCATCCAGGCCGCTGGTTTCGATGGTTTTATTTACCACGAATGATGCCACAGGCCCGGCAAGAATGCGCACGTTGAGGAAGTCGGTCTTGATGAGTTTGTAGCCGACAAGGACAGGTACGTCAATGGAACCGATCTTCACATTTTGTTTCCAATTATCTATATTGCTGGTGAAGACGCCCCCCTGGGTCGTGTAGTACAATTCGGGCTGGACATAAAGTTTTTTACCGATCCTGACATAGGCGCCGAACTGGAAGCCCGATTTGAAGCTGGATTTCACCGAATCAATGTCGGTGGAAAGCTTGGAAGCGTTGTAGCCCACCTTCACGCCAAGGCTCACCAGGTTTTGCCCGGTGGATTTTCCGGGAAACAACAGTCCGGCCGAAACCAGCACAAGCACTGCAATGATCTTTTTCATAGGAGATGGTTTTGGTTGAATGCTCAAAAGTAAAAGAAATTTAACAAGTGGACAACCCCACCCCAACCCCTTCCCGACCTTAGTCGGGAGAGGGGCACGGGGAGGGGACACTATATCCTCTCAAACCCCGTATAAGGCGCCAGCGCTGCCGGGATCCTGATACCGCCGGCATCCTGGTTGTTCTCGAGCAGAGCGGCGACGATGCGCGGCAGGGCCAGCGCGCTTCCGTTCAGGGTGTGGGCGGTCTGCATCTTTCCGGCTTCGTCTTTGAACCTCAGCATAAGCCGGTTAGACTGGAAGGATTCGAAATTGGAAACGGAACTCACTTCAAGCCACCGGGACTGGGCCGAAGACCACACTTCCATGTCATAAGTCTTTGCGGAGGTGAAGCTCATGTCGCCTCCGCAGAGCAATAACACGCGGAAAGGCAGTTCCAGTTTCCGCAGGAGGCCTGCGACATAATCCTTCATCTCTTCCAGCGACTCGTACGACCGGTCGGGGCGGGTAACCCGTACGATCTCCACCTTGTCGAACTGGTGAAGGCGGTTCAATCCGCGCACGTCTTTTCCGTATGATCCGGCCTCGCGGCGGAAACAGGCGGAATAGGCGACGTTCTTCACCGGAAGGTCCTGGCTCCGGAGGATCGTATCCCGGTAAATGTTTGTCACCGGCACCTCCGCGGTAGGGATAAGATAGAGGTCGTCAAGCCCGACATAATACATCTGGGCGTCTTTGTCCGGGAGCTGACCTGTCCCGTAAGCGGAGGCTGAGTTGACCAGGTAGGGTGGCTGTACTTCAAGATAGCCTGCTTTCAGGGCCTCTTCGAGGAAGAAATTGATCAGCGCGCGTTGAAGACGGGCTCCCTTTCCCTTGTACAGCGGGAAACCTGCCCCCGTGATCTTATTGCCTGTGCCGAAATCGATGATATCGTACTTCGCGGCCAGGTCCCAGTGCGGCACAGCCTCCGGGGAGGCGGGAAAGGCTTCTCCTTCCTGCATGACAACAACATTATCTTCGGCGCCTTTGCCTCCGGGAACAGATGAGTGGGGGAGGTTCGGCACGCGGACCAGCAGCTCGTCCAGCTCCTTTTTTATTTTCTCGAGGAGTTGGTCAAGTTCTTTTGCCCGGGTCTTCAGTTCTCCCGTCTTCTCCTTCAGCAGGTTGGCTTCGGCAGCTTTGCCCGACTGGAAGAGGACGCCGATCTCCCGGGCGAGGCTGTTATTTTGCGATTGGATATCGTCCAGTTTTTTCTGGGTTTCCCGTCGCCGGTTATCCAGACCGACTATTTCGCCGATGATCCCGGCGCCGTCGAAATTCTTGATCGAGAGGCGTTCGGTCACCTCCTGCATGTGTTCGCGGATATAATTCAGGGAGAGCATAAATCGGGGTTTTGTAACAAAATTATTTAAAATACCGTCAACGGGAAATAAAAAACCTTCCAGGTTTCCGAAACCTGGAAGGTCTGACCGTGAAACGGAATGCCTTAATTGGTTTGTTCTTCCATTGGTACGACCGACACATAGGAACGGTCGCTCCGCTTTTTGCGGAACTCCACGATGCCGTCGGTCAGGGCGAACAGGGTGTGATCTTTGCCGATACCTACATTGATGCCCGGGTTGTGAACCGTTCCGCGCTGGCGCAGGATGATGGCGCCCGATTTGGCGAACTGGCCTCCAAAGATCTTGATACCGAGACGCTTGCTGTGTGATTCGCGTCCGTTGCTTGAACTTCCTGCTCCTTTCTTGTGTGCCATACCTGGTATGAATTATGAATTATGAATTATGATTTATGAATTTGCTTCGGGCTGTACTTCTTCTGTTGCTTCTTCTGCCTTTTTTGTCCTGGAAGCGCCCTTTACATGGATCTTTTCAATGTGGATCTTGCTGAAGTCCTGGCGGTGGCCGGTCTCCTTTTCGAAACCCTTCCGGCGTTTCTTCTTGAAGACCACAACCTTGTCTCCGCGAACATGATCCACGATCGTACCGCTGATGCTGGCGCCGTCCACGAGAGGTTTCCCGACGCTGATCTTGCCTTTGTTGTCGACCAGGAGCACCTGGTTGAATTCGACCTTGGTTCCGGGTTCACCTTCAAGCCGGTGCACGAAGACTTCGTCATTCTGCTCCACCTTGAACTGCTGTCCGGCTATTTCAACGATTGCGTACATGATTGGATGGATTGATGTTCATGATTTTGGGAGTGCAAAGATATAAATATTTTCTTATTTGGCCGTCGGGGTGGTAAAAAAATGTAAATTTTCAGTAAGTTTGTAACATCGTCAGGCTTTTGCCGTTCAATCATTCGGATGTCCCTTACCAAGGGCCGCGAGCCCGTACCACGCTTTCTTGTTCCAGTCCGGATCCTTGTGATCCCGGCAGTGATTTTTTTTTACTTTTCTTTTGCCAGCCTTTCGCAACCGGCTGCCCCGGCCCTGTTGCAGGGACTTGTATCCAACCTGGCAGGGAATGCGCCGGTGGTGGGAGCAACCGTGCTGGTGAACGGAATGACCACGCTGACCGTCTCCGGCGGCGTTTACACGATCCTGATCGATCCTCCGGGCGCCTATCCGGTACAGTGTACAAAACCCGGCTTTGAGGATTACACCTCCCAGCCGGTGGTCTTTCAGCCCGGCGCCACGGTGACCCTCAACATCGGGTTATCAGAGACCCTGTACCCGCCGGCGGATGCAACCGCTTCTCTTGACAGTTCGGCCCCGGCCGTCCATATTTTCTGGAGCCCGCCGGCCGGCAGCTACGAATTGCTTTATGACGACGGGATCCAGGACAACTTCACCACCTGGTCCACGCCCGGGAACATGAATGCAGTGAAATTTACCCCGGCCGGGTTCCCCTTCCAGGTGACGGGAGGCAAGATCCATATCGGCGCAGCGGGTAACTATCCCCCCGGGAGCAACCCGCTGATCCCCTTTCAGGTAACGATCTTCGACGCCTCGGGAACCGGGGGAACCCCGGGCGTCAGCCTGGCCGGGCCTTTCCAGGTTATGCCTGCTGCCCTCGGGTGGGTCGGTTTCATCCTTCCCGAGCCTGTGGTTATTACAGGCGGATCATTCTTCATCGCCATGGTCCAGGGTGGATCCGCTCCCAATGCCGCAGGCATGGCGATCGATGAAACAACCCCCCGGTACCGGAGTTATTCCAGGTTTGTCACCGGCGGAGGCGGCTGGTTTCCCGCCGGAGGCAATTTTATGGTCAGGGCGATGTGCAATGGTCCCGGCGGGCCTTTCCTGCTTACAGATTCCCCCATGCCTGCCGGCGAATACAGGATCTTCAGGCTCCGCCAGGGCGAAGAACAAAATCCGGCCGTATGGACGTCAGTCGGGACGACATCCGCCTGCACCTTCACCGATCCAAGCTGGCCGGCCCTGCCATGCGGACCCTATCGCTGGGGAGTCCAAGCACACTACCCGGGAAACCGTTGGTCGGGACCCGCCTTCTCCAATGTGCTCGGGAAATGCTGGACAGCAACTGTGAACCTGCATGCTGACCTGAGCTGCAACAGCGCGGACCCGGCCGGGATTTCCGTCAGGTTGGAAAACCTCGCCCTGCCCGATACCGTCTATGCCGCCTATGCCGGTTCGACCGGGAGCGTGGTCTTCCCGAAAGTATGGAAAGGAAATTACCGGCTTACCGTTGCGAAATTCGGCTATGACACCCTCGTTCAGACGGTTCCCGTCATTACTCCGCAAACCTTAAGCCTCTTCCTGATGCAGGAGAAGACCCCTCCTGAAAATCTCCGGGTGAACGACACCACCCTCGAAGCCAGGTGGGATGTGCCTGACCTGGCCATGCAGATCCTTTTCGAGAACTGGAATTCCGGATCCTTAAACACAGGAGGCTGGACAGTGGAAGGCAGTTACACCTGGAGCGTGACGGCTTCCTTCGGGAACCCGTCCCCTTCGGCCATGTTCAGCGGGTCGCCCCGCCAGACCGGTTATTCCCGGTCACTGACCAGCAGGCTTCTTACAGGTCAAAACTCGACCCTGCTCGAACTTAAATACGATCTTTTACTGGAAAATACCGGCTCTGCTGCACTGAACCAGCTTTTTATCGAGATATGGAACGGCGCCGCCTGGACCACGGTTAAAACATACACCGCGATGGGGAACATACCCTGGAAGAAAGAGGAAATTGACATCTCGGAATATACCAACAAGAAGTTCATGATCCGGTTCAGGGCTGCCGGGGAGGATTCACAGGAAATCGTTCGCTGGCTGATTGACAACGTGGAGATCGTGGCATCCGAACCAGCTCAGGCAATAGCCGATTGCATCCTGGGATACTATTTTTATCTCGGCAACGCGATTGTCGGGTACACCCCGGTGAATGCCTTCCAGGTGCCCGGAAACCTGGTACAATACGGACAGTCCTGTGAAGCCTGCGTCAGGGCGCTTTACGGCAGCGGTTATTCCGGGTTTTCCTGCACTTCCTTTACTTCGCTGTTCCTTTACCCGGCGACAGGCCTTCACGGCTCGCCGGTGGACAATGCCGCATACATTGCCTGGAACATGCCTGCCGCACCATCGGGAAACAGCTTCGTAACACCTCCGGGACTTATTGGCTACAATGTCTATCGCAACGGCAGCCTGGTCGCCACTGTTCCGCATCCCGATACCCTTGCTTATTACGACCTGGGTCTGGAACCGGGGGTCTATCACTACACCGTCAAAGCCCGGTACGATCTTGTCTGGTACGGATTCCCCGGAACCTATGGCGAAAGCCCCCCTGCCGGACCGCTCGACATGTCCGTCACCTGGGGGTTCCAGCTTCCCTTCCTGGAACCGTGGGACCAGGGCAGCTTTTATTTCAATGAATGGCGATTTACTCCCTCGCAGGGTAACTGGACCATCGACCAGGCCGAGGGGACCCCGCCGCCCTCAGCAGGTTTCACCTGGCAACCACCGCTGGTGGACTACGACTTTTCGCTCGAAAGTCCGCCATTCAACGGCCTTCCATACAATTGCGCCGCCATCTGGCTCGATTTCGACCTTAAGCTCGAAGACCGCAATGCGACAGGCACAGAAAAACTGTTCGTGGAAGCCTATTACAACAACACCTGGCACCGGAAAGCCGAGGTCGTTAACAACGGAAACTCCGGATGGATCCGACGGCATGTTGACATCAGTCCGGTCCACGGCAAGGGGTTCCGGATACGGTTCCTTGCCTCGGGCCTGAATTCAAACGATATACGCGGATGGAATCTTGACAATATCCACATCTATCCACTTTGCTATCCTGCATCGGACCTTGCGGGAGAATCGTACGGAGACGGTGTTATCCTGACATGGAGCCCGCCGGAATGTTATGGCGGCAACCTGCTGGATGAGGGTTTTGAGCCCCCCCTTTTTCCCCCCCAGCAATGGGTGGTACAAACCACAAACCCTGCCGCCACCTGGTCGCATATCTTTTACGATACACCCCCGGGAGTGCACGCCGGGAACTTTTCGGCCGGCCTCAACTGGGATTACAACCACCAGGATGAGTGGCTGATAGCGACGGATACTTATGTGAACGGGGAACTGAAATTCTGGAGCTATGCTTTCCAGGGATCCCTGCATCAGGATCATTATTATGTGAAAATCTCGGCAGACCAGGGCGCCTCCTGGGCCGTTGTGCTCGACATGTCAGCGCTGCCTCTTTACGGGAGCTCCACCGGGGTCAATGCCTGGGAAACACCCTACGTTGTGGACCTGTCAATGTATGACGGGGAAACGGTCGATATTGCCTGGCACGCCGTGGACGGAGATGGCAACGGCCTCTGGTATCCCTGGGCGATCGACGATTGTACCGTCGGATCAGGAAAGCGGCTTGAACTCTCAGGATATGACCTTTACCGGAAAGGTTCCGGAGACAACGCGTTCGGAAAGATCAATGCCGGCCCGGTTACCGATACAACATATCATGACGCAGGTCTGGCAACCGGCCAGTACCAGTATTTCATCAGTCCCGTATTTGCGGAATGTGACAGCATTCAGCATTCCGATACTGTTTCGATTGATGTGATCACGGGTGCCGGAACACTATTTCGGTCAAAGACCAGGGTGTTCCCCAACCCGGCGACAGATCATTTTACGATCATATCCGCCGCCGGAATTGACGAAGTGCTGTTGTATGACGCCACAGGCAGGGTTATCGGGAAATGGCAGGTTAACGGGTCGTGCGAAGTGACCATCCCGGCAGGTGACATTGAGCCGGGCCTCTATTTTCTGGCAGTCGTCAGCGGCCGGGAATCTGTGAAATTCAAGGTCAGCGTCACGACGGCTTATTGATCAAGCCTCTTGTAGATCCGCTGGAGCCGGCCGTCCTTGACAGCGAATCCTGCGGTGAAGGAGGCTGAGTCGATGGCGATGATCTGAAGAGTATAAGTTTTCGAAATGACAGTATCCTTCACGGTGAGTTTCTTCCCGGAACTGCTGATCTTCCAGGTTCCGTAACACTCCTTCTTCCTCGTTTTAAAGGTGATGGATTTATCCGGCCTGACCGACATCCCCATGAACATTGCTTCACTCATGGCCAGGATCTGCTCCTTACCGCCCTCCTCGGTACTCTTCTTGAATTCAACCAGGCTTTGTTGATCGGAAAGGGTATCCCATCGCGGGTCATGTCCGTGTTTGTCCGAAACGAAACGCCCCATTTTTTCATATTGCCAGTTGCCCACAATGAGTTTCTTGTTGTTCCTTGATACGGAGCATGAGCCGAGCGAAATAACCAAGGCTGCGAGCAAAAATATCCTTACCGGGTTTTTCATGGAATTGGAAGATGGTAGATGAATGATTATTCTTTCCGTAAATATTTGATGATCACCTCTTTTCCCTGTTCGGTTTCAATGAGTCCGAAACCTTCGGAGCTTAACCTTGACACCTGCAGCCGGATGGTGTTTTCACCCGGAATTTCAGTGAAAAGGACGATGTTCCCTGTTCTGTCCAGTTTCCAGGTACCACTTAACGCGTTATTGGCATAGGTTATTGTTGCCGTGTTGTCACTTCTGAACTCCAGTGATTTAATGACTGCAGCCCCCGACGATGACCCGCCGGAATCCGGGCCGGTGTTTTCCTGACCCGGATCAAGCTCCGCGTAACGGACGTTTTGCCATACCCCGGTAAGCATTTGCTTGTTTGTGGTTTTAACCGAACTGCACGAAACCGCCAGGGTAATGAAAGAAAGTAACAGAAAAAATGATTTTAATGATCGCATATCGCTGATTTATAGAATGATGTTGTAGGTAATCGCTTCATGCCGGCCCACTTTCCTGACGGCAAAAGTACAAAGAAATCCATTATCCCGCATCCCGCATCCCGCATCCCGCATCCTTTACTGTAACCTTCCCTAATTTTTCCCGTATAATCGTGAAATTTTTTACTACATTTGGTGTACGGTAAAAAATAATGTATATTTGCTACTGACATTACACTTTTTTTATTAACCAAAACCCATAACCTATGAGAAATTTTACAAAAATGCTAAGCAGGTTGATGATGGCCATCGCCATTTTGACAACCCTGCTGGCGAGCAAGGGCTTTGCTGAAACGACCATCACCATCGGCACGGGTACACTTACTTCCGGGAATCCTTTCTACACGTTGTGGGAGACAGGACGCGGACAGTATATATACCTGGCCAGCGAGATGGCGGGTCTGTCGGCAGGACCGCTGACGAAGCTCGGATACAATTTTGCATCGGTCGGCTATCCGTTTGTGAAGGGGCTGACGATCAAGATGAAGAACACGACGGCGACGACGTTTCCGGCGGCGACGTTCGATGAGGCCGGGTGGACCACGGTCTATTACATCGGGCAGTACAATCCGGCTGTGGGCTGGAACACGTTTGTGCTCGATACGCCGTTCAACTGGGACGGGACGAGCAACCTGCTGATCAACGTCTGCTACCAGAACGGGGTAAACGAGTGGTCGGGGTCATGCAATGTGTATGCCACCTCGACGAGTGCGAACTACCGGTTGACCTATGCGGGGCGCGACAATGTGTCAACGCCGAACATTGGCTGTGTTCAGACTGCGTCCTCGCGGTCTTACAATCGTCCGAACATCCGGCTGTCACAGCCGGGTCCGGGCACGCTGACGGGGCAGGTGACGAACGCGCTGACCAGCGCGCCGGTCATGGGAGCGACGGTGACGGTTGGCACGACGGTTGCCACG
>Ga0163209_1000937_pt1 | contig 12733 bp, 11 predicted proteins | sample Kivu_160m_FD_113538 | JGI IMG/M metagenome (GOLD analysis project Ga0163209, IMG submission 113538) | Freshwater microbial communities from Lake Kivu, Western Province, Rwanda to study Microbial Dark Matter (Phase II) - Kivu_160m | ecosystem: Environmental > Aquatic > Freshwater > Lake ... | reverse complement strand
TCTTTTTATGTCTGTGGCTATCTCCGGGGGTGTTAGGTCAAAATAGCCGCCCAGGTCTAAAAATTCTGTACCCTCCGAATTCTTGAAGTAGAAATACTCCAGTTCCGGCCCAACGTAGAAGGTGTATCCCAGGTCAGCAGCTCGCTTCAGGTTTTTCTTCAATATGTACCGGGGGTCGCCTTCAAGAGGTTGTCCACCGGGCCAGTATATATCGCAGAACATTCTAGCTACCCCTTGCTCTTTGGGGCGCCATGGTATCGCTTGGTAAGTGTTGGGGTCGGGTAGGGCAATCATATCGCTTTCGTCAATACGGGCAAAGCCCTGGATGGAAGAGCCATCGAAGCCCATGCCATCGTTTAATGCCTCCTCGAGTTGCTCGGCAGTGATGGAAAAACTTTTCAGAAAGCCCAGAATGTCGGTGAACCACAGCCGTATGAACTTAATGTTTTGCTCTTTTGTCCTTTTAAGGACGTATTCCTTGGCCTCGTCTTCCTTTTTACCCATTATATTTCCCTCCAATCAACAAAAGTTTCCAGATTATTCTTATATTTCTGTTTTGTGAAAGTATAGATGAGACCAGCTCTTTATTCAAGATAGGTGAAGCTTGACTGCCTATAAAAGCACTGATAAAATGCATAGTAAGGGGCGGTTAGCTCAGTGGTTAGAGCGCTGCGTTGACATCGCAGAGGTCACCGGTTCAAATCCAGTACCGCCCACCACTGGTAGCTGTTGTGAGATTTGAGATGGTGTGGCTATACTTTACGGAATTCAGTGCTGTATCTGTAAAGGTTGAATAATGCTTTAATTGAGGCATTAAGTGAGGGGTATACCGGAAATCGCTCGTTCTCAAAGGCTTTTTTAACCAACAGGTGATACTCTCTGTCCTCCTCGTCTTCGGAATAGGCATCGAGTGAAACGCAGATGATTACGGGTTTGCCGATTTCGTCCCTAGCGTATTGGCAGCCACTAATCATTAGGTCAATAAGTGTTTTGAGGTGGCCTTCAAGCGCTTTACCTAACACACGCCTCAGATAGCTGATTTCATCGAAGTGCAATATTATTGAATGTATATTCTTATCGCGAGCTAGAATTTTGATGGCGTCGGCAAGAGTCCCCGGCGTTCCGGGCATGTTGTAAAATATGGGCCAGGCGTCTAAGGGATTACTGATGCTTGTTCCGGCTATTGGCACTATTTTTCTCAGTTCTGCTGCTGTTTTCTCGTCGAATTGAGGAACCTCCAATCCTGTTTTTACGCATAAGTCGGTTTCGAGCACGCTGAAACCACCGGAGTTCGTAATGATGGTGGTCCCCTTTTCTGAAGGAAGGGGGGAGTAAGCGAGCGCTAAAGTGGCATTCAATAATTCATCGAAGTCCTCCACTTGAGCTACGCCGGTTTGTTTGAAAATTGCGCTCCAGATTCCTGGTGAACCAGCTAGTGAACCTGTGTGAGAAGAGGCTGCCCTGCTGCCATGCTCTGTTACTCCACCCTTTAATGCTAAGACTGGCTTTTTCCTCGCGGCTTTGGCCAATGCCGATTTGAGACGCTTACCGTCTCTTGTCCCCTCCATATATAAAGCTATAACTTTAGTCTCGGGGTCGTCTGCCAGATATGCCAGAAAGTCAGGGCAATCAAGGTCTATGGCATTCCCGTAGCTGATTACCTTGCTGAACTTTATGTTTCTTAATTTCCCAATGGTCAGGAATTGCTCGGCAAAGGTGCCACTTTGTGAAATGACTCCAACTGGCCCTTCCTCGGTCGAGGCATCCGGGGTAAAGGCTAGCCCGGATTTAGGGCAGCAGATTCCCATACAATTGGGGCCGATTATTCTAATCTTGCCATTTGCAATCTCTTTCACCTCGTTCTCTAACCTTCTTCTTTCTTCCAGCCCAGTCTCGCTGAAGCCTGCGGTGAAAATGTGGACTGCCTTTACTCCTTTTTCTATGCACTCGGCCAGCACCTTAGGAACCAGCAATGCCGGGACTGCTATGACAACGTAGTCAATATTGTCTTTGATATTCAGGATGCTGGCATAGCATCTCTTACCAAAAAGCTCATTATACTTTGGGTTAACCAGGAACAAATTGTCCCTCATCTTTGTACTCATCAAGGCATGTGAGAAGCCATCGTCCAGGGATGCTCCTATTACAGCAACTGACCTTGGATAAAAAAAGTATTCAAAATCTGTATATCTTTGTGCTTTCATGAAGCCCTCCAATTTTCTTGCATCTTAAATCCAGAAGGTGAACAGGCTGCAAGGGGTTCAGCCGATCAAAAAAGAGACACATTATTATAGACCTGATTTTGAATTCATTCAATCTGAGAGACCGAACATTCAGCTTGACTCTCCATAGTAGCATTGATAAAATGCGATAGTTAAAGCTGATTAGCTTAGTGAGTGGAAACCATTTGCATATTCTCTTGTCAGTGCCCATTAGCTCCTGAGCAACTTTAGCTCAGGGTTGACCTCTCGCTTACAATGGCGTGAGGTTTTTGTTTGGCTTAGTGTGGGAGTTCAGAAGTGACCTCGGAAGAAAAAGAGGCTAGATTGGAAAGGATGCGGCATTCGGCTGCCCATGTAATGGCTGAAGCAGTCCAGTCCCTTTTTCCTGGAGCTAAATTTGGTATTGGCCCGGCTATTGAAGATGGGTTCTATTACGATTTCGAATTGCCCCGGGCTCTTGTTCCAGAGGATTTGATGGCAATTGAAGATAAGATGAGGGAGATAATTGCTGCTAATTTTCCTTTTATTAGAGAGGAGCTCAGCAAGGCTAAGGCACTGAAGTTGTTTTCCGAGCAACCTTATAAGTTGGAACTCATTAAGGAACTTCCTGACAAAACAGTCACCATTTATCGCCAGGGCTCTTTTGTTGATTTGTGTCGGGGGCCCCATGTGAATTCAACTAATGAGGTTAAGGCTTTTAAACTCAACAGTATTGCCGGGGCTTACTGGCGAGGTGATGAAAGGCGCCCCATGTTACAAAGGATTTACGGGGTCGCTTTTGATACTCAGGCTGAGCTCGAAGATTACTTAGCTCGATTGGCTGAAGCTGCCAAGCGAGACCACAGGAAATTGGGTAAGGAGCTCGACCTTTTCAGCCTTCACGAAGAAGCCGGCCCCGGGTTGGTTCACTGGCATCCTAAAGGTGCTTTAGTGCGCCAAATAATTGAGGATTTCTGGAAAGCGGAGCATAGGAAACGGGGTTATGAAATTGTTTATACCCCACATATTGCTAAGGTGAATCTGTGGAAAACCAGCGGGCACTGGGATTTCTACAGAGAGAATTTATATTCACCGATGGATATTGAAGGGCAGGAATACATTATCAAGCCGATGAACTGTTTGGGGCACATTATGATTTACAAGACTCAGTTGCGTAGCTATCGCAATTTACCGCTTCGCTACGCTGAGTTGGGTACAGTATATCGCTATGAACGGTCTGGGGTACTGCACGGGCTAGCGCGGGTACGTGGTTTCACTCAGGATGATGCTCATATTTTTTGTCGGCCTGACCAGCTTGAGGCTGAAGTAACAGAGGTGGTGCAATTAGCGCGCTTTATGATGAATACCTTTGGGTTTAATGAATATGAGCTTCTTCTGTCCACCCGGCCTGATAAATATGCTGGAACCATTCAGATTTGGGAAGAGGCTACGGAGGCGCTAAGAAATGTTCTGGAAAACCTTAAGCTTGATTATACGATAGACTCTGGAGAAGGCGTCTTTTATGGGCCGAAAATTGATGTCAAGCTTAGAGATGCTTTAGGGCGGCTGTGGCAGGGGCCCACGATTCAAGTTGATTTTAATCTGCCACAGCGCTTCGATGTTGATTATATCGGTGATGATGGTTTGGAGCATCAGGTGGTGATGGTACATCGCACCGTGTTGGGGAGTATGGAGCGTTTCATGGCCTGTCTCATTGAACATTATGCTGGTGCCTTCCCAGTGTGGCTATCTCCGGTTCAGGTAGTCATAATTCCTATAGCTGACCGTCACCTGAGCTATGCCCACCAGGTGGCAAGTGAACTCAGAGAGTGTGGTATTCGTGTTCAGGTTGATGACCGCTCGGAGAGGATGAACTTAAAAATAAGAGAGGCGCAACTAGCGAAAATCCCTTATATGTTTGTTGTTGGTGACAAAGAGCTGGATGCTTCTAAGGTTTCGCTCCGACTGAGGAATGGGGAAGACTTAGGCTTGCTGGCGCTTTCTCAGTTTACGGATAGGGTAAATCCAATTATTGAAACTAAATCACCGGATAAACTTTGATTTCCTGTTGTGAATGTGATATATTTCTGCCCGATGGTCTACTTCTCGTAAGGAGGTGAGGAAAGACATAATCAAGGAGCTACGCATTAATCGGTGGATTAGAGCTAAGGAGGTTCGGCTTATAGGGGAGACAGGAGCACAGCTGGGAGTATTCCCGCTTGAGAAGGCGTTACAGATTGCAAACGAACGCAGTCTTGATTTGGTGGAGGTGGCGCCAAGTTCAGTTCCCCCTGTATGTCGACTTCTTGACTATGGAAGATATAGATACGAGCAGACCAAAAAGGAGCGTAAAGCACGAAAGGGTCAGAGAGGTGGTGTACTGAAGGAAATTCGAGTTAGACCCAGGGTGAAGGAACATGACCTTGAGACTAAAATTAAGATTGCGAGGAAACTGCTGGAGGAGGGTGATAAGGTAAAGATTTTTGTAATTTTCCGGGGCCGGGAGATCACTCACCCGGAACTAGGTTTGAAGTTATTGCGAAAAGCGGCAGATGATTTGAAAGACATAGCAGTGTTGGATGGGACACCATCTTCAGAGGGTCGTATTATGAGCTTAGTGCTTTCGCCCACTTCGACCAAACAGACTAAGAAACCAGCCGTTGAGGAGAAAGTTTAGATGCCGAAACTTAAGACCCATAAAGGAGCTAAGAGCCGCTTCCACATCACTGGCAGCGGCAAAATTATGCGTGTCAAAGGTGGCAAGAGCCATCTAAGGCGTAAGAAACCGGCCAGGACTAAGCGCCTTTATGATGAGATGATTACTGTTCACCCTTCTGATAAGGTTAGATTAAAGAGACTACTGCCCTATGGCTTGAAATAGATTAGGAGGAAGTGATTGCCACGAGTTAAAGGCGGAATAGTCACTCATAGACGACATAAAAAGGTACTGAAGTTAACTAAGGGGCATAAGGCTACTAGGCATTCTCTATTCCGGCGTGCCCATGAGTCTATGATGCATGCTTTATTTTATGCCTATCGCCATCGTCGAGAGCGCAAGGGTGATATGAGGCGGTTGTGGATTATTAGGATAAATGCAGCTGCCCGGGCTGGAGGGCTTTCCTATAGCCAATTCATGGATGGCCTAAAAAAAGCCGATGTGGAGATCAACCGCAAAGCATTGGCAGAAATGGCAGTAAAAGATCCATCCAGCTTCTCCAAGTTACTAACTCTAGCTTCAGCCAAACTTGAGAGCTAAAAATCCCCCTCACATAGTGAGAATGATGCTAAATCAGGTTGAAGAGCTTGCCTCTAAAGCTTTTGATGAGCTAGGCAGAGTCACCGATGTCAGTGAGCTTGAAGTTTGGCGAATTCGTTATTTAGGCAGGAAAAGTAGTTTAATACAGATTCTACGTTCGTTAGCAGCTTTGCCGTTAAAAGAGAGGCGTACAGCTGGAACTCGAGCCAATGAACTTAAGAGGGCTCTTGAAGGCGCCTTTACTGAGAAGAAAAGCAATTTAGAGCGAAGTTTAGCTCTTTCTCTACGACGTGAAAGCCTAGATATCACCCTGCCCGGTCAGCGGGTTTCTCTTGGTCGTCTCCATCCAACAACTCAGATACTTGAGGAAATTTGTGATATTTTTAGTAGCATGGGTTTTCAAGTTGTTGAGGGGCCGGAGGTGGAATGGGACTATTACAATTTCGAAGCTCTCAACATGCCAGTAGACCACCCAGCCCGTGATATGTTTGCCACATTATGGGTGGACTCTGGGACTGAAGCTGGTGATAAACCCATGCTTTTGAGAACACACACCTCTCCAGTCCAGATAAGGGTTATGGAGAAATCACGCCCGCCCATAAGAATAATAGCGCCGGGACGAGTCTATAGATATGAAGCCACAGACGCTACTCACGAGTGGATGTTTTATCAGGTCGAAGGGCTGGCAGTTGATAAAAACATAACCCTGGCTGACTTGAAAGGTACTCTTTTTGAATTTGCTCGTCGCCTTTTTGGCGAAGAGAGAAAATGCCGTTTCCGTTGCGATTACTTCCCCTTTGTGGAGCCTGGTGTTGAGGTGGCTATTGATTGTCTGGTGTGTCGTGGCGCTGGATGTCGGCTGTGCGGCAATAGTGGTTGGATTGAAATTTTAGGTGCGGGCATGGTCCATCCTGAAGTTCTTCGGCGTGTTGACATCGACCCTGAAGTTTATTCAGGTTTCGCTTTTGGTATGGGTGTGGAACGTATTCCAATCCTTCGCTATGGCATAGAGGATATTCGCCTCTTTTATAGTAATGACCTCAGGTTTCTAAGACAATTCTGAACCTGGTTGTTTTGATTCTTAGAACTTAATAATGAAAGTTTCACTTCGCTGGCTAAAAGAATATGTTGACATTTCCACGCCGCTTGAGGAGCTGTGTGAAGGGTTGACTATGGCTGGGTTGGAGGTTGGGGGAATGGAGGTGATTGGTGGGAGCTGGAACGATATAATGGTTGGCAAAATAGTTGATGTTAGTGCCCATCCTAATGCCGATCGTCTGAGGCTGGTGACCGTTGATTTAGGTAAGCAGCGATCTACCGTGGTCTGTGGTGCGCCTAATGTCGCAGTTGGTGGTAAGGTAGCTTTTGCCCATGTGGGAGCTCAGCTCAAAGATGGTCACAGCGGTGAAATTCTGCAATTGAAACCAGCTAAGATTCGTGGTGTTGTTTCTGAGGGGGTGGTTTGCTCTGAGAAGGAATTGGGGATTTCGGATAGACACGAAGGTATTATGATTCTATCTCCAGAAGCGACTATCGGTATTCCTTTGACTGAGTATCTTTGTGATACGATTCTTGACCTGGACATAACACCAAACCGACCCGACTGTCTATCGGTGATTGGTATTGCTAGGGAAATAGCGGCTCTTACCAGAAGCAAGCTACATATCCCTGAGGTTCATTATCAGGAACTAGAAAGAGCAATAGATTCCTCTGCCTCAGTTGAAATTGTTGAGCCAGACTTATGTCCCAGATACTGTGCTAGCTTGCTTACTGGGATTAAGGTAACTTCATCGCCTCAGTGGTTACAACGGCGTTTGTTGGCTTGCGGTATGCGTCCTGTTAACAATATCGTTGATGTTACAAATTATGTGATGCTGGAATATGGGCAACCACTTCATGCCTTTGACTACAATGAGATACGTGGGAAACAGATTATCGTACGCCGAGCAGGAAATGGTGAGGCTATAACTACGTTGGATGGAGTTGAGCAGACTCTCAACCCAAATATACTGGTGATTGCCGACAAAGAGCGAGCCATCGCTATTGCTGGCATTATGGGAGGGTCAGATACGGAAGTTACGGAGAATACTACCACTGTTCTGATAGAATCAGCGAACTTCAATCAGGCGGTTATTCATCGGGGAAGCCTTGGTCTTCGGCTAGGCAGTGAAGCTTCGCTGCGATTTGAGAAGGGGCTTAGCCGAGACTTACCACTAGTAGCATTAAAGCGAGCTACTCAATTGATGACGGAATTGGCTGGTGGTAAGGTGGCTAAGGGAATTATTGATGTTTATCCCGGCAAACAGCGTAGGGAACCTGTATTGTTGCCTGTTGCTGACATTAAACGGCTTCTTGGTGTGGAGTTGGAGGTTAGCGAAATAGCCAAGACTTTGGAGCTATTGGGGTTCAGTTGCAGACAAACTGAATCAAATTCGCAAGTTCAAGTGGATGTTCCTTGGTGGCGCACAGACGTCAGTTGTGCTGCTGATTTGACTGAAGAGATAGCTCGTATCATCGGCTATGATAAAATCCCGACTACCATGCTGAGTTCACAATTGCCAAGGCATGAGCCAGTGCCAATGTTGTCTCTCAGACGGCAACTTCGTGGTATCCTTGTCGGCTGTGGTTTCCAGGAGGTACTCACCTATTCCTTGACCAGCCTGGAGATGTTGAGTAGGCTTTCGCCGGAGCTTCGTATGATAGGTCCGACTCCGATGAAAGTGGCTAATCCAATGTCCAGAGAGCAGGAATATCTTCGCACTAGTTTGCGAGCTGGTCTCCTATCGGTTTTAGCTCGGAACGAGAGACATCAAGAGGAGGATATCAGGCTTTTTGAGATTGGGAAGGTCTTCTTATCTAGGGGAAGGGATTTGCCCCAGGAGAAGGAGATGCTTTGTGCTGTGCTAAGTGGGTCGCAGCGTAGGTTGTCTTGGCGGAGTAAGGATGAGTCAGTTGATTTCTTTGTTGCGAAGGGGATAGTCGAGACCGTTTTATCACGACTGGGATTGGTTGTGAGCTTTGAAGCAGGTGAAGATGAGAACTTGTGCCCCGGGAGAAATGCCGATGTAATTATTGGTAATGACAAGTTAGGTGTGGTTGGTGAACTACATCCCAAGGTATCAGAAATTTTTGAACTTTCTGAGACCGCCTATCTTATTGAAATCGACTTGGATAAACTGTCATCTTTTACAGCTACTCTCAAAAAATATCAACCGATTCCCCGATATCCAAGCACAAGCAGGGATATTGCGCTTTTGGTGGATGAGCAGATAACCTACCAACAGATTTGTGCTATCATTCAGAACTTTTCTCTTGTGAATTCGGTCACACTTTTTGACCTTTATGTGGGAGAACAAGTGCCGGCAGGTAAGAAATCCCTCACTTTTAGAATTGGCTATCAGTCATCCGTGCATACCTTGACTGATAGTGAAGTCGACAAAGTCCAAGAGCAAATTCTTGATAAATTGCAGCGCGATTTAAGGGCTTCCTTGAGGAGCTGACTTGTCCGCGACCAGAATTGTTAAAAAACTTCTCACTTAAGCAAAACTTTTGCTTAAATTTGCGCTATAATAGGATGTGATTATTTGCAGGAAGGGGGGAGACAAGTGTGAAAATTAAAGTTTCTGCTCCGGCTCTATGTTTAGCTTTGCTTTTAGCTCTTTGTTTTGCAGCTCCTGCTCAAGCTGCTGGAATGACTCCATCGGCTGGTGTTGTTGGGACGACGGTGACCATATCTGAGCTGGCTGCCAACAAGTCTTATGCTATTAAGTGGGATGGAGTTGAAATCAAGCAGGGCACACTGCCAGGGGGGGGTAGTGTTACCTTTACTGTACCTGATGCCTGCGGAGGGAATCATACTGTCACAGTGGAAAATCCGGTTGGGACTTGGGTCTTTGCTGCCTCCTTTTCTGTTCTTCCGTCGATAGGCATTAACCCAAACTCAGGTGTTATTGGCGATTCTGTCACTGTTGAGGGTAAGGGCTTCGCTGCTGCTGAAAGCAGCATTAAGGTCACATATGATGGTACCGATGTAAAGACCGGGGTCAGTGCTGACAGCAAAGGCTCATGGAGTACGACCTTTGCTGTGCCCAGCTCCGCCAAGGGTAGTCACACGGTTGATGTCTCAGGAAGTACCACTAAGGCGGGCGATGTTCCCGATGTGACCTTAACAGTCAGTCCAAAAATCACTCTTAGCCCGGTGTCTGGGGATGTTGGTACTTCAGTTAGTGTCAGTGGTACTGGCTTTGGCAAGGATGAAGGCGGCATTCGAGTTACTTATGATGGCACTGATGCAAAGACTGGGGCTAGTGCTGACAGCAAAGGGTCGTGGAACGTTACCTTTGTTGTTCCTAACTCTATTAAAGGCGTTCATGCAATAGACGCTTCAGGTGCTTCGACCAAGGCTGATGAAATTCCTGACGTCACCTTTATTGTCTCCTCTGCTGTGAGAATTAAGCCGAATTCGGGGTATGTAGGTGATAGTATTACCATCGATGGCTGCGGTTTTGGCGGCAGTGAAAGCGGCATAACGGTTACGTTTGATGGTAGTGTTGTCAAGAGCGATATCGCAGCTAATAGGGAAGGTTGCTGGACCACCTCTTTGGCTATACCTGCCAGTACCGGAGGTAGCCATTTCATAGATGCTTATAGTGCTTCAACTACTGCTGTTGATGTTGCTGATGCTAAATTGGCTGTTTTATCGAAAATGGTCATAGAGCCTGCTGAGGGCCATGTAGGTTGTGATATCGTGGTCAACGGCACTGGTTTTGGCGCAGACAAAGAATTAACTATTAAATATGACAATGTTGCTGTGTTTACTAAATTGGTCACTGATGCTAAAGGCAACTTTCAAGTGAGCCTTAAGGCACCTAAAAGTCTAGGTGGCAAGCATAATGTGACTGCTGCTGATGCCGGTGGTGCCTCGGCCTCGGGTGTTTTTGCAATGGAAACAACTTCACCATCATTACCACAAATTGTGTCGCCAAGGGATGGAAGTAGGGTAGGCCTTTTCGATCGTGTTGCTCCTACCTTTGAATGGGCCGGTGTTTCTGACCCGAGCGGTGTTTACTATAGTTTACAGGTATCTTCTTCTCAATCTGACTTTGCAACTACGGTGTTGAGTAAGGAAGACCTGGTTGAGTCTAAGTATACTTTGACTGATGCTGAGGCTTTACTTCGAGGAAAATATTACTGGCGAATTAAAGCTGTAGATGGTGCCGGTAATGATAGCGGCTGGACCACACCAATACTTGTTAAGGTTGGACTTATGCCATTATGGGCGTTCATACTTGTCGTCGTTGTTGCCGTCGCTTTTGTAACTCGATTAGTTTTCTTCTTGCGGAGCATCAAAAGGGGGCATTAGAGAGAGCTTCACCGAGCAAATTCACATTTATCCTTAAAGCTGGTGAACAAGGATGAATGGGTAAGGTTGGTTAACTTTGGCAGCAAAGAATAGGTCGAATCTTTATCTATACCTGGCTTTAGTCTGTTTTGTTGGCATTTTAGCCATATTTGTCGTGGATGGCTATTTAGGCGTTTACGATACGGCTTACATAACATTTGGAGAGCGTGAGCAGAAAATAGAAGCTTATTCTTGGCAGGAACCTTGGGTCAAAGAGCAGGGTTATGGCATAGGAACCTCATGGGGAGAGGCGGTTTATTTCAGGTATAAGATCGATAACCGAACCTTTTCAACTTATGAAGCTGGTGTTGAAGCCTCAGTTTGGAAAAGCGGTGTGAATATAATGCAACTATTGGATGAAAGCGTCTCGGTGGTCCCATTTAAAGCAGTAACAGTAGATTGGAAATTGCGAGCTGAGGATCTGGGAGAGGCAGGCCTTGGGGCCGGAGAATCCAGAGAGTATACCGTACGAATTAGGCGTGGGGAAGTAGAGCGGAAAATAGTCGTTAGCTATTATGTTCCGGTGCCGGGATACCCTGAAAAGGTCCCACCTCCATCTGTTCCTGTGACTGAACCAGTTAGATAGTGAGGTTTTAAACGTATGAGAATCTATATTCTGTATGGTTTTGGGATTTTACTTTGTGTTTCAGGAGTTGGCTATTTGGCGGCGGAGTATATTAAAAACCTCTCTGAGCCGGGCAAACTGGCTTGTCTGGCTCTGACTACGGCTATGTTTGGTCTGTTTGGAAAATACTTTGATGAGAGAGGTTGGTGATTCATGAGTGCTGTAGCTGTAATCGGTTCTCTGGCTTTCATCGGCTGGCTGATTTGGCGAGCAGTCAAAAGAAAGCCGATCAAGGCCCATTTGGTAAGTTACATTCTTGCCTGCATCGCGGGCGTTTTTACCTTTATCTTCTTTCTGAGCATGGACTTGCCAGAGGTGGTAAAGATATTAGTCTCTATTATTTTGGGTGGTGTGTTGATATTCATAGCTGCGTGGTTTCAGCGGCGTGTCAAACCAGATCAATCTTAGTTCTCCTGCATTTCGTCCCGCGTTCTTAAAGTGGTCTCTTTGTTTTTGGCAGTCAGCTAAAATACAGTTCCTGCCCTTTTTGTCACCTGTAAAACTTTGCATCTTACCTATGTGGACCATCGGTGAAGGAGAAGGACAAATAAGCTGATATCTAATATCACACCGATGGCAATGACTACCCAGATCCAGAGCGGAATTACCTGTATTTTCTGAGGCGCTTGTGGAATTGGTGCAGTCTCGGTCTGGAAACAGAAAGTGGCGCTCCAGTCGCTGGGGAAAGGGTCGACTGCCATGACTCGCCAGAAATAACTAGTGCTGTAATCCAGTATACCTTCGTATGTGTAGGCGGTTGCGGGAACATCAACTTCAACTATGATATCGCTCATAGCTGAATCTTTGGCCAGAACGAGTTTATAACTTACTGTGTCCATAAAAGGTGACCACGCGAATGAAGCTGATTTGACTGGGCAGCTGAGACAGCCGTTATCTGGCAACAATGGCTGAGGCCCGTAGTATGGTGTAGCTATTCGTAGGCCAGTTTTAACAGTGAAAATTTCTCGCCAAGACCAGGGGCTTTTGATGGCGTCACCTGCAGCCACATCCTGAACTTTTACTCTCCAGTAGTAAGCGTGTCCTGCTTCAAGCGGGGGGATTGTCCATGTGTTTCCATTGCTATCAGTGATTGTCCCTCCACCGGGTGGTATAACCAAAGCAGGGACGTCCAAATCGTATGGGGTGTAAAAGGGTCCTCCCCAAGCACTACCGATATCAGCGACTTGCAAAGCGAAATCCTTGTCCTTGGCTATTTGAATTTGGTATCCCCTGGACAACGACTCTGGGTT
>Ga0163209_1000934_pt1 | contig 12746 bp, 4 predicted proteins | sample Kivu_160m_FD_113538 | JGI IMG/M metagenome (GOLD analysis project Ga0163209, IMG submission 113538) | Freshwater microbial communities from Lake Kivu, Western Province, Rwanda to study Microbial Dark Matter (Phase II) - Kivu_160m | ecosystem: Environmental > Aquatic > Freshwater > Lake ... | reverse complement strand
TGTATCCATCATCCATCATCCATCATCCATCATCCATCATCCATCATCCATCATCTAATTGCTTACGATCTCCGTAATCATCCCGTCGCTGATCCGGATCGTCTTCTTTGTCCGATTGGCAATGTCACGCTCATGTGTGACGATCAGCACCGTTATCCCGGAAGCATTGACCTCCTGGAGGATGTCCATCACTTCCTGTGATGTCGCAGAATCAAGCGCGCCGGTCGGCTCGTCGGCGAGGATCACCTTGGGTTTCCCGATCAGGGAGCGGGCGATGGCTACCCGTTGTTTCTGACCGCCCGACAACTCGTTTGGCAGGTGGTGTGCCCACTCCTTCAGCCCCATGCGGTCGAGGTACTCCATGGCGATCATATTGCGTTTTTTCCGGGGCACATCCTGGTAGTAGAGCGGCAGCGCCACGTTCTCCATCGCGTTTTTAAAGGACACCAGGTTAAAGGACTGGAAAACAAACCCGAGCATCCTGTTCCGGAGCTGGGCAGCTTTCCGTTCGCTGAGCCTGCTGATCTTCAGGCCGTCGAGAATATACTCCCCGGAGTCATAGGTGTCGAGGATCCCCAGGATGTTGAGCAGGGTTGATTTACCCGAACCTGAAGCGCCCATGATCGATATCAGTTCGCCGGCCCCGATCTCGAGATCGATCCCCCTGAGTACGTGCAGGCTGTTCTGGCCTGTAACATATGATTTATGGATATTGCTGACCCTGATCATTGGTTGTGAATATAATTCAAAATTCTCAGATTTTCCCCGACCGGCGAAATAAAATCGTCATCCGTGCAACATCTTCCGGCAAACGGCTGGTTTTTTCGGTTATCATGCCTAATAGATGAAAGAACGATAAAAAGGTTACAGGATTGCGGAAAATAAAATCTTTCAGGTATTTTTGCATTTTCCGTTTTAACCCATTCATTATGAAAAACTCGTCCATCGTTCTGGCAGCCCTTGCTACGCTGTCCTTCCTGGGTTTCATCGCCGATGAAAAGAGGGAAAATCCCTTCCTCCATGAATTCACCACACCCTTTCAGGTGCCACCGTTTGACGTGATCGATACCGCCGATTACTTTCCCGCCTTCCTGGAGGGAATGAGGCAGCAGAAAGCGGAGATCGAACAGATCATCAACAATCCTGCCGCGCCGGATTTTGATAACACCATTCTCGCTTTCGATAAATCCGGTAAGATGCTCACACGGGTAAGCAATGTTTTTTACGCATTGTCCGATGCCGAGACGAACCCCCAGATGCAGGCCATCGCCAAAAAGCTCAGCCCGGTCATATCGAAACATTCGGATGACATCTACATGAACGACAAGCTGTTTTCGAGGATCAAAGCGGTTTACCAGAAGCATCCGGAACTGAACCTCGATGACCAGCAGGTTCGGGTCACGAAGAAGTATTTCCGTGATTTTGAGCGGCGGGGTGCGACGCTTCTGCCGCATGACAAAGCGAGGCTTCGCCGGCTGAACGAGGAGCTTTCCATGCTTACCCTCACCTTCGGGGAGAACCTGCTGGCCGAAACAAACCAGAATTACAAGCTGGTCATCTCAGACAGGAAAGATCTGGATGGGTTGCCCAGGAGCGTCATCGAGGCTGCTGCGGAAACTGCCGCTGAGAAAGGAGAAACAGGAAAGTGGGTCTTCACCCTGGCCAAGCCCAGCATGATCCCCTTCCTGCAGTATGCGAAGAACCGCGGCCTGCGCGAACAGATATACCGCGCCTACTTCATGCGGGGAAATAACGGGAACAGGAACGATAACAAAGAGATCGTTTCGAAGATTGCAGGCCTGCGCGCGGAAAAAGCAAAGCTGCTCGGATACCCGACCTATGCAGACTATGTGGTTGCCGAGAACATGGCCCAAACGCCAAAGAACGTGAACGACTTTCTCGACAAACTATGGAATGCCGCGTTACCCGTGGCAAAGAGGGAGGCCGGTGACTTTCAGAAGTTGATTGACCGGGAAAATGGCGGGTTCCGGCTGGCCTCCTGGGACTGGTGGTATTATGCTGAGATCATCCGGAAAGAAAAATACGACCTCGATGAAAACGAGCTGAAGCCTTACTTCAGCCTTTCAAATGTGAGGGACGGGATGTTCATGGTGGCCAACAAGCTTTATGGGATCACCTTTATAAAACGGACCGATCTGCCGGTGTTCCATAAAGATGTGGAGACCTACGAAGTGAAGGAGGCCGGCGGAACTCACCTGGGCATCCTGTACATGGATTACTTCCCGAGGAGCGGAAAGCGCGGCGGGGCGTGGTGCACGGAATTCAGGGCAGCCGGGTGGGAGAACGGGAAAAAGGTCTATCCCGTCATCTCCGTGACGTGTAACTTCACCAAACCTACGGCAGATGAACCTTCCCTGTTAAGCTGGGACGAAACCACCACCCTCTTTCATGAATTCGGGCATGCCCTGCACGGGCTGTTCACGGAAGGCAGGTACACGCGTACCGCAGGCAATGTGCCGCGGGATTACGTCGAGCTCCCTTCTCAGATCAATGAGAACTGGGCCGGAGAACCGGAGGTGTTGAAGTCCTATGCCAAGCACTATAAGACCGGACAGCCCATCCCCGACGAGTTGGTGCAGAAGATCCAGAACAGCTCGCTGTTCAACCAGGGCTTCGAGACAGTGGAGTACCTCGCCGCTTCATTCCTTGATATGGATTACCATGCCCTCACCACCCCGGAGGAGGTAGATGTCCTCACTTTCGAACAGAGCGCCATGGATAAGATCGGGCTGATACCGGAGATCATTCCCCGGTACCGGTCAACCTATTTCGCCCACATCTTCAGCGGCGGCTATGCTGCGGGGTATTATGTATATATCTGGGCGGCAGTGCTCGACGCCGACGCCTTCGACGCGTTCAGGGCTTCCGGCGATATATATAATAAGGAGCTTGCGGCGAAGTTCCGGAAGCATTGCCTTGCCGAGTCGGGCGACGACGAGGGCATGGCACAGTACCGGAAATTCAGGGGCCAGGATCCCTCGATCGAGCCACTGTTGAAGCGGCGGGGACTTAAATAGGCACATGAAACTGACGAGACTGTTTCAGGAGTTTTTCAACAGTGAAAAGGCAGGAGGACTTGTCCTCATTGCCTGCACCCTTTTATCCCTGCTGGCCGCCAATCTTTTCCCGGGTCTGGGTTATGCCGAGTTCTGGAGCAGGGATATTTCCGGGCACACGCTGCAGCACTGGATCAACGACGGACTGATGACAATCTTTTTCCTGCTCATCGGGTTGGAGCTTGAAAGGGAGATCTATGCCGGCGAGCTTTCCGGCTTCAGAAATGCCGCGCTTCCGGTCTTTGCGGCCGCCGGAGGCATGCTGGCGCCGGCAGGGCTTTTCATGGCGGTCGCGCACGGGACCCCGGCTGCCGCGGGGGCCGGGATCCCGATGGCCACCGACATCGCTTTTGCCATCGGCATCCTGTCGCTGCTGGGCAGCAGGGCGCCGGCCTCCCTGAAGGTGTTCCTCACAGCCCTCGCGGTCATCGACGACCTCGGGGCCATTCTGGTCATCGCCATTTTCTACACATCCTCCCTGGTCTGTCTGAATCTCCTTGTCCCCATGGCGATCTTTTTTTTCCTGCTTTTGCTGAACCGGCTAAAAATCCACATCCTGTGGCCGTACCTCCTCGGAGGAGGCCTTTTGTGGTTTTTCATGCTTCACTCCGGCATCCATGCCACAATCAGCGGGGTGCTGCTCGCTTTTGCCATTCCGTTCGGCGACGGGAGCGAAAAATCGCCTTCATACAGGCTGCAGCATTTCCTCCATAAACCGGTCGCCTACCTCATTCTTCCCCTGTTCGCCCTGGCCAACACGGGATTGCCTCTTGCCCGCGACTGGTATCATGGCCTGGTTGAACCGGTCAGCGTCGGGATCTTTCTCGGGCTCATCGTCGGCAAACCACTGGGCATATACCTTTTCTCCCTGGCAGGTGTGAAAGCCGGATTATGCTCCCTGCCCGATGACCTCCGGTGGAAGCATATTGCGGGCACCGGATTCCTCGGCGGGATAGGGTTTACCATGTCAATTTTTATCACGTTGCTGGCGTTCAGCGATGAAGGACTGATAGGCGAGGCAAAGATCGCAGTTCTTCTTGCCTCGGTCGTTGCCGGAATCATCGGCTATACCTGGTTGCGGAAAGCGCTTCCTGCCTCGTGAAGATGTTCTCTGCCGGGTTAAACAATTTTTTACTTGAACCCGGATAAGCCTGAAGACGCCAGATATAGAGCCCGAAAGAATAATCAAATGTTCGATTATTCATGTGCCGGATGTCGGAGCGAAGCGGAGATCCTGCATTGGCGGGACGGGATAAGAGATGCCGGATGTTGAATCCCTAATGGCTAGTGCCTGCCTCCTTCACCTGTTACAAAAAAAACATTTTCCCCCTTTTGTGCAACTTTGCATATTTTTTTATATATTTGGCTGCCTGTCTCTCATCATAATTGAGTATTTTGCGGCTATAAAACTGGTAATCAATGTATGACTCAAGAATTTCTTGTCTTTACCCTTACCCGTTCCTACAGGATGAGATCAAAACAACATAATTCGTTATCGAGAATTATCCCGGCCGGCAACCTCATGATATGAAAGCAATAAATATATGTAAACCGAAATAATCCAGTAGTTATTACCCTAAATCCAAACACTATGAAATCAAAATTACTTTGTTTAATGGCGCTGTTCCTCTGGGCGGGAAACTCGTGGGGGCAATCGGTGATTATCGGTACAGGTACCAGTACATCCAATGGCAGTACGGCTGACCCGGTAGAACGATATTACGGTTATGAGCATTTTCAAATTGTGTACCTTGCCAGTGAGTTCATTGCTGCCGGAGTGCCTGCCAATGCAACAATCAATGCTCTTGGATTTTCAATTTCTGAATCGGCTGTTTCACTGGCGAATTATACTATTTCCATGGGACACACTACTCAGACATTAGCAAATCCTTACATCGCTGTAGCAGGTCTTTCAGTTGTTAGGACTCCATTTACCTATACACCGGTAGTGCAGACTGCTGGTAATTTTGACATGATCACCTTCACTGCCAATTTTGTTTGGAACGGTAGTCAGAATATAGTGGTTGATATTTGTACCGGTTCTAATCCGTTTACGTCACCTTATGGAGGATTACGTTATACAACTGCCACAAGTGGTGCAATGAGAGGTAACAGGACCGATGGGGGGAATAATTGTGGCACCGCAACCACCACAAATTCCTCATACAGGCCCAATATCAGGTTTACTTATACTTCAACCTCTCCAGCACTTAATGCGGCACCAGGCACAATAAACTTCGGTTATGTTCCAAGCGGAAACACTTATGAGTATCCTGCTCCCTATGTGCTCTCGGGAACAAATCTTACTGCCGGCCCTGTTGTGGTAACTGCTCCTTCAGCGGAATTTGAAGTATCATTATCGGGCGGCGGAGTCGGTTTCGGACCATCGGTCAATGTAACCTATACTCCTCCCACGCTGGCTGCAACCAATATATATGTCAGGTTCAAACCAACCGGCTCTCCGGCAAATTACAGCGGCAACATCACCCACGTGGGCGGGGGCGCCTCAACCAATGTGGCGGTGTCGGGCTCATCCTATTTGTACCTGAGGTATTGCACATCCAATGCATCCTCTACGGCAGATGAAGACATCTTTAATGTGACCCTTGGCACGCTGAATAACACCTCCGATTGCAATACCACCGCCCCCGGACCGGGATCAGTCAAAAATCAATACAGCAATTACACCACCACGGTTGCTGCTCCTGATTTACAACCGGGATCATCGAATGCTTTCAGCGTAGGTATTGGCACCTGTGGTAGCAATTACGGAAACCAAACAAGAATCTACATTGACTTTAACCAGGATGGCGATTTTATTGATGCAAATGAAACCGTTTTTACCGGTGTGTCAGTAACAGGACCACATACAGAAACCGGTAATATTGCAGTACCCGGCGACGCAACACTTGGCAACACCATGATGCGGGTTGTCAATGTTGAAGGTGCAGCGCCAACGCCATGCGGGACCTATTCATGGGGCGAAACCGAGGATTATCTGGTGAATATTATGCCTCCGGCCGCCAAAGAGCTTGGAACCATCGTTTACAACCAGGCAAGTACGGCAAACGTAGCCACCGGTTCAACCGACAACCCCATTCTCAGGCTGGATTTTCCGGTCACGGGATCCACGGGCGCCTTGTACCTTAATTCCATCTCGGTCGCATCCAACAATACCGACGATGCCGATATCAGCCTGGTGACACTCTACAGAACCGCCACCCCGACCTTCAGCGCCGCTAACCCGCTCGGCTCGCAAACCTTTTCGGGGGGCACAGCCGCCTTCTCCTCCCTGGGGTATGATCTGCCGGCGGGAATCACCTATGTGTGGGTTGCATACGATATCAGCGGCAGCGCTACCAACCTTCATGTCGCCGACGCCAAAATCGCAGCCGATGCCATTGATGTGGGAGGTACGACCTACCCGGCCAGCGAACAGAGCCCCCCGGGATCACGAACCATTAGGGCGCCCCTGACGGGTACTTACTACGTCGGCACCTCAAAAGGCGATTATTCCACCCTCACCGAGGCCGTCAGCGACCTGAATGCACTGGGCATTTCAGACAACGTCAGTTTCCTGCTGACGGATGCTGCTTATTCAACCCTGGAAACTTTTCCGATCACAGTCAATCAGGTTGCGGGTGCAGGCCCGACAAAAAAAGTAACAATAAGACCAAACACAGGAGTGACCTCATTGATCCAGGGTTCATCTGCGAGTTCTCCTCTGTTGAAAATCCTGAGTAATTATATCACCGTTGACGGGTCCAATTCAGAAGGAACGGATAGAAGCCTCACGATTGAAAACACAAGTACAACCACTCCGAATGTTATCCTTTTCGGATCAACCGGAACAACCCCTGTAACCAATGCCACAATAAAAAATTGTATCCTGATCAACGGGGCAAATACAAGCACAGCCTGTGTGGTTTCTGATGGTACGATCCTTGGGAATGCCGGATACTTCAGCAATATCACGATTGAGAATAACAGCATTCAGAAAGCATATATCGGTATTTATTGCAATGTTACGATCGCGGCAGGAAATGGGAGCGGCTTATTGATCACTGAAAACAGCCTCAATTCATCAGGTATAAATTCCATCGCATTATGCGGGATTTACATCCAGGGAGCTGATGGCGCAACTGTTTCAAAGAACACTGTTGGAAATTTTGATGGTACCGGAAGTCAGGATGACGCAGGCATTTGGTTTGCAACAGGAACTGTTAACAGTACCATCGAGGCCAATATCATTAACACCCTGAATTATACTGGTACCGGAGGTTATGGCGCTCATGGTATTAAAGTATCCACAGGGGTGACCAACTGCAACGTGGTGGTTAAGAATAATTTTATTTCTAACATTTCTGGTGATGGTTATGCTTATACGGGAACCTACTGGTTAGACAATCCATTTGGTATTGTCATTTTTAGCACACAAACGGGCGTGAAAGTATATTTTAATTCGATAAACTTATACGGTAACACATTGAATCAGACCAGCGCTCTTTCGGCAGGAATAGCATTGGGAACGGGCAGTACTGCTGATTTAAAGAACAACATTATAGTTAATAATCTTGGATTATCATCCGGTACAGGCTATGGAAGCACAGGGATATTTTTGCAGACGGCCATAAGTCAGTTAGAAGCAAGTGACTATAATGACATCTTAACCACTCCTGCCGGTTCCGGAGCAAAGAACATCGGTCAGGTGTCAGCAACCGGGTACACGAGCCTGGAAACCTGGCAAGCCGCAACCGAAATGGATAGGAACAGTATTTCCGGGGATCCCAAGTTTGATACGGACAACGATCTGCACATCAACATCTATACGGAATCTCCGGTCAGCAATGCAGGGATTTCCCTGGCGCCCGATGTTACCGATGATATTGACGGCAACCCGCGGCAGGATCCTCCCGACATCGGCGCGGATGAATTCACTCCGGCATGTACGACGGCAGAAGGCGGCACCGCCTCCGGTTCCGAGGTCTTCTGCGGTCCGGGTACACCCACCATTACCGCAACGGGGTATTCCACCGGTGTTGGCAGCGCCTACCAGTGGATGTACTCGGCCAGCAGCGCAGATTACCCGGCATCCGGCAGCCCCGTCAGCGACCAGACCAACCCCGCCAGTCTTACGACCGGAGAGGTCTCTGTTACCACCTATTACTGGCTGAAGGTCGAATGCGCGACCAAAGCCAGCACCGCCTATTCCAACATGGTGACCATCACCATTCACTTACTGCCGGATGCGCAAATCACCCCCGACGGCCCTACGACCTTCTGCGATGGCAACTCAGTGGAACTGACAGCCTCAGGCGGAACAGATTACCTGTGGTCAAGCGCTGAAACGACGGCTGCCATCACGGTCAGTGTATCCGGCGCCTATACGGTTACCGTGACCGACGATAACGGCTGTACCGGCGCGGCTTCGGTGACCACCATCGTGCACCCGCTGCCGGCGACCAACCTCCCGGTGAGCGCGGCCTCTTCGTACATCTGCCCGGATACCGGTACGGATATCCTGGTAGAGAATTCGGTTGTCGGAACGGAATATCAGCTCAGAGACGATTCCGACGACAGCCCGGTCGGACAGCCTGTACCCGGCAACGGAAGCGCCATTTCTCTTCCGACGGGGAATCTTTTCTCGACCACAACCTTCAATGTCCTGGCTACCATCGTTTCGACCGGATGTTCAGCCGAACTGACCAACATGGTGACGATCATTGTGGGCGGACCCGTTTCCGATATCCTCATGCCGCATATCTGCCAGGAGACGACCTCTGTGGATATCCCGGTCACTGTCACCGATTTTGCGAATGTAGGCAGCCTGTCGCTGACCTTCGGCTATGAAATCGCCGAATTGTCGAATCCGCAGGTCATCAGCAGGAACGAAGCCTTTGAAGGATTATGGGATCCGTTCGAGGTGACCACCAACCCGCCGTCCGGCACCTTCAGGGTTTCGGGCTACGGACCGGAACCGGATGACGGATTGTCATTGACCGATAACGACACGATCTTCACCCTTAGGTTCGAAGTGCTGGCCAACACTACCCCCGGCACCCTGGCGGTCTCCTTTGTAGAAAATATCCAGGGAACCGGATGCGAATACACCGGCGTGGCGCCCGATTACATTCCGTTCTGCGACACCCCGTTCGATGACTTCTATTTCGCCGGCGGCGTCATGGTAAATCCGGATGGCAATGTCAACGATCCCGATGATCAGGTAGTGTGCAATGAAGACTATACCGATCCGGTGCACTTTACACCGGGCGGAAAGGCCGGTTATATGATTTATACCTGGACCAACGACAACACCTCCATCGGGCTCGCTGCCGAGGGTACAGGCGATATCGATTCATTCGAGGCTCAGAACACCGGCACTGCTCCCGTCATAGCTACCATCGAGGTCACTCCATATTATTATGACGGAGGCGTTGGCTGTCCAGGCACACCAAAAAGCTTTACCATCACGGTGAATCCCACCGGTCAGGTCGATAATCCGGGTACGCAGGATTTTTGCAATGAGGGTCATGCCATCGTTCCGTTCACTACCATAAATACCATGGGCGTCACTACCTATTCATGGGAAAACGACAACACTGCAATCGGCCTGGCAGCCTCCGGCACGGGAGATGCCCTGGACTTTACCGCTACCAACGCCGGAAGTGCACCCATCGAGGCCGTTATCACCGTAACGCCTTATTTTGAGTTCGATGGTAAGGTTTGCGATGGTCCGGCTGAGGTGTTTTCAATCATTGTTAATCCAACCGGACAGGTGAACGACCCTGCAAACCAGATAGTTTGCAATGGCGCATCCACAGATGAGGTTGTCTTCACCACCAACAACACAGGAGGAACCACCACTTATTCCTGGTCGAATGATAACACAAGCATTGGCCTTGACGCAAGTGGCACGGGAAATATCCCCGCTTTTGTAGTTTCAAACACTACCTCTTCGCCGGTAGTTGCCACGATCACGGTGACACCGCATTTTATGGGTACGTCCGTCACATGTGACGGACCAACGCAGAACTTCACCATCACCGTGAATCCTTCCGGCCAGGTGAATCAACCGGCCAGTCAGGTAGTTTGCATTGGAACAAGTATTTCGGTTATGTTCGAAACTGAGAATACCGGAGGTATTACTACATATACCTGGACAAACAATGCGCCGGACATCGGACTTCCGGTAATGGGAATAGGAAATATCGGTCCCTTTTCAGCCACCAACACCGGTACGGCTCCCCTGGTTGCCATCATAACCGTAACTCCCACATTCACCAATGGCAAGAGTTGTTCGGGACCTCCCAAATCCTTCACCATCACAGTCAACCCGACCGGCCAGGTCAACCAGCCTGACGACCTGCTTTACTGTAACGGAGACAACGCACCCGGGGTTATTTTCACCACGGTGAACACCGGCGGCACCACGATCTACGCATGGACAAACGATACGCCTGAGATCGGGATAGCCGCTAACGGAACCGGTGATATCCCGGCCTTCACTGCGGTAAATACGGGAACGTCACCAATCTCGGCGACCATCATCGTCACCCCCGCCTTCGAACGGAAGGCAGTTAGTTGCCCCGGCGACCCGGTGTCCTTCACCATCACGGTCGTCCCGACCCCGGATGTAACCGCGACACCTTCCTCACAGGTGATTTGCAGTGGCTCAACCATCACGACCATCGAGAATTCCGGCAGTGTGCCGGGAACCGTCTTCAACTGGATCCGGGACAACGACCCGGAGGTAACCGGCATTCCGACCAGCGGTTCGGGTGACATCTACGGAACGCTGACCAACACCACCAATGCCCCGGTGACGGTCACGTTCACCGTTACTCCGCAGATCGAACCTGAGTTAATCAACGAGACCTTTACGACGGCCATCCCGTTGCCCTCCGGCTGGGATTCCCGGAATCTCAGTGAACCTATCGGTCCCTACTCCTGGTTCCAGGGCGACCCTGATGTTTTCCCGGCCAATACGCCTCCGGGGTATATCGGGGTGAACTACCAGAGCGGGGATGAGGTGAGCACCCTGAGCAACTGGCTCTTTTTGCCCGCCACGCTTCTGAAGAACGGAGACCAGTTGAGTTTCTACACACGGGGCGCGGATCAGTATTTCCCGGATCGCCTGCAGGTCAGGATGAATACTTCAAACGCCGGGACAGACGTCGGAGCCACCAGCGCCAGCGTGGGTGATTTCACCACCCTCCTGCTGGATATCAACCCCTACTATAGCACCACCGGGTATCCCGAAGAATGGACCCAATACACGATTATTATCGCCGGCCTTCCCACAGACGGTATCAACGGCCGGCTGGCCTTCCGGTACTTTGTCGAGGACGGTGGCCCCTGGGGCGACAACTCCAACTATATCGGTATTGACGACGTGGTCTATACCACCATCCCTATCACCTGCCCTGGCCCGCCGACCACAGCCACCGTAACGGTCAATCCGATACCCGACGTCCACGTTGCCCCCACCGAACAGACCATTTGCAGCGGGTCTGACATAACCCCCATTGTTCCGGAAGGGGAAGTAGCCGGAACAGTTTACCGCTGGACAAGGGATAACATTTTAACAGTCACGGGTATTGCTGAAACCGGGACCGGTACCATCAGCGGTTCGCTGACCAATACCACTACCGAACCGGTTACGGTTACATTTACCGTCACGCCGGAATTCACCAACGAAGGCGGGACCTGCACAGGCGATCCCGTTATGGCAACTGTCACGGTCAACCCGTTGGGCCAGGTTAACGATCCGGCAAACCAGATCCTCTGCAACGGGGCCCTTACGGGAACGGTCACTTTCGTCACCGTCAATACGGGAGGTACCACAACCTACACCTGGACCAATAATAACACCAGCATTGGCCTTGATGCAAGCGGAACGGGAGATAATATTGCAGCATTCACTGCAATAAACACCGGGACCGCACCGGTTACCGCAACCATTACCGTTACGCCGCATTTTACGGGTTCGTCTGTAACATGTGACGGACTTGCGCAAACGTTCACCATCAAGGTCAAGCCCACCGGTCAGGTCAACAAGCCTGATGATTTAGTGGTTTGCAATGAGGATCACGTGGATGTTGTATTCGAGACCGAAAATGAAGAAATCGAGTATCTGACCTTTTATACCTGGACGAATAGTAACCCGTCTATCGGTCTTGCAGCCAGCGGATCCGGCGATCTCCATTTCACGGCAACCAACGGCGGTACGGAACCGCTGATTGCAACCATCGAGGTCACACCATATTATGGTTATGAAGAACCCGATCGTGGACCAGGTTCTGTGATCTGCCCGGGATCGTCACAGACTTTTACCATCACAGTCAATCCGATAGGGCAGGTGGATCAGCCGGGCAACCAGATAGTTGACAACGGGTCATCCACCGCTGCAGTGATCTTTAACACAATCAATACCGGTGGAATAACCACCTTTGCCTGGACCAATGACCAGCCCGGCATCGGGCTGGCGGCGACCGGCTCAGGTGATATCGATGCGTTCATTGCCATTAATTTGGGAGTTGTTCCAATCGTAGCAACCATCGTGGTCACACCAATCTTCACATTCGACGAGGGGAGTTGCGAAGGACCTTCCAAGACCTTCACGATAACCGTGAATCCGAAACCCCTGCTGTGACGGCAGGGGCTGTCAGG
>Ga0163209_1000931_pt1 | contig 12779 bp, 7 predicted proteins | sample Kivu_160m_FD_113538 | JGI IMG/M metagenome (GOLD analysis project Ga0163209, IMG submission 113538) | Freshwater microbial communities from Lake Kivu, Western Province, Rwanda to study Microbial Dark Matter (Phase II) - Kivu_160m | ecosystem: Environmental > Aquatic > Freshwater > Lake ... | reverse complement strand
TTGAACACCATAAGGATAAGCCGAATTCACAGGCTGGAAATTGGATAATGGAATGATGTCAAAAAATTTCATTTTTTACCTTTTCGTCAAACCTCTGGATTTTCAATCCAGAGTGGTTTAGTTTTGCATGGCATTTCACAGAGAATGAAACATTTTTTCCAAACGCTGAACGTCGAGAAGTTCCAGACGCATTTTGCCACGGATGACGAGTGCCTTCAATTTCTCTCCGAGCAAAAATGGGCCGACGGATTCGTCTGCAAGAAATGCGGCCATACCAATTACTGCAAGGGAAAAACACCCTACTCAAGACGATGCACCAGGTGCAAGGCGGAGGAATCCGCCACGGCCCATACCATCTTCCATCGTTGCCACATCCCCATCATGGAAGCTTTCCAGATGGTTTACCGCGTTTGTTCAAATCCCAAAGTCTCTACGTATGAATTATCCAGGGAGCTGGAAATAAGGCAGATGACCTGCTGGCGGTTGAAGAGTAGACTCATGGCATGCCTGGAAAACAAGGGCGAGATCGATATCCTCTATTCCCCTGAATAGCAAGCGTCACTCAACAACGACTTTCCTGACGAGGGTTTCATCATTCCATGTCATCCGCAGAATGTAAACCCCGGCCGGCAACATGCTTACATCGAGTTGCTTGATGTTCACCCCTTCCTTCACCGTCAGACCGGCTGACTGCCTGATTTTTCCATTGATATCCGCCAAATCCATTCTCACCTGTTGCGGGCTTGCATTCCGGATCTCAATCGTTATCCTGTCTGCAGCAGGATTCGGATAGATAGCGACAGATTTCTCCGAACGGATCTCCTCCTGTCCCACGGGATAGGTGGTGTAGTGGCCTTCCCATCCGGCGGCCGTCTCGGCGTTGTTGGTGGAGAACATCAGGAACATCCGGCCGCTTTCTGCCACAACAGGGGCCGGGAGATCGGGCGCTGTATAGATTCCCGTATAGGTGGCCAGCAGGGTTTCAGTTCCCAGGTCATAGATCAGCAGCACATCATTTCCGCTCTCTGTGCTGAAGGAGGTGAAGGTCAGCGTCAACGGGCTGCCTGATTCAGGAATGATCTTCCAGCGGCAGGAGGAGTTGTTCTTGTAGTCATAATCAAAGCTGCCGTCGCTCACCATCCCTTCGGGATCGGTAAGGGTGGTGGTCCCGCTGCACCAGACCATCGTCTGGGAGGAGTAACTGGCATACCAGCCCGGCTGGGTCGAGGCCTCATTGCTGGTGAATGTCACCAGCGCCTGGTTCCCGTCCACGGTCACCGAAGCAGGGAGGTCGTTCCCGGAGTACTGGGCAAGGATCTCGCCGGTGGCGGAAGTTCCCTGGTAGATGGTCACGATGTCGGCATCCTGCTCCGTGCTGAACCGTTGAAATGAGATGGTGATCGATTCCACCGAATCGGAATTGCTTTCAGGAACGATCAGCCAGGAACAGTCGGCATTGTTCTGATAGTTCTCGGGACAGCTCCCGTCATCAAACGTGCCCTTGAGCGCCGATAGCGTGGTTTGTCCGGTGCAGTAGGGTGGATATTCATAGGAGAGTGTATCGGGGTAGATGTTGACAATGGCTCCCTGTCCTTCGGTGAAGTTGCTTCCTCCCGGGTTCAGGTTGGAAAGGTAGTAATAGCCGTTGTAGGATCCGCCCCAGCCCCAGTTGAAATGGAAATAATCTGTTCCCTGGTATCCGTCCACATTGAAGGCATGGCCACCGCTGCCGAAGCCGTGATAGTACATCGGACGACGGGCATCGAGGTTGGAGATCAGGATATTCGCCCATTGCTGTTCGGAGTAGTTTTCCTTGTACAGCAATGTCGTGTTTGGCGTGTATTTGAAGTAGGTGCGCAGGGCGGAGGCCGCATCTTCACTGTAGGCCCCTGAACCACCGGCGCCGTACATCATGTTGACGGCGATCCCGCAATGCCATTGGAGCAATCCCATGGCGGTATCTTTCGATGAGGTGCTGTTGACCATCTCCTTCCATTGATAGGTGGTGTTGGTAAAATCGGCACACTGCTGGGGATATCCCGAGGGGTAATAACAATGCTGGCCATTGCCGGTGACAGGCCATCGGTAATAGTACATCACCTGTGCCATGGCTGTGGCTACGCATCCGGCGTAGACATGGCCTCCGGGGCCCGAAGCGTCGGCCGGACAAAGAAAATTATAGGGATTTCCCTGGTTCCAGGTGGAGGTCAGCATGGGAGCCACATCCCGGCTGTCGGGAGAGAGGTTCAGCAGGGCCGGGTCGTTGACCGACAACCGGTTCCAGGCAGCCGCAACATCCTGATCGGCCCCGGCGTCGTGTTCCCTCGACCAGGCAATCTGTCTGGCATATCCCTCCATCCAGGCAACAAATTGCGGAGGCTGGTCACCGCGACTGTACATCCCTTCATACGAATAGGCAAGTATGGGCACAACGGCGTCGTCGGCCGAAACCACGACCCATCCTCCATGGTCAAAATTCATGGCATAGTAAACAATATCTCCCCGGTAGAATTCATCGAGGGTCCCGCGAATGTTTAACAGGTTGTAATCCATGGCCTGGTGACGGCTGGCTTGCTCAAAGAAAAAATTTCTGCCGACCAGCATGGCTTGTTCGAGACCCACTTTTCCGGCAGAAGCGGTAAAAAGTGTTAGGGTCAGGAGAATCGTGATTAGTTGTTTCATTTAGGGTGGTTTGTGGTTAGAAGAGCGTTATTTGATGATCAGTTTTCTTATCGCGGTGCCTTGTTCTGAAACCATCCTGACAAGATAGATCCCCGCAGGAATACCCTTAAGGTCAACCGTTTTGATGTTTTTGCCGGAGGTCGTAAGCCAGGAAGTTTCTCTGACGGTCCTTCCATCCATGGAGGAGATCAACAGTTGGACCTTCGATGCCTTTGGCGTGGTGAACCGGATGTTCACCAGGCCAAAGGCAGGGTTTGGATAGAGCTGCATCCTGAGAATGTCATTTCTGTATTGGATCCCGCTGGTGGATTTTTTCGGGTAATGAATGGCCCATCCATCCGCAGTGATAGTGCTGTTGGTTGAGAAGATGAGGAACATCTTCCCACTGGGACAGGTCACCGAATCGGGAAGGTGGTCGGGAGGATAGCTTCCTGAAAGCCTGGCGAGGGTGTCACCTGACTCCAGGTCGAAGATGGTCAGGAAATCATGGTTGGCTTCCGTATCGAAGGAGTCAAAATAGATGGTCAGCGTATCGCCCGATTCCGTCTCCACTTTCCAACGGCAGAGCGAGTTGTTGTAGTAGTTGAAGCGAAAGCTCCCGTCGGTGAATTCAGCCGTGTCGGCCGTGATGGATGTGGTGCCCGAGCACCATACCGGCTGATTGGCTTTGTAGTGGGCCAGAAATCCGTTGTCGGGAGGTTCGGCACCTGCCTGAAAGGTAATCAGCAGGCTGCTTGCCGTAGAGGTGATCGATGGAGGGAGTTCGTTCCCTGAGTAACTTCCGATCAGCGGATCCGCTGTCGTGGGGCCGTCATAAACAGAGACAAGATCTTCGGGGTTGGTGGCAAACCGGTCGAAATCGAGGGTGATGCTGGATACCGAATCGGTTTCGCTCTGGGGGTTGATCAACCAGCTGCAGTCGGCCTCCGGGAGGTAGTTGTACACCGGGCCGCTACCGTCCTCAAACGAACCCACCATCTTGGTGAACTCCAGATCACCGGCACACTGAACGGGATAGGTGTAATTGACAGTATCAGGGAAACAGTTGATGACCACCTCCTGGGCCAGGTTGAAATTGTAGCCTCCTGGAGTCAGGTCGCTGGTGTAAAAGTATCCGTCGTTGCTGCCGCCCCATCCAAAGTTGAAATGGAAGAAGCAGGAATCCTGGTAGCCGTCACAAACAAAGGCATGTCCTGAGATATTTGGATCCGACCATCCGGCGTAGTACATCGGGATCTTGCGGTCGAGGTGGGCGATCAGCACGCTGTCCCAGTTGAGGGTGGTGCTGTCGCGAAAGAGGTACTGTGTCTGAGGTGAATATTTGAAGAACGTCCTGAGGGAATAGGCGGCCTTATGGTTGTACATGCCTGATCCCGAGGGCCCGTACTGCAGGTCGCAGGAGACGCCAAGATGGTAGATCAGCTCAGCGACCGCCGAATTGCTCCGGGTGATGCTGTTGGTCATCTCATCCCAAATGTAGGTGGTGGCTCCGAAGTCGGCCGACAGCACCCCGTAATTGGGTTCGGTGTAAGTATAAGATCCGACGCCGGTCTCGGGCCAGCGAAAGTAGTACATCACCTGGGCCATGCAAACCGGAACGCATCCGGCTACGCAGTGCCCTCCGGGGCCGGCGGGATCGACCGGGCACATCTCGTTGTACCAGGGACTCTGGTTCCAGCGGGTGGTGATCAGCGGCTCGACTTCACTTCTTGATGCCGGATTCCTGATACCGGATGCCGGATCATTGGCCTGCATCTCATCTGGCATCTGGTATCCGGCATCTGTTAAGGTCTGCCACTGATTTATGGCACTCGGAAACGGTGTGACCTTTTCGCGGATCGCATAGCGGATCTGGTCCTCATACTGCTTCATCCAGGCGGTGAATGGCGGAACCTGCGTGGATTTATCGTACCTGCCTTCGAAGGAGTAGGCCAGGACCGGTGCCACGGCATCGTCGGCCGCTATGGCAATCCATCCTTCGGGGCTGAGGTTGAATATATAATAAAGGGGAACATCCTGATCTCTGACAGTGAAGCTATCTGCAATATTAAACCCGGCAGGTTCCCCTGCCTTCTGAAGGATTCTATGAGCCGTGATGAACCTGAGAGCAGCCTGAGAGGCTTTTTCGACGGTTACCTGTCCGGCAAAAGCATTCCATCCGAAGAATGCCATTGTCAGAAGAATGAGTCCAAACCTTTTCATTTTATTGAATTTTATCATCAGGGTATTCAACAAAAAATCTCCCCTTCATGTTGGATGAAGGGGAGATGAATGGAAAGTGAAAGATGTTACTGAACGATCACCTTGGTATTGGAAACTCCCTGCTCACTGGTGATGCGGAGCATATAGACTCCTTTGGCAACATTGCTCAGGTTGATATGTTCTTCAACCTGACCCGTGAGATTCGAGCGGGTGTCGCTGTAGACCAGTGATCCCTTCAGTGAATAAAGATCGAGCTGTACTGTCTGCAGTCCTTCGCCGTCAAATTTCACCACAAGGTTGTCGTGTGCCGGATTCGGATAGACATAGAGATGATCAACCGCTGCCGACTCTTCTGTTCCTACCGTGATGGAATAGCTGGCTTCCCAGCCCTCTCCCCTGATTGACATATTGGTTGACCAGATGATCAGCATCTCTCCGCTGGTGGAGGTAATTCCTGTTGGGGGATCGGGCATGTTTCCCGAATAGGTTCCCAGAAGGGTTCCGGCGCCAAGGTCATAGACCTGGATTTTGTCGTTTGTCTCCTCGGTGTTGAAACTGCTGAAATCCAGGGTTACAGTTTCGGCATCGGTGGGCCGGATATACCATTTGCACAGGGAGCTGTTCCGGTAAGGATAGGCCTCGCTGCCATCGCTGATATCCCCAGAGGGATCAGTCAGGTTGGTGCTGGAGGCGCAGAACTGTGTAAGAGAGCAGTTGTATTCAGCCAGGAAGCCCTGGGCGGTGCCTGATCCGTCTGTGGTAAAGGTTACGAACATCTCCGGACCGGTGGATGAAACATCAGAAGGTACGGAACTTCCTGTATAGGTTCCCAGCAGCGGGGCAGAGGCAGAGTTGCCATCGTACACCTTCACTTCGTCACCGGAAGCCAGATCAAATCTATTGAAAGAGAGGGTGACCGATTCAACCCCGTCATCCGGAGCGATCAGCCACGAACAATTGGCATTGTCCTCATAATCAGCCAAAGGTCCGCTTCCATCCTCGAGGGATCCGAAGTCGTAGGTGACAAGATCTGTTTGTCCGGTGCAATAGGTGGGGTAATAAGCAGGATCTGGCTGGATCTGGAAGACGGCAGCCTGGCTGAGGTTGAAAGAAGATCCTCCGGGGGTTAGGCTGCTCAGATAGAAATAGCCATTGTATGAGCCGCCCCATCCCCAGTTCATGTGGTAGTAATTGGTTTCCTGGTATCCATCGCAAACCCAGGCATGGCCACCACTTGAACCGTGACCGGAATACTCGATCGGCCGGCCGGCATCCAGGTCGTTTTGGAGCATGCCGTTCCATTGGGCCGTGGAATAACTAGACTTTTCAGCATATTGTGCGGAGGAGGAATATTTGAAATATGTTGGCAACGCATTGGCAACCATGTAGGTATAGGCTCCGGATCCGTCGGGACCGTATTGCATGTTCACCGAGATTCCGCAATGCCAGGATAGTACAGCTACCGGATCGCATTCTTTGGTAGGGTCGTCGGTAATGCCGTTCCAATCGTAGGTGGTGGCTCCGAAATCGGCACACTGTGCCCCATACTCGGGCTGGCTCGGGGTAATACAGTGGGAGCCCTGACCGGTGTTGGGCCAGCGCCAGTACTGCATGATCATACTCATCGCAGTGGCTACGCAACCTACCGGAACGTGCCCGTTATAGGAGCCTGTGGAGGCTGCATCTGCGGGACACATTGCGTTGAATGGAAAATCCTGGTTCCATAGACTGGTGAGCAGTGGTTCCACATCCAATACGGCATCGGTGGGAAGTTCCACCACTTCAGGGGAACTGTAACGTGCCCAGGCATCGGTGATGTTCTGATCGGCAGGATAGTTGTTGTTGATGGCTTCCAGGATCTCTCCCTGGTAATTGCTGAGCCAGTATTGAACATGTGGCGGGACCTCCTCATTGGACCAGTTGGTCTCAAAGGAATAACCGATTACCGGATACAGCTGGTCATCAGCGGTAACGATGATGTACCCATGCTCTCCGATATTGAAAATATAATACAGTGAAATGTCATTGTCAGAAACGAGTGTCTCCCCCGTGATCGCCAGCTCTTCGAACGGAACCGACTGGTTGATGTTGATCCGTTCAAAATAAAAATTGAGACCGGCTTGCCGGGCTTGTTCTACCTCGACTTTTTTCGCAAATACAGAGAGCGTCATCCCTATCATTAACAGGGACAAGAGAAGGGTGAATTTTTTCATGGGTTAAGGTTAATGGTTAGATTGATTGATTTGGTTCTCAACTGCAAAGATAATAAAAATATCAATTTTCTATACCTTTGTGACAACTCCCTCAAATTCCCTATCCATGAAACCGATCCTGATCACCCGTATCAAAGAGCTTGTTAATGTTGAAGAGAGTCATCGCATGTTTGTTGCAGGCAGGGAGATGTCGGAACTGGAGACCCTGAAGGATGCCTGGCTGCTGATTGAGGAGGGCCGGATCAAGGATTACGGAACCGGGATACCGCCACGCCAAGGCGTGATCTCCGCTTCGCTGCGAGATACCGGATACAAGATACCGGATAAAGTTATTTCTGATCAGGCATCAGGCATCTCGAAGCGCAGCGAAGATCCCGAGAACTCGGGAAGGCATCAGGCATCAGCTGATGTGACCCTTCTCGACGCCTCTGACCGCTTCGTATTCCCCTCCTTCTGCGATTCACACACCCACCTGGTCTATGCCGGCAGCCGGGAGGTCGAGTATGTGGACAAGATCAAAGGGCTTAGCTACGAAGAGATCGCGAAAAGGGGAGGGGGCATCCTGAACTCGGCGAAGCTGTTGCATGAAACATCCGAGGAGGAGCTGACAGCGCAGGCGATGGAACGGTTGAACGAGATCATCCGCATGGGTACCGGTGCGGTGGAGATCAAAAGCGGTTACGGCCTCACCGTGGAAGACGAACTGAAGATGCTTCGCGTGATCCGGAAGCTGAAAGGGATCTCGCCCCTCACTATCGTGGCCACCTTTTTGGGAGCCCACTCCATCCCGGCGGAATACAAGGGAAGGCAACGCGATTATGTCGACCTGGTGATCCATGAGATGATCCCGCTGGTAGCTGCTGAAGAACTGGCTGATTATATCGATGTCTTCTGCGACCGTGGATTTTTCACGGTGGAGGAGACCGACCGGATCCTCAATGCCGGGATGAAATATGGCCTTCGTCCCAAGATCCATGCCAACGAACTCGATTATTCGGGAGGGATCCAGGTGGGCGTGAAATACAATGCCCTGTCGGTCGATCATTTGGAATATACGGGAGAGGAAGAGATCGCCTCTCTGAAGGGATCCGAAACAATGCCGGTCATCCTGCCCGGAGCGGCGTTTTTCCTGAACATGCCTCATGCCCCGGCGCGTCAGATGATCGATGCCGGGTTGCCCGTGGCTTTTGCCTCCGACTTCAACCCCGGCTCCTCTCCGTCAGGGAACATGCAACTGATCCTCTCCATGGCCTGCATCACTTACCGGCTTCTGCCGGCAGAGGCGATCCATGCCACCACCCTCAATGGGGCTTATGCCATGGGGCTGAGCGATCAGCTCGGCAGCATCGCCCGCGGGAAAAAAGCCAATCTGTTCATCACGAAACCGATGTCCACCCTGGAATTCCTGCCCTATGCCTATGGGAGCAATAAGGTGGAGAGGGTGATACTGAATGGTGATATGGTGATATGGTGAAATAGCGAAATAGCGAAATAGCGAAATAGCGAAATAGCGAAATGGCGAAATTATAGGTTAAAGCGGTATCTTGCGGTTACAAATAAATTACTAATTATCAATACAATACATTATTATCTGCCTGCTTTCTACTTTCTACTGCCTACTGCCTACTGCCATCCCGCATCCCGCATCCCGCATCCCCCATCTCCTATCTCCCATCTCCTACCTCAATTCTCAATCACCCTAAGCGCCTCTTCAGTAGCATCAAGCAGTGGCCGGATGCTGATCTCTTCCCCCACTGCTTCACGCATCCAGAACTGCGGAATGATGTCGCCCAGGGCATAGATCCGCAGAACCTCATCGGCGAAGTTCTTCCCTTTCAGGTATCCTGCCAGCTGAAAATCGATGAGGTGCCCGATCGGATAGTTTGAGAGGTAGAGTGGATTGTCGATCATGTGGGAGTAGATGGCCAGGATGGGGGAGTCTTTCACCCCGATGGCATCGGCATAATAGTCATTCCAAACCTCGATGGCTTTGGCGATCACCGTCTCTTTCAGCTGGGCCGGTGTGGCATCCGGATGGTCATACATCCATTGCCATACGGCCATATCCACCAGCGAAACCCCCATGATCTCGTAGGCCGACCAGAAGTTATCCAGGGCATTCAGCGCCTCTTTGTTCGGATCGTTGTTCACAAATCCAAGAACATCGAGGTCTCGGGCCTGGAAGGTGAATGCGAGCGCCTCAGTGAACGCGGTGTTTGGAACACCGTTCAGCATGTAATAATCCACAAAATAAAGTGAAATGGTCTGTTCCACATTGTGGCCCAGTTCATGCATCGCGATGTTGTAGCCTTTGTAATCCATTCCATCAGGCCCGATGCGTGTCCTAAGATGAGCTTTGTCCCCTTTCATTGAGGCACCCCAGGCGTGACCGGAGCCACGTGCCGGGTCGACGGTGATGTGGGAGGCAATCTCCCCGGCCATCACGGGTTGGAAACCGAGCTTCATCAGAATGTTGGGAATATCCTTGTTGAAGGCTTCTGTGTTGGTATATTTTTCGCGGGTCATGCGATCGAGCATGGCCTGGTCGAGACTGCTGCGTGACTTGAATCCGTCATACCAGATGTCGAAAGGCTGCAGGTCCCGGCCGAGCCGTTTTTGGATCAGCTCCGCCACCTTTTTCACCTGGGAGGAGGAGCAGAGCTCTTTGAAAAGGCTTTCCACATCTTTCTGTGAGATCTCCATGCCACCGTCGAACGCCCGCTGGATGAAAGTCGGGTACTGGGGTGTATAGGGATCCACCAGTTTCAGCGCCTTGAAATTAGTCAGCAGAACACTGTACCGTGTATCGGGTTCAGACGGGGTGGCTTCCGCAACCCCATCCTTGTAAACCGTGTTGGTGTTGATGTTCCACTGAAGGTCAGGGTTGTTGATCACCGCCTCGGGGATGTCCTGGTTGATGATATGCAGCATCACCCGGTAGATCATCTGCTGTTTCAGCAGTCCCTCTTCCCCTCCGTTGTAGTTGGCTTTGATCTCATCACGGAGGTTCCAGTGGGAGAGAAGCTTCATCTCCTTCGGGAAGTGGGTCTTCATCTGATCGTCCACCAAATTTCCGACGTAAATATTGTATTGGGAAATATAATTGTCAGCATCGGAGAGGGCTTTGGAAACCTCCTGGTTCACCTCGGCGGGTACCCGTGTGGTGAACATGTCACCCATCCTGGCATAGGCCCATTCGAGCCGGCTCCATTTTTTTGCATAATCGGTTTTTTCCTCCAGGGTGTAATAGGGGAAATTCAGTGCGGCAATGAAGGCGATCTTGTTGCTGAAGAAATCATCCGTGAAGTGGGAACCCGGTTCATAGGCGGCAAAGATCTCATCCACATCCATCAGTTCATAGGTGGAGAGATGGACAGGTTCTTTCAGCCGGATGCTCACCATGTTGTTGAAGCCGAAGATCGTTTCGAAATTGTCGGAAAGCCTGATAAAGAGTTTTCTCAGGGATTCGGGATCTGTCACATAGTGTTCAAGGCAGAAAGCTTCAAAATCGGCTACCGTCCCGTCGCTTGCCCTCCAGAGCGAAGCAACCTGCTGAACCCCTTTGGTTACGTAAAAGATCTCTTCGATGCTATAATTGGTTGCCAGGCCGTTGATGGTGGAATCAATGGCGGACTGAGGAATGAACCCAACCGGCTGTTCTTTTTTGGCCTGCTGGCACTGCGTCAGGAGGAAGAGCGCCGGGATGAAAAGGAGAATGGAAAACTTTTTCATGGATCTGGTTTATTGATTTGGTTTCAAATATAAGAGATTTCCTACTTTTGCCATGAAAACAATTTCACTATTTCGCCATTTCGCCATTTCGCTATTTCACTATTTCGCCATTTCGCTATTTCACCATATCACCATATCACCAAACCACTATACCACCAAATGCAATATGAAACAACTTATCGAATGTGTCCCCAACTTCTCTGAGGGGCGCGACAGTGCCATCATCAAGCAGATCACTGACGAGATTGAAAAGATTGGCGGCGTTAAATTGCTGGATGTCGATCCCGGGAAAGCGACCAACCGAACGGTGGTCACCTTTGTCGGTACGCCGGAAGCGGTGATTGAGGCGGCCTTTCAGGCGATTAAAAAAGCCGGTCAGGTCATCGATATGAGCAAACATCATGGAGCGCACCCGCGATTCGGGGCTACCGATGTGTGTCCCCTGGTGCCGATCGCCAACATCACCATGGAGGAGACAGCCGCTTACGCTCACAAGTTGGCCGAACGGGTGGGGCAGGAGTTGGAGATCCCGGTCTATTGTTACGAGAATGCCGCCTTTGTCCCCGAACGCCGGAACCTCGCCAACTGCCGCGAAGGGGAGTACGAGGGGCTGCCCGATAAGTTGAAAGACCCGAAATGGAAGCCGGATTACGGCCTGGCGAAGTTCAATCCCCATACCGGCGCGATGGCCATCGGGGCCAGGGACTTCCTGGTGGCTTACAACGTGAACCTCAATACCACTTCCACCCGGCGTGCCAATGCCGTGGCCTTCGATATCCGTGAAAAAGGACGGCCGGAGCGTGAAGGAGACCCCATCACCGGGAAGAAAAAACTTGACGCCTCAGGGAAGGAGATTTGGATCCCCGGTGCATTGAAAGCCTGCAAGGCCATTGGATGGTTCATCGAGGAGTATGGCATTGCACAGATCTCGATCAACCTCACCAACATCAGCGTCACCCCGGTGCATATTGCCTTTGAGGAGGCTTGCAAAAAAGCGCAGGAGAGGGGCATGCGGGTGACCGGATCGGAACTCGTAGGCTTGATCCCGAAAAAAGCGATGATCGATGCCGGGAAATATTTCCTTGAGAAGCAAAGCCGCTCCACCGGTGTTTCGGAAGAGGAGATCATCAAAATCGCCGTTAAATCGCTCGGACTGGATGACCTGAAACCGTTCAATCCCAATGAGAAGATCATTGAATACTTGCTGGAAGATCCTTCACAGGAACGACTGGTCAGCATGACCTGCAAGGGCTTTGCCAATGAAACGGCTTCGGAATCCCCGGCCCCCGGCGGTGGATCGGTCTCCGCCTATATTGGCGCCCTGGGCGTCTCCCTGGCCACCATGGTGGCGAACCTCTCCTCTCACAAACCCGGATGGGATGACCGCTGGAAGGAGTTCTCCGACTGGGCCGGCCAGGGCCAGAAGATCAAGGATGAGTTGCTTTTCCTGGTGGATGAGGATACCCGTGCCTTCAACCGCATCATGGATGCCTTAGGACTGCCGAAAGGGACGGAAGAGGAGAAGACGGCGCGTTCTGCTGCCATTCAGGAAGCCACAAAATATGCCATCGAAGTCCCCTTCAGGACCATGAAAGCCGCTTATGCTTCGATGGAGGTGATCAAAGCGATGGCCGGGACCGGTAACCCCAACTCCGTGTCCGATGCAGGTGTTGGCGCCCTTTGCGCCCGTTCAGCTGTCATCGGTGCCTTCCTCAATGTAAAAATCAACGCTTCTGGCTTGAAGGATAAAGAATTCCTGGAGAAAATACTTGCTGAAGCCGACGAAATCGTGGAAAAAACAAAGAAAATGGAATCGGAGATTTTAGAGATTGTCCAATCCAAAATCTCCTAACCTGTCCGCCTGTCCGCCTGTCCGCCTGTCCGCCTGTCCGCCTGTCTGCCCGTCTGCCCGTCCCCGAGTCCGCGTGCCCGCCTGTCCGCCCGTCTGCC
>Ga0163209_1000929_pt1 | contig 12782 bp, 8 predicted proteins | sample Kivu_160m_FD_113538 | JGI IMG/M metagenome (GOLD analysis project Ga0163209, IMG submission 113538) | Freshwater microbial communities from Lake Kivu, Western Province, Rwanda to study Microbial Dark Matter (Phase II) - Kivu_160m | ecosystem: Environmental > Aquatic > Freshwater > Lake ... | reverse complement strand
TCACTTAAATCTAAAATATTTGATTTTATATAATCAGAAAAATAATTCCCAATTTTAATATAATCATAATTTGAAAATATTAAATCGCCTTCATCTTTAATAATAGAACTGATAAAATTCAACTTGTGTTCACGTGGTAATACGTTAAAAAGTATCCCAAAGAAGGATCTTGGAATATTTATCTTTTTATTGATTATTGTATCAAAATCATTATCTTTTATTAATCGATATGATTGTTGAAAATGCACATATGGATTTTTAAAATTTTTTATTATTTCTAAACTATAGTAATAATCTTCTAATAAATTATCTTCATTCAATAATCCTTTAATTTCTAATATTAAATCATGAACAAATTTCTTTTCTCCATATTTTATCGCTGCATTATTGCTTTCTTTTGATATTATTTTACCATAATACGTAAAAGTTAATCTACCAGAAGAATCTTTTTCTAATATTATGAATTTATCACCCTCGCTTAGACTAATTTTTTCGTATTTATTCTTAAATCGAAAATTTAATTTCCAATCATTAATTTTTCCAAAATGGATTTTATTTTGATTTTCAATATTAAAAATGACATTTCTTTTCATTATTATGGTATAAATTATATTATAAACTAATTTTTTTTGAATCTTCAGATATTTAAATTCTTTACGCTGCCTCTGTCCATATATCCGCTAGCATTTCGGCCTGCTTTAAGACAGTGATAACGGCTTTTTCCTGCTTATCCGGAGGATATCCATATTTTCTTAAAATCCGCTTTACTATCACTCTCATTTTTGCTTTTACATTATCTTTCATAGTCCAGTCTATTGTGGTGCTTGCTTTTACTTTATCAACTAATTCATGAGCAATTGCTTTAAGAATTTCATCTCCTAATATTTTTACGGCACTGTCATTTACCTCAAGAGCATCATAAAAAGCAAGTTCATCCTCATTTAGACCAAGCTCTTCACCTCTTATGTTTGCTTCTTTAATTTGTTTTGCTAATCTGATTAATTCCTCAATAATTTCAGTAGCAGTTAATAAGTTATTCTGATATTTCCGGACGGCATCTAATAGCATTTCAGAAAATGATTTCCCTTGAATTAAATTTCTTCTACTCTTTAATGATATTTCATCAGCTAATAATTTCCTTAACAATTCAATTGCAATGTTTTTTCTTTTCATATTCCTAATTTCTTCAAGAAATTCCTCAGATAATATCGAGATATCAGGTTTTTTTATCCCTGCCGCATCATATATATCAATTACTCCTTCTGACACAATTGCTTTATCAATTAACTGACGTATTGCTGTTTCAATTTCTTCATCTGTTTTTCCTCCTCCTGCAGGAGTAAACTTTACCAATCTCGCTTTTACTGCCTGGAAAAAAGCAACCTCATCATTAATTTCAGCAGCTTCTTTTGTGGATTTTGCCAAAGCAAAAGCACTCGATAATGCTGTCACTTCATTTAAAAATCTTTCTTTCCCTTTTTCCAAACCTAAAATAAATTCTTCTGCAGAAAGTATAATACTAAGTTTTTCTTTAATTGGTGCCTTAAAATACTTTTCATAATCGAATCCATGCATTATTCCTTTTACAATCTCATATTTCTCAAGCATTACAATGATAGCTACTTTTATATCTAGCGTTGGTTTGCCTTCCCCTCCGCTCTCTGTATATGCTGCAAGTGCCTTCTTAAGTTCGGAGGCAAATCCAATATAATCTACTATCAATCCACCCGGTTTATCTTTATAAACTCGATTCACTCTTGCTATTGCCTGCATCAGGTTATGCCCTTTCATCGGTTTATCCACATACATCGTATTCAAGCAAGGAACATCAAAACCTGTAAGCCACATATCCCTTACAATCGCAAGTTTTAATTCGTCTTTGTCATCTTTCATTCTTTCCCCTATTGCTTTCCTGCGTGGCTTATTCCTGATGTGAGGCTGCATATTTCCCGGGTCCGAAGAAGAACCGGTCATAATCACTTTTATTATTCCCTTGTCATCATCTTCATTGTGCCACCAGGGACGGAGTTTAATTATTTCATCATAAAGAGATACAGCAATTCTTCTGCTCATTGTTACAATCATTCCTTTTCCTTCAAAACTCTCCTGTCGCAATTCAAAATGATTTACAATGTCTTTCGCAACTTCTTTTAACCTGTTTTCATTACCGACTATAGCTTCAATCCGTGCCCACTTTGCCTTAGCTTTTTGCTTATCTGTCAGTTCTTTATCTTCTGTAATTTCTTCAAACTCTTCATCTATTAATTTTTTGGACTTTTCATCAAGGTTGACTTTTGCTAACCTGCTTTCATAATATATTCTGACAGTTGCTCCATCTTCCACTGCCTGCTGAATATCATAAAGATCAATATAATCACCGAAAACCGTTCTTGTGTTTTTATCAGTTAACTCAACCGGTGTTCCTGTAAACCCGATAAATGTTGCATTCGGAACTGCATCTCTAATATGCTTTGCAAATCCATATGCAATCTTAGTTCCAATTTCTTTACCTTTATTATCCTTTATGTATTGTGTCTTAGCTTGAAATCCGTATTGAGTCCTGTGGGCTTCATCCGCAATTACAATTATGTTTTTCCTTTTTGATAGCTCCGGATAAATTACTTCTTCATCATCCGGGAAAAACTTCTGAATAGTAGTAAAAATTATCCCTCCACCTGCTACTTTTAGCTTTTCTTTTAAATCATTTCTATCTTCTGCCTGAACAGGGTCCTGTCTTAATAATTGCCTGCATCCTGCGAATGTATCAAATAATTGGTCATCGAGATCATTTCTGTCCGTTATCACCACAATTGTCGGATTATCCATCTCGAGAACAAGTTTCCCCGAATAAAAAACCATTGTAAGAGATTTTCCACTACCCTGCGTATGCCAGACAACACCACCCTTTCTATTACCATTAATTCCCGAAGATTCTTTTGTAGATTCAACAGATTTTTTGACTGCATAATATTGATGATAACCCGCAAGTTTCTTTTCGTTTTGGACTATTGTCAACTTTGTTTTCGGGTCTTCTTTTTTGGTCTTTTCAAAGACAATAAAATGCTTTATTAAATCAAATAGAACTTGTTTGTTTAACATCCCACGAATTAAAGTAATCATTTGGCTGACGAGATGTGATGCTTCTTTTTCTCCTTCAACTGTTTTCCAAGCCATAAACCTGCTGAATTGTGAAGTTATCGTTCCTGCCTTTGCTTCCAATCCATCCGAAGCAATTAAAAGAGCATTATAATAAAAAAGTGAAGGTATTGCAGTTTTGTAATTCTGTAGCTGTATAAACGCTTTATGAACTGTTGCATTTTCATCCGCAGGATTTTTCAACTCAATCACAACAAGAGGTAATCCATTTACGAATAATACTATGTCAGGTCTTTTATTATTATGGTTTTCTATGACTGTGAACTGGTTTACAATTAAAAAGTCATTATTATTCAAATCATTAAAATCAAATAGGTATGCTAATTCTCCCCTGATATTTCCATCGGAATTTATTTCAACATCTATACCATTAACAATATAATTATGAAATTTCTCATTCCCTTGCAATAAATCCGAAACAGAAGAAATTCTAACTATCTTTTTAAATGCATCTTCTAATGCATAGTCAGGTAATTTATCATTAATTCTTTTTAAAGCAGATTTTAACCTGTCTGCAAGAATTACTTCCTGATAATTCTCCCTCTCTGGGTTCGAACCATCATAGGCAATATCCAAACCATACTTGTAATTCCACTCAAGGTCTTCGAGTTCATCGATAGCTAAAAGCTCTATGTCGGTTTCTGTGATTTTGGGCATAACATTTAAAATTTACTAATCTTTAAATTGATATTTAAGCTCTCTCTTTCTAAACGCCTCATCCCCACCTTCCAGTATTTTTGTAATTGCAGTTCTTATTTCAGAATTTTCAATAGCCCCAGATAGATTATGGTCAATTTTTTCATCTTTGTAATTAGCAACTATAATTTGTTCTGCGTCTCCATTGACAACCAAATTTGCATCATGAGTAATAATTATTAACTGCCTCTTTTCTTTTACATCTCTTATTGTTTTTACAAGATCTTTATAAATAAAATCATTATCGAGGTGATCTTCAGGTTGATCTATTAAGATTGGACATTCATTTCCGCTTGATAAATAGAATTTTAGTAATATGGTTCCTTTTTGACCTAAAGATAATTGATTTATAGATTTATACAAATTCTCTTCAACTTCATATGAAATATTAGTCTCAAGTAAGTTATAATCTGAATAGACAATTGAATCAATTACATTAATATTGAAATCTAAGAAAACTTTTTGATTCTCTTCTTCTGCAACAAATTCTTTATACCATTTTATAGTATCAAATTTGGAATCGTCAATTATTTTTAACCAATTTTTTTTAAAATATGAGATATTCTTAGATCTTCTGCCATCTGTTAATTTAAACAAATTTGATACTAATTCATTTATTTGAAAGATTTTTTTCGCTTCCATTTTAATTCCTTTTAAAACATCTTTGTTGGTAGAATTAAATTCCGTAATTGCTTCAGAATATTTATTTTCATAATCTTGAAATAGTTGATGCAAAGAATTTAACGTTAATTCACGAAAATTTTCTTTCTCTTTTAATAAAGATTTAAGTTTTCCAAGTTCTTTAAGTGCTGTATTTATTTCTGAAAGTTTATTTCTCTGTGAAGTTAAATAGGAAACTGAAACTTCCGTTATCCCTTTTAGTTTCTCATTCACTTTGCTAAGTGCTTCTTCATATTCACTAAGAATCTTCTTTTTATCAATACTTTCAATAAATATTTTTATTTTATTCTTAAATGTAGATAAATCTAATGTTAATTCTTCTATACCAGGATTTAGTATTTTAGCTATTTTATTAGCCCTTAATAATAAAGTATTTATATCATCTTCAAATTTTTTAATTAATACATATATTTTTCCATATATTTCAAAATCTTTATCAATTTCATCTGCGTGTGTTTCGCCAAGAAGTTCTTCTAGTTCACGAAGGTTTTCAAATTTTTCTCTTGATTGATTAAATTCATTAATTATTTCTTTTGTTTCTTTTGAGGAAAAGAGTTTTATATCGTTCTCAACCTTATTTTTATCCTCCATCAGTTTGTTTTCATCATAATTATTTATACTTTCTCGTAAACGTTCTATTTCTTTATTCACATCTATTAATCCCTGTTTTTTTTGCTGGATTTTAGATTGCAAAGAGTATATATCATTAGATAATGTTGTCTGCTTTAATATAGTATCAAACGCTATCCTATGAATCTCTTTAGCGTTATCCGCATAATATTCAATTTGATTTTGTCCTAAATATAGGAAAGGATAACTACAAACTGAAGATTTATTTTTGAGATCTGTGATGTATACATCTAAAGGATTTAAATCTTTGTCTGTAAAAGATAGTTTAATTTTAACATTGCTATTTTCTGAAGATATATAATAATCAATAAAAGATTGTTTTTGAATAAAGTAAGTTTGATTTATTAATTTATCCTCACTCAGTTTATAAGATTTATGTTGATCAAAACAATATGCTATGGACTCAAAAAGAGCTGATTTTCCAGATCCTCTACCACCTATTATACAAACCAAATCTCTATTAAATTCTAATTGTTGATTTTTAATAGGAAACTCTTTAGAATCTGAAAATTCTACATTAGTAATACAAATTTTTTTATTAATCTCATTAGGATTATTAGTTCCAATATTAACTCTTTTTTTAGGTTCGAATATAATTTGTTGTAATCCCTCAAAAGTTAAATCAGATTTAATCCAAGTAAAGCTGGTGCCGATTTTGGTTAATGAATTTGCATCTGAAGTTTTTATTTTAGCTATTGATTTTTTACCCCACTGATCTTCCTCTCCATCAAGTATTCGTTCTAAAAAATTATTGTTTCCAAGACTGTTTATCTCAACAATACCAAATGCAGGATGTAAGATAGTTTCTTTTCTATTGCTTTCCTGAAGTTCCTTCCACCATCCATCACTTCGATTAATATGAGGAAGAATAGGGATGAAGTCCCATTCTTTGTAGTGATTAAGCATTTGTAAAAGTCCGTGATTACTTGAATTTGCTGGAGAATCATTTATAAATCTCTGATTCGGTATGCATATTTTTGATAAAAAGTTTTCAATATATTCCGACCAGTTTTTTTCTCTTTTAATTGTTTTCCCATCCGTTTCGTAAACAAATTTATTATTATTTTTTGTTAACGGATTGAAAATTACTAATAAATGACATCTGTCATTTCCACCAACTTCAACACCTGGGAAAATCACCCTCTCTTTGTAAATGTTTGAAGAATCATTAGGATTTTTTTTGGAATTTAAGTAATTTAAGATTTCATCTATTCCTTCACCGGTGTTATGATTCGTTATTGCAATAACATTAATGTCAGTAAAATTAACAAAATATTCAACAAATAATTTTGCATAATCTTCATTAGATATTGTATTGTGTTTTGAATTAATAACAGATTTATCTAATCCGGTCAGTAATTTTAGCTTTGTTAATTGATTGGGATCTAAAATTGGACCATTATAATTAGTATACTTATTTGTTCCGACTTGAAGATCCCATTTCCTCCATTGTGACCCTTTTTTTGAGTTCATTTACGATTTTCTTTTGTTTAAAAAATTATAAATTTGATTTCATAAATTTTAAATACTCTTTTAAATTATTTTTATAAAACTTTTTTGCTAAGCTCGGTTGATGAGGAAGCGGGAAAAAATCTCTACCGAGTTTATTGTCTTTTACTTTGCAGCATTTAAAATTACCATTTGTTTTTCTTGTTTTTTTATCATAATCCCAATAATAGCTTACCTGAGCATCATCACCTGCGAGTAATTGTAAAACCGGTAGCCCTAAAGTGATTATTGGTATCTTCGGATAAATTGATAGTTCTTCTTTTAATAATTCAAGATTTTTATCGAGATGGCTCTTAATAACATTCATCGTCCTTTCGGGAGGTCTCGAATAAAAATATTTTAAAATATTTGTTGCATAAATATTTTCAAAATTTATTCCAAGCTCATTACAAACCTGATTCAAATAAATTTTCAATGAACCATTTTTATCAAGATTTAAGGTATATTCTATGGTTTTTCTGCTTTCAGGTAATTTTACAGTCGGGTCCTGCCCTAAAATTATCAGTTTTAGTTTATTTGTAATCCGGAAAGGCAAAACAGGAAGTAAAGACATATCAATTGGATTTTCAGGGAAATCACTATTCTTCTTTAATTCATCTCTAATTTTTAACGAGGTTACAAAAATTTCTGACGTTTTCATATAATTAATCTAATTTCACCCTAACTTCTCCACTCATCAGTTTTGGTAATAACGTATCACGGAGTTGAGTAAGAGTGCGGATTTGATTACAATTAATAAAAATTTTATCAATCCAACCTTTAGTTACCTGTTCAAATTTATCAATTTTTTCTTTGGAATGTAAAATAATCTCCAGAGATTTTATTGATTCTTGGTTAAGTCCTGGTTGAGCTGAATTAGCATTAAGTTGCTCTAATTCACTCTGCTGGAGCATGAAGTATAAATAAATTTGATTTGATTTTAAATTGGATCTTAAAATAAACACATGCTCATTAACTACACATCTTTCAAACGGAAATCCATTTGCAAACATTCCTTTTCTACCTATATAAGCACCATCTTTATATATTAAAACATCATAATTTTTTATTAGACCCCTTTTCATATTTTTGTAAAATTCTTCAGTAATATATTTTGTTTTTGAATAATCATAAAATCCTAAACCATTTATACTTTCCGCTCCAATACTTGGAATACCGGTTTTTAATTCTGGGTCAATCCCTCCTTTTGGTCTACTTCCTGATTCAATTGATTCTAAAATATCGCCCAATCTTCCTACCACCCAACTTTCTTCTGCCTCCTCCACAAACCACTGACGGAAAAGAGTTTCAGCCATTGCTTCAAGAGTTTTATTATGCCGGTGCAGTAAATCTATTTTATCATCTAAACTGCTGAGGGTGGAGACAATAGCTGTTTGCTCTTTATATTCAGGTAATTTAAGGTATAAATTTTCAAAACAGTTTTTGGGAACTCTTTGTCTTCCTGAAGTTCCTTCAAAATGATTTTCAGCAAAATCTCTTACTTCGTTCCATCTTGCTAAATAAAAGACAAAATCATTGTCTGATATACCTTTCTTCCCCCTAAAAACTAAAAACTCGGTGGATCCAAACCCAATCCTATCTTTCAATCTCTTAACTTGGCAAATTTTCCCATTTTCCAGACATGGTGTTATTCTGGCAAAAAGTGTATCCCCGTCCTGAAATTTTGTTCCACTTGAGAAAATTCTTTCTGAGTCAGGAATACAAAATTTGTTTCCATTTTGTAAGTCTTTCATTTCAACAAAGGAGTATTTATCCCTCCCTGTCAATTTTACTGATGGATTAATATCTACAAATTCTGAAAATCTATATTCTTTCCATTCAGACATTATAATTTATCACTTTATTTTTGAAAGCAGAGAAAATGCTTCAATTTCTATTTTAGAAAATGCAAACCATTTTTTGCCAAGGTCCTTCAGCGATGCACCGATATGATAAACATCCGAATTATCTATTATTATAAATCTGTCATGGGAAAGTCCAAATTCTTTAATTTCGATTTTGGGATATTGTTCGTTATGCTTTTTCAAATCCAGTTTAAGTTGTTTTGTTATAATCTTTGTATAAATTGCTGCAGAAACATTTTTATCCCTTTTAGTTAATATGTCGAGTATTGAATCATCAATATAATTATCAATCAGAATAATGGATTTTTTTGCTTTCCGGATTAAATTATTAATAAATTTATAAGCGTCAAAAACCTGTCCATCAAAAAAAATACCCTGTTCGGGTTGTATCTTATTTTTTTCAAGAGCCTTCAAAACAGATTCAACTTTTTCATCAGTTTTTAACTGTTTTATATCAAGTGCATCTAATCTCCGGAATATTTGTGCATGGGTCATAAGGAAATGTCTCATTTCAACAAAAGCATTAATAATCTGAATACTCATTTTAACTGCTGTTTTGGTGTGCAGTACTGCAGAAAGCATTGCTACTCCCTGTTCCGTGAATACAAAAGGTATATAACGTCTCCCGCCTTTATTTTTTGAGGTGCCAGTCTGGAACCTCAAAGATTCCCATTCTTTTAAGGTCAATTTAAAAATGAAATTATCCGGGAACCGCTCAATATTCCTTTTCACAGCCCTGTTCAGCATTTTTGTTTCTATTCCATAAAATTCTGCGAGATCGCTATCGAGCATAACCTGATGATTGCGTACCGTAAGTATTTTTTTCTGAATATCTTTTAAATTTATCATCTCAGACTTACTCATTAATAAATTATCTTATTAAGATTTTCAAAAATTTTTTTGTTGAGTTCATTTTCTTCAGCAATTTGCTTCTCCAATTCACTTTTCAAAGATTTAAATCTTTCTTCAAAATTGAAATCATCTTCATCATCTGGTAAACCAACATAACGTCCCGGTGTAAGCACATAGTTGAGTTTTTTAACTTCTTCTACTGTCGTGCTTTTGCAAAATCCGGGTATATCCTGATAGTTACCTTTTTTGTTCCGCCAGTTGTGATATGTATTAGAAATTAAATTTATATCTTCATCTTTAAGAATACGTGTTTTTCTGCTGATTAATTCACCAAGATTTCTTGCATCGATAAACAGGATTTCGTTTTCCCTTTTTCTGAAATATCCGTTTGCCTTGCTCCTTGACATAAACCAGAGACAAGCAGGAATTTGAGTATTAAGAAAAAGTTTTGTAGGAAGATTTACAATGCAATCAATAAGTTTTGCTCCGATTAATCCTTTTCTGATATCATATTCAGTATTAGTTTTAGTAGTCAACGAACCTTTTGACAACACAAAGCCGGCAATTCCTTTTGGTGATAAGTGATATAGGAAATGCTGTATCCATGCATAGTTTGCATTACCTGCAGGAGGAACGCCGTATTTCCATCTACCGTCTTTTGTTAAAAGTTCACCGCTCCAATCGCTGTCATTAAAAGGCGGATTTGCAAGAATAAAATCGGTTCTTAAATCAGGGTGTGCATCACGCAGGAAAGAGCCTTCATTATTCCATATCACTTGTTTACTTTCCATATGCCTTAATGCAAGATTCATTTTACAGAGCCGCCAGGTTGTCTGATTGCTTTCCTGTCCATAAATATGAATATCATCTATTTTACCCTGATGAGCTAACACAAACTTTTCGCTGTGAACAAACATACCACCAGAGCCGCAGCAAGGGTCGAATATACGACCTTTATATGGCTCGAGCATTTCTACTAAAAGTTTTACAACTGAGGAAGGGGTATAGAACTGTCCGCCCTTTTTACCTTCGGCAAGAGCAAATTCACCAAGGAAGTATTCATAAACATGACCTAACAGGTCCCGACTTTTCCCTCCAGAAGTTCCGAGTGTTAAATTGCTAAATAATTCTATAAGTCCTCCCAATGATGCAGGGTCAAGACTTGGTCTTGCATATTGTTTTGGCAAAACACCTTTAAGTAAATCCGGATTTACTTTTTCAATTTCATCCATTGCAGAATCTACGAGAACACCGATATTCGGTTTCCGTGCATTGGAAAGTAGGTAATTCCACCTTGCTTCTATCGGAACATAAAATATATTTTCTGCTTTATATTCATCAAAATCTTCAGGATCCGCTCCTTCATGAACACCTTCGGCTTTTAATAATACTTGATGATAATTTTCGAATGTATCTGAAATATATTTGAGAAATATAAGCCCCATCACTATGTGCTTATATTCAGCGGCATCCATATTCTTTCTAAGTTTATCGGCTGCCTTCCATAAAACTTTCTCAAAAGGTTCTTCTTTTACAATTTTGTTCTTAGCCAAATCAAGAAATATTAAGATTTTAAGATTATGTAATTTAAAAATTTATGAATTAAAGAACAATATCTAAATCGAGAAACAACGCGTGAGCCAGATTAACGGATACTTTTGTAAACGGGTTATTTAAAAAAACATGGTGATGTTTAGTCTTATTTGTAATTATCCATGGGTTTCAAATCGTTGAACCGGAAATCTTTAACACTCATACAGTTTGTTTTTTTATTTGCTTTGCGCACCGGTTCAAAATTACGGTATTTATTTCAAAATTAAGAGGTACGTAAATGCAACGATTTATAAAACATAATTACTACAGGTAAAATTTAATTATTTAGTCTTATATTCTGCGGAAAATTTAAGTTGATTTTTATAAGAGTTTGTTTATGATAAAGAAAAGAGATGAACGATTAACTTCTTTGAATGAAATTTTGATATTACTAATGTCCTTTGCAAGGATGCGGAAATCGTTAATGGAAAATGTTGCTGCTCTGAACCCATCTTTGCAGATGATGATACCGTTTTGTGTTTTGGAAAAGTCTATTTCCCCCAGAAGACCGGCACGTGATTGCAAGATGAACCAATCAAGGCGATGATTCCAAAACTTTTCAGAATATGTTGAAAAGAGAATTATTCCTCCGGGCTTAGTAACACGTATAGACTGAGTAATAATTATTTTCGGGTCAATATTAAAAGCGGAAATCCCATTTTGCAGGCAGAGTGTCACGTCAAAATTATCAGGAGAAAAACGTAGATTTGCAGCATTCATTTTTTTAAGCACACAATTGGATAAATCGGATAGCAATTCTTTTGCAAGAGAAATGTTTGCAGAAGAGATATCAATACCGGTAACGGAATTAGCTTTGAGAGCGATTGCCGGAAGAGTTCTGCCATACCCGCACCCAAGATCGAGAACGGCTGAATTATTAGAGATATAGGAAAGAGCAAAATCAAGTTCTGCATCAAGATATTCTTTGATACGAGGGGTTGCAAGTTCGTAACATTTTACAAGGTTCAATGCAGACAATCTTCGGGAATAATAGTTTTTCATTATTCGGAATTATTTGTTTTTGTGTTGCCTGAGAGATTAATAGGGTCGAGTTTTTTGCCGGCGTTTTCGTTAACGATAGTATCCGCAGCTTTAGATTTATCTTTCGTAAGAAATTCATCGGTGGCACCAAGTGCAATTGTGGTAAGGCTGCCGCCACCTTTTCTCAATCGGTTAGAGATAAGAATGAAAACAGCTATACAGAGAAATATAATTAAGATGGTGAGCAAAAGTGATATCATTACAAAATATATTTAAATTTTGAAATTAATTGAGTGTTTTAAAAAGTTAACCGGAATTTATTAATATTCTCATTAAATAAATGATGTTGTACATCGGAGGTTTTCTTTCTGCTTTTTTTTACATTCAGAGTATAGCTTCTCCGGTCATCTTATCTGATTTACTCAATTATTATTAATATATATTGATCTAAAACGAACAGTTATTATTGTCAACAACAGTGTCTGAATACAATAATTTAAAATGATTGGCTCTTCCGGATTTCATACTATTAGCCAAACATTGTAAATATTAATAGTTTGACTTTAAAATATCAATGATAATTAAATTATATGAATTAAAATCGAAAAAATAAAATGCAAAGATTTTAGTTCAAGAAATGTTTTTTACAGATAAAAAATTTCGATTTCTATGTGTCCTGAGTATTCTGGGGTGTTAAAAATCAAAAACTTAATCTAATAAGCTAATGAACTAAATTGAAAGTTCAATAAAAAAACATTAACTTTTAATAAAAAATAAAAATATTATGAAAAAACAAAATTTTCCAAGTCAAACAACACTAAAGTCAGGGCTAAAGCCAGT
>Ga0163209_1000928_pt1 | contig 12782 bp, 13 predicted proteins | sample Kivu_160m_FD_113538 | JGI IMG/M metagenome (GOLD analysis project Ga0163209, IMG submission 113538) | Freshwater microbial communities from Lake Kivu, Western Province, Rwanda to study Microbial Dark Matter (Phase II) - Kivu_160m | ecosystem: Environmental > Aquatic > Freshwater > Lake ... | reverse complement strand
TCAGAAACAGAGGGTTGATAGCAGAGATCCTAACCTCGCCAAAAAGACTTTTGCCTCCTCCTCTTCGGTCGTTGGTTACACCTCCAAATCGGCAAAATCGGGCTTCGGCAAAAAGTGAGGATTATCGAAGGAAAGAGAGCGATGGTGAACAAATCCGTATTTCACGAGGATCGTGGCCGAAGCAGGAACACATGGGAGAAAAAGAATAGTTGCATAATTACCCTTTAAGGGTTATAGTGACATATGGAAAAACGTCGTCCCCATTATGACCTCAAGGCGATTCAGGCTCAAATGGACTCTACGGAGGCGATCAATTTGACCATGACGGCCTGGCATGGTATCAAGGCAGCCGGGATGACGTTGGAGGAAGCGCTAACGGCAATTAAACGGCTTTCTCCTGGGAACTTCTACAAATCAATGACAGTCCATGCTGACAGCCGAATATGGCAGGATGTCTACCATGCTGAGTGGAAGGGAAGAGCCTTATACATTAAGTTTCAACAACACGAGGAATATTTCGTCGTGTCGTTCAAGGAGCGATAATCAATGAGCAAACAATGGGAAGGGAAGAAATGTCCTGCCTGTTTCCAGGGGACATTAGAACAACGGACGAAACAGACAAGATTCGAACACCGTGGCCGTGTCTTGAGATATGAGCAGCCAGGAGCATGGTGCACCCATTGCGGCGAAGGCATCGTTACCGGGAGAGAGGCGGCTGCCTCCGAGTCGTTGCTTGACGATTTTATTGCCCGTGTGGACAAACAAGAAGCCCTTGAGCTTGCTCGCATTAGGAAAAGGCTTGGGTTGACCCAGAAGGAAGCAGCGAGGATAGCCGGTGGTGGCCATAACGCCTTTTCTCGTTACGAAAGGGGCGAGGCCAAACCTGTTGCGGCTGTGCTAAACTTGTTTCGATTGTTGGATCAACATCCTGAATTACTTAAAAAATTAAAGAAGCTCAAAGCGGCTTAAGCATGCGCCAAAAACGGTAATGACATCATACAACAGCATTGGCCTCGTTGAAGATTCGCAGTTCAAATATAGCATGTTTGTAGAAAATACCGGAAACAACGTTTCAGTAAGAAAAATAGCATGACAGACCCCTTGGTTGCCTTGAAAATTGGCATCCAGACCCGCCACGGATTAGCCAGGGATATCATAGAGATATAAGAACTTCAAATCGGCGAGCGAGACTGGAAAATGAGAGCGATGTGGTGATTCAGTCAATCACAAGATATAAGGGGCGACGGATTTCTGGCCCCTATGACAGAGAGCAACAGCTTTCTGCTACATGTCCGACCTCGAATAGCCTTCATACGGTTAGGATAAGCACCACAATACATGAAAATTGACCGATTTAACACTACTAAATGAAGCTGATCCTGATCAGCTTCGTATCGTATGGTTGACTTTTGAATTGGGATCAGAAGCGCGTCATTACCAACACGAGTCATAATGTCGGCTGAAAGGAAAACTCGTGGCGACATACCACCCCGTCTCAAGGACTGCTGGCCTCTTTCAGAATCAAGTTGACGTTACAACGGACTCTATCGGAAGAAGGGAGTTGCGAGTCTAAATAGTCGAATGATGCACGGTGTATTGGGACTGCGATTTCGGAATTGGGGGCGGGGGCCTGGGCGTGAGCTCCCATAGACCGATGTGTTTGTGTTAATAAATTATTGCCTTATTAACTATTTGGATTGTATCTTGAATTATATATTAAGCCATATTATTCATCACTTATAGCTTTATCCAATATTGTTAGCAGTTGCCCCGGAACTGATATCAAATACTTCACCGGTTACCTTGGCGGTAACGTTGCTGGCGAAGAGCATCACCGCCCTCGCAATTTCTTCCGGTTGGTACATGCCCATCGGAAACGGATTTATATTTTGCATGACTTTATCTACTGCTTCCAAGGTTGGATTATTAGGAGACATGGCATTTAAGATATATTTGTTATCCACCAACTTCGTGTTAACCAGTCCGGGAGAAACAGTATTGCAAGTAATGTTATACCGGGCATATGACAGAGCCGCACTTTTGGCAAAACCGATCACAGCCCATTTGGTAGAAGTATAAATGGGAAAGAGAGGATTACCAACTCGTCCTAGTCCGGAAGATATAAATATAATCCGGCCGGACTTTTGTTTTTTCATAATAGGAGCTGCAGCCTGAGTGGTTTTGATAACCCCGGCAACGTTAATATCATAAACGGTACTTATTTCTTCACTTGTGAACTGTTCTATGTCACCGGCCTGGGTAACACCAGCATTGCAGACCACTATATCAAGGCTTCCAAACATTTTAACAGCTTTTTGCATGGCCTGGTCTAACTCTGATCTGTTACGAACATCACCCTTAACAGCAAGACATTTACCACCCAATTTTTCAATACCCAATTTGGCTCTTTTCAAGTCTTCCTCTGAAGACATTGCATATTTAACATGCGGTATTTCAGCAGTAGCAATATCATATATCACGATATTTGCTCCATTTTGAGCCATTACCTCTGCTGTTGCCAATCCAATACCTCTGGCTGCACCAGTTATAAAGGCAGTTTTGCCCGATAATTCCTTTTTGTCGGTTGTATTGACTGATGCATGAGCCACACTGGGACGAAATGCTGAGGATACTGCAACGGCAGCAGTTAGCATACCCGCTTGAGAAATAAAATCTCTTCTACTGCTCTGATTGTTCTTTGTTCTTTCATCTTTCATATTAAACTCCTATTTGTTTATGTTCATTTTGTAGTTTGTTTATCTCAAATAATTTAATAATTGATAAGAACTCGCTTTGTCAAGACCTCCTGTGAGGACCGGGACAAAGAGATTTCGGAGTGAGATTAGGTAACCAAAGATAGGACTTTAATCCTCACCAGTCGATAAAAAGGGGTTTTTTACCCCCTCCTGCGGGCAGACCAATCCCTTGCCCCATTCATCTGAACAAGATTCACTGCCCGTTCAGCTCACATAGGAATCCATCGGGTAATCCGGGTGTGCATAGAAGGAATCAGAGGGTAAATCCTGAGACTCCGAATCATCAAGGCAAATCGTTGGGGAGGTCGACTCTGAAACAGTGGGCAAGGCTCAATATCTTGCCAAAACCCTTTCTGGTTGTTGAATTGATAAAGCGGAAGGTTTGATCTTCAAATGATAATTTTTTCGGTTTTTGTTTCCAACGGGTAAATGCAACCCTATACCAAGAATTGCTCATCCTCTCCGGAAAGGGAGTAAGGGAACAAATGTTATTATTGACCATTCTTATTTCTATAAACCCTTTCCCCTCTTGACAATTGTCACGTTACGATTTACATATGGATCATGATTAAAACGTTTGCTGACAGGCATACGAAGGAACTGTATGAAATGGGAAAGTCAAAGCGGTTGCCTCCAGTAATCTGGAAAAGGGCACTGCGAAAACTGGAGTATCTTGATTTGGCAACGACTTTGAATGATTTGAAGGTGCCCATGAGCAACCGGCTTCATGAGCTGGAGAGAGATCGGAAGGGACAGCTTTCGATTTCCATAAACGATCAATGGAGAATATGCTTTCGATTTAGCGATGGCGACGCCTATGATGTCGAAATAACAGATTACCATTGAGGAGAGTGTGTGATGAGCATTCTGAATACAAGGGAAAGGCAAGTTCGGCCCACGCATCCCGGCGAGATGCTGCGTGAGGACTTTATGCCGGATTACGGACTAACGGTTTCGGGGATCGCAAAGGCCCTGGGAGTATCGCGACAGACGGTCAATGAGCTGCTGCGCGAGCGACGAGCGATCAGCCCTGAGATGGCGCTTCGCCTTGCACGTCTCTTTGGAAACACACCCGAATTCTGGCTGAACGCCCAGCGGGCCGTTGACCTATGGGATGCATCAAAGACCGCAGGCAGGAAAATCGAAAAGATTTCTCCTCTGCGTGCAGCGTGATCCTCATCCTAAGAGAAAGCCAGCTGATTGTTCGCGTAAATCCCTTTGCGGACAAAGGATGTTAGGGAAGATATTCCTGCTGTTTCTTTCCACTTCTCATTTTCGATCTTTAATTTGATTCTGATTTTGCGTTTACCAGCCCACAGGACCGGGTTTTGGTAGTATGAGGGGTCAGAAACTGAACATAGCTTGCCAGGAGAGAAAAGCTTTTCTATAAAAAAATTATTGTAGATTTGATTTTCAGATAAAGACTTTTCAGGAGTTGAAAAACGGTGCAGTCATAGCAGAAATCGATCCTTGCCAATACTATTTCTACCTCCTCCCATCCGTTCGCTTTTTACAAAAGGTGAACTCATTGTGTTCCTTAGGATCAACAGTAACCGTTTGAATTTAAGTATGGTAGCTTTTAGCGGACAAAATGCACCTTATTGCTCTGTTCAGTTGGAGGGTTATAATCATCAACAATTTTTATAAGAAAGCTCTTCTTACATTTCAATGGGAAACATTTGTTTTGTCTCTTCATCCGATGGAAAAAGTAACTCTATTCGGAGTTCTTGGGTAGTTAAATCAAGGGGTGTTCCAAGTGTTGTAATCGTAGTGAAAAAGCTTGCTTTCTTTAACTTTTTTTCCAAGATCAAACTCATGATTGGAAGATTATTATCAATTTGGAAGTCAATGGGAGCATCACTGGTCCTCAATTGTGAAATTTCATTGTACAATGCAATCAATTCAACATTTTGAGTTGAAACCACCTCTTCCCACAATCGGGCCAGAAGAAATTGTTCTACAGCAGGCCAACCTTTAACATAATTCCGTAAGCCATCTTCTGAAAAAAGAATGCGAATCGCATTATCATACTTCTTTAAGGCATTTTCTCCAGCGTAGAACCTCACAATTTGGTCATAACCGGAATTTTTCATTAGAATTTTATAACCTGTATTGACCACGAAAGCAGGGTATGGCTCGTGCTTTTCTATCATACGGCGCAAAGCGGTCCTGACTATTTCCATTTTTTGTCCATCAAAAGGCTGTTCTTCAAACTCAGGAGCATAGCCAGCTGCTATCAAAAAAGCATTTCGGTGTCTGAAAGGCAATTTTAACGATTGGGCAATTTTTGAAACTAAATCACGGCTTGGCTTAGACTTGCCGGTTTCCACAAAACTCAAATGCTTAGGGGAAATATCAATATCCAGTGCTAAATCCATCTGGCTTATTCTATTTAACTGTCTCCAGAAACGTAACATTTCACCAACCGATTTGTGTTTTTTTTCCCTTTTAACCAAATTACGCATAAATTTTACCTCCGAGGTAATAGACTTCATTACCAGCAATGATATAATTATCGTAAAGAGAATTCAATTACCTTGAGGGTTATTATGAAGCGAATATTAATTTTGAAGGGAGAAAACCTATGAGCGGATTTAGAATTTTTTTGGGTGTGATTTTTACATGTATTATTATTTACACAGCCATTGTAGGTATCCATCATGGATGGAACCTGTTCCCGGTTTTCTTCGGCGATATGGCGGCAATGACCTGGGCCGGGCAATTCAATTTAGACTTCATGGGCTTTCTGATACTTTCCGGATTATGGCTCGCTTGGCGCCATCATTTCACACCCGGAGGACTTATACTGGGAGTGCTGGGTTTTTTTGGAGGAATGAGTGTGCTCGCTCCCTATCTCCTTTTTGCTAGTTACAAAGCAAAAGGAGACATGAAAGTGTTACTTCTAGGAAAAGTCAGAGCAAATCGCTAAGGCTATACCTTGCTTGAATAGCCTTTCCGAAAATCCAATCTGAACCTGAAGTTCAAGAGCGCCCAACGAGGTGTTCCAGGCGGTCGCGGCGACGTGGGCCGTTTCGGCTCAGCTTTTCGTTAGATGTTATTTATTGGTAACCAACTGGAGGTCATGATGAATCAAATTACCGTATTCCCCGCAATTGCCGGACTTGTTGCAGTAGCTGCTGAACTTTATATTGCAATGAAAAATGGTCGTTTGAAGAAAAACTCGTGGATCGTCCCCGCACTTTTCTCCAGTTTTTTTTCTTATTCTGTCACTTCAGGCCGTTCTCACAGAAGGCTTCGTGGGATTCTGGCCAGAGCACACTCGAAACCTTTGGGGAAACCCAATTTGGTATGATCTACTTTTAGCTGTGGTTGCCGTATTGTTCTTTGGCATTCCGCAAGCTAAATCGGTCGGAATGCGTGTCATTCCTTGGACCTTGCTTGTGCTTGCCACTGGCTCAATCGGTCTGTATGCGTTTATTGCAAGGCTTATGTTCCTCAAATCTCGCCAAGCAGTCTGAAATAAAGTATAATCCGCTCAAGCCAACTGTAGCCCCGTTGGCCGTTCCAGCTTAGGTTTTCATTGGATGACGAACTGCTTCATGCAGAAAGATATGGAGGAAAAATGCAAAAGCTACGAACACCTGATGAATGTTTTCTGAACTTACCTGGATTTTCATCACCTCCGCACTACCTGGAAAATTTGCCAGGTTTTAATGGCATTCGCGTTCACTATATAGACACGGGACCTGTGAATGCCGATAAGATTTGGTTATGCCTGCATGGCCAACCAACCTGGAGCTACCTCTATCGGAAAATGATTCCCGTATTTGTCAAAGCAGGTCATCGAGTTATAGCACCCGATTTAATCGGGTTTGGACGCTCAGACAAACCGGTCGAAGAATCAGTGTATACCTTTCATTTTCATCGCGAGATGGTGCTGTCATTGATTGATCAGCTGGATCTTCAGAATGTCCTGCTGGTCTGCCAAGACTGGGGTGGTTTGCTTGGTCTAACCTTGCCAATGAGCAGACCCGACCGATTTTCAGCGTTGCTTGTTATGAATACCATGCTGGGAACGGGTGATGTTCCATTAAGCGAGGGATTTCTGGCTTGGCGAACTTTCGTCAGGAACCGGCCTGATTTCGATATTGCTGCATTAATGCAGCGAAGCTGTCCGGGGCTCAGCACAGAAGAGGCTGCAGCTTATGCGGCGCCTTTTCCGGATGATAGCTACAGGGCTGGGGTACGCCGTTTCCCCGAGTTGGTTCCGGACCGACCGGATGCACCAGGGGCTGCGTTGTCTCGGCAGGCACGCGCATGGTGGCAAAATGAATGGCAGGGAAGAAGCTTGATGGTTATCGGAATGAAAGATCCAGTGCTCGGGCCACCCGTAATGCGACAGTTACATGCGATCATTCGCAATTGCTCACCACCGATAGAATTGCCGGAGGCTGGTCATTTTGTGCAGGAATGGGGACAAGCTATCGCAGAAAGAGCTGTCTTCGAGTTTAAACGATCAAATGGCCTATAAGCTCTGATCGTTCTAGTGGGTATCAGGGGGCGATTTATGAAATAATATGATTTTAATATCAGAAGGCAGGACCTATTTGCTCTGCCTTTTCTTTTTCCGTCTCATTGATTTACGATTGTAATATTCTACCAATTAAAGGAATTCAATTTCATCAAAGAAATTCAGCGAGGAAATTTACTGATTTACTGGTGTTTTTTTTGACATCCAAAAACCGAGGATTTCTTGCCAAAATGGGGGCCTTGTCAAAGGCTTCGATTTGAAAAAAAACCTTTCCCCGGGATTCGTTCCAATCATTACCGCTTGAATTGTTGCATGGAGACGGGATCTTCAAAAAAAGAAGATTTCATGAGGAAGAAAAATGCGCGGGCTTACTACGATGGCCTTATAGGTCAATTTTGCGATTCCTCTTTTTCTTCAAACTGATATCTCAAGCACAATTTAGCCGTGCGGATTCCTTACCTTTTTAATTTGAAGCGAAGGTTTAAATAAGGTGGGTTGATGGCAGTTTTTGCAGCCTTTCCGATTCAGGACAAAGACCTACGTTCTATTTTATCCACCCGTCGTTTCAATTCTTCCATTTCAGCTTCGAGGGTTGATATGCGTCTGTCAAGTTCTGCATAAGAAAATTTGACGGCGGCTAAGATCTCTTCACGCGTCTCCTTAAATTGCCTATGGTTCTCATCAATATGGCGATCAAGCTTTCCATTAAGGGTGGCAACTCCTTCTGCAACCAATTGAACTTTACTGATCACATCTTCCGATATAACATGGAACTGGTGGATAATATCTTCTTTAAATTCCGTAAATCTGGATTCTACCTGCTCGAACCGGGAGTCAATTTTAGCAAATTGATTGTCGATTTTTTCGAATCGGTCGTCGATTTTTTCGAATCGGTCGTCGATTCTTTCGAATTGATTGTCGATTTTTTCGAATCGGTCGTCGATTTTCTTGAACTTTGGATCTAAATTTTTTTCCGAAAATTCTTTCAATAATTCTAAAAATTCTTTTTTCGTCAAATCAGCCATTCTAATCTGTCTCTATTCTTTAGTTCAAAAGGGTAGGTTAAATCTACGATTATTTTTATCTTGTGTCAATAAAAATTTGCTATTGTCAAAAATTCTTTTGAAATTAAATGCTTTATGTAAGATAATGAGGCGAGGTTTAGATCATGCCCAATCCTCCCAAATTGAAAGATGCCTTTGTGGCCATTCACGGGCACTTTTATCAGCCTCCCCGGGAGAATCCCTGGATGGATGCCATGGAGACCGAGGAGAGTGCCCATCCTTTTCACGACTGGAATGAGCGGATCGCCTTCGAGTGCTATCGACCCAATGCCTTCGCCCGGATCGTCGATGGGAAGGGGAAGATCTTAGATATCCACAACAATTATTCTTCCATCAGTTTCAATTTCGGTCCTACCCTTCTGCCTTGGCTGGAGAGGAAGTTCCCTATCGTCTATCAGAAGATGATCGAGGCGGATCGAGAAGGCCTGAGACGATTTGGCCATGGGAACGCCATCGCACAAGTCTATAACCACATCATCATGCCTCTGGCCAATGAGAGGGATAAAGAGACAGAAGTGCGGTGGGGAATGGCTGACTTTGAGAAACGATTCCATCGAAGGCCAGATGCCCTGTGGCTTTCTGAAACCGCTGTCGACACTCCCACGCTTCAGGTATTGGTCAAATACGGGATGCAATATCTCATCCTGAGCCCTTTTCAAGCCCTGAGAGTGAGACCTTTCGGAGGCAAGAAATGGACCGATGTTTCTCAGGGGCGGATCGATACGACTCAGCCTTACCGATGTTTCATCAAGGATGGATCAGGGAAAAAAGTTTCGGATCGATTTATCGATCTCTTTTTTTATGATGGAATCATTTCAAAGGATGTATCCTTCGGGGATCTCTTAAAAGATGGCAATGCTTTCTGCGAACGATTGGCCCGGGCTTACCAGCCATTGAAGAAAGTTGCCCAATTGATCCATATCGCAACCGATGGCGAAACCTACGGGCACCACAAGAAATTCGGGGATATGGCCTTGGCTTACGCATTGAAAGAAGGATTTCCTTCAAGGGGTTTGGAGATCATCAACCATGGAGCCTTTCTGAAGCGATTTCCTCCGGTTTATGAGGTGGAGATTGACGAAGGGCCAAAAGGCGAGGGGACTTCGTGGAGTTGTGCTCATGGAGTGGGCAGATGGAAAGAGGATTGTGGTTGTAGCACGGGGGGAAGAGTGGGGTGGAATCAGAAATGGAGAAAACCATTAAGGGAGGCCTTTGATCTCCTGAGAGATGAACTCAGCCTGATCTTTGAAAAAGAGGGAGAAAAGATATTTGCCGATGTATGGGAGGCAAGAAATGGCTATATCGAACTCCTTTTGGATCGCTCTTCTGAAGAGAGGAAGAGGTTTTTTGAAAGATACGGCGTGAAAGGCCTTGATGAACAAGGAAGAAGAAAGGGTCTCAAACTCTTGGAGATGCAGAGGCATGCCTTAGAGATGTATACGAGCTGCGGCTGGTTTTTCGCTGATTTGGCGGGTTTGGAGACCCTCATGGTGCTTCAACATGCGGCAAGGGCGATCCAATTGGCCAACGAATGGAGAGACCAAGAGATCGAAGGGAAATTCCTTGAGCGTCTCGCCGAAGCGAAGAGCAACTTGCCCGAAATGGGAAGTGGTGATCGGATTTACCAGCGCCTTGTGAAACCAAAATGTGTCACTTTGGATCAGGTGGTGAACCACTTTGCGATCTCATCTCTTTTTGATGAAGGAGGGAGGGAGAGGAAGATCTTCTCCTATCGGGTGGAGAGGATCCATTATGAAAAGATAGAGAAGGAGAATAACCTCTTTGTCGTGGGTCAGGCAAGGGTGATTTCCGATATCGTCCCAGAGCCTAAAGAATATCTTTTTGGATTGATCCCTTCTGTTAAAGATGTTTTTCGAACCTGGATATCGGAATACAAGGAACCATTCGATTTCGATACTTTTAGAGCGAGATGTCTTGGGAGTTTTGGGAAAGGTGAGGATGAGATGACTGAGATCCTTACCTCACTCCTTGGAAATCGCATCTTCACGATCCGGGATACCTTTAAGGAGGAAAGGCAAGCCATCTTTCAAAAACTCATTCAGGGAGAACTGAGAGAGCACCGCCGGATCTATGCTGAACTTTTTGATAAGACGAAAAAAGCGATCGAAGTCCTGGCCAAAGAGGGATTGGAGATTCCTTATGAAATCCGGGTGGCTGCGGAAGTGACCCTCAGCGATCGGCTATTACGAGAAGTCGAAGGGTTGCAAAGAGATGATCGTGCTACGTTGGAACGGAGAGAAATTGACCAGATCGTTGAGGAGGCAAGAGAACACGGTTTTCAAATGAGAAAAGAAGAATCGATCCTGATTTTGAATGAGATGTTAAAGGAGAAGATGAAGCTCCTTCGCGAAGGAAAGGGTTCTGATGTATCTGGTCAAGCAGAGCGGATTGAAGAAATCATCAAACTCCTGGATTTGGTTGAGAAGTGGGGTTTCGGACTCTCAAGAGAAGAGGCCCAGGACTTGATGGCTGAAATACTGGTGGAAGATATTGAGGGCCTTGAGAAGAGTTGGTGGGGGAATGGTTCCCCAAAACCCTTTCCTCCCAATTTGATTGCCCTCGCAGAAAAGTTGGGTTTTAATGTTGAGAAGTTTTCAAAGATGATCCACCTTCCTCATCGAACGTCCTCACCATGACTTTTGTTTCCCGCAAACCCAGGCCTAAAATACAGCGTTTCAGATCATAAAATACAGAATTCACCTTATTTATTTTCTCAAATCATTTTGAGTAATCTAAGAAGGATGCGAATGAGTGGAGCATCTGCGGATCGATGGAAACCCTCCAAATATGCTGTTGGCAGTTTCAGTTCGATTTTGAGGCGTCTATCATCGAGAATTGAAGGTGAACAGGATTGAATTGTGTGATATAAATAATCTAAGTGGCAGGAGCAGGTCGATTGAGTTTGGATTATCTTTTAAGAGGCAAGAAGAAATAAAATGAGTGTGGGGCTCTTGGAAGTCTGGTGGAAGGCCTTTCGGTTTCATTTTACCTCAGCCAGTTTCATGCCGGGGATACTGGGAGGGATGATTGCCTGGACAATGAACGGAGAGTTTCTCCCGGGATATTTCCTTTTAGTGATGTTGGGCCTGATCCTCAACCATCTGGCCCTGAATATGACCGATGACTACTTTGATTTTCACCATCTGGTTGATGTATTTGCCACGGATGGAAGAAATCCTTATTCAGGTGGAAGCGGACTCCTCTCTGCCGGTCTGATCCAACCCCGAACGATGCGCCGTGTCTTTATAGGCTTCTATGCGATCGCCATTGGCATTGGTCTATTTCTGGGAATGATGAGAGGAGCCTTTGTCCTTTTCCTTTTAGCCATTGGTTTCTTCTGCGCCTTTTTCTATACGGCGCCACCCATCAAATTCGGTTACAGAGGTCTTGGCGAAATTACTCAGCTTCTCTGTTTTGGTCCAGGGATTGGTTTAGGTGCTTACTACGTTCAGACCCAAGAGATTTCCTGGGAGGCCTTCTGGGGGACGCTTCCCTTCGGGATCATGCTTTTTTCAATGATTACGATCAATGAGATTCCGGATTATTTTGAAGATCGAAAGGGAGGGAAACTCAACTTAGTCGCCCGTTTCGGCAGAAAGACAGGGGTCTGGTTATTTATCCTGAGCCTGTGTTCTGCCTATGGTTCAATCTTGGCAGGGGTCATATTGGAGAAGATCCCCACTCTGGGTTTGATCTCTTTGCTGACCCTTCCCATTGCCCTCAAGACAATTTCAATTTTAAGAACTTACTATCAGGAGCCTATAAAAATGGCTCCTGCTAATTTGGGGATGATCTGCATCCACAATTTTACTGCGATCCTACTTATTGTAGCTTACGTTATCACAGGATTTAGATCAGACGCTCTGATCGCTTCATTCCTTCCCGTCATCGTATTGATCATCCTTTATATTCCTATTGGACGGTTGATTGGAAGAACATTGTTTTCGAGAAAGACAGAGAAAATCCAAAGTTTAATTATCCAGACATGAAAGGAGGAGGAAACATGGCACCAGAAGAATTTTATCTCTTGGAATTCACCGGAGCAGAATGACCCCACTGCCACAAGATGAATCCTCTCGTGGAGAGGTTAGAGGATGAGGAGGGAATAAAAATAGCGAAACTCGAAGTGTGGCACAACGAAGCCAATGCCAAGCTCATGAGAGAGTACGACAAAGGCTATTGCGGCGGAGTCCCATTCTTCTTTAATAAGAAAACGAACAAGTGGATCTGCGGCTCAGCAGACTATGAACGATTGAAGAAGTGGGCAACCGAATGAGAAGAGTTTCAAGTTGCAAGTTTAAAGTTTCGAGTTAAGAGGCCTTAAGCTTGAAACTAATACAAACGTAATAAATAAACCTTAATGTTGCAATTTATCGGCAGGTAAATATGTTTCCAAAACTTTATCATTGCGGGTCTTTTATAAGTTTTGTCTATCATGTTCGAATTCAC
>Ga0163209_1000925_pt1 | contig 12808 bp, 13 predicted proteins | sample Kivu_160m_FD_113538 | JGI IMG/M metagenome (GOLD analysis project Ga0163209, IMG submission 113538) | Freshwater microbial communities from Lake Kivu, Western Province, Rwanda to study Microbial Dark Matter (Phase II) - Kivu_160m | ecosystem: Environmental > Aquatic > Freshwater > Lake ... | reverse complement strand
TCATAAACCCCAATATGAAAAAAATGAACAAGAGGGTTAGAGTCGACCGGGATACCTGGGCCAAAGCTCGAATGCCCCCGGGGGTGAAATCGGTCGTTCCCGCCAGGGAATAATTTAAGACAATGGCCATGAGCAAGAAAACGCCCGAAGTGAGCAGATAGGCAAGATATTTTCGACCTGCGAAGAGAGCCTCGGCCGACTCCTCATGGGCTACCAAGGGGTAGGTTGAAAGAGTCAATATCTCATAAAACACAAACAAGGTAACGAGATTTCCTGAAAACGCAACCCCCACTGCACCGAAAATAGCCAAGGAGAAGCAGAAGTAGTACCTCGTTTGGGCATGCTCCTTCAAGGCCCTCATATACCCGATGGAATAGATGGAGACGAGGATCCACAGAAAGGAAGAAGTGATCGCAAACAGGAGACCAAAAGCATCGACGCTGGACCCGAAATTGACCTGAGAAAACACGTCCCGAAAGAAATAGCTTTCAACCCTATGCCCAGTTAGAATTGCCGGTGCCATCGAAACAATGATGCCAAACTGGAGCAAGCTTGCCACCAAGGTCCAACTTTCTCGAAGATTGGGTCGCTTGCGGCACAGTAGAATCAGAATTGCCGCGGAGGCCGGACACGCAAGGGCGAACATAGGTTTGTAAGATTGAAGAGTCTCAATCATGGCGTTTTGACCAATCCAAACAGGAGATTGACCTTATCCAGGACGGGGATCGGACCCCTGGCTAACCAAAAAACACCCATTAGGATGCAGAGAGACGACAAGACAAGGATCGGGATCAGCATGGAAGCCGGGATCTCATCATGTGAAACGGAGGCTACGGAATCGTGGCCGTGACCCGACGGCTCTTCCCTTTTCATGTACATCATCTCAATCACCCGCCAGAAATAAATCAGGTTCAAAAGGGAACTGAGGAGGATGACTCCAACAAAAAAAAATCTTTTCGCCTCGACAGACGCCAAGATGATGTATAGCTTGGAGACGAAGCCAACACTGGGTGGCACACCGATCATTGAGATTGCTGCGATCACGAATGCCGCACAGGTATAGGGCATCTTCGCTCCCAGTCCACGGAAGTCCTTGATGTCCCAGAGATTGGCCTTATAGATAAAGGCGCCCGCTGCAAGAAAGAGACAGCCCTTCATCAGGGCGTGATTCAGGATATGCATCAGCGCCGGACTGAGCCCCCCCCACGGAGGCCGGAATGCGGAGATCGAGAGTCCCACTGCCAGCATGATATATCCCATATTCGCGACGCTCGAATAGGCAAGCATCCTTTTTAAATTCGACTGGGGAATAGCAAGAATCGACCCTACGATGATTGCCGTAGCAGCAACCCACGAAAGAATCTCAAAAATAGGAAGGAGTTTGATGAACTCTAATGTAAAGACGGAAAAGGCGACCCGGATGAAGGCATAGGTGGAAACCTCAATAATAATCCCCGAAAGCATTGCACTAATCTCGGACGGAGCAAATGCATGGGCATCGGGTAGCCAGGTGTGAAGAGGAAATAGAGCCATCTTGATGCTGAGTCCCACGATGAAGAAGACAAAGGCTGCGAGCACCACCCGGTTCCCATAAAGGGGAGGCAGTAGAATTGACAGATCCTTCATATTCAGCGAACCGGTGACGGCATAGAGAAACCCTATCCCCAACAGGAAGAAACAGGCACCGATGGATCCTAAGACGAGGTAGGTGAAACTCGCCTTGAGTGCAATCTTTCCCCTTGAGGCGATTAAAGCATAGGCAGACAGGCAGGTGATCTCTATGAAAACGTACATGTTGAAAATATCGCCCGTGACAGTGATACCGCATAACCCGGTAATGAGGAGTTGGTAAATCGTATAAAAAGAAACCACTTTCCCAGGCAGTTCATGCTCAATATTTCTCTTGGAATAGATGGCGCAGATGAGACCGAGGAAGAGTAGGATGACTAAGACATAAGCGTTTAGAGCATCCATCACATATTCAATCCCCCACGGGGGAACCCAGCCCCCCAACCGGTAATGAATGGTTCCTACGGTCATGACATGATGCAAGACGAAGAGGGACGCAATGAACTGAGCAAGCAGGGTGGCGATGGAGATGCAGCAGGCCGTCTTTCTGTTGAGCCAACCCGCGATGAAGATGGTAATGGCTGAAAGCAAGGAGACAACAACCACCAACACAGGAAAATGCTGAACGGCAATTGACATGGTGTTCTAAATGACCGAACGGTTTCCTTAAGTCCGGAGCATCCTCTCGTCGCTCAATTTCTCGATAATTTCGCTTTCCTCGATTGTTCCATATTCTCGATGCATCCGAATCACCAGCGAAAGGGCTACTGCTGTAGTGGCTACGGATACCACAATGGCCGTTAGGATGAGGACATGGGGTAGCGGATTCGCGTAGACATATCCCTTTTGTATGATCGCCTCGTCGACAATCGGAGCAGTCCCGCCCTTGACCGCTCCCAGGGAGATAAAATATAAAAAGATCGCCGTTTGAAATATGTTCAAACCGATGATCTTCTTGATGAGGTTATCCTTGGCGACGATCCCATAAAAACCGATCATCATGAGAATGATGAAGACCCAGTAGTTGTATTTTGCGAAGATTTTTGCGATGAACCATTCCATGATCCTAACCCTCTCTTATCATTCCCTTGCGTCGTGTTCCGTGTCCGTGTCTCGTGTCCGACAACCCTGATTTCTGAATGATAATCCTGGCTTCTTGAACTCAAAACTCCCAACTCCAAACTCCGAACTCTCCTCATCCCTCTTCTTTCTCCTCTTTTTCAATCCCCTCCTTTTGTGCGAGATCGAAAAAGATAGAGGCAGTGATCGCCATGACCGTAATCCCGATGCCCATTTCAACAAAGTCCATGCCGAGGGCCCTGTTCTCTTCAAAATGGGAGGTAAAGGGAATGAATCCGTAATTGAGATATTGAGCGGCCCCCAAACTGAAGATGATCGCCAAAAGCCCAATACCGGCGTAAATGTATAATCCAATGGAGCTAAAGATCGTATTGGCTGATTCCGGGAACCTTTCCCTGACACCGGCGAGATTGAAAGCCATGGTATATAATATGAAAGCCGAGGCAAAGACGACACCACCTTGGAACCCGCCTCCAGGTCCTCCAGCCCCGTGGATGATCACGTACAGGGCGAAGAGTTGAATGAAAGGAATCATCACACGGGATACCGTCTCAACGACGATACTTCTTTCCTCCCCTTTCTGCATCACAGCCTGCTCCGCCTCCTCAACAATAGAATCACGGATACTCCTGCGGTGAAAATAACACTTGTCTCTCCAAGAGTGTCATACCCCCGGTAATCGGCCAAACCATAAGTGACCATATTTGGAACAGCGGTCTCTTTTAACCCCTTCTCGATCCATCGGACCACAAAGGCGTACCGCGATACACTCACCTTTCCCCCCCCTTCCTTTATCCAGTAATACTTTTCCTCCTTGGCGTAGTGGGGTTCTTCCTTTGTAATAAAACCATTCCATTCCCCTTCAACGCCACCAATCTTCTCAACGCGAGAGGGAGAAGGAAACCCGCGCTTCACCAATTCCATCGACAATTTCTCTGGAACGACGTGCTGGTCCAAGAGCGACACGACTTGACCAACTTCCATAGTAAACAGCTTAACAGATTTGATAGGAGGCGCCTCAGGGTCGCCGAAGACGGGAATATCCTCCGCTACGTATATAAAAAGGCCGCACAGAAGAATGATCAAAATGAGCGCAACTGCTCTTAACGATTTCATTTCTTCTCCCACCTCGTTGTTCTGGAGATAGCCGCAATGAGGAAGGCTGTGGTGGCTCCAGCGCCGACAGCGGCTTCGGTAAAACCCACATCGACGGACTGCAATTCGACCCAAATGAGTGCCATGAGAAAGCTATAGGCGCCCAAAAGAATGACCGCACTCAACAGGTCTCTGAGGGTGATGGCCGCTATGGCAAGAACCACAACGAAGAATAGCAGAATAAGATCAATGGACAGGATCATCTAAAAGCCCCCTGTTCTCTCAGGTCGAAGTATCCTCCGTTTCAACTGCCGTTTCCATGAACACATGAGCCACTTTCCTTTGCATCGTCTGATCCACGAGAAGGGCATCCGCCGGCCCCTTTGCGATGGCGTGGACCAAAAATTTTCCTCGCTCCGGATCGACCAGGATTGTGATCGTTCCTGGAGTCAGAGTGATCGAATTGGCCAGGGTGACCAGGGAAAATTCTCCCCGAAGAGTTGTCTCAAATTCGATGATCAGGGGATCGATCGGCATCTTGGGATGCAAAACCCTGTAGGCCACATCAATATTGGCTAACACAATCTGCCAGAGTTCCCACGGGATATAGGTGAGGAGTCGGAGTGATTTGACTATCTTTTTCTCGCTTTTCCCCTTCACGAGGAGGTCATGAGAAATGATGCTTACGATGGCGCAACAGACAAGTCCGGAAATGACATGGAAGGCATCAAAGATCCCTGAGAGAAGGATCCAGAAGACGGCCATAATGCAAAAGGTGAGGAGAATCCCGAATCCTTTCTCTTTCAACTTCATCTCCTCTCCTCTCCTAATCGCCAGGGTTTCACCCCTGTTTTGTAGGCTGCTTTCATGATCGCATGGGTTGCCGTTGGGTTGGCAATGAAAATGAAAAAAATGAGAAAAGCAAGCTTGGCAGGAACAAGGAGCGTTTCAGGATATTGGAACAGATGATAAATGATCGCACCCAGAATGATGAGTCCTCCCCCGAGCGTGTCACACTTGCCTGTTGCATGCAGCCGGGTATAGAAATCAGGGAATCTCAACAATCCGATGGAACCGACAAGGGTAAAAAAAACACCGGCTCCCAGGAGCACCACCACCACACCATGCACTATGACCATAGCTCACCTCTTTCGAGATATTTCGCAAAGACCAGAGTACCAATGAAGTTAATCATCGCGTAGAGCAAGGCGATATCGAAAAAAAAAGGTCTCTCGAAATAGTACCCCATGACCACGAGGAGAGCGATCGTTTTGGTTCCAATGATATTCATAGCTGCCACGCGATTAAACGCTCCTGGACCGACCACTCCCCTATACAAAGAGAGCCCCATCGTTACTGCAATGAGCAAAATCGTAACCCAAAATATTGTAATCATTTTTCTTCCTCTTTACCCCGTTAGAAATAATGCCCTGCTGTTCTGCAGCAGCGTTATGGTTTAATAAAATTCCGGCGGGGTTTCATGCCCCGCTGGAATTTCTAACGGGGTCTGCTCTGAATTACAGAGAAATCGCGGCAAAGCAAAAGATACATACCACACTCTTCGTCCACCTTTCAATAGGTATATTAATCCGGCTATTGTGTTTCCTGAGTTGATCTCCATTAATTTTCCAAAGACCGATCCATTGTTGCGCCGTCATTCCATCCCCTTCCAATAAAAAAGCCAGGAGAAGATCCCCTAGCTTCTGTACCTCCACTTAGTCGCCTGCGAAGTTAGCTGACGGGTTGGGACGAAGGGATATCCTTTCCAGTATGTCTGCAATTCACCCCGAAAGTTGGTTCCTCCGCTTTGATCCATTCGGCCAATTGATTGTCTTATTCTAAAAAAGCTCCAATCTTTGTGAATATTTTTCTTGGAGAGATCTGAAAAACAACTGCATGCTCTCTGCCAGAAGTCTTTCAAAAAATATCCGCTGAGAAAATATAGATCTCCGTGTTTTTTTCCTTCCATGCATTGGAAGGAAGCCCTGCTTTTTGACAGGTATGATCAAGAAAGGTCTGGCGATCCCACCCATATTCTGTTGCAACCTGCGGCAAAAGAAGGCCTGAATTCCATCCTTTCTTAATATAAATTCCATGCTTCCCCACTTGAATCTCATTGACATCTGTAATCTTTTTAAGAGGTGTCAAAACCGATATCTCAATCTCAAGATCTGGAAGTTCCTTTTCGGTTACAGGCGTGAAGCGGGGGTCGCGGAACGCAGCGGCTTCAGCCATTTCTTCGATGGTTCTGTGGAGGGGACCTCGGCCCTCAATATATCCGATACACCCTCTCAGTTGTCCCCTTTTTTGAATCGTTACAAAGGCGCCCCGGTTCTCCTTCAGGGTGGGCGAATCAATCTTGAACTCTGGAATGGGCTTTCCTCTCACCTTACTTTCAATCACTGATTTCGCAATCTGATGGAGGTTCTTTTTATCCTGTTCACTCAAACCCAAATCGACACCGACTCTCTTCTCCTCCTTCATCTTTTCCGTCCCTCCGGCTGTTTTATAAAAAACACCAGCCCCGTATCCCACCACACGGCTCCGATCACCGGTCACATCCCCGGAATTGAGGTATTTGAGCACCTTTCCTTTATGGGCCCCCAAGGCCTTGGCTGCCAACATGATGGAAATGATAGGACCTCCACCACAGGCTTCACAACGGTTCTGCTTTAGATCTCGATTCAATCCCTCAGGACTAAATTGCTCGATATGGTTCAAGACCCTCTTATCCAATTCCACCGCTTTTTCATAAGAATGAAAATGAGAGAGATCTGAACTGGCAATCAATAAGACATTTTTCCCTTTGACTGTCTCCGCAATTCCCGAAGCAATGGTTTGGCATGTTTCCCAACTCCAGTAGGGCTCCATCACAATAGGAATGAGTTTGAATGATTTCAAAACCACCTGAAGGAAGGGAATTTGAACCTCTAAGGAATGCTCCTCGGCATGCGCTTCGGGAAGGAATTGAATCTCCTTTCGCTTCTCCATCATCCTCTTGGAAAGCTCCACATCGACAGGGACCAGACCCAACGGGGTTCGGTATCCTCCTCGATCATAAATGGACGCACCTTTGAAAAGGGCACGGTGGCTGGGTGCGATCACCACCACGGAATCAAATGTCTTCCCCTCGACCAATTTATAGGCATAGGCAGCCACTTGTCCGGAATACATGTATCCGGCATGGGGGGAGACGAGGGCCACGATCTCACCATCGATTTTTTCCTTCTTGGCATTGTCTAAATAGCGCTTTACATCGCGGGAAAGAACTTCTGTTTTGTCAGGATAAAATGATCCGGCCACAGCAGGTTCCCTGATCTCTTTCATGCCCATCTCCTTTCCCCTTGGTGTCTGGGCCGTCAAAAGGGATCCGCAGCAAATGAATACGGCGATCAAAATCATTATACCAAACATCGCGTAGCGTCGGCATTTATTGCCGACGCTTGCTCCGCCCCCAATCAATGGGGGCGCTACACATTTTTTTTGATCCATTTCACATTGGGATTTTGACATTTGGACTTTATAGTCTCTTACTATCAAGCAAAAGGGTGACAGGTCCATCATTGATAAGATGGACTTCCATTTTGGCCTGAAATTCCCCGGTTTGGACAGGAATCCCTTGGTTCTTCAATTTGTTAATCAATCGGTCATAAAGATTTTTGGCAGCGGTCGGTTCTTCGGCATCCGTGAAAGAGGGCCTTCTTCCCTTTCTACAATCCCCATAAAGGGTGAACTGGGAGACAATCAATATCTCCCCCCCTCTCTCCTTCAATGAAAGGTTGAATTTACCAGAGGCATCTTCGAAGATTCTGAGTTCGGGTAGCTTCGAGGCCAAATAGGAAACATCGTTTTCTCCGTCTCCTTTCCCCACACCGACGAGAACAAGAAGGCCACTTCCGATCCTTCCGGACAATCGATCCTCCACATAAACCTCTGCGGACTTTACCCTCTGGATCACCGCTCTCATAATAAGATCAATGGGCAATAATCAATGATCAATGATCAATGGTCAATGCTCAATTCACAACGAGAAATCAATCCCACAAAACTGACCAAAAATCAGATCATGGATAGGGTTCGATTTACCTCTTTTTTATCTTTATTGATCATTTTGCATTGAACATTGTTGCATTGCAAAATGATCTTTATCAATCTTCTTTTTCCTTATCTTTTTTGGCCTGAGCAATGATCTTGTCAGTCAATTGGGCAGGAACCTCCTCGTAATGGGAGAATTCCATCGTGAATGTTCCCCGCCCCCCTGTTTTGGAGTTGAGGTCCGGGGCATATTTCAGCATTTCTGACATGGGGACATTGGCCTGGATCACTTGATAATTTCCTCTCCCTTCGACCCCCAAAACCCTTCCCCGTCGACTGTTGAGATCACCGATCACATCCCCGATATTCTCATCGGGTGCCGTCACCTCCACCTTCATGATCGGTTCGAGCAGCACTGGATTGGCCTCCTGAACCCCTTTCTTGAAGGCCATGATCGCGGCGATCTTGAAGGCCATTTCAGAAGAATCGACCTCATGAGATTTTCCATCATAAAATCGAACCTTCACATCCACCACCGGATAACCTGCCAAGACGCCGCTTTGCATCGCCTCAGCAATCCCTTTCTCCACAGCCGGAACAAAGTTCCTTGGAACGTTCATACCGGAGAGGGCATTCTCAAATTCAAACCCCTCCCCGCGTGGTAGAGACGAGATATCAAAATGGACTTCAGCAAACTGTCCCCGGCCGCCGGTCTGTTTCTTATGACGATAGACCACGCCGGTCTTAGATCCGCGGATCGTCTCTTTGTAAGGGACCTTCGGAACGCTGAGGTATACCTCCACTCCGAATTTTCTCCTCAATTTTTCAACGATCACCTCCACATGGGTCTGCCCCACCCCCGCAAGGAGTATCTCGCCGGTCTGTTCGTCTCGCCCCATCATCATGGTCGGATCTTCTTCATGGATGCGGGCCAGGGATGCGGTGATCTTATCCTCATCCCCTTTGCTCTTCGGGGTCAGTGCATAAGAGATCACCGGTAAAGGAAGCTTGGTCTCTTCGAAGACGACGGGCTTTTTCTCATCGGAGAACGTATCACCCGTGGTGGTCTCTTTTAATTTGGCCACTGCGACGATATCGCCCACTGTGGCAAAACCCACCGGTTTCTGTTTTTTTCCCTCCAACAAGAAAATTTGGCCGATCCTCTCCTTCACGTCCTTCTTGGAATTGTAAACGACAGAGTCAGCGCTGATACTCCCAGAATAGACTCTGAAAAGGCTCAGTTTCCCCGCAAAAGGATCGGCGACCGTCTTGAATATGAAAGCGGAGAACGGGGCCTCCTCTTTTGGTTCTCTGGTCTCAGGTTCCCCTGTCTTGATATTTTTCCCTTGAACCGGATCCTTCTCCGGAGGCGAAGGGAAACAGCGGATCATCGTATTGAGAAGGGGTTGGATACCCATATTGCGCGTGGAGGACCCACAGAGGGCAGGAACCAGTTTCCTCTCCATCGTTCCTTTTCGAAGGCATTGGACAATCTCCTCGGCGGAGATCTCCCCGGACTCCAAATATTTTTCCATCAACTGATCATCCACTTCTACGGCGGCCTCGATCAACCTCTCACGAAGGCGATCCACCTCCTCTTTCAAATCGGGGGGAACCTCTTTGATCTCAAACTGCCCGCTTCCATCATCCCGATAGACATAAGCCTTCTTATGAATCAAGTCCACCACTCCCTTGAAATTTCCTTCTCCTCCAATGGGAAGTTGGACCGGGACAGCAGGCTGGGAAGGAAAGGTCTTCTTTACCTCCTCGGCCACTTTGAGGAAATCGGCTCGTTCCATATCCATCTTACTGACATAGAGCAACCGTGGGATCTGGAAATCATTCGCAAATCCCCAAACGGTCTCGGTCTGAACCTTGACTCCCGAGTTTCCTCCGACAACGATGATCGCCCCGTCTACGACCCTCATCGAGGCCTTTGCCTCAGCGATGAAGTTCGCATATCCGGGCGTATCGATGACGTGAAACTGATGTTTATCCCATTCGAAGTGAGAAAGGGATGCGCTGATGCTGATCTTCCGATTGATCTCTTCCGGTTCAAAATCCATCAAAGAGGAACCATCGTCAACACGGCCAAGGCGGCTATTCTCTCCCGTATCGAAGAGAATGGCTTCCGTTAAGGAAGTCTTTCCTTCTCCGCCATGGCCAAAAGTTCCCACGTTTCGTATATGACTCCTTTCGAATTGTTTCATTTCCTCTCCTTTCTCTCTCCGATTCGCTCCAATGCATAAGTATTACATTCTAAATTACTTTTTTCCAAAATAAAAGTCAACCCTTCCACTTCATAAACAATGCAGACACTGGACTTCAGACTTTAGACATCAGACAAGCACTTCGTGCAGGCTTAGGGTAAGGTTTAGATTTAAAATTTCTCAATCTCAACCTTAGCCTCAACCTTGGGTTTCATTCTTCAGCCTAATGTCTGACGTCTATGGTCTAATGTCTGAATCAAAGCCTTCATAAATTGACACCCTGCCGAGATTCGCATAGAATGATCTTTGGGGAGGTAAGAATATGAAGAGCACTGTCTTTTTCGCTGATCTGAAGGTGGGGTCTGGAAAGACCCTCTTTGACAAATTGGATACCCTTTTAGACCGTGCTGACCTGAAGGGAAAGATCAGGGAGAGGGATTTGGTGGCCATTAAACTCCACTTCGGTGAAAAAGGGAATACAGGCTTCGTCCGACCTATCTTCTTAAGGAAGATCGTGGATCGGGTCAAGCAATGCAATGGGAAACCTTTTCTCACCGATACAAACACCCTCTACCGCGGGATGCGGCAGGAGGCGATTTCCAATCTGATCAATGCCTACCAGAACGGGTTCCCCTATTCTGTCGTCGATGCTCCCATCCTCATCGCGGATGGCCTGAGAGGAAACAGTACCTTCAAGGTCAAAATTGACAAACCTATTTTCAAGACAGTTTCGATTGCCCATGAGATCCACCAGGCAGACGCCCTCATCTGCGTCACCCATTTTAAGGGACACGAATTATCTGGGTTCGGAGGGACATTGAAGAATCTCGGCATGGGGTGCGCCAGTCGTGAAGGGAAATTGAGCCAGCATTCCAATATCTCTCCCAAGGTAAAGGCTAAGAATTGCAAGGGGTGTGAACGATGTCTCACGATGTGCGCACAAGAAGCGATTTCAATGCATCCACCGAAGGCAGTGATTGAAAGCAAGCAGAGGGTGGCCTCGATCGATCCTGAAAAATGTGTCGGTTGCGGAGAATGCATCCTCACCTGTCCGACAGGAGCGATCCAGATCCAATGGAACGAAACCATCCCCATCTTTCAGAAGAAAATGGTGGAGCATGCCTATGGAGCCGTTCAGAAGAAAAGGGGAAAGGTCCTCTATCTCAACTTTCTAACGCAGATCTCCCCGGCCTGCGATTGTTATGGGTACTCTGATACACCGATTGTCAATGATATTGGAATTCTCTCCTCCGAAGATCCCGTAGCCATCGATCAGGCCTCGGTGGATTTGGTCAACGGTGAGGTTGGAAATCGTTCCTCAAAACTTTCGAAGAACTGGAATCCCGGGGAGGACAAATTTCGTGCGGTCTATCCCGAAGTGGATTGGAGCATTCAGTTGGCCTACGCAGAAGAGATCGGTTTGGGCACAAGAAGCTATGAATTGATCAGGGTATGAAATTGAGGTTACTGATTGCGATGGAGGCTCCGGATAACAGCTGAGCACAAACGAAGTTGAAAGATTTGACAGTTAACCATTTGTGGTGTGTTATCGGAGGCGCGCCTAACGCTCCGGTTTTTCAAGCCGATGACGCATTTCTTCTGCAGAAAGCCCCCCCTCAGCTTTTTGTTTTGACCTTGACCGCTCGATGAGAGCGATGAACTTTGGATTACTGCTCAAAGAAACGGTCTCAATATCGGCATTGATTATGCTTGCCAAAGCCGCGACAGGTTTACCTTTTTTTTGTAACAATAAAAGGTCCCTTTTTAACCTTTTGTATAATTTGATAGCGGCAGGGTAGCTTCAGTAAATTCAACAGTCTTCATAATCTTATCACCTCTTTCCCAATTCTAACATTATTCCTCTCTTTGATTCCAATGGCTCGGATATACACCCCATGTTCTGGATCATCTTCGATATCATAATAAACACGGAGATTACCGATTCTCAACTCCCATGGAGCGATTGGATTAGGGCGCATAGGTCTTCAATTTCTGGTCTCAACAGCAGGTTGATATTGAAGTTGTATTGCCGCGTTGTCCAGTACCGTCACTTGCTGGCGCCTCGTCAGAAAGCGAAAATGGTCTTCGGTGTCTGGAGAATATTCAACGTGGGCGACATTCGAGAGGGAGCCAAAAGTGACAGGGGTGGTTCCCTGTCAATTGAGATGAGAATATAGGAATCCATTGGGAGCGATCTGAGCTAAGGATGGAGTGTTCCTAAGGAGTTTATTCAGGCCCACCCTTCTATTTTTTAACAAGTTCTCTTACTTTTTTCTTCGATACGATCTTCCTTCAAGAGTAACAAATCGTCCATTCATACTAAGCCGATCAAGGATGGCGGTGGCGGTCACGGCGTCAAAGATTTTACCCCAATCCGAAGTGACCAGATTTTATGCAAAGTAGGTGCAAAGTCAGTGCTGTCCAAATTAGGTCAAGATAAGAATTCCTCCCATTGATTTTATTACCTTTTTGGACAAGATTTTGTTCTTTGAAAATTCAGGTTCCATGTAAAAATGCTTTCCCAATTAGACAAGGTTTAAACACAATTGCTCTGGTTCATATGGAATCGGTGGTATTTCGTAAGGTTTATTCAACCAGGCCCAAAGATCTCGATGAGTAAACAGATTCATCCGCAAAAGGGCAACCAGATTCGAAAGGGACCAATGTAACTTGGATCGAAGCTGAAGGAACTTGAGGATCAAAATAGCAATCAATGCTATCCATAGAAGGCTGGGGACATCCTATATTGTTTTTGTCAAGAGAAAAAGTAAGAAAAAATAAAATCTTTAAAAACAATGAGTTGAAAACAGGTCCTCTTT
>Ga0163209_1000923_pt1 | contig 12838 bp, 13 predicted proteins | sample Kivu_160m_FD_113538 | JGI IMG/M metagenome (GOLD analysis project Ga0163209, IMG submission 113538) | Freshwater microbial communities from Lake Kivu, Western Province, Rwanda to study Microbial Dark Matter (Phase II) - Kivu_160m | ecosystem: Environmental > Aquatic > Freshwater > Lake ... | reverse complement strand
GTTGAACAGGCCCAATTGGCGATGGCTGTCTCAGACGTGGATAAGGCTGTGGCGTATGCCAACCTGGCCGGGAAAAGGGCACTCGAAATAGAGACCATGGCCCGGCAGGGCAAGACTGAATATTTGATAACCACTTCTACCAGGATGGACTACCAGCTTGAGCAGGCTGAGATCTATATCAGCAAATACCAGGCGGCGACTTCCGCCGGCTCTCCTGCAATGACAACAACCCTTCCCACCGATACGTCGAGTACGGAAGGCTACGATCAGACCGTTCAGCCGGCGCCGGCCGCCACTACGGAGATAAAACCTCCTTATGCCTCTCCTGACAACAAGACAGGGACCGGCCAGACGACCGTAAAGCGGCCGGTGTTGACCACACCCGCGGCAGCGAATGTTAACAAGGCGAAAACCGCTTTGAGCTCGAGTTCGGCCAGGAGCCTTGCTACCCTGCAGGATGCGCTGGACAAAGCCCCTGAATCAGCAAAGCCGGCCATAATCAAGGCCATTGAACGCATGAAAAAAGCCAATGAATGGTCACAACAAAATTTGAACCAGGGACAGCAGCAGGATAATAGACCTGGGGATTTCATACCCAAACCGGAGAATTTTCCGGTGAAGCCTTTGCCGGACGTTCAAAAGCCCAAACGCGACGGCAATGATAATTTCGTGACACCGGATAAGCCAAGATATATCCCGCCTTTGGATCAAGACCTGACCAGGCCTGTCACGGACACAGTCAAGCCGCCGGTAACGCTGCCGGATGTACAGCTAAAGGTCCCTGCCAACACGGTAATACCGGGGACCTCGGACAGCGGTCCCACACAAACACAGGTAATAACAAATACAACCGGCACGGTCAATAGCGATTCCTCTATTACCAATAAGACGCAGGTGATAACAAATACAATTAACACGGTTACTTCTCCCACTACCCGCCAGGACAGCGGCGATGCCACAACCACAAAGTGAGTTTTCAAATAGTATCGATATCAGTAATATATAACTAAGGCGCTCAAATGCGCCGTTTGGAGGATGAAATGAACCGAACGATCAAAACTGTTTTGCTGATGGCCCTCGTTGCTACACTCTTGATATCAATAGCCTGCTCCAGTACAGCCGAGCGCTGGAGCACGCCGTCCGCGCCGGCCGCCTCGCCTGCGCCACCTTTCCTGCAGTCCAAGTCGGGTTCAGCGGACATGGCATACAGCGGTGAAGCTGGAGACGGCGCAGATAACGCTGCCATAGACCGCAAAATAGTCAGGACCGGGTCGATTACCATGGAGGTCGACGATATCAGCAAGGCGCAGGCTGACATCGCTGAAATGGCCGCCCAGTACCAGGGGTACGTGGTCTCCTCCAACCTGAACGCCAGCAAAGATCAGCCCAGCGGATTCATCTCCTTCCGGGTTCCTGCCGATAAGTTCAACGATGCCCTGGTTAAGCTGCGGGCCCTGGCAGTAAAGGTCACCTACGAGAATACCAACAGCCAGGATGTCACCGAGCAGTACACGGATTTGAAGGCACAACTGAGCAATTACGAGGCGACCGAGGCACAGTACCTCGAACTGCTCAAAAAGGCTGACAATGTCAAGGATATGCTGGAAGTGCAACGCGAACTGTCCAATGTGAGGGGAAACATCGAGAGGGTCAAAGGCCGCATACAGTACCTGGACAGGACATCCGATACATCCCTGGTCGAGGTAACCTTGAATAAGTCCAGGCCGATCGGCGAAAGCAGCTGGGACGTCTCGGTAGTTGTCAAGAACGCTGTAAATGGTCTAATAGCCTTTGGAAAAGTGCTGCTCAGCCTGTTGATCTGGCTGCTCGTGTTCTCACCGGTCTGGATCATAGTGCTCGTGATCATTTTTGTGGTACGGCGCAGGAACAAGGCCAGGCGCAATGCCGCGCCGTCCAGGTGATATTTACGCAGGATGCTATAATAAAGGGCAGCGCCGTTAAGGCTGCCCTTTATTTATTCACATGTCCATTGCAATATACCGGGATACACACCGCACCGACAGATGGATGCGGTCTGTTATCTTTCTCACGCCTGTGTTTATCCTGTCCAATTTCGACAACGCCTTCAAACTGTGGAAGGCCTGCCACGGGAGGGACCTGTGAAACCGATCCAGTGGACAGGGGATGGTCTCCGGTTACTTGACCAGACCAGGCTGCCGCTGCATGAGAATTATTTTGAGATATCGGATTACAGGCAAGCTGTATCCGCTATAAAAACCTTACAGGTGCGCGGCGCCCCGGCAATCGGCATCGCTGCAGGATATGGCATAGCCCTGGCAGCTCAATCCATCAAGGCCACGTCGATAAAAACATTTAACAGGGAACTGGAGCAAATCTTACAGGAATTCGCGGACTCCAGGCCCACGGCGGTCAATCTTTTCTGGACCATAAACAAAATGAGGAAGGCGGCTTCGATTACAGGTTCCGCAGCGGAAGCCAGGGATGAACTGACCAGGGCAGCCCGACTGATCCACAGGCAACAATCCAGGGCTATGGCAAAACTGAGCCATGCAGGGTCATCCCTGATCGAGGATAGCTGCACCATACTGACCCATTGCAACACCGGGCAACTGGCCACAGGTGTGGAGTACGGCACCGCGCTGGGCATCATCAAAGCTGCAAAAGAGGAGGGTAAAAAGCTGCGGGTCTTCGTCGATGAGACGCGTCCCCTGCTGCAGGGCGCACGCCTGACCACGTGGGAGCTGGATCTGCTAAATATACCTGTCACACTGATAACCGACAACATGGCCGGCTATTTTATGAGAAAAGGGGAAATCGACTGCATCATAGTCGGAGCCGACCGCATCGCCGCCAACGGCGATACGGCAAACAAGATCGGCACCTATTCCATAGCCGTGCTGGCAAAGGAAAATGGGATCCCCTTCTATGTAGCTGCGCCGCTCAGCAGCATAGACATATCCATCGGTTCCGGAGATGATATTCCCATTGAGGAGCGAGGCCAGGAAGAGGTGCTCACCTTCAATGGTGCGCGCATCGCGCCCCCCGGGGTCCGGGCAGCCAACCCGGCTTTCGATGTCACCCCGCATAAATATATAACGGCTATTATCACGGAGAACGGAATAATAAGACCGCCATACAAAAGCAACATCCAGTACGATCTACAGGAGGTTCAATAATGCAGGAAGCCAGGGTAGGCATCATCGGGGGCAGCGGCCTGTACCACCTGGAAGGGATGACGCATGTCAGGGAGGTCGGCATTAAAACACCGTTCGGCGACCCCAGCGATATCATTACGCTGGGGAATATCGAGGGTGTTCACGCCGCATTCCTGCCGCGGCATGGCGTGGGGCACAGGATCAGCCCGACCGAGCTGCCGTCCAGGGCCAATATCTACGCCCTCAAGTCTCTGGGCGTCGAATATATAATCGCCATCTCCACCGTCGGCAGCCTCAAGGAAAAGATCAAGCCCATGGACATCGTTATACCGGACCAGATTATCGACCGGACCTTTCTCAGGCCGGACACTTTTTTCGGCAACGGGATAGTCGGGCATGTGGCTTTTGCCGACCCTTATTGCCCGCAGTTAAGCGACGTATTATATGATGCGGCCCACCGGTCGGGCGCCCGTGTTCATGACGGCGGCATCTGCATGGTCATGGAGGGGCCGCAGTTCTCCACCCGCGCCGAATCGGAGCTGTACAGGTCATGGGGCGCGGACATCATCCTGATGACCGCACTTCCCGAAGCCAAACTGGCCAGGGAGGCCGAGATCTGCTATGGCATGATGGCCATCGTCACGGACTACGATTGCTGGAACGAGCTCAGCGAGACCGTGTCCGCCGAGATGGTCATATCAAACTTGAAGAAGAGCATACAGACGGCTAAAAAGATCCTGCGACACGCTATTATTAACCTGCCCGTAAAGAAGGAGTGCGTTTGCGGTCGGGCACTGGAAAATGCCATAATAACTGCCCCCGAATTGATACCTGAAAAAGCCAGGAAAGACCTCGATATCATTATCGGGAAATACATTAAGTAGGAGCGGCTCTATATCCGTGCCTGATTTCAACTGTGCTGCCACGATCATAGGCGGCATGCCGTATACCGATGCCGCCACGGCCTGCGCCGGGATAAACAAATACCTGGCGGACCTGCCTGCGTGGCCTCAATTGCCTATGCGGACCAACCTGGAAAATATGTATATACAATACAGCCAGGGTTTCCCCGGCATTGCCGTGGACGGCCAGACGATACGGGTTGAAAGAGGGTCCGACTTCGACAGCACGCTGGAAATGCTTTACTTTGACTGGGCCGACGGCAATACAGGCGGCTATGCCATCGATAAAGAGCACGCTTCAGGCCTGTATCACTTTGCATCCAACAATACGACTTTACCTCTGGTCAAGGGGCAGATCACCGGTCCCATCAGCTGGGGTTTATGCGTCACCGACATCTCGGGAAAAGGGATAATCTATGACGAGACGCTGGCCGATGCAGTCAGCAAGTTCCTCAGGCTGAAAGCTGCCTGGCTGGAAAGCTTCATGGGTTCGTTCTCCAAAAAGACCGTGATATTTGTAGACGAACCGTACCTGACATCGCTGGGTTCGGCGTTCGTGGCGCTGTCCAACGAGCAGATATCAAGCCAGCTAACCGAGGTACTGGGCGGCATAAAGGGGATTAAGGGAATCCACTGCTGCGGCGGCACGGACTGGTCGTTACTGCTCAGCCTGCCTATCGACGTTATCAGCTTTGACGCCTACAGCTACCTGGATTCCGTGCTGTGTTACCTGCCGGACCTGCTTTCGCACATCAGGCGGGGCCGGGCGATTGCCTGGGGCATCGTTCCCAATGACGAGGAGACGCTAAAAAAAGAAACCCCCGCCAGCCTCTTCGACAGGTTTGGAGATGCGCTGTCACACCTGACCGGGTACGGCCTGTCGGTGCGCCAGGTGGTCAGGCAAAGCCTGGTTACCCCAAGCTGTGCACTGAATTCCCTTTCCCACGATGCGGTGGAATATGTCTACAGCCTGCTGATTGAACTATCCTCCAGAGCGAGGCGGAAATACGGTTCATAGATGACTGCCGGAGTTGAAATCTGCGGCCGCTTTAGCGATAATACATAGCGTGTTTTATATTTAAGGTAACGATATTAGGTGATAAGAAATGAACAAACGTAAGAAAATGGCCATCATCAAACACCGCCGCAAGAGGAAAAAGTTTGAGGAGCGCAGGAAGGCGTTAAGCCTCTTGTCCGGCGCTGCAAACAAGCCGGCTGTCAAGGTGGCTGCCAGGAAAGAGATCGAGATACCCAAGCCTGTCAAAGCTCTGGCCGACATGTTGAAGCCCAAGGAGGCAGCAGTCGCCAAAAAGCCTGCGGTTAAAAAAGAGAAGCCCGAGCCTGTGAAGGCTGCAACAGCTAAAAAGGTGGAAAAACCCAGGAAAGCACCGGTAAAAAAGAAAGCCAGCCCAACAGCCGGATCAACTACCGCGGCGAAGGCTGCCGCACCTAAAAAGGCCACCAGCCGGAAAAAGAAACCTGAGTCCGCCGAAGGGGGTTGATGGGGCAAGCTTATCTGCTAACGGGCATGCCCGGTACAGGTAAAACCAGTATCATCAAACAGGCAATTACACAGTCCAAGTGTAATGCCGGCGGCTTCTTTACGCAGGAAATCAGGAACGTGGGCATCAGGGAAGGTTTCCGCATAGTCACCCTGGATGAGAAAGAAGCGGTACTGGCTCACATAGCCATCGACAGCCCTTTCCGCGTGGGCAAGTACGGCGTGGACATTGATGTGCTCAATACCACCGGCGTTGATGCCATTTATAATGCCATAGAGCACAATGACGTAATAGTGATCGACGAAATCGGAAAGATGGAGCTTTTCTCCCCGCGCTTTATACAGGCGGTGCAGGATGCATTGAGCTGTCCCAAGAAGGTGCTGGGGACGATAACTCTCAAACCGCATCCGCTGGCCGACACTATCAGGCAGATCAGGGACATCAGGGTGACCGAACTGACACGCAACAATCAGAGGTACGTGCTGGCCGAGATGTTGGCCTGGCTGGCATATCGGTGAATGAACGTAAACCTGGTCCCCATCGGAGATATGGAACCCGGCATCCTGCAGGAATTGAAAGGCGGCCTTGCAACCATATTTGGCTGTCCCGTTCATATCCAGTCTCCCATCACCATCCCGGGCCAGGCATTTGATCCGGCCAGGAACCAGTATCTGTCCGATGCCCTGATCGACCGGCTGCGGCAACACACAAATAAAACTGCATATACCCTGGGCGTGACAGAAGTCAGCATATACACCCACGGCCTCAACTTCGTATTCGGACAGGCCGATAGCGCCGGCCGCGTGGCGCTGATATCCCTGCATCATTTGAGAGGAGAAGATCGGGCACTCCCAGCTGACAGGAAGCTCCTGATCGAAAGGTCGCTCAAAGAGGCCGTCCACGAGCTTGGACACACTATGGGCCTGGGACATTGCCGTGACGGCAAATGTGTCATGCATTTCTCACAAAGCCTGGTCGACACGGACGTCAAAAGCTGTTACTTTTGCAGCCGATGCCAGCCAAAACTGATAATCTAAACGGCAAGGATTGGATGTTGCCCGGCTTTTTGCCGGTTATTTCCAACAACGATTAAGGAGGCTCTCGTGAAGAAACTTGATGATTACAGTGGCGATTTCAAGCCGGACCTGAAGCCAAGCGATTTCTCATACGAGGCGCTGGAAAAGCTGATCAAGATATATGCCCAGCTTTACAAGGCATTGGACGGCTTCTGGTACCTGGCACTGATGGAGAGGTCCGGCAATGACGAGGCCCTGACCTGCGACATCCTGGTGTGGGAAAAACTGTGCCTTTACGAGATGAGCAAGATAACCAAAGGCCTCAATATAACGGGAAATGATGTAAAGTCCATGATGAAAGCCTTCCAGCTCAGCCCGTGGGCCTGGAACATCAAGTCCAACTTCGAGATTATCAACGATAACCACGTAATATGGACGGTGTTGCACTGCCCGACCGTCAATGCCCTGGAACGGGAGGGTCGCGGCAGGGAGAACGACATTTGCAACAATGTGGAGCCCAGGCTGAACAGGCTGTATGCATCCTTTTTCAACAAGGACATCCAGGTCAACTGCCTGAAGACACCGCCGCGCGAGAGCGATAAGGACTACTACTGCCGCTGGGAATTCAAGCTGTAGGGGCGGGTCTATTGACAAATAAATAATTTAATCCTAATATAATAATGTCCATCGACCCGCAGGGGCGGTGAGGCAAAAGTGGCACAACTGAACACACAGTCCGCTTGGATCAGCGATGACCGAGACGGTATATACAGGATGTCTGTAATGACCTTCCCGGCTGCTGACGGGAAGGTTTTTTATTGCCTGAAAGGCAGGAAAATATGAAACCGAATATTGGATTTATAGGCGCCGGGATGACCGGCACAGCCCTCGCAACGCGGCTCTGGCAGCGGGGTTACCCGGTTGCCGCCGTCAACAGCAGGAGCCTTGGCTCCGCTAAACGGCTGGCTTCCTTTGTCAGAGACTGCACGGTATGCGATGGACCCCAGCAGGTCGCCGACCTGGCATCGGTAGTCTTTATCACAACTCCCGACGATATTATCTCCGATATCGCCGCTGGAATAAGGTGGCGCCCGGGACAGGTCGCAGTACACTGCAGCGGTGTACACTCTATAGATATCCTGGAGCCGGCCAGCAGGAGCGGCGCCCATGCCTGCTGCCTGCATCCCCTGCAAACCTTCGCCGGCATCGAGGAGGCCATCAACAACATCTCCGGCTCTACCTTTGCCCTTGAAGGCGACGAGGCGGGGCTGGCCGTAGCGCGCGAGATGGCGCAGGCGCTGGAAGGAAATATCATACTGCTCAAGGCAGGCGACAAGGTAACGTATCATATTGCCGCGGTAACCCTTTCAAATTACCTGGTTGCCCTGATAAAGACCTCCGCCGACCTGTGGCAATCGTTTGGGATACCCCAGGAAGAAGCGGTTAAAGCACTGCTTCCCCTGCTCAAAGGGACCGTCAGGAATATCGAGCGTGTGGGCATACCGGGCTGCCTGACAGGACCCATAGCCAGGGGCGACGTCGAAACAGTCCGCAAGCATGTGACCGCCCTGGGAAAGGGACAATCGGAAAAAATGGATATCTACCGCGTCATGGGCATGAAAACCCTGGAGATAGCCCTGGCCAAAGGCAGGATCAGCCTGGAGACCGCGGAAGAGATACGTAACCTGTTGAATGGGATGAACGCTACAAAAGCTCCCGACTACAGGGATACCTTTAATAATTACGACCTTGAATTCGCCTCCAAATATCTTTCAATGTCGACGGATGAATAAAGATGTACTCACATAGTCACGACCGGCAAGGAGATAAAAGGATGTCAACTTACAGGACTATGCTCAAAAGCAAAATACACAGGGCTCGAGTAACCGATTGCAACATCGATTACGAAGGCAGCATTACCATCGACAGCGACCTGCTCAGGGCGGCCGACATACTGCCTTACGAGAAAGTTGAGATACTCAATATCAATAACGGAGCCAGGTTCAGCACCTATGCCATCGAGGGAAACCCCGGCTCGGGTGATATCTGCCTTAACGGCGCGGCAGCCAGGCTGGCCTGCGTGGACGACGTGATCATTATAATCACCTACCAGGAAGTGCCGGCCGACCAGGCAGGACAGGTTAAGCCCCGCCTGGTTTACGTGGACAGGCATAACCGCATAAAATCGACTGTGAATGCGGACGCCTGGATGGACGATCTTATAGCTACAAAGTAGCAGAAGGTTGGCATCCATGCGGCTTACCATCAACAAGATCCAGGACCTCAAAACCGCCGGTGAGAAAATCACCATGCTCACCGCCTACGATTACTCCACTGCCAGGATAGTTGACGAGGCGGGGACACACCTCATACTTGTCGGCGACACCCTTGGCATGGTCGTCCTGGGCTACAATACCACAGTACCGGTTACCATGGACGAGATGCTGCACCATATCCGGGCAGTGGTCCGCGGCAGCAAAACGGCGCTGGTCATCGGGGACATGCCGTTCATGAGCTACCAGGCAAGCGTGGAAGAGGCTATTCGAAACGCCGGCAGGATGCTGCAGGAGGGCGGCTGCCAGGCCGTCAAGCTGGAGGGGGGCGCGGTCATGTCGGAGACAACCAGGCGCATCGTCAACTGCGGCATACCGGTCATGGGGCACATAGGCCTGACCCCCCAATCTATAAATCAGCTGGGCGGCCACCGCGTGCAGGGCAAGACCACCGATACCGCCAGACGCCTGCTCGGTGACGCGCTGGCGCTGGAGCAGGCCGGGGCCTTCGCCATCGTGCTGGAGCTGGTTCCTATTCAATTGGCCAAACTCATTACCAGAAGATTGAGAATACCCACCATAGGCATCGGGGCCGGCCCGTATTGCGACGGGCAGGTGCAGGTGATAAACGATATGCTCGGCCTCTTCACGGATTTTGTGCCCAAGCACGCCAAGCAGTATGCCAGGCTGGCCTCTACCATGAAGGACGCCATCTCACAGTACTGCGCCGAGGTGAAGTCAGGTGCTTTCCCCTCGGAAGAACACGCAGCTTCCATGGACGAGGGCCTGCTGAAGGACCTATAAACGCAGTGAAGGTCGTTCGCACCATAGCCGAGATGAAGAAGCTGCGCCGGGAGTGCGCGGGCAGCGTCGGACTGGTGCCCACCATGGGCTTCCTGCACGAGGGGCATCTGGCGCTGGTCAGTCAGGCCAAATCTGAAAACCCGGTGGCCGTGGCCACCATCTTCGTCAATCCCACGCAGTTCGGCCCCGGCGAGGACTTCAAATCATACCCGCGCGATCTCGACCGCGACTGTGCGCTGCTTGATAAAGTGAAAACCGACATCGTCTTCGTCCCGTCCGACAAGGAGATGTACCCCGGGGGCTATGATACCTGGGTGGAGGTCAGGGGCATAACCTCCAAACTCGAGGGCAAATCGAGGCCGACACACTTCCAGGGCGTGACGACCGTATGCAACAAATTGTTCAACATCATCCAGCCGGACAGGGCTTACTTCGGACAGAAAGACGCCCAGCAGGCCATAGTAATTCAACGGATGGTGGCCGATCTCAATATGAACCTCGATATCGTGGTCTGCCCCACCGTGAGGGAGAGCGACGGGCTGGCCATGAGCAGCCGCAACACCTACCTGACCGCGGAGGAGCGTACTTCGGCTGTCGTACTATACAAATCGCTCTGCCTGGCAAAGGATATGCATGACAGGGGCGAGCGGGATGCCGCGGCAATCAAGCAGGCCATGCATGGCCTGATCTCGGGTGTAGCCGCGGCAAAGCTGGATTATATCAGCATCGCCGATACCGGTACACTGGATGAAGTGGATATCATAAGTGGGCGGGTGCTGGTCTCGCTGGCGGTCAGGCTGGGCAAGCCCAGGCTGATCGACAACATTATTCTCGAATAATGTAGACATTCGTCATTGCGAGGAACGCAGTGACGAAGCAATCTTGTGCTGCCCAATCACGTACAAGATTGCCGCGCCCTTCGGGCTCGCAATGACATTTTCTTACGGATTTTCCTTTATAAAGAGCATAAGCCCTATGACCGCTATAACCGCCGTGGCCGCGCCGAAATAAAAGGGCGCCGCCGGGCTGACAGCCTGCCAGAGCCATCCCGCTATCAGGCTGGCGGGCAGCAGTGTTATGCCGACCACGCCGTGATACGCGCCAAAAGCCGTGCCGCGCCTGTCCTCGGGCACGAGATCGACCACCAGTGCCCTGGCCACCCCTTCGGCCAGCCCGTAATACACTCCATACATCGCCCAGAGCACCCAGACTACATAGTCCGCGTTGAATAAGGCAAATCCCAGGTAAACCAGGGCATATATAGTCCAGCCCAGCGCGATGATCTTCTTCCTGCCCAATTTATCTGAGAGCATGCCTGCCGGCAGGGAGAAAAGCGCGTAGACAGCGTTGAAAACGATAAGCATGAGGACTATACAGAAAACGTTATTCCCCAGGTTTTGCGCCCTCAGTATCAGGAAAGCGTCGCTGGAATTGCCCAGTGTGAAAACAAAGAGGATGACTAAAAATAGTCTGAACCTGCCGGTGAAGGCTGAGGTAGCAGGCGCCCGGGCCGAATCCGCATCCATTGACCCGGCCTCGGACGTGACACAGCTCTGTTTGGGAGGCTCATGTATAAATATAAAGAAGAACAGCGCAATGAAGGCCGGGATCACACCTAAAATGATCAGCCAGCGGTAGGTATCCGCCTGCAGGGGCAGTACTTCCCCCTGAGCCAGGAATATGACTACTGCAGCAATGATCAACCCCAGCGCGGCGCCCGACGTGTCCATGGCGCGGTGGAAGCCGAAGGCCCTGCCCCTCTCGGATTCATCGCAGGAATCGCCTACCAGCGCATCCCGCGGCGCGCTGCGTATGCCTTTGCCGAACCTGTCGGCGAACCTGATGCCCATGACCGGTCCCCAGGTATTGGCTATGAGCATGAAAGACTTGGCTACAGTGGAAAGCGCGTAACCGATGAATGACAACTCCTTGCGGTTGCCGATTTTGTCACTGAGCCAGCCGCTGACGACCTTTAACAGTGATGCAGTGCTCTCCGCCAAACCCTCAACCAAACCTATGATGACCGTGCCTGTCTGCAGTATATTGGCCAGGAAAAGCGGGAGCAGGGTGAATATGAGCTCGCTGCTTACGTCTGTGAGGAAGCTGACGGCGCCCAGCCAGAAGATGTTGGGGTTTAACCCGAAGATTCGCCTGTCTTTATCTGGCATACTCGAGCATCTTGGCCAGTACCTGCTTGCCCAGGTCTACATTATCACGATCGGGGCAGTGCCGGCCGTCCGGGATATAGAAATAATAACCCTGCGCGATCTTATAGTCTTTTTCCAGCCCCAACCCCTGCCAGGGGTCCATGCCGCCGCAGACGTAAACCAGCGGGACCTTGAGGCCGGCCAGCTTCGAGCGCGGGGACCAGGCCGGTTTGACTGCGGATTGCGGGTCCTTGCCGAACAGCGCCCTGCTCTCCGCGCAGAAATCGTCCTTTGTGCGGTTGAAAACGCCGTCGCCGCCGGCGGACAGCTCGAAGATTCCCGTCTCATCGCACTGCTGGTAACGCCACACGCGCCAGCCGTATTTGCCCGTTATCGCCTCATCGCGTGAAAGCGTTTTTTTGGCATTTGCTTCAGCATATTGCATCCCTGCTTTTTGGGCGATTGCATCATCGATCATATGCAGAACGCCCATGAACGCCGGTGTGGGAAGATTTGAAGCAGCCTGGAAGACCGGCATGTATGACTTGTACCGTCCATACTGGGTCATGCCGTGGATGAATCCGATCAGGAGTTCCCGCTCCAGCCATGTTGAGTCGAACATCTCGGATGGTGTGAGGTTCTTGATGTGCTGAGTCAGGCGCGCGTAAGTCTCGGGCCCCATGGTAATGCGGACCTGGCGGTCGTAGGCGTCCATGGTGAAAGGCCAGTCGATGACACCGCTGGAAGACAGCGTAACTTTAACATCATCGGGATATATAGCCACGAAATCAACGGAGAGGCCTCCCCCATAGCTGTAACCCGCCGACATCCAGGGTCCTGTGTAAGTCTTTTTCAACTCCGCAACGACCCGGTGATAATCGGCCAGCGCCTGGCCTACGGTCACGTATGCAGGAACGGTCTGGTCACTATCAGAGCTGACGCTCTGGCCGTAGCCGCGGTGCTCTGCCTGGATGAAGATGACGCCCGAAGGCGAACCGTACACATTCCATGTAGCTACCAACTCCTGGTTAGTCAGGTCATGCTCGTTTCCCAGGAT
>Ga0163209_1000922_pt1 | contig 12850 bp, 9 predicted proteins | sample Kivu_160m_FD_113538 | JGI IMG/M metagenome (GOLD analysis project Ga0163209, IMG submission 113538) | Freshwater microbial communities from Lake Kivu, Western Province, Rwanda to study Microbial Dark Matter (Phase II) - Kivu_160m | ecosystem: Environmental > Aquatic > Freshwater > Lake ... | reverse complement strand
CATCAATATTGATGGCACTGGTTTGTTGCGGCGTATCTTTAGCAGAGGATGAAAGTGATTTCCAGCCTAAACCCATCGATAGGCTGTTTTTGACTCCCTGCGGCAAGGTATTGCCCTCGATGGATGTCAATCTTACCCTGGGCGGCGCCTATGGCACCATGAACCGGGGCGAATATCTGGGAATAGCGGCGGTGGGATTAGGCAATGTCGCGGAATTGGAAATCAGCACCTGGCGGCTGGTATCCAATTTTCTCCGCGGCACCATGGCTTTAGGCACCAGTTCACTTAAGATATCCATTATCCGTGAAACGCAGCAAATGCCCAGCGTAGCCTTGGCTTTCCGTTCCAATCCCAGTTGGGCGAAGATGGAGACCAGCGGGCGGGATCTGACTTCCGCCGTCAGCGCTACCGTCAGCGAAGTCAGCTTTGAAACGCATTTCGCCAGCCTGTATTTAGCGGTTACCAAACAGATTTTTTCCGGCACTTCGATCAATGCAGGGGTAAGCTTGACCGATATGCGCACTCGAGCCGGTCAAGCCATATTGACCACCACGCCGCAATTTAACACATTCCCCAATCATCAGGAGAATTTGCCCGGGGGATTTTTCGGCTTTACCCGGCAGGTTAATCCTCGAACGATGGTAATGGGCGAAGTGTCCACCATACCCCGCTATTCCTATAATCCAGTTAATAATAATTTAAGCATCGATCAAGTGGCTTCGGTCATCGCTGGATTCCGATTTTATTTCAGTCCCCATTTCTCCACCGACGCCGGAGTGAAATACCGCACCGATTATGCCGGAATCGCTGATGCGGAAATCAGCGTGGGATTGAATGTGGGTTTCAATGTTCAGGATTTGATGAAAAAGTAGCAAGCAGCAAGTAGCAAGCTCCAAGCTTAGATGACTCGCTCTTTATGCCATACTTTCTCCCCTGGCCTCATTGCGAAAGGCTGTCCGGCAGCTGCCAAATGAAGACAATTTCTATAATTGTAGTCACTATGTGGCGTCGACTCTCCCCAGTCGACACCTGCCACTGGAAAAGTGTTCCCGGCAGGTTTCGAGCGAAGTGTTACCTTACGGGACAAAACTTGAAAATTGAAAACTTGTACACTTGCTGACTTGTACACTGTTTAGTAATATCTTTTTTCCTTAAATAATTAACTCATAACCCTCAAACCCCAATCCAGCTTGAAGTCAAAGCTGGTTTGCAGATTGTGTGCGTAAGTATGCGGTCTGCAAGGAGGCAAATTAAATGTTAGAAGAGACCGAGAAGCAGGAGAATGCCGCGGTCGAGCATCAGCCGGAGAACGCTGATACAAAACAAGAACCGACAACCGAAGCGGAGACCGCTTCACAACCCGCCCTCCCCCCGGCGGAAGTTAAAAAGACAGCGGGGAAAAAATCTTTAGCGCCGGAAGAAGATGAATTCGCCGACTTAGACCAAGTCATCAAAGTGGATTCACTGGTCCCGGAACCGGTCTATAACCGGAGTGAATTTTCCGATCTTTTTCGCCTTTATGATAAAAGTTTGAAGGAGATTCGGGAAGGAGAATTAGTCAAGGGCAGGATCGTCGCTATTTCGGATAAGGAAATCGCCGTAGATATCGGTTTCAAAGCCGAGGGGACGATCCCCTTGGACGAATTCCCTGAAATTGATACCTTGAATATCGGCGATGAGATCACCGTCTTTCTGGACAAGGTGGAAGATCAGGAAGGTCAGCTGGTTTTATCCAAGCGTAAAGCTGACTTTATGGCCACTTGGGACCGTATGGTGCGTCATTACGAGACTCAAGATGTGATACAAGGCAAGATCACCCGCCGGATAAAAGGCGGTATGGTGGTCGATCTAAGCGGCATCGACGCCTTCCTGCCCGGTTCGCAGATCGATATTCATCCGGTGCGCGATTTCGACGCTTTAGTCGGGCAGGATATGGATTTCCGTATCGTTAAAATTAATGAACTGCGGAAAAATATTGTTCTTTCCCATAAGGTATTAATCGAAGAAAGCCTGGCGGAAGTCAGAGAGAAGATACTTTTGGAAATGGAGGTCGGTCAGGTATTGGAAGGCACGGTGAAGAACATCACCGATTTCGGCGTCTTTGTCGATTTAGGCGGTGTGGACGGACTGCTGCATATCACCGATTTGTCTTGGGGCAGGATAAGTCATCCTTCGGAAGTAGTTGCACTGGATGATAAAATCACGGTTAAAATCATCGATTTCGATCCCGTGCGCAAGCGGGTGTCCATCGGCTACAAACAGCTGCTGCCACATCCCTGGGAAGGAGTGGAGCAGCGTTATCCTATCGGCGCGCGCATGACCGGCAAAGTTGTTTCCATCACCAATTACGGCGCTTTCATCGAGCTGGAGAAGGGTGTGGAAGGCCTAATCCATGTCTCCGAAATGTCCTGGACTCAGCATGTAAAGCACCCTTCTTCACTGCTTTCCATCGGTGATGAGGTTGAAGCGGTAGTCCTGAATATGGATGTGGATGAACGCAAAATTTCACTGGGTATGAAACAGATTGAGCCGGATCCTTGGGAAGCTTTGGAGCATAAGTACACTGTGGGTTCCCGCCACCAAGGCACGGTGCGTGAATTGGTCCCCTTCGGCGCCTTCATCGAATTGGAAGAAGGCATCGAAGGGCTGGTGCATATTTCTGATTTGTCTTGGACGAAAAAAGTGCATCATCCGGGCGAGATTGTGAAGAAAGGTCAGGCTATAGAAGTGATTATTTTAGGCTTCGACCGGAATGAGCGGCGCATCGCGCTGGGATTTAAGCAGGTACAGGAAAGCCCGTGGGAGAAATTCGCCCTGCAATATGCCGTAGGAGTCGAGACTCAAGGCCGGGTGGTGAGACTAATCGACAAAGGCGTGATCGTGGAACTGCCGGATGGAGTGGAAGGCTTCGTCCCCAATTCGCAATTAGGCAAGGATAAGGAAGGTTCCATTAGAAAGCGGTTGAATCCCGGCGATGACCTAAGTTTAGTTGTGGTCGAATTTGAAAAGGAAGCTAAGCGGATAGTACTTTCGGCGGTGGAAGCGCGCAAGCGTAAAGAGCAGGCTGAATACCAGGCATATCTCAAGGCGCAAGAGGCGGCTGCAGCAGCAGCGGAAGCTGAAAAGGCGGAAAAAGCGGCTGCAGCCGAAGCAAAACCTAAAAAGCCGGCGAAGAAAGCTAAAGCTGCCGGGAAGATACCGGTGGAAAAAGCCGCCGAAGAAAAACCTCCCGCAGAAAAGCCGGCGGAAGAAGCCGCTTTGGAAAAGCCCTCGGAACCGGCGGCGGAAGAAGTTTCTGAGACAAAAGCCGAGCCGGCAGAACCTGCAGAAAAACCGGCAGAAGAATCTCCTGTTCCAGTAGAGGAACCTCCAGCTCAAGCTGAAGAGAAAAAACCGAAAGCGAAGGAAAAAACCGCCTCCTCGGTGCCGCCAGCTAAGGCAAAGAAGGCCACTAAATCGAAAAAGCCCGTTAAACCGGTAAAAGCATCGGAAGCTGTCGAAACGCCGAAAGCGGAACCGCCGGCGGTGGAAGATGTGGACGGGACTGAGAAAGAGTAGCTCGTTAAGAATAAGATTACTGCGGTGATAGTGTGGCGGCGCGCCAAAGCGCGCCGCTGCTTTTACTCCTATGGATTATTGAACTTGAAGATCGCTTTTCATACTCTGGGCTGTAAGCTTAATCAGGTGGAGACGGAAGCGGTGGCGCAGATGTTCGCCGCAAAAGGCTGTGAAGTAGCAGATGAAGCGGAGGCGGACTTAGTATTTGTCAACACCTGCGCTGTAACCGGCAAAGCCGAGGCGAAAAGCAGGAAGCTGCTGCGCCGGCTGGCTCAAGCGCATCCGGGTAGAGTCATCGCCGCCGGATGCTATGCTCAAGCGAAAACCTCGGAATTAACTAAGTTAGGCGATTTCAGGCTGATTTTAGGCACAGGTGAAAAAGGCGAAGCGTTAAAAGCGCTGGCAGAACCGGCCGGGCAGAAAGTCTATGTTGCGGAGCGGCCGCAAGGTCAATTTTTGACCGCCGCCGGTTACCGCTTTCATTCCCGGGCTTTTATCAAGATTCAAGATGGCTGCAGCCACAAGTGCGCCTACTGCATTGTGCCTTTGCTTAGAGGCGCTTCCGTATCTTTGAATGCGGATGAAGTCATCCGCCAGGTTAAAAAAGCTTTAGCCGATAAACCCCGGGAAATCGTATTGACCGGAGTGGATATCGGTTCTTACCGGCAGCAAGATTTAGACTTAGCCGGGCTATTGGAAAAGTTGACAGCCTTAGACGAAGTGGTGCGGATTAGGTTATCCTCGGTGGAACCGATGGATTTCAATGACAGATTAGTCGAAGTATGCGCATCTTCAAGTAAAATCTGCCCCCATTTTCATATCCCACTGCAATCTGGCAGTACCGAAGTTTTACAGGGGATAAACCGGCCTTATACAAGTGAAGAATATCTGGAATTGACCGGTGAACTAGCGGAATTAATCCCCTATGTGCGCATAGGCGCGGATGTGGTGGCGGGATTGCCGGGCGAGGGTGATACGCAGTTCGCTGAAACCTGCGCCTTGATAGAAAAATCACCCTTGACTCATCTGCATATTTTCCCCTTCTCGCCTCGGCCGGGCACGGAATTCGATGCGGAAGCTGATATAATTCCCTATCCGGTTAAAGTCCGGCGGGCTCAGGAATTGCAAAAACTAGGCGCGGAGAAGAACTTAGCATTCATCGCCGGCCAGAAGGGTAAAATCCGGCAGGTGTTTTTTGAAGACTGCGGTGAAGGTTTTACTGATAATTATATCCGCATAAAATTAGATGATGATACGGTTAGAGGATTTCATTTTGTAAGAATAGGCGGCAAATTACCGGCGGGAAAATCAGTTCAAGGCTTTTTACTCTAAAAACAGTCGGCGGTCGTCAGTTGTCGGTAAAAGCTTGTTGACTTTGAAAATAAGTCTGCAAGTCAACAAGTCTGCAGGTCAAAAGCAAAAGCGCCGTGCTGCAGAGTCCACATACTCTGCAGTTTCAGCGCTGTAGTGTTCAACTCGTTCCCACGCTCCAGCGTGAGAATGCAGAAAGGATAAACAATGATGATTAACTCGGATAGACTACTGCAGGAATTATTAACTTTAGTGCAAATCGATTCCCCGACCTTGCGGGAAGGCAAACTGGCGCGCTATTTAAAAGATAAGCTGGAAGCGCTGGGCTGCAAAGTGGAGATCGATGATGCCGGGAGCAAGGCCGGCGGCGATACCGGCAATGTCATCGGATATTTCCCCGGCATTCAAACCGCTGCGCCGACATTGCTGTTCTCTGCGCATATGGATAATGTCCAGCCTTGCGAAGGAGTCAAGCCGGAAATCAAGGGCAGCGTCATCCGCTCTTCAGGTGATACCGTTTTAGGCGGAGATGATAAAGCCGGCATCGCCATTATCCTGGAAATGTTGACTGTCCTGAAAGAGAGCAGGATGGACTATGGCGATATTGAGATTTTATTCGATATAGCGGAAGAAGGTGGTTTGAACGGAGTGAAGAATCTGGATTTGAGCAAATTCAAGGCGAAGATCGGCTACTGCCTCGATTCCGACCGCATCGATCAAATCACTTTAAGAGCCCCGGGCGCTTACCGCCTGAACTATACCATAAAAGGTAAAGCTTCCCATGCCGGCGTGGAACCCGAACAAGGCATCAGCGCCATAGTAGTGGCGGCTAAGGCGATTGCCCGAATGAAACTGGGGCGCATCGATGATGAGACCACCGCCAATATCGGCCTCATCAAAGGCGGCATCGCCACCAATATCATCACCCCGGAAGTGCAGCTCAAAGCGGAAGCGCGCAGCCATAACGAAGAAAAGCTGGAACGGCAAGTTGAAGCGATGAAACAAGCGTTTTTGGAAGTGATAGATGAATCGGAAATCACCGTCAATGATAAAATCCATAAAGCGGCGCTGGTGGAAGAACGGCATTTCGATTACCCGGCGATGCGCATCAGCGAAAGTTCCCCCGCTTTTATCCTGGCGAAAACCGCCGGATTGAAATTAGGATTGGATATGAAGTCCATAGTCTCCGGCGGCGGCACCGACGCTAATATCTTAAATATGGGAGCGATGGAAGTCGGTGTCATCGGTGTGGGAATGAAAAAGGTGCATACCACGGAAGAATACATCGATTTGAACGATATGATAAAATCGGCGGAATTATTGCTGCAGATAGTTAAAGAAGCGGCGATTAGTGAATAGCGAATAGCCAATAGCCAATAGCCAATAGTGAAAAGCAAAGAGAAAGCATTCACCACAGGGACACAGAGAAAAGCGAAAACATTTCAAAAATTCAATAGAGGGAAGTTTCTTGAAAATAATCAAATTAATTCCTGTCGTCATTGTCTTAGCTTTAATGATAGGCATATCAGCGGGAATATGCGGTCCGGGTAAGTATGGCAAAGCATCGGGGCTGCGGGGGACTTTAGCGGATACTTCCGGCACGGATTCCATCAGCATAGTCATTGGTGACGGCGCCGGAGTGGATGAAGAGATTTTGGGCGAGACCTTCATCTTTTGGCCAGACAGCGCCAGCGACTATTATTCCATTTACAACGGTTTCCTCGGAGTAAACTTCGAGCAGGATTCCGGCCAGGTCTTTCAATCACGCTATACTTATCAGACTAACAATGTGGACGGCGATTTGACCGTATTATATCCGATGCAGTACTTATATGAAATCGATGGGATAAGATACGCTATGGGAGTGATGAATGCGGACAGTGTGGGACTGGCGGCGAGCGATACTACCGGCGGGCCGGCGGCATTGGATATCTCGCAGTTCAGTTACATCCGACCGGCAGAGGGTGATAAATTCTTCATCTTGGAATACTATTTCGACAACAGCGATTCCACTTTTGATTTGACCGGAGGGAAAGCGCTGTTCTTTTGCGATATCGATGTGGGAGACGGGATTTATGATAATTTGACCGGGATAGATTCCACCAGAAAAATGATTTTCCAGTATTCCGAGGGTGATGATTATTGCGGGATGGCGCAGATCTTCCCGGATAATTTACCGCAATATGGTAATTTTAACGCCTGGTATTATTACGGGACCAACGCTTTAGTTGATTCCATAACCGCAAATCCGGAATATGATGTCCAGTGTCAGATATCGCCCGGCGATCATTCGGTCTATTTAATCGCCGAATTCGGCGCCTTGCCAGCCGGAGGCGAAAAGAAGGTGGCTTTCGCCTTCGCTTTAGGACGAAATCTGGCGGATTTGCAGACGCAAATCGATGCTGCAAGAAATCTATACTTCAGCGTAAATTCAGCTGAACACCAGCCAGCACCGGAAAGCTATCAAGTAATATCGGTTTATCCCAATCCGTTCAACGCTTCCGCAGTAATCGAATTCAGCTTGATGAGAGCAGGAGAAGGCTCGCTGATGATTTACGATGTCTTAGGCCGGCGGGTCAATCAAGTGTTCTCCGGCTGGCTTCCCGCAGGGAGGCACCGCTTTAATTGGGCGGGGGACGGTCAAGCGGGCATACGCGCTTCAGCAGGGATTTATTTCCTGCAAGTTGATTTTCATGGACTTAATTCCGCGCAAAAAATAATTTATCTGCCATAAGCAAAGGGGAATATTTCCATGGCTTGGATAATGACGATCGAACCTTCCGAAGCGGCGGGTGAGCTGAAAAAGCTCTATCAAATAATCGCCGAAAAGCGGGGCAAGGTGGCGAATGTGATGAAAGCACACAGTTTAATCCCGGATTCTCTGAAACTGCATTTAGAACTATATGAATTAGTGATGTTTGGAAAATTGGGATTAAGCCGAGAAGAGCGCGAGATGGTGGCGGTGATCGTTTCCGCCGCCAATAAATGCAATTACTGTATCGTTCATCATGGTGAAGCGCTGAATCAATATTGGCAGAATGAAGAAAAGCTGCTTCGGCTGGTGGAAGATTATCTTTCCGCCGGTCTATCAGATCGGGAGATTGCTTTGATCGAGTATGCTAATAAATTGACCTTAAAGCCTAACCGGGTGAGTTCGGATGAAATTGACGACTTACGAAAGGCGGGATTGACAGATGAAGATATTCTCGGTTTGAATCTATTAGTCAGCTATATGAATTTCGCTAATCGCATCATCTCCGGCTTGGGAGTGGAATTTGATACGGAAGAGGTTATTGGTTATAAATATTAAATGTGATCTGTGAACTGAACGCAGAAATCGCAGGCAGAACAACTATGGTTGATAAAGATATAACTATATTTATGGAGGAGCGGGAGGAGTTGAATGAAATTGTCTTCAAGTACGCTGGACGGGGAACGAAGCGTTTTTGGAATTTGGATAGCAGTGCTTATGAAGACGGCGCTTTACCGGCAAAGGTGAAGGAATTGATCGGCTTAACCGCTTCCTTGGCGCTGTGCTGCGATGAATGCGTAAAGTATCATTTACTACAGTGCCATAAGCTGGGAGTAAGCACTGCGGAATTGGAAGAAGCGCTGCATATCGGATTAATCATCGGCGGTTCGATTACAATCCCGCATTTAAGGAGGGCGTTCAAAGCATGGGATGACTTAAAGAAAGGGTGATGATTTATTAGTATTAAGCTGGGGAGTCTGACACTACAGACTTCTTTCTTTTTACTTGAATATTGCTTTCGACTTTTTACTTTCGACTTTCAGACTTATTGACTTGTTGACTTGCAAACTTTTCAATGTTCATATCCCGCCAATAGCCTCATTCCCGCTTCCCTGCCCAGCCATTCGCCTAAACCAACCGGCAGTAAATCTTCGCTTTCAACCTGCACTCGGAAAATATTCCCCCCCTCTTTTTCCGCCATGCCGGCGTCAATGACAAATTCCCGTTCATTCTTCTGCCAGCGGCAATATACTCCGAGGGGACTTGAACAGCCGGCATCCATTATCCGAAGCAATTCCCGCTCCGCATCCAAACATATATGAGTCCGGGGATGGTCGATTTTAGCTAATAGTTCCCGCAACTCGATGGAAGGATTGAAAGCTTCCAGGGCAATGATCCCTTGTCCGGCGGCGGGCAGGAAAATCTCCGGTGGTCTAATTAAGCTGTACGGCACTTCCAATCCCAGCCTTTCCAGACCGGCTTTTGCCAGGATTAATCCAACAAAATCGCCTTCATTCAGTTTCCGCAGCCGGGTTTCCACATTGCCCCGCACTTGGCAGAAGCGCAAGTCTATTCTAATATTCCGCAGGAAAGCCCGCCGCCGGGGACTGCCGGTAGCGATGAGGCTGCCTTGTGGTATGGTATCGACGGTATAGTCTCCCCGGCAGATGAGCACATCTTCCACCGGCCCTCTTTCCAAAACGGCGATTATTTCACATCCGCGGGGCAGTTTGGAAGGCAGGTCTTTAGCGCTGTGGACGGCGGCGTCTATTGCACCGGCTTGCAAAGCGTTTTCCAACTCTTTGACGAAGATACCTGCGCCGGGGAATTGAGTAAGCGCGCGTTTGCCGTTGCGGTCGCCGGAAGTGGTGATTCTTATTATCTGACAGTTAAGGCGGGGATAGACTTGCAATAGAAGGTCTTTTACCTCTTCCGCCTGCCGTAAAGCTAAAGCGCTGGCACGGCTGCCCAGCCGGATTTCATTTAACAAGCAGTTCCTCCAGCCATTTTTGCCATAAATCTAAGGGCGGATTTTCAACCTGCCAGATGTCAAGGAAGAGGTCTGCATTGACCAAAAATTTATCATACATTCGTTTTTTCATCTCTTCACCGGTGCAATTAGCCAGCAGCCATTGGCGGAAAAATCCCGCCAGCTCGGCTTTTTTACCCAGACTTGGCGGAATTTGCTGTTCCAATTCCGCCTTGACGCTTTTAGTCAGAAAAGGGGCTTTGCCGTCGGAAGCGATGGCTATCGTCATATCGCCCCGGCGGATGACAGCGGGGAAAATGACGGAACATAAATCCGGCTGGTCGGCGGCATTGAAAGGGATATGGCCGACGGCGGCGTCTTCGTAAATGCGCCGGTTCACCTGTTCATCATCCGTAGTGGCAATGACCAGAGCGTAATCGCCGGCTTCGCCGGGGATATATTTGCGCCTGTTCCAAACGATGATTTTATCTTTAGCTAAATTTACTAAGCAATCATCGGCTTCCGGCGACACTACAGTAACGGCGGCGCCGCATTCCAATAACTGGCGCACTTTGCGCTCCGCCACTTTACCGCCGCCAACTACTAAAATCTTGCGCCCGGCAAAGCGGAAAAACAGGGGGAAGAATTGCATATCCAGCCTGTTTACTACAGTTTAAAAATTTAGTGACACTTAATTAGTACAAAGATTCCCTATTGCGTCTTTACGAAAGACTGAAAGACTTGAGACCAGAGACAAAAGACAAAAGACCAATTTCAAATATCTTGGCAGCCTTTCATTCCAGTTCTGTAATCTTCTGCGTCAGCAATGCGGCGCAGATTAGCGCTAATTGCTTCTGCCGGATAGTCAAATCCGGCCGCACCGCCGCATTCAGCATATAGTCCAGCATCACCAAATAGTAAGGCGCAATATCGTTTTCGAATATGGTGACTTTATCGGCGTACTGCCGAAGGAGGCAGATGATTTTATAGTTCTTTTCCACTTGCACATCACTGCCGGAATAGCTAAACAGCGGGACCGCCTCCAGCGATGAAGTTTGCAGTAAAACTTGAGCGAAGCGCGCTAAATGTTTTAAATCCTGGTTATCCTTTAAGCGGTTAGTTTCCAGAACCAGCGAAGCTTCCAAATAAGCGAAATCATTGACGATATTGCGTACTTTAACCTGATGAAAATCCGTACAAAACAGATTTCCCGCCTCATCGACTAAAATTTTCTTAAGATTCAGATTTCCCAAGCTTAGCGCAGTGAACCATCTGCGGTACTGCAAAATCCGGCGGGGGAATTCATTATTCAGGAAATAGAAGGGATTGCTTAATGCAGCGTCAAGCTCTTTGCAGGGTATAGTCTTCGCCTCCGGGGAAATTTTTAATTCTTCTTTTGCGATATCCAGCAGGTTTTTATTTGTCCTAAGCGGGTGATGTTCCCAATACAAGCGGAGATTCTTCAGTATAGGCTGGTTGTACCATTGTTTGAAGGTCTGGGTGAAAAGCCGGTGCAGCGCTTGGATGGTAAAATCAGCCGGCTTTTGCTGGTGCAGCTGATACAGGCTTTTCAGCTGGAAATTGGCGGGCACTATGCCGCATAGTCTATAAGCCAATCCGCCATAAGCGCCTTGAATAGCTGTACTGATGAGGGAAACGCCGCCTTGAGGGATCAATTTTTCAACATAGTTGCGGTAGGCTTTTTCTTCGGTTTTAATATAATCACGAGTGGTGATTTTCAATAAGGAAGGTGCAGAGACTGCGCTGTCCGCGCCGGCGCTTTTCACCATAAACAAATTTACACTGTCATCGTCCGGCAAGCGGTGAAGAATTATCTCCTTGGCATCGGAATAGATTCTGCGGATTATCGTCTCCCATTCACAGCGCAGCGCTTCCGGCGGTTCGATTTCTACTTTAGACAGCAATTCATCTCCCCGCATCATACTTTGGGGAAGATAAAGCAACGCCTGAGGGTTGCGCAGGACGGTATCCGGTTTCAGTAAAACTACATCCTGCAGACTGTCCAAGTATATTCCAATCTGGCGGGATTCTTTAAGCACATCCGCTTCCGTCAAAAGACCGGTATGGGAGAAAGTTATGCCCAAAGCGTAAAAATAATTGCCGTCGGACAAAGCGTTTTGTTTTATGCGCTGAACTAAATCCGGGGGGAAAAGTTTAAGCGCATTATCAGAGGCAATGACGGCAAAGGCGATCAGCCCTTGAATATCAGCGAAGGGTGAAAAGGAACTTGGCGCATCTGCTTTCAGGTTTTTTATCGAAGTATAACATTGCGCCTGCAAATCGACGATTTCACCTGAAATAGCCACCGCGGCAGGCAGATTTGCCGTCAGCGATTTCTGCCGGAGAATGTCGAATATATCAGTCAGGAATTCGCCGAGCATAATGCTTCGCCTTTGACCGAGTCTGAATTTCAGAACCGGGTTACCTTTAACGCCTGCAGCCCATAAAGCATAGCAGTTGAAAGAAGCGTCGGGAGTTACCAGCACGATATCGGAGTTCAATTGCCCGGAAGCGGGATTGACGCCCGCTAGATAGCCGTAAGTCATCAGCAGTCCAATCTTCCGCCATGCTTCCTTGCGGTTGCAGGCGATGCCGCCGAAGCCGATAGTTAAATTCAACTCCTGCAGTTCCAAGGGGATGAGCGCATCCGGCAAATCTTTCGCCTCATCCGCCTTGATGAATACCAATAGTGCCTTGCCTTGGGAAATCTTTTGCGTCTGATAGATACCATTGGCGGTGCGGTATTCTAAACCGGTTTCCTGTTCATTTATCGCCGTGCGCAGAATATCCACCGCTTCATCAGTCGAAGGCGCTAAAAGGAAATAATCCGCTAAACCGGAAATCTGTAAAATCTCGCGCAGCTTTTTCTGCAAGCCGGCTAAAATAAAAAATCCCTGCTTTCTATCCAGTTGATTGTACAGTTTTATTAGAGAATGAAGTGCGGAACTGGTGATAAAATCGACCTGTCTTAAATCGATAATCCAATGATTTCCCTTTTGTAAAAGAAGCGGGAACTGCTTTTCAAAAGCATTTGCGCCTTCAGCGTCGAACCTGCCCTGCAAAATAACCGTTGGATATTGCCGGGAGAAATCGGTGGTAATGTTGAGCATAATTTTATCCTTTATTGGAGAGATACAGTTAAAATATCTTCAATCAGCGGGAAAAAAGCAAATAAACAGATAAAAACCTGCAAATTATTCGGAATTTTATCGACAGTGGATCAATATTCCATATTAGTG
>Ga0163209_1000921_pt1 | contig 12851 bp, 13 predicted proteins | sample Kivu_160m_FD_113538 | JGI IMG/M metagenome (GOLD analysis project Ga0163209, IMG submission 113538) | Freshwater microbial communities from Lake Kivu, Western Province, Rwanda to study Microbial Dark Matter (Phase II) - Kivu_160m | ecosystem: Environmental > Aquatic > Freshwater > Lake ... | reverse complement strand
TTATACAACCATGGAGTTTGTTGTAGAAGTTCTCGTGAAGATATTCCACAAACCGGCGGCGGAGGCCGCGAAAATCATGCTGGATGTTCATAAAAAAGGCAAAGGCATGTGCGGGGTATATACTTTCGATGTCGCTTCCACAAAAGTTTCCCGGGTTCATCACATGGCGCGTCAGAGAGAGTTCCCTCTTAAATGCTCTTTGGAGGAGGCCTGATTTACGGGCAAAATGCGATGAAGATAAGCGAGAGTTTGAATCAGATTATTATGGCTGCTTACGCTGAGGCCAATGCCAGAAACCACGAATTTGTGACCCCCGAACATCTGTTGTATTCGGCGCTTTTCTTTGATGAAGGGGCGGAGATCATCAAAAATTGCGGCGGTGACCCGGACCATTTAAAAAAGATGCTTGTAAAACATCTCCTGGAAAGCAATCCTGTTGTCAAAGGCGCCCGTTCCATACAGTCCATGGGTTTCCAGAATGTTCTGGAGAGGGCTGTCTGGCATACAACGTCTGCCCAGAAGGATGTTCTGGAGCTGGGCGATATACTGGTTTCCATTCTGGATGAAAAAGAATCCTTTGCTTCATTTTTTCTGAAAAAAGAAGGTGTTAACCGGTTAACCCTTCTCAATTATATTTCTCACGGCGTGTCCGTAGTTCCTGAGGCGGCGCCTATGCAGCAGGCGGATAAACAGATGAAAGAACCTGCACCCGGAAAAGAAGCGAAAGAGGAAGAATCTGAGCAGAGCAAGGTACTGAAAGCTTTTACGACGGAGTTGACGGCGAAGGCGCAGGCGGGGGAGATAGATCCTCTGATCGGAAGGGAGGATATTCTGGAACGAACGATCCAGGTTCTGTGCCGGAGATTTAAGAATAATCCGGTTCATGTGGGAGAGCCTGGCGTGGGCAAGACGGCCATCACCGAGGGACTTGCGCAACGCATTGCCGACGGAAAAGTTCCGAACCGCCTGAAAGGATTGAAAGTATATTCCATGGATATGGGCGCCTTGCTTGCAGGCACCCGATTCCGCGGCGATTTTGAAGAACGTATGAAACGGGTAATTGCCGATTTGCAGAAACAGGAAAAGGTCATACTCTTTATTGATGAGATCCACAACATTGTTGGCGCCGGAGCTGTTTCCGGCGGCTCCATGGACGCGTCCAACATCCTGAAGCCGGCGCTTGCTTCCGGAAAGCTTCGTTGCATCGGTTCGACCACCTATGACGAATACAGAAAATATTTCGAAAAGGATGGCGCCCTGTCCCGGCGGTTCCAGAAAGTGGAAGTTCCCGAACCGACCGTGGAAGAAACTTTCCAGATTCTCCAGGGATTAAAAAGCCGGTACGAAGAATACCATCATGTGTCCTACAGCGAAGAGGCCCTTCGCGCTGCAGCGGAGTTGTCCTATAAATATATTAATGACCGGAGGCTGCCGGACAAGGCGATTGACGTCATTGATGAAGCCGGCGCAATCGCAAATATGGACAGTGACGCTCCATCTACGGAGAAGGTAATTGATCTCCGCCACATTGAAGCGGTTATCGCAAAGATTGCACGGATTCCGGAAAAGAGCGTTTCCTCTTCCGAACTTGACAGGCTCAAGGACCTCGAGACCGATCTCAGGAATAAAATCTTCGGGCAGGACAATGCCGTTGAACTGGTCGTCGAAGCCATCAAGCGTTCACGGGCCGGTTTTCGCGAACCGCACAAACCGATTGCCTCCATGTTGTTTGTCGGCCCGACAGGTGTAGGAAAAACCGAACTGGCACGCCAGCTCGCGGCAACGATGGGCGTACCTCTCCTTCGCTATGATATGAGCGAATATCAGGAGAAGCATACCGTGGCCAAATTTGTCGGCGCTCCTCCGGGCTATGTGGGCTACGAAGAAGGCGGCCTTCTCACGGAGGCCATCAGGAAGAACCCCCATTCCGTCCTCCTGCTCGACGAGATCGAGAAGGCCCACGCCGATATCTTTAACACGCTCCTTCAGGTCATGGATTATGCGACGCTGACGGATAACAATGGGAAAAAGGCGGATTTCCGGAATGTGGTTCTTCTCATGACCTCGAATGCCGGCGCCAGAGATATCGGAAGGCAGACAATCGGGTTTGAGGCCAAGGCCATCAACCGTGACGCCGTATTTCCGGCCATCGAGAAGACGTTTTCACCGGAATTCAGAAACCGTCTTGATGCCGTTGTCAATTTCAACGGCCTGACGGATGATGTGGTTCTTCGGATCGTAAAGAAAGCGATCGACGAATTCGGCGCCCAACTGCAGGAGAAAAAAGTGGAACTCCGGGTGACCGACCGTTGTTATGAATGGCTGGCGAATAGAGGCTATTCGCCGGAGTTCGGAGCGAGGGAAATCGCCAGGCTTGTTCAGGACAAGATTAAGCGGTTCTTTGTAAACGAGGTGCTTTTCGGAAAGCTGAAGGAAGGCGGTTGTGCCCTGGCTGATATTGAAGACGACGAGGTCGTGCTGCATGTTCTCGAAACGTAAACCCGTCGGTTAAGTAAATGCCTATCTTTCAACTGGGTGATGAGGTCATTTTCCCCCCTGTCCATCTCGCATCGAAAAGCGGAATCCTGGCTGTCGGCGGCGATCTGTCCCCCGGCAGGATTCTTACCGCTTACCGTCACGGCGTTTTCCCCTGGTATTCTGACGACGATCCCATCGTCTGGTGGGCTCCCGATCCGCGATTCGTGTTGTTCCCGGAAGAACTCCGGATCTCGAGGAGTATGAAAAAGGTGTTGAGACACGACGTTTTCAGGATCACATACGATCACGACTTCCTCAGCATTATTTCCTCATGCCAGAAGTCCCGGCGAAAGCAGAAAGGAACCTGGATTACGGAAGACATGCTGCGTGCTTATCACATCCTGCATTTACTGGGATATGCCCATTCTGCGGAAGCGTGGTATGGAGAAAAACTGGTCGGGGGGATCTATGGCATTTCACTGGGGAGCTGTTTTTTTGGCGAGTCCATGTTTTCGTTGATGAGCAATGCCTCCAAAGCGGCGCTCATCCATCTGGTGAACAGGCTAAAAGAATTGAAATTTAAATTTCTCGACTGCCAGGTATACACCGCTCACATGGAAACCCTCGGGGCAAGATTCATCGCCCGTACGGAGTTTACCAGGTTGTTGAAAAAAGCGCTGAAAGGCGACACCCTCCGGGGGAATTGGCGGTACATGCCGGAGTTTGATTAAGAACTTACATGACCCTTTTTCAGCCAGTCGGTGATGATGCGAGCACAATCGTCACCCGCATCCTCATACAGCCCGATAATCTTGCGCTCACGAACGGCATTCTCTGCGGAATCGGAAGCATGAGCGGCATTCTGAAGAATATTCTGGCCAAAATCCGAACGGATGGTTCCTGCCGCAGCCATGGATGGATCGGTTACGCCTAATCGCTCACGGATTTTTTTAACAGCATCGTGTCCACGATACAAAAGCGCCAGGGAGCGGTGCGATCCCGGTTTGTCACGATCACCTGGCGGCACGTTGCTCAGATCAACACCTGTCATATATTTTACGATCAAAGAAAATTCATGCATGGCGTTCTTGTTGGCGATGATGTCGGCCATGGTGTTATATTCTTCATCTGTTATATCAAAACCGAAGAGCCCATCAATCCCTTCTCTAATTTTTTCAGCGATCCGGCACTTCAGTTTTTTCTTGAAGATGTCCCTCAAGGCTCCATAAAACTCCTCACCCTGGGCGGCGCTCATCCGGGTCAGCCGGGCGCCGACGATCCTCAGACCTGTCTTGGAAAACATATCGATCATATTGCCGGGCCGGACGGAATGCTTGAAAAAATTGTCCGGCTTCAGGATGATCAGAGTCGTCTCTCCCTCAGCGCATTCATCATAGATGCCTAAATCGTTGAATCCTAACTGTGCAAACATCTCTAAATTGTTACGGGCGTATTCGGCGTTTGTCGGTACCAGTACCGCCGGTTCGAAATACCGGATATTTCCATCGGGGGTGGTGATGTAGTCGCAATATGTCCCCCTGATGGTTCCGCGCATGGCCTCCGATTCGGCCTCTGTTGTCAGCTTTCCGACAACTTCATAAATTTTTTCCACGGCGTTTTCACCCTCAAACAGAAGGAACAGACACCGGTTCGCCTGACCAAGGATATTTTCGCGACGCAGGTTCTGATCAATATAATCAACGAGGGCATTTTCTACTTTGGACTCAATGCTGAGGCTTTTGACACGCCGGATGTATTCATCCACAAGCTCATCGGATGGTCGCATCATGCGGATGCCGACCAGATCGCATCCCGAAAACGACATGAGCCGGGCGATAATGTTTCCCGTCCGTGACTTGATGAGGCTGTAAGGGGTGATGACGACATAGGTTAATTCGGTAGCCATATCAAATTTCCTTTACTTTTTTCGCGCGTCCTATTTGCATATCTTTATGAACAATGCAACAGGAAAAAAATACGGGTATTCATTGATGAACGCATAAATTTAAATTCCTATTTTTGTAATATAAAATGTGGACATTTTTGTGTCAACAAAAGAATGGGGGTCAAGACGTCCGACACCTGCGGGCAATATTGTTTAAAAGGGGGAGGCGTTTTGCATGCATGGCGACGTCAATGAGATTCGCAAGACCATTGGGAATATGGGTGAGGAATTCCGGCATGCCCCGCTTCAGGCCTAAAAATCCGTAGGCGCCGAGGGCCTGCATGAGGCGCTGCACCGAAGCTTCCCGGAACATCTCCTGAAATGCAGCCCATTTTACCGCGCTTTCCTCATCCTTTAGAAGTTCCTTTCTGTGGTCAGACGTATTATCGTCCTTCACGAGCAGCCGGAAATAGTACCGGAGAAGATCCATTCTCTCATTTTCGGTCAGAGAAATGTAGGGATCGTAAAGGAGTGATCCCAGGTCATAAAAAAGGTTACCGATCCGCATGCCCTGGAAGTCAATGAGAACAGGTTCTCCTTCACGGATCATGATATTGCGAGACTGGAAGTCCCGATGAACGAGAGAGGGTCTTAAATTTACAAGCCGGTCCGATAATGCTTTCAGCTCATCTTCCAATGCATTCTTTTCAGGTGGACTGAGTTCGATCTTGCAGACACCACAGACAAAATTTTCATAAAAATAATCCCTTTCCCATCTGTAAAGAGCCGGTCCGAATCCTTCCATGAGAGGGACTTTTTCCGAGGGAAGATCCGCAACCCGGAAAGAGTGGAGTCTGTGAATGACAGTCAGAGTCTTCCGGTAATAGTCCTGTCTCATTTCCCATGGCTGGTGACGGAAAGACCATAAGTCCGCATTCCCGAGGTCCTCCATGACAATGAATCCCCTTGCGGGATCGTGCGCCATGATCCGGGGAACCGCGACACCGATTTCCCGGAGGAAATCTGCAATAGCGGCGTAATAGTTGTTTTCCTCGCGGCTCCGTTCATAATGCATGAACATGGCGGTGCGGTTGTCTCCATAGAGGATGCGCAGGAAGGAGCGGTTCGAGCCGCTTTTGGCTACGGGCGTCATATCAAAGGAAACAGATGCTTCGAGGTTCAGAGTCTCCTTTGCAAACGCCTGCATTTCATGATGCAGATTTGTCATGGTGCGTTTCCAGGATCCATCTGTAAAAAGCTTCTCTTTCCGCAATCGCCCTGCCGACGATTCCGGCTGTGAAAACGCTGCGCTTACACTTTCATATCCCTCGACAGAGCCGATATCATGCCACCGGCCTTCATCGATGAGCGCACCTGCGACGGCTCCGGGTTCCTCACGGATCATGTCAATGAATACAGGAACGACAGATTCGATATGACCCGTCTGCAGGCGACGAAGGAAACGCTTTTCGATCATATAGATGCCGGTAAAAAGGCAATTTTTTACGCCTGCATTGCCCAGGGTGTGGCGCAGGTCGCAAACATCGCCATTTTCATTTATATTTACATTCAAAGGGAAACCGCTGCTCCGGAGTGCAAGCGTCACCTCTTTTCTTTTCGTAAAATGGGTATCTACGAGAGCTTTGAGCGGCATATCGGCAATAACATCGCCGTTGTAAACGAAAAGCGTGTCCTCATTTTCAAGGAGATCCTCGATATTTTTCAGCCCGCCGGCCGTGTCAAGAAGCACCGGTTCGTAACGAAAAATAATAGGAATGCCGCGCCACTGGTTGTCCGGGAATGCCTGACGATACAGGTCGGCGCAGTGGTGGGTATTAACGATGAATCTCTGAATGCCGGCTGTCATCAGATGATCCATGGCGTAAGTGATGATGGGACGGCCGCCGACGGGCAGCAGAGGTTTGGGGCAGGTATTCGTCAGCGGACGGAGGCGCGTTCCCAGGCCGGCGCCGAGAATAAAAGCGGTTTTGTTGTGTGATCCGTTCATTGAGGTCATGGTTAAAACTGTCAGCGATTAAAGGAGTATCTTAAGCCGGGAATGTTTATATTCAGTAAAGCTTCTGTAATCGGGTCCCCCGGAAATAGTGTTTCAGTATGTCTTCTGCCGAATATCCCTTTGTGGCCATGACGGCCGCTCCGATCTGACAGAGCCCGATGCCGTGACCCCAACCGGCGCCATGCAGGATGAAGCGGGTCGGAAGGCCGGATGCGTCGCGTTCGGCAGAAACGACAAAGGCGCTGCTGTAAAGGTGGCTTCGGGACAACCAGCGGCGGATTTCCAGTTCCTTACCCACAATGGCGGTCTTTTCCGATCCCTCAATCTTCAGACGGACAATCCTGCCGGATGGCCCCCGCTCAACGGGAGTCAGTTGGAGAAGGTTTCCGAAATCCATCCCGGATTTTTCTTGAATAATCTCCTCCAGCTCCGTACGGCTGTAAACAACCTTCCAGCGGAAAAAATCCGCTGTTTCCCGATCGAAAGATGGAAGAATCTGCGTCAGAAGGTTTTTGTCCTGTGTGTTGCAATAGGCCTCAGGACCGCCCGTGATCCACCGTTCGGCGTCCGCTTCCGTCTCGATGGGTTTGTGAGAAATGGCGGAATCGGACACGGAAGAGAGGTATGAAACCGGCATATCTTCCCAGGCACTTTTAAAATTGTCCGTCAGTCCCCCGCAGGCCTTATGATAACGGGCGTCGCAGACCTCACCGTCGTGGGTGAGAAAGACGCCCCGCGTTGCATGAACGGCGTCCCGGGCATTTTTCGATATCAATCGGGTGACGCCCTGATACCGCTGGCAATGATCGTCTGCGCAAACGTCGAAGAGTATGTGATCCTCCCTGCCGTACCAGCGGATGATGTCACCTTCGTGACCGGGCGGACCCGGCAATTCTTTGCCCGGCTCACTACCCTTCCGGAAACGCCGAAGTGTCGTTACGAGCCAGCTCCTTGATGTAATCGCATGGACTTTCAGAAATTCCAGCGGCGCTTCTGAGCTCATCTCCGAAGAAATGACGCTTTCCAGATAGTCTTCCATGAGAATTTCATTGACGGCGACGAGCGTGTCATTGTCAGCGGACATCAGGATGAGATTGCCCCGGAAGGTTTGCTCCTGATTCCTTTCCCAGTGGAAATGAACCCCGATGGTCACATCGAGGAGGGTGAATGTGGAACCGCTGAGAGGCGAACACAGTATTCCTTTCTGCCGTGCGACCTCTGCGCCCGTGCTGTTGAAAAGGATTACCTTGTCCGCTTCAACAATGACGCGAAAATTTCCCTCGATCAGACAATCGTCATGGACGCGGAATAAACCGTTAAATGTTCCCATGACTTCCCGGCGCCGCTCCACGATGCCGACTTTTATCTTCGGTTCATTTGTTATATGAGGGCTCATCGATGTATTTTCTTCATCTAAAAACCCCACATCTCATGATTAAGATGTGGGGTCTCAAGTTTGCTAATGAACAGATTTTATAGTTCGGAGGAACCATAAAGGTATGATTTTGCCCTTAGTACCGGCCCCTTGGTTTTCCTCTAAATCTGCCGCCTCCTCCTCCACCCTGATCCTTTTTAGGTCGGGCTTCATTGACCACAATGGTCTGTCCGTCCAACTGGCCGCCGTTGAACCTCGTTATAGCTTCTTTTGCGCCCTCTTCGGATTCCATTTCGACAAAGCCGAAACCCTTGGATTGTCCTGAAAATTTATCTTTAATGATCCTTACGGATACTATATTTCCCGCTTCGGCAAAGTTCGCTTTCAGGTCGGCTTCCGTTACCTTATTGGAAAGGTTTCCGACGTAAAGATTCTTGTTCATGTAATCCTCCATTCTTTCCTCTGGATGATAAAAAATGCAGGTGTCTTCTACTTCGCTTTCACGTTTACAGCCGATGGGCCTTTCTTCCCACGCTCAACGTCAAAGCTGACACGCTGCCCCTCAGCTAACGTCTTGAAACCAGAGTCCTGAATGGCGCTGAAATGAACAAATACGTCTGTGCCGTCGTCACTGGCGATGAACCCGAAGCCTTTTTTCTCGTTAAACCACTTTACGGTACCTTCTGACATTGCTAACATCCTCCTTTCTTAGATTTTTCAAGTTGGATTTTCACAATGGCAGAAAGTAAAAAACCACCAAGACCCCAGAGAGTATGATGGCTTACCTTACGCTTTATAATGTCTTTACCCAACTTCTGTGTATTCCTGAGCCAAAAATTTTTGCACCAGACTACAGGCATGTGCGGCATGATTATTATGATCACGGGAAAAAGTCAAGCATTTTTATCATCATCTGTAATCATGGTTTCGCTTTTTTTGTATGCCCAAACCCACCTTGACATACAGGGGCCTTCCACTTATACTTCCTTCACCAATACTCATCAATAGGACGGTTCCTGTCGTTCGGGCGCAGGCCCATGATATTTAACAGGGAGGCTCACCATGAAAGGGAAAACCGTGAAGGAGACAACGGTTGTCATGGCTCAGTTGATGCAACCGCACGATGCCAACCCCGCGGGCAATGTCCACGGCGGCGCCATCATGAAACTGATTGATACGACGGCAGGTGCTGCCGCTGCCCGGCACGCGCGCAGCAACGTGGTCACGGCCTCCATCGACCGGCTGGACTTTCATCATCCCGTTTTTGTCGGAGACCTTCTCACCTTGAGAGCGAGCCTCAACCTGGTTGGGCGATCGTCCATGGAAATCGGTGTCCGCGTGGAATCGGAAAATCTCGTTACCGGTGAAATTCGACATACGGCTTCGGCCTACCTGACTTTCGTTGCGTTGAACAATGCCGGACGTCCTGTTGAGATTCCACCCCTCATGCCTGAAACGGAGGATGAGATGCGAAGAAACAGGGAGGCGAGGTTAAGAAGAGAGACGAGGTTGCGGGAGAGAAAAAGGGAGGAAGAGTGCCAGGAGAACGCAGAAAAGTGCGACCTGTGAGAGCGGTAGATTTGACATTCCCCCCTGATTTTATTTTACCTGAAAAAAGGTTAACGTTCTAATATGGGCCTGCTCAATCTTCTCATCAACGATCCTGTTACATTCATCCTTCTTGCCATACCGCTTTTGTATTCCATCATCATTCATGAACTTGCTCACGGCTGGGTGGCTTATCGGATGGGTGATCCGACGGCAAAGTTGCAGGGCAGATTGAGCCTCAATCCGTTAAGTCATCTCGATCCTGTCGGCACGCTCATGCTTTTTATTTTCGGCTTCGGGTGGGCAAAACCGGTTCCGGTAAACTTCGACAATCTGCGTGACACGCGCAAGGGACTGATATTTGTTTCATCGGCGGGAATCATCGCCAATATGCTCCTGGCCTTTATCGCTTTCTTCTTTTTTCGCCTTTTGTCGCCGGCTCCATCAGGCGTTCTCGCAACACTTCTGTATTATCTGGCACAGATCAATATCATTCTGGCCGCTTTTAACCTGATCCCGATCCCCCCTCTCGATGGTTCAAAAATCCTCATGGGATTTGTATCGGAGAGATTTCAATATCTTCTTTCCCGCCTTGAACCTTATGGATTTTTTGTCATTATCGGCCTTTTGTATATCGGGGCATTAAATCCTCTCATTGCTTTTTTCCGCTGGATTATTTTAACTCTGATCGGTGCCTTGTTGCCATAGGAAGGATGTTAATGATTGAAAAATAAAAGACAATACTCTTCCATGCAATTGTCAAATAATTTTCTTTTTTAGATTGAAAAAGGGGGAAAGTATAATGAGGAAGATATGTTTATGCCTGTTCGTTATTTTGTGCATCATACTTGAAGGTGTCTCTCTTGCCTGCACAGATTTTCAGGCAAAAGCGAAGGACGGGAGCGTCATTATCGGTCGTTCCATGGAATTTGCAATGGGGATGGGTTCCGAGGTCGTGGTCCACCCAAAGGTCACAAAAGCCGCCAGTATGACGCCTGACGGAAAGACCGGTATCAGCTGGACGCCAAAATACGGTTATCTTGGAATTAATGCCTTTGGTGAGAAGCAGGCGCTCCTTGATGGGCTGAACCAAAAAGGACTGTCCATTGAATTCCTCTGGTTTACCGAGAGCAAATATCAAGAAGCCAAAAACGGCGATTGGCTTGCGATCACTGATCTCGGTCATTGGGTGCTGGGTAATTTCGCCACGGTTGACGAAGTAAAGAAGGCGCTTCCCCTCGTGACGGTGGTCGGCGTCTATGTGCCGCAATTGCGCATGGTGCCCGGTTTTCACGCTGCTGTGCACGACGCCGGAGGCAAAAGTATCGTGGTTGAGTTCATCAACGGAGAGACAAAAATCTACGACAATCCGATCGGTGTGATGACTAACAAGCCGACGTTTGACTGGCATCTGACCAATTTACGCAATTATGTTAATCTCGATCCTTATGATAAAGAAGAAAAGATGATCGCGGGGGTGAAAATCAACCCTGCGGGCAGCGGCACCGGTTGGCTGGGGATGCCCGGCGACTGGAGCCCGCCTTCGCGCTTTGTACGCACGGTCATGATTGTCAACTCCGCAGACCCTGTCAGCAATGCGGCCGAGGCGGTCAATCTCGCGGAACATATTCTCAATGCGGTAGATATTCCAATGGGTGTAATAAAAACCAGGCACTTGGAAAATAAAGATATGATCGATTACACGCAATGGATTGTGATCAAAGATCTGACGAACAAGGTTCTGTATTTCCGTTCCTATCAGGATCTTGCCCTGAAAAGGGTTGATATGAAGAAACTCAATTTTAACCGGGGTGCGAAAATGAAAACAATCCGTATCGAATCCGGAATCAGGACGATCCTGGATATGACGGAGAAATTAAGAAGTCGTTAACAACTGGTAAGAATCCGCTTCAAACAATGGCGTTTGTAGCCCATGCAGACAACATATCCACATCTTCTCATCCTTCCTTCCGTCTGGAAATCGAGCAGGGATATGGATGTGAAATAATACTCTGCGTTGTTCATTTTTCTTTGACACACAAGGCCGCCCACCGTAAACTTCCTAATAATAGTAGCGAGTCCTTGTCAAATCATATGGTTCGCGAATAAGAAGCGCTTCTCTTTAATCAAGGAGATAGAATCCAATTAAAGTTATCTGAGGACCTTGCCATGATAGGCTTCTGCAGACGCTGTAACCATTTCTCCCTCCACTTAAACAAAAACAAAATATGCCGGAATTGTCAGCACCCAACGGAAATCAGAAGAGCGGTCGTTCACCCTTGCGACACTGATATTATGGACCGGGGACACGACGTCATGTCTGATGGACAGGACCTTTCAAAAGAAGATTTTTTTGAAGGCGGATCTTCCGGAGGCGGAGGCACATTCAGAAATTTCTCCTCCGATGATTCCCACCCGGATTCGTCCTCTTCTAATGATTCAACCGGCGATTCAAGTAGTGATGATTCTGGAAGCGACTCTTCATCGGATAGTGGAGGGTCTGACGATTAAATCGGTCGAAATCTTACGGAATCGTTCCATGGGTCAAAGGTTTTCTCATTCACGGACTGTATACTGGAATCCACAATCCATACTCGTGCCTAAAAGTTCAATACTTTAAGTGGCAATCTGTGTTTATCGGTAATTATTCCACTTGACAAAAAATCCTATTTAGCGTCTATTTTTACAGATAGAATTTATACGGTTTTAACTGAGGACTCTCAACCACACATAGCTCATCACTCGTTACCTTTCCAACCGTACAGGTCATCTCAAAAAAGGGGTGCCCCGGTGAAAGATCAATCCAAGACAAAGCAGACCCTGATCCAGGAACTGTCTTTTTTAAGGCAGAGAATTGCGGAGCTGGAGCAATCTGAATCAGAGCGCAAGCTGGCGGAGAGGGTGTTGAGGGAGAGTGAAGCCCTATTACATTCCCTGATTGGCTATATGCACGACGCAATGATCATCCTCAACTGGGACGGGTCCATCCTTTTCGCCAACCGGGCGGCGGCAAGGATCATAGAATACGAGCAGCCTGAAGAGTTCATCGGTCACAATATGGTTGAATATCTTCACCCCGATTCCTTTCAGAAAGCAGCAGAGGATCTCGAAGCGGTCAAGGCCGACAAAATGGGATTTCTTTCTGAATACCAACTGTGTTCGGTGACGGGTCGGCCCATTTGGGTGGAAAGCATCGGGGGAAAGATCATTTTCCGTAACGCTTCTGCGAATCTTGTCTGCATCAGGGACATCACCGAGCGCAAGCGGGCGGATGAGTTGTTGCGCCAGACTGAGGAGAACTTCCGCCGTTCTCTGGATGACTCCCCGCTGGGGGTGCGCATCGTGACCGAAGAGGGCGAGACCATTTATGCCAATCGGGCTATCCTGGATATCTATGGCTACGACAGCATTGAGGAACTCAGAACGACACCCGTTGAGAAGCGCTATACCCCGGAGAGCTATGCCCAGTTTCAAATAAGAAAGGAAAAAAGAAAACGAAGGGGTGATGGAACGTCCGAATACGAAATAAGTATCGTAAAGAAAGATGG
>Ga0163209_1000920_pt1 | contig 12856 bp, 10 predicted proteins | sample Kivu_160m_FD_113538 | JGI IMG/M metagenome (GOLD analysis project Ga0163209, IMG submission 113538) | Freshwater microbial communities from Lake Kivu, Western Province, Rwanda to study Microbial Dark Matter (Phase II) - Kivu_160m | ecosystem: Environmental > Aquatic > Freshwater > Lake ... | reverse complement strand
TGTCGATCGTATATTTTCTGTCGGGAACCAGATCGAGGAAGAGGTGGTCGCCGGTGAGCATCTGGGAGGCGAGTCCCTGCAGTTCGCAAAGCCCGTTTTTATAGCACTTGGTGCAATCGGCGTTGTGTTCTGAAAGAAGGAGTTCGACAATGTGCTTGCGGGCCATCCTGACTTTCATGCTGTTGGTATGGATGATCATACCCTCGGCGGCCGGTGTGGCGCATGATGCAATCAGGTTACGCACTTTTTCCTGCTCTACCACGCACACACGGCAGTTCCCGGCCACGCAAAGGTCTTCATGGTAACACAGGGTGGGGATGTGGATATTGAGTTTACGGGCGGCTTCGAGAATCGTTGTTCCCTCGTCCACTGCAATATCTATCCCGTCAATGTTCAGCTTTATTGTTTTGGACATATCGTCGGGTTGAGTTTTCAGGTTAATAACTGGATTAATAGATCATTTCTTCTTTGAAGTTGTTGACGATGGAGGAGAATGAGTTGGCGACGGACTGGCCAAGGCCGCATTTTGCCGTGATCTTCATGCTCTCGCTCAGCTTCATCAGCTGTTCGAGATAGAGGGCCTTCTTCTCGCCTTTTTTCACTGCCACGATCCCTTTGAGAAGCTGCTGGCAGCCTACGCGGCACGGGGTGCACTGCCCGCATGATTCTTCTTCAAAGAATTCGAGATAGTTGTGGAGCACGTTGTACATGGACCGCGAGCTGTTAAAGATCATCATGGATCCTCCGGTCGGGACGCCTTCGAAACCGATCACGGTATCTTTGAATTTCTTGCGGGGCACGCAAAAGCCGGAAGCGCCTCCCACCTGGACGGCTTTTGTATCGCCGTCGCCGAATTCATCCACAAACCGGTCGAGGGTCATGCCCAGTTCCAGTTCATAAATGCCGGGGATTGGGGTGTCGCCGGAAACTGAGAAGACCTTTGATCCGCGGGAGTCCTGTGTTCCGAGTTTTTTGTATTGGTCAGGGCCGAGGCGCATGATCATCAGGACGTTGACGAAGGTTTCCACATTGTTGATCACCGTGGGTTTTTTCATGAAGCCGCTGGTGGTCGGGTAGGGGGGCTTGTTACGGGGCTCGCCGCGTCCGCCTTCCATGGATTCGAACAGGGCGCTTTCCTCGCCGCAGATATAGGCGCCTGAGCCCATCTTGATCTCGATGGTGAAGTCATGGCCAAGTTCCCGGGCATGTTCATGGTATGCTTCGAGTTCTTTTTTCAGCGCCGGCACCATGAATTTATACTCACCACGGAGGTACATATATCCCTTTTTTGCGCCGATCACTTTACCGCAAATGGCCATCCCGGAGAAAACCTTCCGGGGAACCCGGTAGAGGATCTCCCGGTCTTTGAAGGTTCCCGGCTCTCCTTCATCGGCATTACAGACGACGTATTTTTCATCGCCGGGGGTCTCCGCTGTGAATTTCCATTTCATGGAAGTAGGGAAGCCAGCGCCTCCGCGGCCGCGAAGGCCTGATTCCAGCAGATCTTTCAGTATATCGTCGTTGCTTCGCTGGAGGGTGGCTTCAAGCACCTTGTATTTCTCATTGGAATACTCCCCGAAGATCAGGTCAACTCTTTTTAGGGTTTGTTCTGACATGGCAGGTTCTCCTTTTCAGTTATAATTATTTATTGATATACTCACTGATAATATCGTGGACTTTCTCGGTGGTGAGCCCGCTGTAAGGGATATCGTTGATCAGCATCGCGGGTCCCTCGTGGCACCAACCGAGGCAATTGGTCTCCAGCAGGGTGAACTTCTTGTTCGGGGTGGTTTCGCCGACCTTGATTTTCAGCATGTCTTCCAGCGCCTGGATGATGGTCTTTTTCCCGTGCATGTCGCAGGTTATCGTTTTGCATACGCGGATGACAAACTGCCCACGCGGTTTGGTGTCAAGGAAGGAATAGAAGGTGGCCGTCCCGTAAACCTGGGCGGCCGAAAGATCAAGTTCCTTGGCAATTTCTGTCATGTCCTGGTCGGAAATGAAATTATTCCGCTCGACGATTCCCTGCAGAATAGGCATCAGGCTCGACCTGCTCCTGCCATGAATATCCACCAGTTCATTGATGTAGTTGATTGAAGTCGGTGTCATGTTGTTGAAATTTAGGTGTTTAGAAAAAATAAAAAACAATCGGTTCAACTTTTGCAAAATTACCATTTCTTTGTTAATAAACTAACAATGGAATGAAAAATCCCGAAAAACCCACAATTTTAACTCTATCTAAATAACAACAGCGATGATCATCCGGCAGAATATATTTTTTTTTCACGTCGTTTACTTGTTAATTTGCTAACAAGGATTTATTAATTTTACGGTGCAACTGAATTTCATATGAAAACGATAAACTATCGGAAGCTGCTTCAATGGATTCTTTGGCTTATAGCCATTCATTCGATCTGTTTCGGCCTGGCGCTCATTGTATTGCCAATCAGTTTCATCGAGCTGTTCGGGTTTCAGCTTTCTGAGAAGTTCTTCGCCGTGCAGGGCGGGGTGTTCCACATTATCATCAGCACGTCATACATCATGGCAGCCCTGAAGCCGGAAAGTTCCGGAAAACTCATTTTTTTATCCTGCTTCACGAAATTTTCGGCGGCTGTTTTTCTTTTCTCCTACTATTTCTTTGAAAAGCAGATTTTCATGGTCTTCTTTTCGGGGGTGGGCGATCTCCTCATGGGGGTTGCCATCCTGTTTTGCTACAAGCTTTATCGGAGATATGGTGATCCTCCCGGCGTAACACATTCTGTATGAGCGCAACACAACCATCCATCCTCCTTACCGGTGCATCAGGCTTCATCGGAAGGTATTTCCTCGATTTCATCAAGGATCATTATACGGTGTTTGCCATTGCCAGAAGATCGGCAAGAGAGGCCAATATTCCTGACCATCCCAACATCAACTGGATCCAGTGGGACATCTCCTATGCCTGGCAGATTGAAGAGGTAACTGCTTTTATTCAGAAGAAAGGCGGGGCGGATTTCCTTTTACACTTTGCGGCATTCTATGATTTCAATTACACGGACGATGCCGCCTATAAACGGACCAATATCGAGGGAACGAAGAATATAATCGAAGTTGCCCGTATATTGAAGGTTAAGCGGTTCCTTTTTTCCAGTTCGCTGGCTGCCAGTAATTTTCCTCCTCCGGGTAAATCCATCAGCGAAAAATCGGAGGTGGATGCCAATTATGCCTATGCCAAAACGAAGAAGGCAGGTGAAATGATGCTCCGGGAACTTTCAAAAGACATTCCCGCCACGGTCATCCGGTTTGCTGCCGTATTCAGCGACTGGTGCGAATATCCTCCGCTTTACAAATTTCTCGGGACCTGGCTTTCGAAAGGGTACGATTCAAAGATGCTGGGAGGGAAAGGAAACTCAGCCGTCCCGTACATCCATATCCACGATCTGGCCAGGCTGCTGCAAACAATCCTTCATAAGAGTCACCATCTTCCATCTTTTGCGATCTACGCGGCCAGTCCTGACGGCAGTACATCCCATAAAGAACTGTTCGAAATTGCCACAAAGGACTATTTCGGAACACCTGTAAAGCCGATCTTCATTCCAAAATTACTGGCTTATCCCGGGATTGCAGCCAGGATCATGTTGGGTAAACTGGGATTCACGCCTCCGTCATTCGAACGCTTCTGGATGCTCAAGTACCTCGATCTCCGGCTTGACACAGATTCATCCTTCACCCGGAAGGCACTGGAGTGGGAGCCCCTGCCCAGGTTGCACATCTCCCGGAGGCTCCTGTTCCTGCTTGCCAGGATGAAGAGCAACCCGATGGAGTGGGAGATGAAGAATGAGGCCGCGCTAAAGCATATCTCCTTCAGGACCAACCTTATGATCTATGAACTTCTGATCACCAGGAAGGAGCAGATGCTTGCGGATATTTCAATGACCATCATGTCGAACCGTTACACGGATATCCTGCCCCACTACCAGCAAATGGAGGTCACCGAGCTGAGCCTCCTGCTCCATACGCTTTACAGCGTGCTGGCGTCAACCATCCTGAACGCCGAACGCAGCCTGATGATCAACTACATCGACGATATTGCAGTCCCCAGGTTCTCCGAAGGATTCACCGCCGGCGAAGTATCAAAGCTGCTTTCGCTGGTCGGCGAGATCATTACGGCGCAACTGCAACATACGGGGATTCAACCTTTTTCACGACAGGACCTGTACGACCATATCTCCATCCCGATCCAGTTGGCGCAGGATGAGATCGAAGAAAAGTACGAGATGTACCTCCGGACGGAGAGGGATATCTCATCCCGCAGGATGGTCAGGTTCATGATGGATGGGATGCAATTCCAGGTAGAAGAGGATACCTCTATCCTGGATGCCGCACGTTCCAACAACATCCACATACCCACCCTGTGTTATCACAAGGACCTGAAGATCGCAGGGAATTGCCGTGTTTGTCTGGTCGAGCTCGAAGGCGCTAAACAACTGGTTGCTTCCTGCGCAACGCCGGTGGAGGAAGGGATGGTTATTCATACCAGCAGCCTGAAAGTCCGTACCGCCCGCAGGGTCATGCTCGAGCTTCTCCTTTCCGAGCATTTTACCGATTGCACCAACTGTTATAAAAACGGTAAATGCGAATTGCAATCGCTGGCCTCGGAGTTCAAGATCATCAATCCGTCATACATTAACCTGCATAAGGAGGAGAAAGCCACACTTGATGTCATCTCCCCGGCGATCATCAAGGATGACCGGAAATGTATCCGCTGCCAGCGTTGTGTCAGGACCTGTTCAGAGATACAGGGAGTAAGCGCGGTTTGGGTCGCCCACAAGGGAGGGGAGATGAAGATATCCACCTATATGGGGAAATCTCTTTTCGAGGTCTTCTGCACCAACTGCGGGCAGTGCATTGACCGTTGCCCTACAGGCGCTCTTGTTGAAAAGAACTACATCGAGGAGGTATGGAGCGCCATCTGGAACAAGGACAAACATGTGATCGTGCAGACTGCTCCGGCCGTGAGGGTGGCCATCGGCGAGGACCTTGGGATTGAGCCGGGCAAGCGGGTGACGGGCAAGCTTGTGACAGCGTTGCGCAGGCTTGGCTTCGATACGGTGCTGGATACGGCTTTTTCTGCTGATATCACGACCATTGAAGAGAGCGCAGAACTCCTTGACCGTATCCACCGGAGGTTCAAACAGGGCGACCTGTCGGTGAAACTACCTATGATCACCTCCTGTTCGCCGGCCTGGATCAAGTTCGTTGAGCATGGTTTCCCTGACCTTCTTCATCATCTGTCGTCGTGCAAGTCGCCCCAGCAGATGTTCGGTGCGCTGGCGAAGACCTATTATGCGAAGTCACACGGGCTTAAACCGGAAAATATTGTCACGGTTTCCATCATGCCGTGCACGGCGAAGAAGTTCGAAGCCGACCGCCCGGAGATGCGGTCAAGCGGGTTCAAGGATGTAGATTATGTCCTGACCACAAGGGAACTGGCCATCATGATCGTTCAGGCCGGGATCGATTTCCGGTCGCTTCCCAACGATCATTATGATACGATGATGGGCAAGGCATCGGGATCGGGCGTCATCTACGGCGCCACGGGCGGTGTGATGGAATCCGCTCTCCGCACGCTTTACGAAAAGGCGACCGGAAGGGATGTGCCCTTTGAAAATCTGATCATTCATCCCGCGCGTGGGATGGAGGGGATCAAAGAGATCAACCTGAAGATCGGCGATTGCCTTGATGAATGGTCCTTCCTGAACGGGGTGGAACTTCACCTCGCGGTGGCGCACGGTCTCGCCAATGCAAGGACCATTCTTGAGGAGCTCCGGAATGGCAATTCCCGGTATCATTTCATCGAGATCATGGCCTGTCCCGGTGGATGCCTGGGTGGCGGCGGACAACCCATCCCGACCAATCCCGAGATCAGGCTGAAGAGGATCCAGGCGCTTTATGCTGAGGAGATGGGCATGGAACTCAGGAAAGCGCAAGATAATCCCGAAGCGGTCAAGGTTTACCAGGATTTCCTGGGAAGCCCCCTGAGCGAATTATCGGAGAGCCTGCTCCACACCCATTATACCTGGAGAAAATTTTATTGATGGCCGGGGATCCTTGCAACTCACCCCAGTGATTCACAAAAAAACTCCACTCTGGCCAGGATTTCCGGGTAGCGGCTTTCGATGGCTTCGGTGAACTGGTTGCTGAATACAAGGTCTTCGACAATTTCCACGGCCAAAATATGCATGGCGGCGGGCAGGCTATATCCCAGTGTCTTCCCCAACTTGATAGCCTGGATAAAACTGATGTCATGAAGGTTCGACAGATGAAGCGTCTCGCTGAAATCTGACAGATCCATGACATAAACCGTGCCCGGGACGCCGTTCGCAGTCCGGATCGCGTCAAGGAAAACCACACTTTTATACCCGCTGATCAAATCAAGTATTTCGAGACCTCCCACTGTAGCCTTTACGAAATCCGCACCGGCCGGGATGCCTTTCTTTTCAAGGTCTTCCAGTAGTTTCAGACCGATACCGTCGTCGGTCAGGATCTCGTTTCCGATGCCCAGAACCAGCACCTTTCCTGACCGGTCTGCAAGTCCCGTCATGTCAGTCCCTTCTGGCGGTCCGGATGATGTTCCCTTCGTGATCCCGCAGGATAAGTTCCATTCTCATGTTTCCGGGTAACGAATGCGTTGCGCAGGAGAAGCATGGGTCATAGGCGCGGAAAGCCATTTCGATCATGTTCAGGGTACCTTCGGTGATGGGGGTATCCTTTTTAATTACTCCCTGGGCAGCCTTTTTCAGCGACATGCAGATGGCGGCGTTGTTGTTGGTGGTGCCCACGATCAGGTTCACCTTTCTGACCATGCCTTTTTCGTCAGTCCAGTAATGATGCGTCAGGGTGCCACGTTGCGCCTCCACGATGCCGACCCCTTCACCGACGATCCTCCCGAGAGGCGCCCTTAGTTCCGTTCCGGTGATCTCCGCGTCGAGGGCAAGTTCAAGGCAATGCTCGGCCGAATAGATCAGCTCGATCAGGCGGGCCCAGTGCATGGCCAGGGTAGCATGTACCGGCTTGCCGCCAAGCGTTTTGAACATGAACTCATATTCCGATTGTGCAATCGGAGTGGCCATGCCGTCTGCGGCATTTAGCCGGGACAGCGGTGTTGCCTGGTATACTCCCGAATCCTGGCCTTCGGTGAACCCTTTCCAGCCGATCTTTTTCAGATAAGGGAATTTCAGGTAGCTCCATGGCTCGACTCTTTCTTCCACGAATTCAGTGTATTCCGGGGCTGAGTACAGGCACAGTTCCTTTCCCATGGTGTCGACAACCCTCACCTTGCCGTCATAGAAATTCACCTTGTTATTTGCATCCACCAGCCCCATGGAATGAAGCCTGAGCGCATAGGGTCCGTTCAGGATCAGGTCGGTGTAATCCTTGTTTCCAAGGACAACGTCTTTGAAAAGCTGCATCGAGAATTTTGAGAACTCCACGAATCCTTCGGCCTTTTTCACAATGTCGTCGCGCTGTTCCGCTGTTATCCCCTTTTTCACGCCGCCGGGGGTATTCATGATGATATGGGTCTGGTGGCCTCCGATCAGCGCCTGGATTTCCTGTGCGATCCGCCGTTGTTTGATAACCTCTCCGCCGATTTCAAGACCCACCTTTGCGATCACGCCGAGGATGTTCCGTTCGGCGGGATTAGCAGTGGGGCCTACCACAAAATCGGGGGCTGCCAGCGCATAGAAATGGGCAATATGGCTATGAATAAAATGGGCCATATAAAACAGTTCGCGAAGTTTTACAGCCGTGGGGGGAGGGGTGACCCCAAAGACCGCATCCACTGCCTTACCGGAAGCCATGTGGTGGCATCCCGGGCAAACCCCGCAGATCTTCGTGACGATAGAGGGAAGTTCTTCGACCGGCCTTCCCTCGCAGAATTTTTCGAATCCCCTCAGTTCCGGCACCTGGAAATAGACGTTTTCCACCTCTCCGTCCGGGCGCAGGAAAATTTCGATCTTACCGTGTCCTTCAAGCCGGGTGATAGGGTCGATCGTTATTTTTCTCATAATACTTTCCTCCCTAATATTGAGCCCGGCAGGCTGAAGCGGTAAAAAAGGCCGGCAGGGTCGACAATGGTTTCAATGATTTCATCAATTTCTTCCGGAGTATTGGCGTCGATCATGGTGCCGATGGCCGACATCATTTTTGCCCCGGGGTCGGAAACGCCCGCAGGCGGGCCATAGCAACCCCGGCAGGGTGAATTGCCGACCACACATCGCACGCCGCATCCTCCTCTTGTAGCGGGACCCATGCAGATGACTCCCTGTTCGAGGAAACAGGTCTCCTTATCGTCCTGAATCTCCCAGGGGCGGTAAAACCTTTTGACAACCTTGTTATCCGATTTTTTCCGCTTGCAATCGTCGCAGTTTGTCTTTTCAAACACCCCGACCACTGATCCCTTCGGCGGCAGCCCGATGCCTGTCACCACCGCGTTGAAAACCTCTATCAGGCGTTCGCTCTGGGGAGGGCACCCCGGGATGAAATAGTCCACATCGACGACCTGGTTCAGGGTGTAAACGTCGTTAAAAAACTCAGGTATTTCCAGCTTTCCTTCCGGAACTTCGAATTCAGGGATCGGCCTGATCTTTTCAGGATTAAGGGTTGATTCGCATTCTTCGTACACCCTGCGAAAAATCTCCTCCTTTGAGTGGAAGTTAGCCAGCCCGGGAATCCCACCCATGTAGGAACAAGCTCCGTAAGCCACCAGCACTTTCGATTTTTTCCTGAGCACTTCGGCCATATGCCTGTTCTCGCTGTTCCTTACGGCTCCGTTGAAAAGGGTAAGGTCGATCGATTGATCGGGCATGGCCTCGACATCCTTGTATTTGATATCCATGGCGATAGGCCAGAAAACCAAGTCGGCTGCAGCGACGATGTCAAGGAGTTTTTCATGCGTGTCAAGCACCGATACGCAGCAGCCGCCGCATGCGGAGGCCCAGTAAACTGCTAATTTGATCTTTGGTTTCGGATTGGATGAATCGGGAGGCATATATTATTGATTTAATTGTTGAATTTCCATGGAACGGCTTATTTTGGCCGGACCGAGTGTAAGCAGGGTACCGGTCATGCTGTTGACCAGCTCTGCGAACTGTTTTCCTTCGCTGGCGCTGATCCATTCGAGCTGGAGCCGCTCTTTTTCGATGCCCATCTGGGCGATGTATTTCTCGATCAGCTTGAACCGGCGGAGGCACTTGTAGTTTCCCTCATGGTAATGGCAGTCGCCGGGATGGCATCCGCAAATCAGCACTCCGTCGGCGCCTTGCTGGAAGGCCTTGAAGATGAATGTGGGTTCTATCCTCCCCGAACACATCACCCGGATGATCCTGATGTTGGGCGCATAATGAAGGCGTGAGGTCCCGGCAAGGTCAGCCCCGGTATAGGCGCACCAGTTGCAGAGGAAAGCAACGATCGTTGGTCTGTAGCTCATGGTCAGGCTCCTTTATAAGATAATGACATGATCCCTTCGATTTCGGCAAGGATCTGGTTGTCGGTGAAGTGCTTGCTGGTGATGGCTCCGGCCGGGCAGGCTGAACCGCAGGTGCCGCATCCTTTGCAAAGCACTTCGTTGACTTCCGATGAATGTTTGCTTTCGTTGTAGGAAATGGCTGAGTAGGGGCATACCTTCACGCAGGTCTGGCAGCCGCAGCAAAGAAGTTCATTCACGCTGGCTGTTGTGACTTCGACGGCCACCGAGCCCTGAGCGATCGAGGCGAGGATCCTGGCAGCCGCGGCACGGGCCTGAGCTACCGAGTCGGGGATATCCTTTGGTCCCTGACAGGTTCCGACGATAAAAACACCCCCCGTGGTGGTGGCCACCGGGTCGAGTTTGGGATGTTTTTCAATAAAGAACTGGTTCCCGCAAAGACTGACCCCGATGGCTCGTACGACCTCCTTCACATTATCATGGGCTTCCATATTCACCATCAGGATGACCATGTCAACCGGCACTTCGACAGATTCACCCGACAGTTTTTCATCCATTTCGATCACCATATTGCAGTTGTCGTTCCTGTTTGCCTGGCGGATAACAGGAAGTTGTCCCTGCTGGTCGTACATCAGGAAGATGATCTGCCGGTGAGTCGTCAGCGCATAGAATTCCTCATGCCCTTTTCCGTATGCCCGCATGTCGGCATAGATCTCGAATATATTGGCGTCGGGGAGGCAGGCTCTGATCTCATGGACATATTTGAGCGCCGCCATGCAGCACGTCCTCGAGCAGTATTCATGGTATTTTTTGTTCCGGCTGCCGACGCAGTGGATGATGGCAATATTCCGCGGTTCCTTACCGTATTTGGTGAGCAGCTGGCCATTTGCAAGCATCCCTTCGAATTCGAGGGAGGTGATCACGTCGGGGAAGCGGCCGTACCCGTATTCTTCGATCTTCGAAGGATCAAATGGCTTCAATCCGACTGCCGCGATGATATTCCCAAAGGTGAGCTCCAGGGTGCCCTGCGTCTGGGATTCGACGGTGGATTTAAAATTCCCGATGTACCCGGTCACTTCCCGGATCTCGGTATTGAGGAAAACCTCGATGTTCGGATGGTTCCCGGTCCGTTGGATGATGGGTTTGATCAATTGGTGTGCGCTCGAAAGGTGTGGGAAAGTAAGGTCGAATTTTACCACCTGGCCGCCAAGCCGGTCTGTTTTCTCGACCAGGTAAACCTTTTTTCCTGCGTTGGCGATCTCCAGCGCTGCCGTCATGCCCGAGATCCCCCCGCCGATGATCAGGGTTGCCGGGTCAACGTTCACTGATCGTTTCTGGAGCGGTTCATGGAAGCGCACACGTCTGATGGCCGCAACGACCAGGTCAAGCGCCTTGGTCGTGGCCTCCGTCCTGTCGGTATGCACCCAGGAGTCCTGCTCCCGGATATTGGCCATTTCAAAAAGGTAGGGGTTGATGCCGGCTTTTTCGACGGCTTTCCGGAAGGTCAGCTCGTGGATCCTCGGCGAGCATGCGGCGACGACGATGCGGTTGAGCTTGTGCCCGCGGATATCCTTGATGATCAATTCCTGCCCCGGGTCCGAACACATGTATTTGTAGCTTTTTGAGATCGCCACATTCGGGAGTTTGCTGACCTCGGCCGCAACCTGTTCGACATCGACCATCTTGGCGATGTTGGTGCCGCACCAACAAACGTAGACGCCTATTCTTGGTTCTTCCATGTTATGAAATCGCTTTACCGGGTTAGATGATTATTTTGGAACGGCATATTTCTTCAGTTGCATAAAATAGACGGCAAAAGGCCGATAGGCAAGGTGTGACCATTTCGAGAAGGGCACCTCGATCAGGATCATCGGCACCAGCACCGCCATGTGGGCAATATAAGAAATATAGGTGGCCATCGGCATTCCGTAAATCCTGAAGATGTGGATCAGGATCCCCGTAATGACCGTCAGGGTCAGCATTACCAGAAAGAGCCAGTCGCTGATGTGGGAAAACTGGAATTTTACGTCTTTTTTCCTGAGGCGGCCGATGATGGCAACGAACAGCCCAAAGAGCAGGCCGAACGTGGCGTAATAGCCAAGCAATCGCTGGGGGTCCCAGATAGGAAGTATCTCTTCTGTCTGGAACCAGGGAAGGAATACCACGATCACAATGAACATGATGGTATATCCCGACATGAGGAACCAGTGTGAGATCCAGTAACGTTTATCATCGCATTTTGAGAATTTGGGCTGTGCGGCGAAGTTGTATATCAGCAGCCAGAACTCCCGGATGTGCACCCACAAAGAGACTTTTGTCTTACTGTTTTTCCAAATGATCTTATAATACATGCGGAGGATATTCGAGATCAGCAACGACGCCACCACGAAGGCCATTGTCCAGTCGAAAGCCTCCACAATGTGAATGGGAGCGAAGGCGTTCACCTTCACGCCGCCGTCGGGGGTAAGTTCCGGCGTGTAGCGGTATCCCATAGAGGGGAGCACAATGAGGAATGAAATGATGACCAGGGCAGCGAAGAAGAGGATCCATGCCAGCTCCCAGATTTCCGATGTATAGAACTTCTTTGACAAGCCTGTCCAGTCGTACCTGGATGTGAGATAACGGCGCAGGGACATCATCAGTTCGCCGGGATTTGCGTCGCGAGGGCAGGTTTTTGTACAATCCCCGCAATAGTAGCACAGCCAGGGCTCGACGCTGGATTCGATCTGGCCTTCCAGTCCCATCTGCATCAGCCTGATTTTTTTTCGCGGGAAAAGAAATCCTTCTTCCGACAGCGGGCATATGGCGGTGCATGTACCGCAATGATAGCAGGCATTCCAGTCGCCGATGCCAAACTTCATCAACTCGTTCCTGACATCCGGATTCAGACGTACACTCATATACAATCCTCCTGGTTAAACAACGGGTGATAACTCATTGATGCGCTTTTCGAAATCTCCCAGGGTCATGCCGGCGACATCCTTCGACACTTTTCCGCGCAGGATGTTCTGGATGGCGCGTGCGGCGGCCGCCGAGCCCTGGGCAACCGAATCGGGGATGTCTTTGGGTCCCTGGCAGGTGCCCGCCAGTAAGATGCCACCCCGGAATGTTCCTGTTGGCTCGGTGCTGTAATTGGCTTCCTCGAACCAGCCGCATTCGGTGAGGGGGATGCCCAGCATGCTGCCGATCTTCACGGTGTCCTCTCCCGGTTCCAGTCCTGTGGAAAGGATCACCATGTCGACGGTGTTTTCAATCAGGCTGTCATTGAGAATGTCCTCACCGCGGATGAGCAATTTCCCTTTCTTTTCCTCGACTTTGGCTGTTTTTCCGCGGATCATGGCGACCCCTTCCTCCCTGATCCGTTCATAGAATTCTTCATATCCTTTGCCG
>Ga0163209_1000919_pt1 | contig 12863 bp, 10 predicted proteins | sample Kivu_160m_FD_113538 | JGI IMG/M metagenome (GOLD analysis project Ga0163209, IMG submission 113538) | Freshwater microbial communities from Lake Kivu, Western Province, Rwanda to study Microbial Dark Matter (Phase II) - Kivu_160m | ecosystem: Environmental > Aquatic > Freshwater > Lake ... | reverse complement strand
TCCCTGAAGAAGTGCAAGAGGCGTACCGATTGTATCGCCCGACGCCGCTGATCCGGGCGCGTCGCTTGGAAAAGGCGCTCGGCACGCCGGCGCAGATTTACTTCAAGCACGAGGGCACGTCGCCGGTGGGTTCGCACAAGCCGAACACCGCGATCCCACAGGCGTACTACAATAAAAAGCAAGGCACCAAGCGCGTGACCACGGAGACCGGCGCGGGGCAGTGGGGCAGCGCGCTCGCGTTCGCGTGCCGCCTGTTTGGCATGGAATGCAAAGTGTACATGGTCAACATCTCGTATCAGCAAAAGCCGTACCGGCGCATCATGATGGAAACGTACGGCGCAAAGATCGTCGCGTCGCCGTCGATGGACACGAACGCGGGCCGCAAGTTCCGCGCGCAGGACCCGAACCATCCCGGCTCGCTCGGCCTCGCGATCAGCGAAGCGGTCGAAGACGCCATGACGCACCAGCCGGATACCAAGTACTCACTCGGCTCTGTGCTGAACCACGTCCTGATGCACCAGACGGTGATCGGCGAAGAGGCGCTGAAACAGATGGAAAAAGCCGGCGCGTACCCGGACATCGTCATCGGCTGCGTCGGCGGCGGATCGAACTTTGGCGGGATCGCGCTGCCGTTCGTCCGCGAAAAACTGAAGAACGGCAAAAAGACGCGCATCATCGCAGTCGAGCCGACCGCCGCGCCGTCGCTCACCCAGGGCGTCTACACGTACGATTTTGGCGACACCGCACAGACGATCCCGCTCGTCAAGATGCACACGCTCGGCTCGTCGTTCATCCCCGCGCCGATCCACGCGGGCGGATTGCGCTACCACGGCATGGCGCCGATCATCTGCCGGCTGTACGACGACAAGGTCATCGAGGCCGTCGCGGTGCAGCAGAACGCCGTGTTCGAAGCGGGCGTCACGTTCGCGTGCGCGGAAGGCATCATCCCCGCGCCCGAGTCGTCTCACGCGATCCGCGTCGCGATCGACGAGGCGCTGCGCGCCAAAGCCGCGGGCGAGAAAAAAGTGATCCTGTTCAACCTGAGCGGTCACGGGCATTTCGACCTGACGGGCTATCAGCAGTATTTCAACGGCGAATTGCAGGACTATGCCTACCCGGCCGAAGAAGTGAAAAAAGCGGTCGCCGGTTTACCGCAAATCGCGTAAAGGTATTCTTCTCTCGGCGAATACCCATAAGCCGGCTGTGTCATTGCGAGGAGCATCCTGAGCGGAACGCAGTGAAGTCGAAGGATGCGGTGCTGAGCGAAGCCGAAGCAAGCAATCTCCGTATCCGGATGCGGGACGCCCTGCGGGCGGCTTCGCCGCCGGAGTTTACCCTGAGTACCGCGAAGGGGCGGCTCGCAATGACACTTGTCCAATAATCACCAGACTTCACTGGTTGACGCTCACCTATCTTTAGTCTATAATACTCACGGAGTTCGCGATGAATGCGAAGGAATTGACGCTGCGCGTCGTCCCGCTGGGCGACGTGCTGCTGCACGAGCAGATTGAAAGCAAGCGCGTTGAGCGGCTCGTCATACGCTTGGAAGAAGATCAGTTCCTTAAGAACCCGCCCATCGTCACCGAGTCCAAGAGCAAGTACATCCTGCTCGACGGCGCGACGCGCGTGACGGCGCTCCGGCAAATTGGATGCTGTGACGTCGTAGTGCAGGTCGTCGACTACGAAGCGCCGGGGATGGTGTTGGAGACTTGGAACCACATGCTGCTCGACGCGCCGGCCGACGAGTTGTTCCGATCGCTCCGCCAGCTGCCCGGCTTGCGGCTTGAACAGGCCACGGCGGAGGATGCAGACGCCTCGCTCGATCGACGTCAAGCCATCGGCACGCTGCTCATGGGGGACGGGCGGGTCTACACGCTTCAGATGCCAGTTGAGAGCAAGCTGGAGGAGCAGGCGCGGTTGCTGAATCAGGTCGTCGCGGCGTACGAAGGGCGCGGCGAAATGTACCGCGTTGCGCATACTGACGTCGAGCGGTTGCACGCCGAACACGGGCGGCTCAGCGCGCTGTTCGTCTTTCCACGCTACCGCCCGGATGAAATCCGGCGACTGGCGCTGAACGGCGCTAAACTGCCGATGGGTGTGACGCGTCACATTATTCCAGGCCGCGCGCTGCGGATCAACATCCCGCTCGACGTGCTCAGGTGCAACGATCCACTCGAACGGAAGAACGCGTGGCTGGACGAGTGGATGAAAGCCAAGATGCGCGAACGGCACGTCCGGTTCTACCAGGAGCCAGTCTTCCTTTTCGACGAATAGACAGCATCGCAACATTCCCGCGAGGTGATTATGGCCCGCCCTAAATCGCGCCCGCCTACGCGCAAGCTCAAACTGCTGACCGCGTTTCGTTGCGTCAAGGAAGGTGCGGTGACATCGACTGGATTTGGCCGCACGCTGAATATAGGCGACAGCCAGGTCATGCTCGAATCGCCTGACGCGTTTCCGGTGGGGCAGGCCCTCGTCTTAGAATTCCTTTTAGACAACGACCAGGTCGCTCAGGCGCGCGGGCACGTCACGCGAATCACCAAGGGCAAGGACTTGTACCGCGTCAGAGTCGAGTTCGACAAACTGCCGGCGAGGACTCGCCGCCTGCTCGCGCGTCAGGTCGCGGGTTGACCCCCTGTAATGTCCACCACCTGGCCTCTGTACTTTCGGGATAACCTCACGCTCGGCGACCTCGATCATCCGGTGGCCATCTGTTCGCTCTGGATGAAGCAAGCGCGGCTCGCCGAGTTTCTTTCTCCCGATTCCTATAGCGTCGTCGGCAATCTGTATTCCAAAGACGGCATCAACTATCTCCTCCGCAATGTCCTCGCGCGGCCGACCCTCCGCGCGATCCTCCTCTGCGGGCCCGACCTCACGCAGAGCGGCGCGGCATTGGCCGATCTGATGCGCGATGGGATCGATGAGCAGCATCGGGTGCGAAATGGCTCTTCGGCCGGGCCAGCCGACTATACGCAGATTGAGCCGGAAATTCCGCGCGACGCCATCGACGATTTCCGCGCCCAGATCCGCCTGCTTGACCTGCGCGGCGTTAACGATCCAGCCAAAATCCGCGACGCGCTGACCGAGTTGAATGGCGCGGCGCCGCGCGGGATGTTCGCCGAGCCGCGCGTCTTTCCGCGCAGCACGCCGGCGGCGGACGAATTTCCTGCGGAAGAGACCGGCTTTGTCGTGCGCGGCGAACGCATCGTCGAGGTCTGGGTGAACCTGCTCGCCGCGGTCCTGGCGTTCGGTCGCCGTGACTTAACGGCCTACACCGTGCAGCAGCGTGAACTGCTCGACGTGGTCGCGACGATTCAGGACGAAGACCCGCAGGAGTTCTTCCTCCCCGAGTGGGCGCCGCTGACGCGCGAGCAATTGGACGCGTACTATCCGCAATTGCTCACGCGTGACCGCCCCGAGAACATCGCCTACACCTACGGCGAGCGGCTTTTCGATTTCAACGGGCGCGACCAGGTCGGCGCGATGGTCGACGGGTTGCGTGCAGCGCGCTTTTCGCGTCGCGCGGTGGCCGGACTGTGGGACCCCGCGCGCGACGCGCGTTCAGTCGATCCACCGTGTCTGAATCTGGTCCAGGCACGCATCCGCGACGGCAAGTTGTACCTCACCGCGTATTTCCGGAGCCACGACATCTTCCGCGCCTGGCTGATGAACGCGTTCGGTCTCCGCAAGCTCCAGGCCGAGATCGCACAGCGCGTCGGCGACTGCATGATCGGCGACTTGGTGATCGTCTCGCAGTCCGCGCACATCTACGCCGATTCGTGGGAGGCGGCGCGTGCACTGACGCACGAGCACGCGCGCGAATATCTCAAGAATCCGCGTCTCGTGCGCGATCCGCGCGGCAGCTTCACCATCCGCGTCGAGGGCTTTCAGATTCGGATCGATCATTATTCGCCGGAGGGAAATCTGCTGGCGACGTTCAGCGGTGTCACCGCGCGCGCGCTGCAGCGCGACCTGGCATTCTTCGTCTCGCGCGTCGACCACGCGATTTACCTGGGCGGAGAATTGGCGAAAGCCGAGTTCGCGCTGAGGAACAACCTGCCGTACGTCCAGGACCGTGAGTTGCGTCCAGACAGCTCCGCGAGCGCCGGGACGGAGCGTGAAACCGGCGCGGGGCAGTTGGGGCTGTAACGCGAATTCCTTTGACAAGGTCTCGCCCTGATGATATAATGATAAAGTAACGATCCGCGGGGTCAATGTCTGTGAGGTTTAGGGTTCTTGAGCCGGCAGACCTTCTTTCAGCAACTGCGCGAATTTCTGTACGGAATGGTCGGATACGAATTCGAAGAGCACGCCGTACAGTTACGCGCTTCGATGGAATCGCTCTTCATGGCCGTGACGTTCGGCGATATGCTTGGGTTGCCCATTATCCCGCCGTACTATGGGATGCGGCTTTTGCCCTTCGTCGTTCCGAACATTTCCACGTGGAAGCGCCGCGTCCTGCGCCAGCGCGAGTTTGGCGATGATCACGAGTTCGACCTGCACGGACTATAGTTGAACGATCGTCCATTTCAGCCGAGGAGTAGGTGGATGTCACAACAAGAAGCGAAAAAAGAAAAGCCACGCGGCTTTTTCGACAACTTGAAAGAAATCATGTACGGCATGGCGGCGCACGACATGAGCCGCTACGCCATCCGCACGCGCGCCTCGATGGAGCACCTCTTTATCCTCATCACCATGGGCGACCTTATCGGCGTTCCCATCCTGCCGCCGTACTATTCCCTGCGTCTGTTGCCGTACGTGGTGCCGAATATTGCCACGTGGAAGCGCCGGATGCTGCGCGAAAAAGACATCAGCGACGCCATGTTCTAATAACGGATGAAGGCGGAAGGATGAAGGATGAAGAACAGTCTAGAGCCTTTCATCCTTCATCCCTCATCATTCATCCTTCTCATTTGGAGTCATCATGTCTCTCAAACACGTCTTTGAACAAAACCCGAACCGGCGCTACATCATGTTCGGCGGCAAGGGTGGATTGGGCAAGACGACGTTCTCTGCGGCCACCGCCTTCTGGCTGGCGCAGCAGGGCAAGCGCGTCCTCGTCTTCTCCGTCGACCCGCAAGCCAGTCTGACCGACATTTTTCAAAAGGACATTTTTGGCAAGGGCGCCGTGCCGATCATGGAGAACCTGTGGGCTCAGGAGATCGACGCGGACAGCCATATCAAAGAGTACCAGAACGAGATCCGCCAGAAGATCCTGGATATGTACGGCTTTGACGCGGTGCCGGAAGAAATCGAAGATTACATCCAGGCGGCGTCCGCGGAGCCCGCGATGGAAGAGTCTGCTATCTTCGACGCGGTGGTCGACATCATGGTCGAAGAGAAGTACGATTATTACATCTACGACCTCGTGCCGCTCGGCCACGCGCTGTACTATCTTTCGATGGCGAAGGTGTACGACGAGTGGATCAACAAGATCACCAAGCTGCGTGAAGAGATGCGCGAGTACGAGACGATGGTCTCCCGCATCAAACGCCAGAAGGAAACCGACGAAGACAAGATCCTCACCGAACTGCAATATATCAAGGGGCGGATCAACGCGTCGTCGAACATCCTGACCAACAAAGAGAGAACGGCGTTCTTCTTCGTCGTCGTGCCCGAAGAGATGATCATCATCGATACGCAAAAGGCGGCGGAGTTGTTCGCCAAATTCGACGTGCCGATCGCCGGCTACGTGGTCAACCGCGTGCTGCCGGCCGAACTGCGGACGCAGGCGGTCCCGGCGTACCTGCAGAACCGTCTGGCGATGCAGAGCAAGTACATCGATCAAATCAACAATTCGCTCGGCAAGCAGGTGCTGGCGCAGGTGCCGGAGCTCGAACGCGACGTGACCGGCTTGAAGATGATCGAAAAACTTGCCAACATCATGTATGGATAACCAAGAGGTTGAAATGGCTGGCATTGAAAAATCAATGGTGCAGTACGTCCAGGATCATCCCAAGCTTAAGTTCGTCTTCTTCGGCGGCAAGGGCGGCGTGGGCAAGACCGTGATGGCCGGCGTGACCGCCATGTGGTTGGCGAAACAGGGACGCCGCACGATGCTCGCTTCGACCAACCCGGTCCATAGTCTCTCCGGCTTGCTCGATCAAAATGTCTTCGGGCAGGAGACCCCGGTCACTGGCGTGCCGAATTTGTGGGCATTGGAGATCGACACCAAGGATACGATCGAGCGCTCCAAAGCGGACATCAAGAGCAAGATCCAGTGGTTCTTGAAATTCGCGGAAATCTCCACCCAAGCCGACGCGTTCGTCGAATCGGCGACGATGAACCCGGCCTTTGAAGAATCGGCGATGTTCGAGAACATGGTCGACCTGATGTTCAAGAACGCGTACGATGTCTACGTCTTCGACACCGCGCCCACCGCGAACGCGCGCCGCCTGCTCGGCATGAGCAAGGTGTACTCGCTGTGGGTCAATAAGATGCTCAAGTCGCGTGAAGAGGCCAAGAGCTTGCGCGAGCTGCTTTCGTTCAGCAAGAAAAAAGAAGCCGACCCGCTGATGGATTATCTCGTCAGCTTCCGCGATCGCATGGCCCACGCGCAGCAGTTGTTGACCGACGACGCGTTGACCGCGTTCTTCTTCGTGACGCTGCCGGAGGCCCTGCCGATCGCGGTCATCAAGCGCTTCATCAACTGGTTCCACGATTTCGGCATCCCGGTCGGCGGTGTGCTCGTCAACATGCTGATCCAGAAAGACCAGGTCAACGACTCATCGCCGGAGTTCGTCCGCAACCGCGTTGCAATGCAGGACTCGTACATGACTCAGATCTGGGGTGATTTCGACGGCAACGTGCGCGCGCTCATTCCCCTGCTGGACAACGAGGTACGCGGCAGCGCGGCGCTGGGCAATGTCGCGCAATACGTGTTCAAATAGAGACATCCGTCGTTGGGGGCTTGTGCTTGGGGAGGGCTAGAGGCGCAATGTCTCTAGCCCTTTTGGGTCTGTCCGGCCAAGCTGTTTGACTAATTCCCCTCTCTCTGCTATACTTTGCTATGTGTGGAGGAGTGCCGGAGTGGACGATCGGCGCCGCCTTGAAAGCGGATGGGCGATGAGCCACGGAGGTTCGAATCCTTCCTCCTCCGTGCCAGTAGACAGTAGTCAGTTGTCAGTCGTCAGATACTGACTACTGAATACTGACGACTGGCGACTGACCATGGAGGGGTCGCATAGCCTGGTCTAGTGCGGTCGCCTGCTAAGTGACTACAGGGGCTTTAAAACCTCTGTCGCGGGTTCAAATCCCGCCCCCTCCGCCAGATTAGTGCAATAGTTCGATAGTGCAATAGTTGATAGTGTACAAGCATGAACTATTGCACTGGAAAACTATCGAACTAACTCCCCGTAGCGCAATTGGATAGCGCGCAGCCCTGCGGAGGCTGAGGTTGCGAGTTCAAGCCTCGCCGGGGAGGCTCCTCTCTCAGCGTCGAGTCGACTTCAACTCGGCGCTTTTTCGTTCCTCAGGAATTGCGCTCGTCGCCGATTCGCGATATACTATGGGTGTATGCCGACGGGGCGGCTGTACATTGGCTGTCCCGTTTTTGTGTGCGCAAAATCGTCGTGCTGGGGTTATCGCAAATGCGTTTTCGGGTTCTCTTCGCAATGGTCGTCGGACTGGGGCTGGCACTGAGTGTGGGGACCGCGTTATTGACAGCCGCCCCTTCGCTCGATTCTCCCGTTGTTCGCCTGGTCTATTTCTACTCGGTCGATTGCTCGCATTGCCAGGCGGTGCAGAAGGACGTGCTCGATCCGCTCCAGGCCAAATACGGCGCGCAGTTGGACATCCGTCGATTGGAGATCGGCGCGCCGGCGAACTACGAATTGCTGATCCGCGCCGAATCGACGTTCGCGGTGCGCGCGCAGGACCGCGGCATACCGACGCTCGTCATCGGCGATAAAATCCTGATCGGCGAGGACGCGGTGCGGCAGCAATTGCCCGGATTGATCGAGCCGGGACTCGCGCGCGGCGGAACCGATTGGCCCAAGATCCCCGGCTTGGACACGATCTTGCAAGCCAGTGCGAATCCAACCGGCGCGCCCGGCACCGATTTCATCGGCTGCAAGGTAGCGGACCCGTCGTGCACGGTCGCGACGCCGGTGTGGGCGGCATACTTTTACCAGGTCGGCTGCCAAAAGTGCAGCCGCGCCGAGACGGACATCGCGTACGTCCGCGCGCGGTATCCGCAGCTGATCGTCGATCAGTTCAACATCTACGACGACACGGCGCTCGCGCAGTGGCTGGCGGATCGCGCCGGGCGCGGCGACCTGCATACGCCCGCGCTATTCATCGGAAGCGATGCGCTGATCGGCGAGGAAGAGATCACGTCGCAGAACATCCTGTCGCTCGTCGCCAAATATTCCACCGGCGGCGCGGACAAAGTCTGGGCGACGTTTGATCGCTCCGCGTCGGGGACGATGGTCGAGCGATTCCGCGCCCTCGGTCCGCTGACGGTCGTCTTTGCCGGCTTGGTCGACGGGCTGAACCCGTGCGCGTTTGCGACGCTCATCTTTCTGATTTCCTATTTGACTTTTACAGGGCGCAAGAGACTTGAAGTGATCGCGGTCGGCGGCGCTTTCACGCTCGGCGTGTTTCTCGCTTACCTCGGCGTCGGGCTGGGGCTATACAAGCTGCTGGCGTTGTTGGGCGATACGTTGCACACGCTGAGCCGCTGGGTCTATGCGCTGACCGCGCTGATGTGCGTGGCGCTCGCCGTCGTCAGCTTTCTCGATTTCCTCAAAGCGCGGCGCGGCGAACTGGGAGACATGACGCTCAAGTTGCCGGAATCATTGCGCATGCGCGTGAACGCCGTCGTGCGCACGGGCGCGCAGACGCGAGCGTTCGTCAGCGGCGCATTCGTCACCGGCGCTATCGTCTCGCTCATCGAGTTGGCATGTACCGGGCAAATCTATCTGCCGACGATTATCTTTGTAACGAGCATCCCGGAGTTGCGGGTGCAGGCCATCGGCTATCTACTGCTCTACAATCTGCTCTTCGTCCTGCCGCTTGTCATCGTTTTCGTTTTGGCGTATTATGGGACCACCTCGTTCCAGTTCGGGCGGTTCCTGGAAAAGAACGCGGCACGTGTAAAGCTGGGCGCAGTGGTCCTGTTCGCGGCGCTGGCGTTGTGGCTCGGCGTGTCGTTGATTTTGTAAACGAGGATCCTGTCTTCTGGAGAGAGAACGGGATTCTGAAAAAGGAGTCTCATGACGGGGATTTCAAATTCACTGCGGCGTTGGCAATTGCTGAGCGCGGCGCTGGCGCTCGTCGGGCTGATCGTTTCCATCTACCTGTGGTCGTTCAAGTGGGGCGGGCAACTCATCTGCGGCATCGGCGGATGCGAATCGGTGAACTCTAGTCCGTACTCGATGTTGCTGGGCATACCGGTCGCCGCGATTGGCGCGGCAGGTTACGCAGCACTGCTGGTGCTCGCGCTGTGGGCGTTCTTCGGGCGCAACAGCGTGCCCGTGTGGTTGACGGATGTCCGCACAATATTCGCCGGCATCGGATTGTTTTTTTCGGCGTACCTCACCGGCATCGAGCTTTTCATCCTGCACGCTATTTGCCAGTGGTGCATGTTGTCGGCGACCGTGATTACTGTGAGTTTCCTCGGCCTCGTCATCGAACGGCGGATCGAAGGTGCGCTGGAACCCGGGGCCGAGAAGGAATAAGAAAAAACCTGGAAGGGGTCCGAAACCTCCCAGGTCTCTTTTTTCATCGATACGCTCCAAGGTTCTGATACAACTTTAGCCCCAGCCGCGGATAGCGATCGCACAAACTCGTCAGACTCTCGCGCGACAGCGTGAGGAGCCGGGTGTCCGCATCGGCGACCGGCGTGACCGCGTCGGCTTGTCCAAAGAGCACATCCGCGTTGACGACGCTGCCCGCCAATATTGTCTTGTCGCCGTGTTTAACCGATCCGGTCAACACAAGGTGCAGCGCGTTCGCGTCGAGCATTGCGCCGGCGGCGGGTTTGGAATCGACTCCGGCGCGCTGGAAAAAGTACGCTTCCAGCGGCGTGAATCCCTTCAGCGCGGGCGTTCCCAGCGCGGGCAGTTTGCTCATCCGCTCCACCGACGCGCGCTCGAACGCGGGTGTGACCGTCTCGAAATATTCGCGCGACGGATCGGTCAGCACGATTTGCCCCAAGTCCCACGGCACGTTCAGTTTCATCATCCGCACCACGTCGGGGCGGTGCGTATTGTGAAAGACCATCCCCGGCACGTACGCCACCGGCAAAAAGCCCATGTCGAAAAGCGTTTGCTGGATCTCCGCACTGTGCGCGCTCACGTCGCATTCGATCATCTGCGCTTGATGCACCTGCTCCGCTTGCTCGACCGCATAGCGCAGCAGACTCCCCTTGACCACATTCTCCTGCGTGATCAATTCGTTGATGCGGACGTTTTGATCGTGCTCGTCGTAGAAATATCCGACCGCGCCGAGGGTCTTTCCGCCTTCGGAAGCCACATAGTACGTCGCCTTGTTCGCCTGCAGTTGCGGCAGGCCCTGATCGACGTGCAGACTGCCGAAAACCTCCGGCCGGATGACGCGGCCGTGCTCGATCTTGAGCAGGCGCAGCAGCGATGAGCCGGTCAGCGGCGCGATCGTTACGCTGTGGTCGATGGGATAGCCGCGCACGTGGTCGCGGAGGGTGATCGGCTCGTTCAATTTCAAATTGCGGAGCGAAAGCTTCGCCAGCGGCGCGACCGCGGGGATCACTTCGGCGGACCCGGCGTGCCGCAGACTGCGCGCGTTGCCGAACAGCTCACCGCTCAGGACGAAGCTCTCGCGCCACGTCAGCTTGTACGCCATCGGCAGAAAGCCGAGCGGCACCATCCCCAGTCCGTCCACGATCTTTTGCGTCTTGGGATGCACGGTGCGCGCTTCGGCGAATGCAAATTCGACGCGCTCGCCGGAGGCCTCGACGAGCGCGGTGAGCATTTCGCGTCCCAGCCCGTGTCCGCCGGAATTGGGGTCGACGACGAGGCGCCCGATTTCGCCGATCTGATCGTTGTAATCGCCAAAGTTCAGGATGCACGCGCCGGAGGCGACGAGACGCCCGCCTTCTTCCATGACGAGCCAGATGATGTGATCGGAGTAGATGCCGCGTTTGACCCACTGCGGATCGTAGAACTCTGGCAGCGCGTAATCATCGCCATAGTTCGCGCGGAACAGTTGAATGACCGGCTCGATGTCCGACTCTTCGATCGGGCGGATGTTCATAAGTCTCTCCTTCAGGGAGAATGGGACACTGACGAACACAGACGAACGCAGATTCTTTTGCGTCCAGTCAAGTGGCGTGCATTGTACGCAGAATCGCCATGCGTGGCAAGGGGGGAGCCAATCTCTGTTTTGCGCGATACAAATTCTGGACTATAATTGACCATATCATAAGGCAAGGTGCGATCTGTGCCAAGAAAACCAAAATAATTGCGTTCAACCGGATTCTCGGTTGACAAAAGCTTCCACTAAACTTACACTACCGCACGTCATTTGGCTAAACTTGCAGAGGAGTTTTCCATGACCACCGCTAAACCCAAGACGCGTGCCCGTAGCGTGAAAGAGCCGCCCTCCTCGTACGAAACCACATCTAGCGAACAGTATCTCCCAGTTCGCGACAAGCCTGTCGCACTCGACGCGATTTTCCGAGACCCAGAGGTCAAACATGGACTTGGGATATTCGCAGAGAACGAAAAGCACACGCTTGACTTGTGGCAGCGCGGCGACAGGTTCTATCTACATTGTCTCGCACGCAACAAAAAAGTGCTTGCCAAGCCAGAAGAAATAATTCGCCAATTGTGCTTGAAGCGTTTGCTGGCGATGGGATACACGCTCGAGCAATTGTCGCTCGAGGTGCCGGTCAAAATGGGGAGCACGGTTCACTGCAAAGCCGCCGACATTGTGATTTACCGTGAAGAAACATTGCGCTTGACCCCGTACATCATTGTTGAACTGAAGCGCCCGCAACGCCGGGATGGTCTGGATCAACTCGAATCTTATATGAACGCGACCGGTGTTCCGTTCGGTTGGTGGTTGAATGGCAATGAGCAAAGCGTCCGTTATCGCGAAGAACCGAATCTGTTTCCACCGATTGATCGTCTGCCGAACGCGGGCGAGACGATTGACGACGTGCGTGAACCGCACAAGAAGAAAGATTTGCTCCCGCTCGTCAATCTGCGCGATCTTGTCGAAGAACTGGAAGAGCGCGTGCTCGCCAACGCGGGCGTTTCCGCTTTCGATGAAGTATTCAAGTTGATCTTTGCCAAGTTATACGATGAGATCACGACGGGCGAAGAGGAAGCCGTCAAATTCCGTCGCGGGAGCGAAACGCCAGAGGAATTGCTCGCCCGTATTCAGGGCTTGTTTGTCAATGCCACTCGCCGTCCCGATTGGAACGAAATCTTCGATCCCTCTGAAAAGATTCAACTCACCGCACAAGCCCTCGTCCCATGTGTGAGCACGCTCGAACCGTACCGCTTTTTCGGCTCTGACCTCGACGTGCTGGACGCGGCGTTTGAGCATCTCGTCAACCCGGAGCAAAAGGGTGACAAGGGACAATACTTCACGCCGCGCCGCGTCGTCCGAATGTGCGTCGAGATGCTCAATCCGAAAGAAGACGAACTATGCCTCGACCCCGCGTGTGGTCCCTGCGGCTTTATGATTCACACGCTCAAGCATGTGACCGAAAGCGCATCGTTCAAGCGTCGCTGGGGACGGGAAGTCGAGACCAAGCGGCGGGAATACGCGCAGAATTATTTGTACGCGATTGATTTTGATAACAAACTCGCCAAAGTCGCCAAAGTGATGATGCTGATTATGGGCGATGGCAAGACACACGTCTTTCGCGTCAATTC
>Ga0163209_1000918_pt1 | contig 12866 bp, 10 predicted proteins | sample Kivu_160m_FD_113538 | JGI IMG/M metagenome (GOLD analysis project Ga0163209, IMG submission 113538) | Freshwater microbial communities from Lake Kivu, Western Province, Rwanda to study Microbial Dark Matter (Phase II) - Kivu_160m | ecosystem: Environmental > Aquatic > Freshwater > Lake ... | reverse complement strand
GTGTGAGGCTGTCCCCAATTTCAATAGAACCCGTCACAATTTTCACAAAGAGTTATTTCGTTTTTTATATTTCTTACAAACATCTTGATCATTGATAATCTTTTTGGACTAAAATAAAGTTCTTCCAGCGTGTTCTGGGTAATATTGCCAACGACTCCCCTTGAATTGATATCGGCACAACAAACAACGGTATCGCCATCTGGTAATATGACTAAATTCCCTAATAGGAGATAACACATTTTTTGTTCCGCCATCTCCTGTTCTCTTCGAGGTAAACCTAAGTCTTTGCTCCCATCAAAATTATGTGGATATCTCAATGAAATATGATCCATATTTGAAAACAACAACTTAAAGTCCTCGCTCATCCATTTCACATCAAATTCTTTTTCTGGCGGTACGATACAGATGATTCCAGTACTAATTTTTTTGCCATTTTTATTATTTATTTCTACGAATTTCAATATATTCTCTTTGACATCTTCCCACTTGGCTCCCACACGAATACTTTCAAATAATTCTTTCGTACCACCGTCAACACTGAACCTAATTTCATCCAAAGCACCACTCTGAACGATGATTTCGGCTTTTTCCGGAGTCAGCAAAGTCGCGTTTGTTAAAAGAGAAATGAGCGGATGATGATTCATGTACCGTCTTCTTGAACTCACGATCCTTAACATCTCTTTTAAGTTATTGTGTAATAAAACCTCCCCCCCATTATGGAGATCAATCCTTTCTAATTTGAAGTTTCTATTTTTTGCAAGTTCGTCCAAGACCTTTTCCAGAATAAGCGGGCTCATCATGATCATTTTCTTTTGATGATCGAGCGTACACCATTTACACCTGAGATTACAGGCAGAACAAAATTCTAAGTTAAGCCATCTTATGGTGTAGAATTTGTCTTGATCGAAAAGAAGAGTCAATACCTTTTTCAGTTGCAATTGGATCGTGGCTTCTGTGGGTTGCATCAAGCAGACTCCGCCAATGAAGGAGCAATCATAAGAGCCTCAGACATTTACGGATTACGGATTTCAACTCTGTCAAATCGGCGCACTTGACCACATAGGCGTCTGAAGCCCAGGTGGTAAAGTCCTGCTTATACTCACTGTAGGCGGAGCAAAGAACAACGGGCAAGTTCCTCTCCACCTCTCGAATTCGTTTCAGGGTCTCGATGCCATCCATCACCGGCATCTTGATATCGAGGGTGATAAGATCGGGTTTGAAAAGGGGAAGTTTCTCGAGGGCTTCCTTTCCATTCCCTGCCAATTCCACGACAAACCCTTCTTCCTCCAATTCCTCTTTATAGAGGAATCGAATATTCTCTTCATCGTCGACAACCATGATTCTCTTCATCGGTTTGCCTCCAAGACGATTTTCAAAGGTTGTTTCTCGTGCTTTCCCCCTCCCCTTTATCCCCTCCCGCCTGGGGGGAGGAGGTAAGTGGTTGGGCCGGAAAGGTGATGATGAAAGCCACCCCCTCTCCAGGGTGGTTGTCCACTTCGATCTGGCCCCGATGGGAGGTGATAATTTTATGGACGATGGGTAAACCCAAACCCAAGCGACCGATTTTCGTCGTATAGAAGGGGTTGAAGATATTGTGAAGATTTTCAGGGTCGATCCCCTCTCCCGTATTCTCCACCTCAACCCGGATACAAGTGGATCCATTCCTTGAAAAGGGATACACCCGAAGGGAAAGCGTCCCTTTCTCCTTCATGGCCTGATAGGCATTGCTGATCAAGTTGAAGAAGGCGTGTTTCAACTGTTGATAATCTCCGATTACCTTGGGAAGCTCTTCAGCGAACTGTTTGACGAGTTGGATTTCACCCTCTTGAGATCCTTCCAAAATCATCGAGAGGCTTTCCTCGAGGACATCCCGGAGATCCAATTCCTTCGGGGTCAAGGCTTCATCCCGGGTGTAGTTCACGAGGTCATCCAGGATCGTCTCAAGCCGTCCCACCTCTATGATAATGGTCTGCGCATATCGCTTTTCTGGGACTTCGTCCTGTATCGCCCGATAAAGACGGCGTGCGAACCCACCGATAGAGACCAAAGGATTCTTGATCTGGTGAGCGACGGTGGCGGACATTTCTCCCAGGGCGACCGTCTTTTCCTGGTGGATCAAAAGGGTCTGGGCCTCCTTCAATTCCTGATGAACCTCTTCCAAATTCCGGTAGAGGAGGGCGTTCTCAATGGCCAATCCTGCCTGGTTGGAAAAGGTGTTCAAAGAGTGGATGTCCTCCTCTGTAATGGGGCTCTGGTTGTAGAGATTATCTACCAGAATCACACCGATAACTTTCCCTTTTCCCCAGAGGGGGACCGTGGCAAAAGAGTAGATCTTGGGATCACGGCTGAGATGTTCACCCACATAGCATCCCGCCTGGGAACCTAAGGGACAAGCCCTCTCACATTGGGTCTGAGGCCACCTCTCTTCGGTATGAGGGAGTTGAATATTGAAGGGCCTGCCCTCGAGAACCGTTCTGGAAAGGATGCATTTTTCATTTTCCAGGGGGATATGTATCCCTTTGACGATGGAGTTTAATGTGGAGTGGTCCGGAGGGGGAAGCTGGAGTTGGGCCACCAAGTCTGAAAGGTTCCCTCTCCTTTGAGAAAGGGCGGACCAGATTCTCCCGGCCTCTTTGGCATTGTCCGGCCCCACGGCCATTGCCCCTTCTAAGATTTTACCCTTTTCGTTCACCAAAAAGAGCATGGCTCGGTTGAACCCCAATCCCTGCCCGATCGTGATGGCGGTTAGGGTCATATGGATGATTCTCTCAAGATTCACCGTGGTCAGGAGGGCCTTGCTGAGCTCCCAAAGGGTGGAAAGGTGCCCCACCATCTTCTCATGTTGCTGAGCCATATTGGAAGTTTCATAATGGGTCAGCGCATTTTCAATGGCGCACGACATCTGGTTCGTCATGGTCAACAACAATAGCAAATCCCTCTCATCGAATTTTGATGGGTCGGCCTGTTTATCATAAAATGTGAGAGTTCCGTAATTTCTTACCTTTGATAGAAATGGGGCACAGAGAATAGATTGGGAAGTTTTTCCCTCACCGAAGTGATTCAAGGAGAGTGGGGTCCGGGTAAAGAAGACCCTTCTTGCGATCCTCTCATCGAGAGGGTTTTGATGAAACCCTCCGAGGCTGTATTTGACATTCAACTCCCCGGTCCTCCTGTCCTGCACCCGCAACACTCCTCCCTTGGCCTTCAGGGTTTTCATACCGGTCACGACGATGAGTTGGAAAAGATCTTCCAATTTCAATGTGGAGGTCACCGCCTTTCCCATCTCATGGAGGGCGGTCAATTCGGAGATGGTCTCCTCGGCCTTTTGATGGAGAAGGGCATTTCGGATCGTTTCTTCCATCTCTTTGGCAATCAGGAGGAGGAGATCGACCTCCTCGGGAGAGAACTTTCGGTTCTCTGAAAAACCGAGATAGAGGATTCCCTGGAAGGAGGTTTTGTCACAGAGAGGGATGCACACAAACGAGGGAAAGAGGAGATCCTTTTCTTCTGAAAGAACCCCTTCTTCCTGAAAGGATGATGCCTCCTCCACCCATAAAGGCTTCTTTTCTGAGGCCAGGCGGGAAAGAAATCCATTTGGGCCGAATTTTTCCGACCTCAGGAAGAGACATCGATTCGATCCAAAGGCACCTGAAATAGATTGGAGCATTCCATTCAGTTTCGCATCGATGGAGATGGGTGATGTGGAAAGTTGGACAATCGATCTCAGAAGGTCATAGGCATCGACATGGCAGGACATAAATGATTACTTAGCCTCCCTCATGTATTCTGCTGCTTCTTCAGGAGGGGTGGGGTTGATATAAAATCCTGTCCCCCACTCGAACCCAGCCACTTTGGTCAACTTGGGCATGACCTCAAAGTGCCAATGGTAATGGTCGTTATCTAACTCCAAGAAGGAGGAGGTGTGGATGATGTAGTTATAGGGAGGATCCCTCAGCACCTGGTTCATCCTTTGGAGGGTATCGGAGAGGATTTGAGCAGCCTGGTCATAGAGAGAGGATTCCATATTCTCGAAACTGGGATAATGGGTTTTGGGGAGAATCCATGTCTCGAATGGAAAGCGGGAGGCAAAGGGGGCGATGGAGAGAAAGGACTTATTTTCGCTGACGATCCTTTTTTTCTGCTGAAGTTCTTGTCGGATGATATCACAGAAGACGCAACGATCTTTATATTGGAAATAGACTTTGGCCCCTTCGATCTCCTCAGCCACTCTCCTTGGAATGATCGGAAGGGCAATGATCTGCGAGTGGGAATGTTCGAGAGAAGCCCCTGCGGATACGCCATGGTTCTTGAAGACCAGAACATATCGAAGTCGTTGGTCACCCCTCAAATCAACCATCCTTGAACGGTAGGCCCAGAGGACATTCTCCACACCCTTCAACGGTAATGTGGCAAGGGTCTCAGAATGTCGGGGAGTTTCGATCACCACCTCATGAGCACCGATTCCGTTCATCTTATCGTAGATCCCTTCCCCTTCCCGGTCCAAATCTCCTTCTATCCGGAGGGCGGGGAACTTATTGGGGACGACTCGAAGGGTCCAGCCAGGAGAGTTCGGAGGAGTTCCATTGTTTCGAAAGGCAATGATTTCAGGGGGGGTTCGATCCTCATTGCCTTCACAAAGAGGGCAAAACCCCCCCATCGATCTTCGCTCCTCTGTCACGAAATCGGAGGGTCTCCTTCCTCTCTCTGTAGAAATGATCACCCACCTTCCATGGATCGGGTCTTTTCTCAGTTCGGGCATGATGGTTCTTCCTTCGATGAAGGGTGGGAGTTAAGAAGGAAAGGTACTCCTTGATTTGGTTCCCCTCAGCCTCTCTTTTCGCTCTTGATTCTCTCCCTCTGTTTTACATTCGATGCACAGAGTTGTGACGGGTCTCGCCATCAATCTCTTTTCAGAGATGGCCTTTCCACAGGATTCGCAAATGCCAAACGTTCCATTGTCAATCCGGTCCAATGCCTCCTTCACCTTCATGATCAACTTCCTCTCACGGTCTTTGATTCTCAGAAGGAAATTCCGGTTGGATTCTAAAGAGGCTCGATCCGTCGGGTCGGGAAAGTCACCATTGCGGTCCTGGCGCATGTCGGTTGCTGTCTTTCCAGCCTCCTCCAACAGGCTATGGAGCATTCCCTCAAGCAGTCCTTTAAAATAGAGAAGTTTTTCTTTATCCATTCAGACTCTCCCTACAAAGGTTCCACATCGTCCAATCTAATAACATTAATATATTTTTTTAAAAAAAGTCAAATGGTAAATATGGCTTGAAAAAGGGACACTGGTATTCCGAGCCATTTTTTTATGAGTCAGGGTGGGCATGCGATCAATCGTTGGGGGATACGAAATGGCAGGCGACGGAATGGTTTTCCCCCTCATCTAAAAGCAGGGGTTCCTCGGTTTGGCACCTCTCTTTCGAGTGAGGGCATCTCGGCTGGAATCGGCATCCTTGATCGGAAGGGATAGGGCGAAATTCTTCTTTACCAAGAGAGGGTTCTCTTTTTTTGGAGGGGTCCAATTTCGGGATGGCATGGAGCAGGGTCTGCGTGTAAGGGTGTAAGGGCCGAAGGAAGAGATCCTCCCCATTGGCCATCTCCACGATCTTTCCCATATACATCACTGCGATTTGATCACTGATATGTTTGACGATTCGAAGGTCATGGGAGATGAAGAGATAGGTCAGACCCAGTTGATCTCGGAGGTCCATCAAGAGGTTGAGAATCTGAGCCTGGATGGAGACATCCAAAGCAGAAACAGGTTCATCCGCCACGATCAGTTCGGGATTCAGGGAGATAGCCCGGGCAATCCCAATCCTCTGGCGCTGTCCGCCACTGAACTCGTGAGCATAACGAAGGGCATCTTGGGGATGGAGGCCGACCTTTTCAAGAATCTCGGAGACCCTTCGAATCTTTTCTTTACCTTGCGCCATCCGATGCACCTCCAGACCCTCGCCCACAATCTCTCCCACCTTCATCCTGGGGTTGAGGGACTCATAAGGATCCTGAAAGATGAACTGCATGTGGGGCCTTAATCTTCTCATGCCTTTCCGATCGACGCGAAGGATATCCTGGTCCTTAAATAAGATTTGACCAGAGGTCGGTTCAATCAACCTCAGGATGGATTTTCCCACAGTGGTCTTTCCGCAACCGCTCTCTCCGACCAATCCAAGTGTCTCCCCTTTTCGGATGGAGAAGGAGATGCCATCGACCGCACGGATCGGTTTCCTATCCGAAGAGAAGAGGCGTTCCCGGTAGTAGTATTTTTTTAGGTCTTGAACCTGAATGAGAAATTGATTATCAGACATCGGTCACTATGCTCTCTCACAAATTCGAAATCCGAATATCGAAATCCGAAACAATTTCAAAACTCGAATGTTCAAAACTAAGAATGCTGAGATTTGAATTTTGGTCATTCGAATTTGTTTCGAAATTCGGATTTCGTACTTCGGATTTTCGCTCTCAACAACATTCTTTCCATCGAATGCAGCGACTGAAGTGGTCCCCATCGACTTGGAAAAGGGGAGGCTCTTCCTTCTTGCATGCTTCCACCATCAGATCACATCTCGGATGAAATTTGCACCCCACGGGCAAATCCACAGGGTTTGGAACTTGACCGGGGATCGCATGGAGTCTCCTTCTTTTTGCATCCAATTGGGGGATGGAATCCAAGAGCCCCTTCGTATAGGGGTGACGCATCTGACCGAAGATGCCTTGAATGGAGACGTACTCTACCAGCCTGCCTGCATACATCACCGCCACCCGATCCGCTATTTCTGAAACCACTCCTAAGTCATGGGTGATCAACAACACGGCCATCCCCATCTCCCTCTGGATCTCTTTCAACAATTGGAGGACTTGAGCCTGAATGGTCACATCCAGAGCGGTCGTGGGTTCATCCGCGATGAGGAGTTTCGGTTGACAGGAGAGGGCCATCGCGATCATCGCCCTCTGCCTCATGCCCCCGCTCAATTGGTGGGGGTAGGCGTCGATCCTCGTTTCAGGAGAAGGGATCTGTACTCGATCCAACATCTCGATCGCTCTCCGTCTTGCCTCTGTCTTATCCAGTCCCTGGTGGAGGAGGATCGCCTCCATGATCTGGTCCCCAATCGTAAAGACCGGGTTGAGCGAGGTCATCGGTTCCTGAAAGATCATGGAGATCTCATTTCCCCTGACCCGTTCCATCTCCTTTTCTTCTAAACGTAATAGATTTCTCCCATCAAAAAGGATCTCCCCACTGACGATTCGACCGGGCGGACTGGGGATGAGCTTTAGAATAGAAAGACCCGTCACACTCTTCCCACATCCAGATTCACCTACGAGACTGAGGATCTCTCCAGGGTTGATTTCAAGACTCACATTTTCAACAGCCCTGACCACTCCTTCTTCTGCGAAGAAATGGGTGGAGAGAGATTGAACTTCTAAGAGAGGTCTATTTCTTAAATTCTCAATTTTCATTTCTCAATTTTTAATGATCAATTGGCAATTGATAATTGGTCATTGGTCATTGATCATTACGATCTCCTCCCACGAAGTCTCGGATCAAGGGCATCCCGAAGACCATCTCCGACAAGGTTGAAAGAAAGAACCGCGAAGAGAATGGCGAACCCTGGGAAGACGGTTAACCACCAGGCATCGAAGATATAAGTCCTGCCCTCTGTGAGGATGTTTCCCCAACTGGGAGCAGGCGGCTGGACACCGAACCCAAGAAAACTGAGACTGGCCTCTATCAAGATCGCTGAGGCTACTCCGAGCGTGGCGGTAACGAAAACAGGGGCCAGCGCATTCGGCAGAATATGGCGAAAGATAATTCGGAGGTCTTTTACCCCGAGAGCCCTTGCTGCCTGGACAAAATCTCTTTCTCGAAGAGAGAGAAATTCCGCCCTGACGAACCGTGCGGTTCCTTCCCAGGAAGTAATACCAATGACCACCATGATGTTGATAATATTGGGACCCAATAACGCGACGATGGTCAGAATAAGGAAGAAAGAAGGGAAACAGAGCATCGTATCGACAAAACGCATCAGGAAAGAGTCTATCCACCCGCCGTAGTACCCTGCCGTCGCTCCCACCAAAATCCCAATAATGATGGATATCGCAACCGCGATAAATCCCACGGTCAGGGAGATTCTGGACCCATGGAGCAGCCGGCTAAAGACATCCCTCCCTAGCTGATCTGTCCCGAGATAGAAACGAGAGGAAGGAGGTTTCAGTTTCAAAGAGACGTCGGTCTTGTCCGGCTCATAGGGCGAAAGAGCAGAGGCAAAGATGGCGACCAGGAAGATGATGATCATCGTCAACATCCCTCCGACCGCCAACCGATTTTTCTTAAAGTAACGCCAGAAGTTTTTCGCTTGAGATTCCATTAGCTTGCAAAAAATCCGAAATCCGAATATCGGGCGAAGCGTCCTCTTAGGACCAATCCGAAACAAATCCGAATTTCAAATATCAAATTTCTAAAACGGCATCCATTTCAAGTTTTGGATTTCGTTTCTTGGTCATTTGAATTTGTTTCGAATTTCGTGCTTTGAATTTAGAGATTCCGTTCTTATTATCCATATCGAATTCTTGGATCTGCGATTCCGTAGAGAATATCCGCAATAAAATTTCCAAGGAGTGTGAGTACTGCCGATATGGTGAGGATCGTCATCACCACGGGGTAATCCCTTGCGAGGACTGCCTGGTAAGAGAGCCGTCCTATCCCCGGCCATGCAAAGACTGTTTCGATGATGATGGATCCACCAATCAAACTTGGAATCAGAAACCCGAATATCGTAATAATCGGAAGCAATGCATTTCGAAGCCCGTGTTTGTAATACACGACATCCTCCGGAAGACCTTTCGACTTGGCCGTCCGAATGTAGTCCTGCCGGATCACTTCGAGCATGCTGGAGCGTGTATATCTTGAGATGCCGGCGATCGAATGAGTGGCCAGGATGATCGAAGGCAGCATCAGGTGCCAAAGGCGGTCCAGAGCGATCTCAACGGTCGTAAAACCTTCTGTGACAAACGACCTCATTCCGAGAACGGGATAACCAAATAAACTCACCGTCTCTAAGATAAGAAGATAGGCGATCCAGAAGCTCGGGGTAGAAATGCCCAAGTAGGCTCCGAAGGTTCCTAGATGGTCCAAGAAGGAATACTGCCGCCTTGCGGAAAAAACACCGAGGGGAATGGCCAGGGAAAAGGTGATGATGATTGTGACCAGGTTGAGGAAAAGGGTATTCCAGATCTTTTCACCGATCTTTGCCATCACCGGCCTTCCATCCTGGAACGAGTATAGTCTGCCGGTGAAAAGCTTTTTGAGCCAGAGGTAATACTGTTGATGAATCGGTTTGTCCAGGTCGTAATTCTTCATCATCTGTTCGATGATTTTGGGAGAAACTTTAGGATCCATCGTCAGAGCGATTGGACTCCCCGGTGCCTGGGTAATAACTACCCAGGAAATGATACTGATGCCCACCAGGGTGATCAGCATTTGACCGAATCGTCGTAGAAGAAATGAAGTCATATCCTATTGCTCCAGAACAGGAGCTTCCCGGACACCCCATTGGATCAGATCGTACATCAAGCCAGCCTTCTCGATCTTGATCGGACGGGAGATCTCCTTCCCACCCGAATCCTTTTCCACCAGCACAAATTTCTTTTGAAGTGCGGAGATACCAAGGGGCACAAAAAGGAAGGTATAGGGCTGATCTTCTGCCATCAATTCATTGATCCGCCAGTAAATCGCCTTCCTCTTTTCGATATCGTATTCCCGCCGCCCCTCTTCCCACAGGCGGTCGACCTCAGGGTTTCGATAGGAGACGAAGTTGAATCCCTTCTCAATCTGGCTCGAGTGCCAGATCTGGTAGTCATCCGGATCCGGAGAAAGGCCCCATCCGAGGATACAGGCATCAAAAGCCTTTGGATTGATGAAGTTTTTGAGAAAAACACTCCACTCATACAATTCAAGCTTGACATCAATACCAAGTTCCCTAAACGCCCTCTGGGCCAAGACCCCCACATCCCTTCGGGTGTCGTTGCCACTATTCGTGATCAACTTAAAGCGAAAAGGTCTTCCATCCTTATCCAGAATGCCGTCGGCGTTTGTATCTTTCCACCCTGCTTCTGCCAGCAACTGGCGGGCTTTGGCAGGATCATAGGGAGTGGGCTTCACCGTAGGGTTGGAGTACCACATCTGCGGCGGAAAAGGGCCATTGGCCACCTTTCCCAGTCCATAAAGCACATACTGGACAATCTCCTCCCGGTTAACCGAGCAAGTCAGGGCCTGACGAACCCTTCTATCCTGAAAAAGAGGATTCTGGAGGTTATATCCAATGTAAGTATAACCGAGGGAGGGTTGGGAATAAACGTTCAAAAAGGGAGCCTTTTTCATCCTTTGAAACTGGAACGGACTGACCCCGTAATAGTCGATTCCCCGTGTAAAGAGTTCCATTTCGCTCAGTGACGAATCCGGGATGATCCGGTAGATGATCCGATTCAGATGGGGCTTCCCTTGAAAATACTGGGGATTCGCCTCAACCACGATCTTTTCCTCTGACACCCACTCCACGAAGCGGAAAGGGCCTGTCCCAACTGGCTTGCGGTTGAGGGGGGCAGTGTTGATGTCGCCTTTCTCCAGAAGATGTTTCGGGATAATCCCCATGCCCCAGGTTCCCAATCCCGGAGAGAAAGGCTGTTTGTATGTGACCTTAAACGTATGGGCGTCGAGGATCTCTGCCTTCTTCACCAATTCATAGTCGCTTCGGCGGACCGTATTGGTCTTCTCATCCATGATCTTGTCATACGTGAATTTCACATCTTCAGCCGTGAACTCCTTTCCATCATGCCAGCGGACACCTTTTCGCAGAAGGAAGGTGATTTCAGGTTCAGGGCCTTCCTTGATCTTCCAGGACTCTGCCAGTTCACCCACGAAGTACTGCAGATTTCTATCGTACTTGATCAGGCCATTGAAGACGAAGGAGTTGATGTCACTGGAGGCCGAATCCTGGGAAAGGATGGGATTGAGAAATGAGGCATCGCCGATGGAGCTGATGATTAATTGGTTGATCTTCTGGGGAGGCCGGGAGCCGACGAAGACAATATTGACTGCCAGGAGGATGACGAACAGAATGGGAGAGATGAAAAGAATGATCTTGATCTTCAGAGGTTGTTTCCCTTTCAGTTATTCTGGTTTCCAAAAATTTATTATAAAGAAAAAATCACTCTCTCACAACATCAAGCGTCTTTCTGCCAAGTTTCAAGCGGATTCATTTCGAGTTGCCCGATTCTCTTCCCCAGCGGCCCTAACTTTTTTCTCCCCTGAACTGTAAGGTCATCATGGCAATGTCATCGGACTGGGGCACCCCGTGGGAAAAGGATTTAATTTCTTCCATGGTACCTGAGATGATTTCCTCAACGGACTTCCCTTGGAGTTGGATGGTCTGTTTTTTGAGCCGGTCCTCCGAAAATAGCTCTCCTTGTTCATTCATTGCCTCCGTCACGCCATCCGTATAAATGAAAATAGAATCTCCGGGCTTCAAGGATATCCTGTCCGTCTGATAGACATAGTCTTCCATCGCACCGACAACCAGACCTTTCGATACGGCAAGAAATTCAACTTTACCTGGAAGTCCCTCATCACCCCCTTCACGAAAGGGAGGATGATTTTCACTGCGGATCATCAATGGAGGATTATGCCCTCCGTTCGCATATAACAATTCGCCTGTCTTCGTGTTAAGGACGGCAATAAAACTGGTGACAAACATGCATGCCTCATTCCCCTGGCTGAGGTCTTTATTCACCTTTGTCAAAATGCTGCCGGGGTCAGCATCCCATAATGTTTTTGCCTTGATCAGTGTTTTTGTAACGGCCATAAAAAGCGATGCAGGAACGCCCTTGCCTGAGACATCCCCAATGGTGAAACAAAAATGCTCATCGTCGATGAAAAAAAAGTCATAAAAATCTCCTCCCACTTCCCTGGCAGGCTCGATCATTGCAAAGATGTCAAACTCCTTCCTCTCAGGAAAGGGTGGAAATATCTTCGGGAGAATACTCATCTGGATGTCATGGGCAATTTTCAATTCGCTCTCTATCCTCTCCTTTGAAGCGGTGGTCTCTGTCAGTTGTTGGATGTATTCTTTGAGTGACTTCTCCATATATTGAAAGGCTTCTGAGAGCTTTCCTACCTCATCGCCTGATTTTGCAGACGGCAGTTTCACATCCAAATTGCCTGTCGCGATTTCTTTCGTGGCCTGGGCTATGGCCCTCAAAGGATTTGTAATCGAACGGGCGATGAATGCCACGGCGACGGAAAGCAAGCATAGACCCGCGATTCCGAGGATGACAACGATTCGGTTCAGTCTGACAATATCGGCCATAAACTCATCCTGTGGGAAGAGCACAGCAAGCGACCATCCGTTGGAAGGAATGGGGGTGTAATACATCCAGCATTCTTTTTCGGAGTCCATGCTCCGAAAAGGGACAAAACCTGATTCGCCCCGAATCATCTTCCTGCCGATTTCCCTGAGATGAGTGTCTCCCCTTGCTTCTGCGACACCAAATAGGGTTTCATTCATGATGAGCTGTTTCAAGGGATGGGTAATGACGGTTCCATTCTTGGAGATCAAGAAACCATATCCTGTCTGGAGCACTTTAATGGAAGAGACAACGTCTTGGAACCATCCCAGATTGATATCTGAAGTCACAATCCCCATGAGTTGTTTTTTCCCACCCACGTTTTTATAAAAAGGCACGGAATAGGTTGCCATGAGGATGTTGCCGCCTCCCTCATCATAGTAAGGTTCGCTCCAATCAGGGCGGTTGAGTTCTCTTGGGATTTGATACCAGTCCAGATAAGCATAGAGGTACGATGTGGTGCC
>Ga0163209_1000917_pt1 | contig 12868 bp, 8 predicted proteins | sample Kivu_160m_FD_113538 | JGI IMG/M metagenome (GOLD analysis project Ga0163209, IMG submission 113538) | Freshwater microbial communities from Lake Kivu, Western Province, Rwanda to study Microbial Dark Matter (Phase II) - Kivu_160m | ecosystem: Environmental > Aquatic > Freshwater > Lake ... | reverse complement strand
TCTTCTTCCTCTTGGCAAAATAAAGTGGCAAGCCGCCTACCTGCTTCGCTGCAGGCGGACTTGCCACCTGATTCTACGGTTTCGCTCTGTTACTTTTTGTTCGCCAACGCGAGCGCGAGGTTGACAAACGTGCGCGTCGGCGTGCCATTGCCCCACTTGTTCTGGTAGCCATTCTCTTTTGCGTCGCCCATCAGCCCCGCGCTCCCGGCAATGTCCAGGTGCGCCCACGGCGTCTCGCCGACAAAATTGCGCACGAACCACGCGCCGCTGATCGATCCCGCCTGACGCCCGCTGGAGTTCTTGATGTCGGCCCAATCGCTCTTGATCAACTCGGCATACTCCGGGTCCATCGGCATAGCCCAGTTCTTTTCGCCGGTCTCCTCGCCAATCTTGAACAGCAAATCGGTCAGTGGCTTGTCGTTGGAGAAAACGCCGGTGCGGTGATGGCCCAGCGCGACGACCATCGCGCCGGTCAGCGTCGCGGCATCCACCACCGGCGACAGCTTCAGCGTCTGCGTCGCGTACGACAGCGCGTCGGCGAGGACGAGACGCCCCTCGGCGTCGGTGTTGACCACTTCGATCGTCTTGCCACTCAAGGCGATCAGGATGTCGCCGGGTTTGAACGCCTTGCCGCTGGGAAGGTTCTCGGTCGCGGGGACGATGCCGGTGATATTGATTTTGGGTTTCAGCTCGCCAACCGCTTGCATGGCGGCGATCACCGCCGCGCCCCCGGACATGTCGCCTTTCATGTCTTCCATGCGTTCGCCCGGCTTGAGTGAGATGCCGCCAGAATCGAACGTAATCCCTTGGCCGACCAAGCCCAGACCGGGCGCGGCGTCTTTGCCCGCGCCCCAATAGCGCATTACGATCATCGCCTGCGGCTCATCCGATCCCTTCGCCACGTCGAGAAACGCGCCCATCTCCAGTTCCCTGGCTTTGGCGCGGTCGATCACGTAGAACTCAAAGCGGTATTTTTGCGCGATATCGCGCGCTGTCTCGGCGAGCCGGGTCGGCGTCAGCGTGTTGCCTGGCTCGTTCGCCAAGTTGCGCGCCAGGTTGGTTGCATCGGCGATGATTTTGCCGCGCGACACGCCGGCTTGAACCGCTTGAACCTTCGCCGCATCTTGTTCAAGCAGGGTGACCTGTTCTAGTACGCCGACATCATCCGGATTAGAGTGGTATTTGCGGAAACGCCACGCACCGAGGATGATTCCTTCCGCGTTCGCTTGCGCCGCGCCCTCCGCGTCCAGCCCGCCGACGCCCGCGCCACCTTCGGCGATGGTTGCGATGCTCTTTGCGCCTGCGCCGCGCAGCGCTTTCGCGCCATTTGCCGCGGCGTGCCGCGCGCGGTCGAGCGTGAATTCGTTTTCCTTACCCAGCCCTACAACGCACACGCGCGCAGCCGGCAATCGGTCGAGCGTGTGGACAATCGTCGCGCGGCCGAACTTGCCCGTGATATCGCCCTGCACGATCAGCTTGCTCAACAAACCGCCCAACGCCTTGTCAACGGCACCGGTCGCGCCGCCGGGTGTCGCTACGCCTTCAAACAGGTTGACAATAATGCCGTCACCTTTCCAAGCCGCGATGTCGCCAACCTGCACTTGCAGTTCCACGAATGTGCCTCCACTATGTCTGTAGGACGATTTCTTCGCGAACGTGCGGCATTGTAGCATAGGAGAGAAGGAGCGTCAAGCAAGTACGAGCCGCGACCCGCAATTATTGCCAAAGCCGCCCGGCGCGGATATAATAGAATACGGAGACTCGCCCGCGATGCGCAAGCTGCGAGTCACGACTCAAGCTGGGTCACCTCCGCTTGAGCGCGCCACAGATCCCTCGCTCCGTTCTGCTCAAGTGGCAGAACGGATTTTGTTTCTCATCGCATCGCGCGTCTGGACAAGGAGTGGTATTCTTTTATGGACAATGCGAACCTTATACCTATCGAGAAAACAACGGAACCAAGGCCTTGGCTTGAACCGACGCTCACGCGTCGCGAGTTCCTGCGTCTCGCCGGGACAGCCGCCGCTGGCGCCGCGCTCGCCGCTTGCAATGCGCCCCTGTCCTCCAGCCCCACTACCCGCAGCAGCGGTAAAGTGCAATTGGTCTACCGGGATTGGCGGACCGATTGGTTCCCGCCCATGGCGCAAAAGATGCTCGACGAATTTCACGCCGCACACCCTAACATCCGCGTTTTCTACAACCTGGACCCGGAAAATGCCGAATTCGAAGAAAAGTGTCTCGCGGATTTTCAAGCCGGCACCGCGCCCGACGTTTTCCAGGGCTGCTGCAGCTTCTTCCCGATCTGGGCGCAGAAAGGATACGCGCTCGACCTGCGCCCGTACGTCCAAGCCGACCTGGACCGCGCGACGATCGAGGATTGGGACCCGGTGCAGTACCGGTCTTATTTCACGAAAGACGGCAAGCAGTATGGCTTGCCCAAGTATCACGGCGCACAGGCGCTCTTCTACAACAAGGATTTGTTCGACACGTTTCACGTCGATTATCCGAATGAGAATTGGAATCACGACGATTACCTCGCCGCAATGACAAGACTGACGCGTGACCGCACCAACGACGGCAAGACCGATCTGTGGGGCAGCCGGCTCGACCTGGGGTGGGAACGCATCCAGGTACACGTCAATGCCTGGGGCGGCCACTTCGTTGACCCCAACGATCCTACCCGGTCGCGCATGGCTGATCCGCCGGCGCTGCAAGCGATGGAATGGCTGCGCGCCCGCATGTGGGACGACAAGGTGATGGCAACTCCGCTGGATGTTCAGAATATGGGCGCCTCTGACTCCTTTATCGACCAGCGAGTCGCGATGGTGGAAGAAGGTTCGTGGTCTCTGAAAGCCATTTTGGCCGGCGCCAACTTTCGCGTGGGAGTCGCTCCATTCCCGGCCGGTCCCGTTCGCCGCGCCGCGCTGGCGACGACCGATGGTTTTGGTATCTACGCGGGCACCAAATATCCAGAAGCGGCTTGGGAACTGCTCAAATTCCTGATCAGCAAAGAGTACGGCCGAGCGATGGCGCAAGTCCATTTTCTCCAACCCGCGCGCGCCTCGCTCGTCGATGAGTGGGTCCAATACATCCGCAAGGAATACCCGGAGCAGACCAAGGATATGGACATTGCTGCATTTGCCGAAGGCCAACGGAAAGGGTACTCGGTGATCGCCGAGACCTTTGCCAATCAAGCCGATGCGGAGCAGCTTGCCTCCACCGCCTGGCAACAGATTCTCACTCTGGGGCAGACCCCGGTCGAACAGATGAAATCGGTCAGTCTGCAAATCGAACAAGCCCAGCAAGGATTCAAGTAGGAGGGTGAGCGTGCGTCTGGGAATTCGATGGGGAGGGTTGCGCTTCAAGCTCATCGCCGGGTCCTTTGTGCCCACGGCGATCATCCTGACCGCGGTAGCTCTGGTCGGCTTTTACGCCTACCAACAAGTGACCGAGAACCTAACGGTCGCCAGCAGCCGGGAACTTGCTCGGCTCTCGGCCGGAGAATTGGCTGCCGAACTGACCGAGTACAGCGATACTCTCACGGCCCTGGCGCGAACAGCCTTCATCTACATCGGCGACCCAGGCGTCCAACAAGGTGCACTCATCGAAGCCAGCAATCGCCTGTCCATCTTCGATGGCGGCGTGCTGATTCTCGATAACTATGGCCGGGTTGCTGCGACTCAGCCAGTGCGGCCGGAGATCATCGGGCAGGACTGGTCGAGCCGCGATTATTTTCGGCAGATGATCCGTGCACCCGGAGCAGTCTACTCGAACATCGTGAACGATGGGCCCGGCGGAGCGCGTGTTATCGACATGGCGGTGCCCATCACCAACGGTCACGGCGATTTCGTTGGGGCGTTGGTCGGAATGTTTCGTGTGGGACCAACCTCCATCAGCTCATTCTATGGGAGTATCGCCCGGCTTCGCATTGGGGGGAATGGCGCCGCCTATCTCGTGGATCGCAGCGGCTGGGTCATTTATCACTCGAACACGGAACAAATCGACCAGAATCTAGCCTGGCAAGGCGTGGTGCAGCGCGCACTCGGCGGACAGGCCAGCGCCTTGCGCACACGCGATTCGGCTGGAAAAGAAATTGTGGCCTCCTTTGCGCCAGTGCCGGGCACGCCCTGGGAACTGGTCATCGAGCAAAACTGGGACGTCCTGCTGGCTTCCGGGCAATCTTATCTCCAGCCCCTCTTTCTGCTGCTGGTGTTGGGGCTTGTAACTCCCGCGCTCGTGGCTACGCTTGGCGTAAGAAGGATCACCGAACCGATCAATCAGTTGATCGCCGCAACGCAAGCCGTCGCGGAGGGAGACTTGCGACAGAAGATCACCGTGCGGACCGGCGACGAGCTGGCCGAGTTGGGCGAGCAATTCAACCGCATGTCCGCGCAACTCTCGGAATCGTATACCGCGCTCAAGCTGCGCGAAGAGCGATTCGCGTTGGTCGTGCAGGGAACCAACGACGGGATCTGGGATTGGGATCTGAAAACCGACGACGTCTACTATTCGCCGCGCTGGAAAGCCATGCTCGGTTACGAAGACCACGAGCTGGCTAACCGGTTTGAGACCTGGCGCAATCTCCTCCACCCTGACGACCTCGGACCGGCGCTGACCGAATTGCAGGACTATTTGGAAGGGCGGTCGTCCGCCTATCGGATTGAGGTCCGGATGCGCCACAAGGATGGCTCGTATCGCTGGATCTCTGCGCGCGGCGGCGCGCTCCGGGACGCGCAAGGCCAGCCGTGCCGCATGGCTGGCTCACACACGGACATCACCGAACGTAAACAAACCGAAGAGGCATTTCGCCAATCGGAGAAACGCTTCTCCCAAGTCTTCCATGCCAGCCCGATTGCCATCAGCATCACGGCGCCGGAGGATGGGCGGTATATCGACGCGAATAATGCCTGGCTGCGCCTCTTCGGCTACCGGCGCGAAGAGGTCATTGACAACACGTCGCTGCGGTTGAATATCTGGGTCCAGCCCGAACAAGAGTCGATCATGATCCGGCGACTGCAGGCGACCGGCTCCGTACGGGATTTCGGGCACCTCGCCCGCACGAAATCGGGCCAGGTCCGCGATGTGCTGGTTTCGGCGGAAGTGATCGAGCTGAGCAACCGACGCTATTACCTCTCCTCGGTGCTCGACGTCACAGAGCGCAAGCGCGCCGAAGAAGAAATCCGCCGCCAAAACGAATATCTGGCGGCGCTGCACGAGACCGCCCTCGGAGTGATCAGCCGATTGGACGTGAGAGAGTTGCTGGAGACGATCGTCGCGCGGGCTATCAACCTGGTCGGCGCCGCAGACGGTTTTGTTTACTTGGTGACACCGGATGGGACTGAGATCGAGACGACAGTTGGAACCGGGGCGCATCGCAAGCACATTGGGCAGCGGCTTGCGCGCGGCGAGGGCCTTTCCGGGAAGATCTGGGAGACCGGGCAACCGATGGCGGTGGACGAATACCGAACTTGGCAGGGTCGATCCTCCCGCTTCGACGATACGCCGATCGGTCCGGAAGTAGGCGCGCCGCTCAAGTCCGGGGTGGAGGTGGTTGGGATCATTGGCTTGACGCGCGAGGTATCCGCTCCTCCGTTCGCTCAGGACGAAATCGATTTGATGAGCCGCTTCGCTCAGTTGGCGTCCATCGCACTGGACAACGCGCGTCTGCACACATCCATGCAGCAGGAGCTAGCCGAGCGAGTGCGCGCAGAAGAGGCGCTGCAAGAACGGCTCACGTTCGAAAAACTCATCACCGATATCTCTACGCAATTCATCAACCTGGGTCCCGACGAGATCGACGCCGGCATTCAGCGCGCGCTGCAGGCCACAGCCGAATTTACGGAAGCCGATCGCAGTTACGTCTTCCGTTTTTCCGAAGACGGCGCGACGATGGACAATACCCACGAATGGTGCGCCCAAGGGATCGAATCACAGATCGCCACCTTGCAGGCGATCCCGGTGGGCGCCTTGCCCTACTTGACGGGGCGTATCCAGCGGCTCGAGGTCTTTCACGCTCCGCGGGTGGCTGACCTTCCGCCAGCAGCGCGCGCCGAAAAGGACGAATCCGAGAGAGAAAAAACCCAGTCGGTCATCTGCGTTCCGATGGTCTATCGCGGTGACGCGGTGGGCTTTCTGGGATTCGACGCTGTACGCGCGGAAAAGACGTGGAGCGGCGATGCCGTCACGCTGCTGACCCTCGTCGGGGAAGTGTTTGTGAACGCGCTGGAACAGAAACGCGCACAGGAGAAATTGCAGTTCGCCTATCAAACTCTGGAACGACGCGTCGGAGAACGCACGCACGAACTGGCAACGCTCAATGCGATTGCCGCGAGCGTGAACCGCTCACTCGACTTGAAAGAGATCATGCGCGATGCGCTGGAAAGGATCATGAGAATCATCGGCATGGAGCACGGCATCGCCTATCGAGTGGAAGGAGAAGAGGGAGATTCCACAGACGCTCAGCAGCGTCGTCTGCGCGTGATGGCCTATCGGGGCTATTCGGAGGAGTTTGCGCATTTTGGCGATGGGCTGCCGGTGCATGAGAGCGCCGCCGGGGTTGCGGGTCGGCTGGGCGAACCGATGACCTGGTCGTTGGAGGAACTGCCCACCCGCCACTTGCTGAAACAGATGCTAGCCCGAGAAGGCGTTCAGCAGGTAATCTCTATCCCCTTGATGTCGAAGGGACGCTTTGTCGGAGCGCTGAATCTCAGCACGAATCGGATGCGTGCATTTGCGCCAGAGCAAATTACGCTACTGAAAACGATTGGGCAACAAGTCGGCGTCGCGGTGGAGAATGCGCGTCTCTACGAGCAGGCGGAGCGGTCGGCCCAAGCCGCCGAGCGCAGCCGCCTGGCGCGCGACCTGCACGATTCCGTGACCCAATCACTTTACAGCGTGACGCTGTACGCCGAGGCGGCGGCGCGCTTGCTCACCGCCGGCAATCACGCGCAAGCCGCCGCGCACTTGCGCGATCTGCGCGACACGGCCCAGGGGGCACTCCGCGAGATGCGGCTGCTCATTTTCGAATTACGTCCCCCCACGCTGGAAAAGACCGGGCTGGCGGCGGCGCTTCAGGCACGGCTGGACGCGGTGGAATTGCGCGGCGGTATGAAGGCAGAAATTCAAGTCACGGGACGCGAACCGGAGCACCTGCCGCCGCGCGTCCAAGAGGAGCTCTACTACATCGCGCAGGAAGCGCTCAACAATGCCCTCAAACATTCCAGCGCCCAGCACGTGCAGGTTCATCTGCAATATCTTGAGACGGTCACGCGATTGGAAATCTGCGATGACGGCGTAGGATTTGATCCGGAAAAAGCCGGCACGACGGGGGGATTGGGCCTAGCGGGCATGCAAGAGCGCGCCGAGAGGATCGGCGGAAAATTGTGGATCGAAAAAGCGCCGGGTCAAGGGACCAAAGTGGGGATTGAAGTACCTATGAGTCCCCCAAGGCAGGACCTCGGGGGAACTCGGAGGAACTCGGAAGAGTGAGATGCCACGAGAATATCAAGGAGCCAATACGCAAACGTATCAGAAACTGTACGGATACAAGAAACTGATTGCCTGGCAAAAGGCTGACGACCTGGCACTGATGATACACACCCTCACGATTCAATGGGGACCCGGCTACTATCGGCTGGCAGACCAAATGCGGAGCGCGGCTGTATCGGTCAAATCGAACATTGCCGAAGGATATTGTCGCGTGTCGCTCGGTGACTACATTCGCTTCTGCGACATTGCCAGAGGATCTTTGGGGGAGTTGGGCAGCCAGATCCAAGATTGCGAACGCTGGAAGTTGGTAGCCGGCGAGCCGCTGCAGGAATTACTTGAGCAGTACGGTGACACGACCTTCTTCCTGGAACGACTCATCGCGGCGCTGAAGAAAAAGCAACAAACCGGAGATTGGGACAAGAGTTTCGGTGTCAAAGAGGCAAGCGCCATCTACTCGGTCGAAGACGCCGACTATCCTTTCGAGTTACCGGAACAAATGGAAACATCGGAGGAACTCTGAGGAACTTAGGGGAAAGAGACCCTTGAGTTCCCCTGAGTTCCTACAATTCCCCAGGTCTTTTGGAGGTAACATGAGTTCACCCATTCGAATTCTGATTGTCGACGACCATGCCATCGTCCGCAAGGGCGTCCGTGCGCTGCTTGCGACGGAGCCAGACATCGAGGTGATCGCCGAAGCCAGCGATGGAGCCGAAGCCGTGGCCCAGGCGCAGGCATTGCACCCGGACGTGATCCTGATGGATCTCGTCATGCCCAAGATCGACGGGATTGAAGCGACGCGGCAAATTACCGCGCAGCAGCCCGGCACGCGCATCCTCGTCTTGACCAGCTTTGCGGCGGACGATAAGGTCTTCCCTGCGATCAAAGCCGGCGCACTGGGATACCTCCTCAAAGACTCGAGTCCTGAAGAACTCGTGCAGGCCGTTCACCAGGTCTATCGCGGTGAGCCATCGCTGGAATCCTCCATTGCGCGCAAGGTGCTCACCGAGTTATCGACGCCATCCCAAAAGCCACTCAGTCCCGACCCGCTTACGGAACGGGAGCTGGGTATTCTGCGCCTGATCGCGCAGGGCCGCAGCAACAAGGAGATCGCCGAGCAACTGTTCATCACGGAGATGACCGTGCGGACGCACGTGAGCAACATCCTGGGCAAGCTGCACCTCGCCAGCCGCACACAAGCCGCGCTGTACGCGCTCAAGGAGGGGCTTGCTTCGCTTGAAGATGTTCCGACGGGCGAAAGAGGTTAAGCCTCTCGCCTATCTGTTGCTCTTGAACACGAGAGGGGATGGGGCAATGCGCGAATCATCTCGTGCGCTGATAACGCTGATCGTTATGGTGATCGGCAGCGGGCTGGTGTACGTCGCGTGCGCGATCTGGCCATTCAACCTGGGCTCTGAGACTGGCTGCATGGCTGGATCGCTGGCGGCTTTCGGAATCCTTCTCCTGTACCTGCTCGGGCTGGTCAGACGGCTGGGTGCTATGTCCGAGTAGCCCGACGGAGCTGATGGGCTACCACAATTGTGGTAGTCGCAATACCAAGAATGTAGAATGAGGCCGCAATTCACGCGGTCTTTTTGTTGAGGTCAGGATTCATCATTTTCATCGATGACGGCTAGGCGGGATTTTGTTAATCTGAAAATAGGAAAAGACACAGCGACCAGAAGGAGAACGTCGACCTTCGCGGGCTTACTATTGGAGGTGTGCCTTGAAAAAGCTGATCATTGGAATCGTTTTCGTGGCGGTATTGGCAGCTCTTGTAATCGCGTTTGCAGGATGCAGTGGGGCGAGTAGCACCGCCACACCGACGCCGGCGTCCCAGACTCCGCAGGTGGTTGTCAAAGCGTCGAGCAAGATTGTCGCGGAAGGAAAGGTCGTCCCTGTCCGCAGCGTGGCGCTCAGTTTCCAGTCCGGCGGAAACGTCGCTCAAGTGCCAGTTGCCGTAGGGGACCACGTCGAGTTCGGCAAGCTGCTCGCGAATCTCGACACGCGTCCGCTTGAATTGCAATTGGCGCAAGCCGAAGCGAATCTCGCCGGCGCCCAAGCCCGGCTGAATCAACTCAAGCACTCGCCAACCGCCGAAGACCTTGCCGCCGCGCAACAGAATCTCACCTCGGCGCAGGCCGCGTACGACGCCCTGCTGCATCCCAACACTAACGAGTTGGTTGCGCTGAAAGCAGACTGTGACAAGGCCAAAGCCCTGCTCGATCAGGCGCAGGCCGCGTACGACCGGATCGGCGGCGACTCGAACCCCTACGCGGACATGACGCCGCAGCGCGCCCAACTGCAAATCGCACTACTGGACTATCAGAAGGCAACCGCATTGTACAACAACAAGGTCAATCCGCCGAGCACGCAGGTCCAACAGGCGTTGGCGGCTGTCCAGAATGCCAAAAGCCAGTTGGCGAAACTCCAGCCCACCGCGGACGACCTCGCCGCCGCGCAGGCGAACGTAAATGCCGCGCAAGCCGCGCGCGATCTGGTCGCCGAACAAATCAAGAATGCTAAACTGGTTGCCCCATTCGACGGCGTTGTCACTGCGCTGGACGTGAAACCGGGCGAGTACGTCGCGCCGGGCATCCCGGTCGCGCGGATGGCGGATACTTTAAATTGGCAGGTGGAGACCACCGATCTAACCGAACTCAATGTCGTCGGTATTAGCGAAGGTGATCCAGTCACCGTGAGCTTGGATGCAATCCCCGAGCTGGAACTGCCAGGCAAGGTGGCGCGCATCAAGGGTTACGGCGAGAATCGGCAGGGCGATATTGTCTACACCATCACCGTTGCACTCGACAAGTACGACGCGCGTTTGCGCTGGAACATGACCGCCAAGGTGAGCATCGAGCCAAAGCAGTAGGCGAGACTGTTCGAGCTTTTGATCTCCAACGCGATGAACGCGAAGGAGCGAGACCTGCGCGATTGGAACAAGGTTCGCGCGTGGGCAGAAGAGCTGTATCCAACGTTGGAGAAGATTTTATGAAAACCCATCTGCGCCGTATCGATCTCGATTGGCTGCGCGTCTGCGCCATCCTTAGCGTCTTTGTCTTTCACAGCAGTCGCTTCTTCGACACCGGCGACTGGCACGTCAAGAATCCGACGACCTATTTCGGCGTGCAGGTGTGGGTTAGCTTTCTCGCCGACTGGTTGATGCCGTTCGTCTTCGTCATCTCCGGCGCAAGCCTGTTTTACGCGCTCGGCTCGCGCGGCGTAGTGAAATTCATCGACGATAAAGTGCGGCGCTTGTTCGTGCCGCTGCTCGTCGGCGTCTTCACGGCGGGGATGCTCATGGTCTACCTGGAGCGCGTCACGCATCATCAGTTTGTTGGCTCATTCTTCGATTTCATCCCGCACTACTTTGACGGCTGGTACGGCTTCGGCGGCAATTTCGCGTGGATGGGCCTCCACCTATGGTACTTGCTCGTGCTGTTCGTCTACAGTCTGCTGTTCTATCCGCTCTTCCGCTGGCTCAGCGCCGGATTGGGCAAGCGCGCATTGAATGCGCTGAGCACCTTTCTTGCCTTGCCCGGCGCAATGTACTTGCTCGCCCTGCCGATCGCGTGGCTGATGGTGAATCTCGATCCGCGGACCGATCTCGGTCAGCGCAACTTCGGCGGATGGCCGTTGCCAATCTACGCCTTTTTCTTGCTGTACGGGTTCATCCTCGTCTCGCACGCGGGCTTGCAAGAACGGGTCCAGCAATTCCGCTGGGTCTCGCTCGCGGCGGGCGTGCTGGGCATCGGTGCGCTGTTTGCGCTCTGGGCAAGCCAAGGCGATCCTGCCTTTGGCTCAGCGCGGTACCTCCAGGTCTACGGGATTTTCAGTGTGAGTTCGTGGTGTTGGATTCTGGCATTCTTCGGTTTTGGGTTCAAGCATTTGACTCAAAGCAAACCGATCCTCGCTTACGCGAACGAAGCCGTCTTGCCGTTTTACATCCTGCACCAAACTGTGCTGCTCAGCGTTGGCTATTTCGTCGTGCAGTGGCAGATTCCTGATTTGCTCAAGTGGGCGATCATCGCCGCGAGTTCGTTCACAATCATTATGCTCGTGTACGAATACGCGATTCGACGATTCAACGTAATTCGATTCTTGTTCGGAATGAAAACGCTCGCGCGACCGGCGCAAGCGGTTCAGCCGGTTCTAGTAGGTGAGAAAAACTAAAGTCAAAAGGGGTTCAGAAAATGAGAATCTTAGCCCTGAATCCACACGGCAGATTTGCGTAGATGATTTGGGGAACAAGAATCGGGCATATCGCCAGGGGACATGGTTCTAATCCCCCAAAGGCTCTCACGCCCGCCAGTTTGCAGACTGAGAAAACACACTGACGGTAGGTTTGCCCGCGCTCAACGTGCTCGATGCCGTCATCAACGCGGCAGACAGACCATTGTATGTGATTTTATGAAAACCTTGGCAACTGAAAAAGAAGCAGTAACTATGAACGATATATCGTCAGCGGCGACGAAACACCTCGAACACTTATCCGTCAAGATTGGCCCGCGGCCGCTCGGTTCCAAACGGAACCAGGCCGCCGCCGAATACATCCGGGGCGTGTTCAAGGCAAACGGACTGGAGACGGAGCTGCAGGAATTTCCTTGTCTGTTGTGGGAAGACAACAGTACGCGTCTGGAGCTAGATGGAACAAGATACGTGGCGGCGGCAAATGTCTTCTCGCCGCCGTGCGATGTGGCCACCCGCGGCGTGGCAGTGGGGACTCTGGCCGAGCTGAAAGCCGCAGACTTGGCAGGGCGAATCGGAATCCTGTACGGCGACCTGACGACCGGAACAGGTTACTCAACCCAGAGCGCATTCTACTTTCCGGAACGCGATGAGCAAATCCTCAATCTGCTGCGGGAAAAGAAACCAGCCGCGCTCATCACCATTCACTCACACACCGGCTCTCTCCAGCGGCTCATCAGCGATTGGAAATTCCCCATTCCATCCGCGACTGTCCCAGCCGAAGTTGGGCTGATGCTTTTGCGGCAGATCGACCGGCCGCTGCACCTACGCGTCGAGAGCGAGGGCTTGCCCAATCAATTCTGCAACGTCGTCGGCACAAAGGCCGGCACGCGGCGTGCGCGGATCGTTCTGTCCGCGCATTTCGACACGACGGCAGATGCGCCAGGTGCGATCGACAATGGTTCCGGCGTCGCGGCGATGCTGGCTCTCGTCGAAGCACTGACCCAAGAACAACTGCCGCTGGGTCTGGAGTTCGTAGCGCTCAATGGCGAAGAAAACGGCAGTGTCGGGTCGGCGGAGTATCTGCGCCGGCGGGAAGGTGAATTGGCCCAAGTCGTCGCCGCGATCAACCTCGATGGCGTCGGACAGACGTTGGGCGCGAACAGCATCGCGACGTTTCCAAGTTCTCAATCGT
>Ga0163209_1000915_pt1 | contig 12883 bp, 15 predicted proteins | sample Kivu_160m_FD_113538 | JGI IMG/M metagenome (GOLD analysis project Ga0163209, IMG submission 113538) | Freshwater microbial communities from Lake Kivu, Western Province, Rwanda to study Microbial Dark Matter (Phase II) - Kivu_160m | ecosystem: Environmental > Aquatic > Freshwater > Lake ... | reverse complement strand
TTCTGTATCGGAAAGTAGCCACCACATAGTAACCAAATAACATATTTTAATTATTGATCTGAAAGCCCAGTAATAATGGGCTTTTTTGTTGTTAATAACTCTTGTTTATTACTTGGTTTTTATGCGATATTATGCATACTTTTGTACCTCTGGTGTACCTCGACCAGGGATTGATTTGAAATTTTGTACCTCAAGCTTACAAATGGCGAAATTATGATACTTATTTTAACTTATATATATTAATATTTACTAAATGAGTACTAACATCAAGGTACAACGGATCTGTCAGCACTGCGGGAAAGAATTTACCGCACGCACGACAGTGACCCAATATTGCGGGGACCGCTGTGCTAAACTTGCATATAAAGCAAGGAAAAAAGCCGAGAAAATTGAGGCAAGCAATAACGAAACAAAACTAATCAAAGAAAAACCGATTGAAGAGATAAAAAGTAAGGAATTCTTAACAGTGCGGGATGTCGCCAAACTCATCAACTGCTCACTGCCTACAGCTTACCGGTTGATAAACAAAGGGGTACTGAAGGGAGTCAACTTCGCCCAGCGAAAGACCACTGTGCATCGTTCTGAGATTGATAAAGTGTTGCTTGATGTACTGAAATCGCCGACTCCGAATAGACCTGATCAGGACCCGATTGCATTTGAATTTGATGAGAAGGAATGGTACAACCTTACAGAGGTCCAAAATAAATATGGTATCTCTGAGACAGCCTTACAGAACCTGATTAAGAGACTCGGAGTCCCGAAAGTTAAAAAAGGCGGGTTTGCTTATGTTCCCAAAGAAATTATCGATAACCTCCTGAGCTAGCAAGTACAATGACATTCAAAGTAAAACTACGATCTAAACCAATCTCTGGCAACCGGCTTGGGTTGTACCTTGATTTTTATCCACCTGTCTCCCACCCTATTACGAATAAGCCGACACGCCGGGAATTCCTGAACATGTTCCTCTTTAATGAGTTTGAGATGGAGGAACAACGTTACGCAGATGCAAATGGCAAGGAACAGAAAAGATATATTCATGTTTCCGGTAAAAATGGTAATCCACGGAAAAGAGGACTGGTTCCGGCGGAAAAACAACACAACGAGCAAACCCAAAAGCTGGCAAACCAGATAAGACTGAAAAGAGAAAACCAGCTGAATAAGCCGGAGGTCTATGATGGTTTTGAACGAGAACAGCTTCTCCTGAAAGAAAAGGGGAACCTGTCGTTTCTTGATTACTTCCAACATCTTGTGGACAAACGAAAATCCACGAACCACGATAACTGGGTTTCTGCCTCTCACTACCTTAAAAAATTCTGTGGTGGACACTTGAGGTTTGCCGACCTGGATGAAAGGTTCTGCAATGATTTCCGGGATTATCTGGTCAAAACTCCGAGCAACAAGAGCAAAGAATCATTGTTGTCCCAAAATTCTGCCGCATCGTATTTCAATAAGTTGAAAGCTGCCTTGAAGCAAGCCTATAAAGATGGGTATCTGCAAACTGACCTGAATGTCAAAGTCGAAAGGCTAAAAGTGGCCGAAACACACCGGAACTTTCTGACCCTGGACGAACTGAATAACCTTGTCAAACAGGATTGTGAAGAGCCGGTTCTGAAAAATGCTGCCCTCTTTTCTGCCCTCACCGGTCTCCGCTTCAGCGATATACTGAAACTCCGTTGGATCGATGTGGAATACATTCCCGAAAATGGCTTTTTTCTCCGTTTCACGCACAAAAGACAGGAGGTGTTGAAATGATGCCTATTTCAGACCAGGCCTTCAGCCTCATGGGCAAACGAATGCAGCCAAAAGACAACGTATTTCAGGGATTGACCTATTCTGCCTACTCCAACAAGCACCTGGCACAATGGATCGGCCTGGCCGGGATAACAAAGAAGGTGACATTTCATAGTTTCCGGCATACGTTTGCTACCCTGCAGTTAAGCAAAGGGACCGACATCTACACTGTCTCGAAAATGTTGGGTCATCGTAGCCTGAAAACGACCCAGATATATGCCAAGGTCATCGACGAGGCAAAACGTGAAGCCGCCAATAAGATAAAATTGAAATTCTAAGCTACCTAAACACAATGATTACTGAATACCTGGAACAATGCTGCCGCCTACTTTCCCCAGAGAATTATATGAACGAGGATGTCGTAAGGGAATTTGTCATCAACCCCAATAATTTAAAGTCAAAATACATCGTGCCATTTCGAAAGGAACTCGATAGGAATATCCTGGAACGAAGATTTCCTGAAGAAAAAAGCGACCTGATCATATACTATATCACCGAACTCGTGAGGGTCAAGGGAATCCTGCCGGATTATAGTATGATCGTAGTCGACATTCCTGAACATTTCAACAACCTGAAGTACTCCGATGATAATGGGGACCCGACCAACCTGCCTATCTATAAGGTCAACAGGCATTATTTTTATGTCATGGTCTTTTATGAGATCCAGAAGGCTTGTTTCAGCTTTAAGATCCCTTTCTTAAAACTATGCAGGGAATTGTGGTTCCCGCTCAGTGTCATTGATACGGAAGCATCAGACAATTATGAACGGTTTCACCAAGGAAAAGATCCTGCGGAAACCATCCCTTCGGCATATGAGAGACTGAGATCTGATCTCTTTGTGAAAGGGTTCAATGAACTGAGGTTTGTAAAGGCTTTATCTGATCCGGCAAAAGAGAAGCTGATATCCCTGCTGCATGAGAATGAACTCCCCTACCAGGTCGCCATGCTGGATTACCTGGGTTATTTTGATTTTCTGACGACGGAGTACGGACTGAGTAAGAATGAGTGCTACAAAAGAGTCGGAAAACTCTTGGGGGTTGCGGCCAGATCAGTAAAAGGAAACAACCTGGTTTTGAAGGACTATTCCAGGGAAGACAGGCAAAGATATACATCACACAGATATAAAGATCAGGTAAAGAATGACTACCTGATGTTAAAATAGGGAGTACTCCCATCTTGTTGCCCCCTAATGCCCCATCTACCATTGCAGCATAATCTAAAAATCATCTGCAATGGAAATCACTTTCGAAAAACTCCCCCAAGCCGTCAATCAGTTGATTGACAAACTCGACAACATCGAGCGCCTTTTACTTTCACAGAACAGCATTCCTCCTCCTGAAGAGGATAAATTGCTGACCATCCGGGATGCAGCAGAGATTCTTCATCTGTCGGTTCCCACCGTTTATGGATTGGTCCAGCGCTCCGAGGTCCCGGTTTGCAAACGCGGAAAACGGCTCTATTTCTCAAAACAGGAGCTTCTGGCCTGGATTAAGTCCGGCCGAAAGAAGACGATCTCAGAGATTAATGCAGAAGCCGAGAGATATATTCATTCGCGCAAACCGGACAGGAGGTTTTAAACCATGGAGAAGAAGGTCATGGAAAGTGAAAAGAGGAAAAGTCTTCCCATTGTTGAAGTTCAGCAGGTGCTAAACGGATGGTACGATCTGCGTTTCAACGAAATCACAGGGATCGTTGAGGGGCGTAAAAAGGATGAAACCGATTATAAAATCCTGAATGAAAGCAATCTTTTTATCCAATTACTGAGTAATGGGTACAGGATCTCACTCACCAATCTCTGTGCATTGCTGAACTCGGAGTTTGTCAGACCATACAATCCGTTCAAAGAGTACTTCGATTCTCTTCCTTCATGGGATCCCGAGGATCGGGATTTCATCGAAGATCTGGCCAATCATGTTGAAGCGCTGGATCAGTCCCAATTCAATCTGCATTTCAAAAAGATGCTGGTCAGGACCATTGCCTGTGCCATTGATGATCACACCTTCAATAAACATGCGTTTATCCTGGTCAGCCGGGCCCAGAATACCGGAAAAAGTACCTTTTGCAGATACCTGTGTCCGGATACCCTGAATGATTACTTCACCGAAACCATCCCGGGAGACAAGGACGGGTTGATCAGTCTGTGCGAGAACTTCATCATCAATCTGGATGAGCTGAGCACCTTATCCAGATTCGAGCTGAACCACCTGAAAAGCCTCTTCTCCAAAGACCGGATCCGGGTCCGACATCCGTTTGCACGAAAATCACAAACCGATCCCCGGAGGGCATCTTTCGTAGGATCCACCAATGAAGACACATTCCTGACAGATACCACCGGCAGTGTCCGTTGGTTATGCTTTGAAATCCAACGGATTGCATGGGAGTACAAGGAGATTCCAATAGACAATGTCTGGAGCCAGGCATTTGCCTTGTACAAATCCGGGTTTGATTACCGGTTGTCGGCTTCCGAGATCCAGGAAAACACGATTCGAAACCAACAATTCCAGCATATCCCCACTGAATACGATTACATTCTGAAATACCTGGAGCCGGGCAAAGAGCTGGATGGGGATCAGTTTCAGACCGCTTCGGATATCAGGGCACATATTGTCGCCAAATCTGATTATAAGGCCGATCTGAAAAGTTCTGAGAAAGTAGGAAAAACATTGATTCAGCTTGGTTTCAATCGGGTTAGCAAACGGACAGAAAACAGCAAACATCCCCAATGGGGATATATTGTAAAGTACCTCGATGTATAAATATTGCCTTTTTATGTTACTACACTTACTACAATTACTACAGTTATTAAAAGGCTACAGGATCAAGGTTTTCCAACGTAGTAAGATTTTTTTGAAAGGATGTGCTTATCTACTACTAACTACAAGGATGATCGAAAATTGTAGTAGAAGTAGTACGTGTAGTGCCTTCTACAGCAGAGTTTGAATTATTTCTTTTTTTCACATTGATAATCCATTAAAACATGAATAACCTGGACCTCAGACATATCCATATCACAAAGTATCTTCAGGAACGGGGAGCCGTTCTGTTTAAAATATCCAGAGGCACCGCCTGGTATTTCAGCCCGTTCAGGGTGGAAAAGACACCAAGCTTTAAAGTCAACCTGCTTAAAAATCTTTGGTTCGACTTCGGATCGGGCGAAGGAGGAACGCTGAGAACGCTGGCCATAAAACTCGGTGACAATCATTATCTGCCGGCCTTGGTGAAAGACAATTACAGCAAGAACCGCTTCGACCCCAACCTCAAACCGGTTGATCATGAAGATTCAGGAAAGATTATCGTCGATCGTATCATTCCATTGACGCATCCGGGACTATTACAGTATATGAAGTTCAGAAGGATCCCGAAAAAGTACGGATGTAAATTCCTGCGTGAAGCTCACTATCGCGTACATGGGAAGAAGTACTTTGCATTGGCATTTGAAAATGACCGGGGAGGATTTGAATTCCGGAACAAGTACTTCAAGTCGGGCTCCAGTCCCAAGTATTATACAACCATTGCGGGCCAGGATGATTCGAGGATCAACCTGTTCGAAGGGTTTATGGATTTCCTCTCATTCTGTGCCTGGTTCGACAGGGAGCCGGTTTACAAAACCATTGTTCTGAATTCATTATCATTCCTGCCGCAAATATTACCATCTCTGCCCGAATACAGGTCAGTAGATCTTTTCCTGGATAACGATCATGCCGGTAATGAAGCTTATTACCGCATCAAACACACCTCGGCCAATATACGAGACAAGGGATCATTGATTTACGCTAAGCACAAAGATTTCAATGAATTCCTGATGCATAACCGGTGGGCGACGCATTTGGATGTCTGAGACAGCCTCCGTATATACTTTAATCTCTTATTTTCAATAAATTAGGCAGGGAAGCAGTTTCATATATCCTCCCAAAATGTCGTAAGTGCAATTGCACTTTTCGACAGGGCGTGGCGGGGGCATCATGGATGCAAATGAAAATTTTTAAGGCTTTTCATCAGACATAACGCTGATTGTGTGCGCCTTATCAAAATTTTCACGAGAATCGAAAATCGGCTTCTTTTCTTTGTGAAGTGATGTCAAAGAAACAGAAGCAAAAGAAACCACCTTTTAGTCTCGCAGAAAGGACTCTAAAACCCCTGTCAATTAAGGGTTTTTAGCATCCCAGATTGAGCAATTGCACCAGTGCAATGGTAAAATTGCACCAAAATCTGGTGGGTACTTTTTTCTTTGAACACCCGGGCAAAGCAAACAGTACCAAAAAAGAAACCCTTAGTGGCCAGCGCACAGGTTGGCTCGAAATTTTCCTACAAAGTTACCTGCGAATAATAGTCCGGTAAGGCGGGACCGAAAACTGTCAAGGGCGACCTCCTTTAGGAATTGTCGCTCGTTGAGTTCTTTCACTCCGTCAGAGATGGATTGACCATAACCCATTGACATTATTTCGTATTCTCGGTTGTTGCCGTTGGCGTAAAAAATTTCCATTAACCTCTAAATCAAACGCGTTATGAAAACTTACGCCACTACCACTCAGCAGCAGTCGATCGTTGAGATCTTCACCGAACAAATGGATCAGATCTACTACCCGGGTTACACCGAAGACCTCATTGCCTCGGATCCCCAAAAGTTCGACTGGGAACTGAAAGAATTCCAGGCTCTCTTCTCAAATTAGATCAGAGTTCACTCCCACCAAGGCAGGTAGCAGCAAGCTGCCTGTTTTTTTTTATACTCGCTGATTCATTGACAAAATGCAGAAGAGAAAAATGTTCAAATTAGTGCAGTATAATGCCCTTTATTGATTTTTTTGCTATAAAAACATCATTTTAAAGGCTGATAGTGCATTGTATTGCACCTTCTTCTCCCCTTTGATTTTGGCTGCCTCAATTTGTTGGATTTATCCAACAATAAGTGTATATTAGAGTGTTAATGATGTATTTATACAACAAAGAAATGCTTTCCGTAAATGGAAATCTACAAAGGTATGCTCGTGAAAATATTTTTCACTAAGCACGACCTCCTTACAGAATAGTCGCCTTTCAGGTTCATTCATCCCGAATACCCGGGAATGACCTGAATGCTTGTTTAAAATTTTCACTTCCCATGTTTGGCCAGGTAAATTTCATTTACTCACCATCGGCCAACCGGCTGAACAAATTCCCAAACATGATGAAAAGACCTGACATTACTTCCGATTCCACTATGCCATCCGCCAACCAGTATGTGAATCGTATCCCTATGTGCCTGTGGGCCGAAGACGACCTTCCCAGCGAAAAACTTCTGTTAAAAGGCGCGTTGAGTCTCTCCGACGCTGAACTGCTCAGCATCATTATCGGTTCCGGGATTCCCGGGGAGAACTCCCTGGAGATCGCCCGGAATCTTCTGTCTCAGGCTGGCAATAACCTCTGCGAGCTTTGGAGAATCTCAGCATCGGACCTACAGAAAATCAAAGGCATTGGCCGTAAGCGTGCTGTGAAGATCAGCGCCATGTTCGCCCTGGCACGTCGCCGGAATGAATCAGAAGTGATCCTGCGCAACAAGATCAGCAGAAGCAATGACGCTTTCGAGATCTTTCACTCCCTGATGGGAGATCTCCCCTACGAGGAGTTTTGGATCCTGCTTCTGAACCGTGCAAACCGGATCCTGAAGAAGGTCCGTATATCAGAAGGCGGAATCTCAGGGACAGTCGTGGACCCCAAAAAGATTTTCCAAATCTGTCTGGCCAACCATGCTACCTCCATTATCCTGGGGCATAACCATCCCAGTGGTAACACCCAGCCAAGTCAGGCGGATGAGCAGATCACCAAAAAGATCAAGGAGTGCGGCGTCCTGCTGGATGTGGCTGTTCTTGATCATATCATTGTTGCGGACGATCGGTTCTTTTCGTTCTCTGACGAGGGTCTTTTATGAGGCCCTTCATTTTTTCTCGGGTAGGTTTTGCATGGATCATGTCTTTGGTTCCCCGGCTAATTCCTATGCTAAGCTAACAGCCCCTTCCGGGATTCAGATCCTCTCATTCAAGGATTTTCCCGGCATATCCTCACACCGTTTCGGTATTCCAGTTCCTCCTTGAGTGCCCCTCCAGGGTCTTGTTTTCACCCAGCATATAAATTAACCTTAAAAAACTCAAAGCCATGAAAAAATTTGTAAAAAACTACATCGGAAAAGCCAGGAAAGTCGAAGGTCTTGACATCATCAAAGTGAACCTGAAAATCGCCGATATCGTCAAATTCGCTCACAAATACAACGACGAGGATTACATCTCCCTGGAAATCGCCAGACTCCAGAATCCTGACAAATTCGGTCATGATTACACCGTCTATGTCAACCGCCTGGATGATGGCAAGGTTCAAACACCTGCTTCAGAGGCTGCCTCTAAGAAGAAATCCCGTAAAGGGGAAGCAGCCGCTGAGCAAACCATGGCAGATGCGCCCTTCTGAGGCATACAGTCTCCGGTGAATGGGCTGATCTTTGGATCGGCCCTTTTTTTTCTTTCAGGTGAGATACCAGCATCGCCACAGTCCTTCCCAATAGCCCAAGGGTTACTCAAAATTCCTGCAAAGGTAAACTCATGAAAATATCGTGTCACTAAATGCGACGATCCGTTTTCCTTGGTTAATGACCGTAATCGGTCGCCCTTTGGGTTCATTCAGTCTCCCGTGTTCCCGGGAGGACTGACCTGAACATTTGTTTCAGAATTTTCATTCCGTTTGTTGGTGAGGGCATCAATTTTTCAAACCCTGGCGTGCCAGATGCCAAAACAAGTCCGTAGGGCAACGGCAATCTATCATGACAAAACTCACCGAAACCGCAACAAAACCGGGCAACGGGAAAGCTTCCGTTTCAGTGGTGGCAGCTGCCGACACCATTCTCAAAGCCGTCGGGCCTAAGAATGGCGAAAATGTGCCTGCCGTGAAAACCGAACCTGAGAAGCCGGCGTTACCCACTCTCGAGCCAAAAAAGGAAATGACCCTGACAGAGAAGATCCTCAGGATTGAAAACCTGCAGCTCATTGTCGAAAAGCGGGCCAAGTTGATTCAGACCCGTTCCGAACTGGATCGCTTCCAAATCGCCTCCAATGACTTTAATTGCAACATGCGGTTGAACGATTCCGACGGGAATATCTTCACCACCAGCTTCACCCCTGGCATCAAGAAAGTCATCGAGTTTCTCAAGACTTCATTTGATGCAAGCATCACAGAAGCTGAAAACAAGATCACCTTCTGATTCTTCTCCTCTGAGAATTTCTGACGTTCCGGTCCTGAAAAGCGGGGCCGGAACATTTTTTTATTCGTAAATATCAATCAGATATCTCTAATTTTGATATTGAATCACAATCTCTATGTACCAACTTAAAATTTCCATTGATGGCATCACTCCCTCTATCTGGAGACTGATACAATTGCCTGAATCATATTCCCTGAACAAACTCCACCATATCATTCAGATCTCTTTTGGGTGGAAAAACTCCAATGTCTGGTGTTTTCGGAACGATGATGTGCCTATAACCAATCCATGGCTTTGGGGTGGTGGCGTGACCAGATGGGATAAACGGGTTAAGATTAACAGTGTTTTAAAACAGGTTGGGGATATTCTGCCATATGAATATGGAAGAGAAGTTGGTTTCTGGAAGCTCACGATCGAAGTACAAACAATTGATTCCGATCGGGCCAATGCACCCCGGTGTCTCGATGGAGCAAGGGCAATCATGGAAGATTGTGGCGGAATCGAAGGCTACCAGAAATTGATGCATCTTCTATCTCATCCTGAATTGGACGGATACCTTGACCTGGTGTTTGGCCTTAATGATTTTGACTTTGAACGATTCAATAAAGAGATGGTGAATGAAAAATTAAAAAAACTCTCCAACTATATCAAAGCGTTTGAGGATGAACACGATCTTTTCCAGTGTGGTTAATCCGTTTGGACAAGTGGAATAATATTTTTCAGTATTTGACGCTGAGCTGTGAATCGAAAGGTAGGGTAAGTGAATAAATATATCAAAAGAATAAATAAGCCAATCAGATTGAATTAATGACAATACTCTGAACATAACTTCCAGATTTGATTTTAATAGATATTCAGTTTTACTTAATTTTACTCTGTTTCTGAAGACAATGATTAATGTTGCAATCCGATTCTCAAATACCCGCTGCCACCGATAACGTTGAAATTACGCCTTATCATGCAAAATACTATTCATATGAATTGACATTACGAAGTCCTTCAGACAGTATCCAAAAGTTTGCAACTACTTTACTCGATGCTCAGGTTGACCTGAATCCTCACCAGGTTGAAGCCGCTCTTTTCGCCTTTCGGTCTCCGCTTTCCAATGGTGCAATTTTAGCGGATGAGGTTGGACTTGGAAAAACAATCGAGGCTGGGCTACTGGTTTCTCAAAAATGGGCAGAACGGAAGCGACGCATTTTAATCATAGTCCCCTCAAATCTCAGGAAGCAATGGAACCAGGAACTTTTAGAGAAGTTCTTTCTTCCCTCCTTGATCATGGAAACAGCATCTTTCAATGAGGAAATTAAAAAGGGTAATTTCAATCCATTCGACAAGGAATCCATCTTTATTACCTCCTATCACTTTGCACGAAATAAGGAAATCTATATTCAGCGATCTTCATGGGACTTGGTAATAATCGATGAAGCACACAGGCTCAGGAATGTATATAAACCGACAAATAAAATTGCTAATTCCATTAAAAATGCATTGGCTGAAAAACCAAAAGTGATGCTGACTGCCACTCCTTTACAGAATTCACTTCTTGAACTCTATGGATTGGTTAGTATTATTGATGATTTTGCTTTTGGGGATCTGAAAAGTTTTAAGAATCAATATAGTAGAGTAGCAATTGACGGACATTATGATGAATTGAAGGAACGGCTAAGACCTATCTGCCAGAGAACACTAAGAAGACAGGTCCAGGAGTATGTTCGCTTCACCAACAGGGTAGCAATTGTACAGCAATTCTACCCTACCTCGGAAGAGCAGCAATTGTATGAGATGGTATCCAGCTACTTACAGACTCCAGTATTATATGCCCTACCCCCAAGTCAACGTCAATTAATGACCCTGATTCTGCGAAAACTTCTTGCATCTTCAACCTTCGCAATATCCGACACCCTTGAGGCACTTCATGTAAAACTGGAAGGCATGTTCAAAGAGGATGAATCTGCCAGAATTGAACTGGAATTGGAAAACAATTTATCGCTTGATTTTGAGACGTTCTCTGAAACGAAGGAAGAGTGGATTGATTTTGAAGATGATGAGTCTTTGTCTGACAGTATCTCAGAAAAACGCATTTATTCAGAGGATGAGAAAAAGGAGATCATGAATGAGATCTCCAGACTAAAGGATTTTACCCGGCTTGCAAAGTCTATCGTGAAGAATTCAAAGGGAGAAGCCCTTCTATTGGCTATAAAATCTGGCTTTACTGCTCTTGAGGAAAAGGGCGCGGCAAAAAAAGCAATTATTTTTACTGAGTCCGTCAGGACACAGAAATATCTCTTCGGACTTCTTGGACGTGCCGGATATAAGGGCGAATTGGTCTTGTTCAATGGTACAAACAGTGACCCGTTGTCCAATAAAATCTATAAGTCATGGTACGATCAGCATAGGGGGACAGATAAAGTAACTGGTTCAAAGAGCGCTGATAAAAGAGCTGCCATTGTAGATTTCTTTAAGCATCATGCAACTATTATGATTGCAACCGAAGCAGCTGCTGAAGGGATTAACCTCCAGTTTTGTTCGCTCGTAATCAATTACGATCTCCCCTGGAACCCTCAACGAATAGAGCAACGAATCGGCAGATGCCATCGTTATGGTCAAAAGCATGATGTTGTTGTTGTCAATTTTCTCAACCAGGCCAATGCTGCCGACCAAAGAGTTTATCAGCTTCTCGACGAAAAGTTTAAATTGTTCAACGGGGTTTTTGGCGTAAGTGATGAAGTTTTGGGAAGTATCGAGTCCGGTGTAGATTTTGAGAAGCGAATCGCGTCGATCTATCAGGATTGCCGGACAGAAGTCGAAATCCAGACAGCTTTCGATGACCTTCAGAAACAACTCGAAGAGAGCATTGAAGATAGAATGAAGATCACCCGAAAATCGCTTCTTGAGAATTTTGATGAGGAGGTACATGAAAAACTACGGCTGAATTACAATTCCAGTAAAGAGTACCTGGACCGTTACACAAATCTATTATGGAGGATTGCCTGCTATGCTTTGAAAGGTTTTGCCGAATTTTCAGACAAAGACTACTCATTTTTCCTAAAAACGAATCCTATCCCTAAAGGACATATCCATCCAGGTCCTTACCGTATAGGGAAAAACATCGAGGATGCAAATGTTTTTCGCGTGGGTCATCCTTTGGCGCAACACATTCTGAATGAATGCAGAAATACGGAATTGCCGGTTTCCGGGATTATTTTCGATTACACGGGATCATTAAAGAAAATTTCTATCCTGGAAAGATTTGTCGGAAATTCGGGATGGTTATCGGTCAGTCTGTTTAGCATCACCTCTTTGGAAACTGAAGATCATTTGATCCTGTCCGGAATTACGGATGATGGAGAAACTCTCGATAACGATGAGTGTCACAGGGTCTTTTCACTTAATGGGCAGGTGGTTGATGATCCGGATGTCCCTCCTTTACCTGATAAGGTCAGAAAGATACTGATTGATCTTACAGAAAAACAATCTGGACAATTACTATTGAGTAACGCCGATCGAAATTCCGGCTTCTTTGACGAGGAGTTGGTCAAACTGGAGAAGTGGGCTGACGATAAAAAGGCTAGTCTTGAAATAGAATTGAAACAACTTGATGTTGAGATAAAAACTCTGAAAGCCGAAGCCAGGAAGCTACCGAAACTTGTGGATAAAGTCAAAGCCCAACGGCACATCAAGGAAATGGAAAAGCGCCGTAATGAGATGCGCATGAACCTCTTTCACCACCAGGATGAAGTAGATCAGCGTAAAGAAAACCTGATCTCGACCATCGAAGCCCGATTAAAGCAAATAACTTCAAGAAAAGAATTATTTGCCATATATTGGTTCTTAAAATAGCAATTTCATGAAGTTTGAGGATCTTAT
>Ga0163209_1000914_pt1 | contig 12883 bp, 9 predicted proteins | sample Kivu_160m_FD_113538 | JGI IMG/M metagenome (GOLD analysis project Ga0163209, IMG submission 113538) | Freshwater microbial communities from Lake Kivu, Western Province, Rwanda to study Microbial Dark Matter (Phase II) - Kivu_160m | ecosystem: Environmental > Aquatic > Freshwater > Lake ... | reverse complement strand
GTCATTTTCCGGTAGCCGTTCAAACCAACATCTTCACAGATTTGTCAAAATTTATGCCAGCCGCATCGTAATTGCTCGCACCGGCTTTGATCCGGACGGGTCCGACCGCAGAAAATAATGATGGAAAACCTGCTCCCAAACTTCTAATTTAGAGCATGAATTCCCAGATAAAGATAGGAGCAGGATATGTACTCGATATTTTTTCGTGTGGCCGCCCTGGCTTTGCTGATCACCGGAGCCTGGATGTCCTGTAGTCAACCGACAACCGACTATATCGCCCTGATCCAAAACGGCGAGTTCGCCCAAGCCGAAAGCTATATCCGGGAGGAGCTCGACCGTAATGCGAATCTCAGTCCCGTTACCCGGCTGGAAATGCAATTCGAGATCGAACGCATCGCACGTATCCGCAAGGATTTCACCATAGATGCAAAACGGGTGCTTGACCATGTTCATAAATACCTTCCGGGTGCGACACAGGCTGATCTGAGACGCTGGGAACAGGACAAATCCCTTGAGGCAATGGTCATCGATGGCCAGAAACGGTATTTCAAATACGCCCACTACAACCTGTTCAGGATCAATCCCGAGCTAAAAGCAATCAAAGCCACTGTTGACGCCGCCCAGTCTCCGGCAACCGAAAAATTTGCGCTCGACCAACACCTCCAGGAAGTCATTTCCGCCGCCAAAGTCTCCGGAGAGCCTTCCGGCAACCCTGTCCGCTTCAGAATACGTCAGGTGATCACCGTTCCCAAGGGAATGGTGCCCGCAGGATATCCGATTCGCTGCTGGATTCCCTTCCCGCGCGAAATCGATGGTCGTCAGGACCACATCGAAATCTGCGCGACTGAGCCTGCGACCCATATCCTGGCTGACAATCAGAACTTGCAGCGGACGATTTACTTTGAGCGGATTGCACAGGCTGATCAGGATGCGGAATTCAGCGTGGAATACACTTATACCAGCCGGTCATTTTTCAGACCGATCGATCCCGACCGGATCAAAGCGGTTGGCAATCGACCAGACCTACAGCCCTATCTGTCCGAACGTCCACCGCATATAGTTTTTTCAGATTCGATTCGGGCTTTATCCCGTCGTATTATTGGCAATGAAACCCATCCTTACCGGATGGCTCAATTGCTGTTCGAGTGGGTTGACGTTCATATTCCCTGGGCGTCTGCCCGCGAATACTCGACTTTTTACGATATTCCGGAATATGTACTTCAAAACCGTCATGGCGACTGCGGGATGCAGACCTTAACGTTTATGACGCTCTGCCGCCTCAACGGCATTCCTACCCGCTGGCAATCGGGCTGGGAATTTCAACCACCCGATGACAGCATGCACGACTGGGGAATGATCTATTTTGAACCCTATGGCTGGGTTCCGATGGATGTCACTTACGGCCTGCGGGAATCCGATGATCCGACCCACCGCTGGTTTTATCTCAACGGAATGGACAGCTATCGTCTGATTTTCAACGACGACTACAGCTGCCCGCTCTTTCCGGCGAAAATTCATCCGCGCTCTGAAACCATCGATTCCCAACGCGGCGAAGTCGAATGGAGCGGCGGTAATCTCTATTTCGATCAGTGGGATTGGCATTTCAGCTGGGAAATTATTCCCTAACCGGGAGCGGTTATCATCCATGAAAACCTCTTATCGCAAAGTATTGATCGCGGCCGGCATTGCCCTCCTCAGCGTGGTTCTGACCCTGGTAAGCACACCGCTCCCCCTGTTGCAACGCTGGGAGCATCAGACCCGTGATATTCTGTACCGCGATTTTCAACCGCTCAAGGCTCCTGAAGAAGTGGTCATCGTGGCCATCGACCAGAATTCGCTCGATCATTTCTATCACCAATATCAGGTCACGTGGCCCTTCCCGCGTGAATTTTACGGAGCATTGCTGGAATACCTGACCTACTGTCAGAGTCGCATGGTCGCCTTTGACATCATTCTGTCATTGCCGGATATTGATCGCGCAACGATCCAGGCCGACTATTCAGACCAGTTTTTCGCCGAACAGATGGCCCGTCACGGAAGCGTGGTACTGGCGGCTCAAATGGAAGACTCCTCGAATATCACCAAAGCCGTCATTCACCCCAATCCGCAGCGGCCGCTGGAATATGACTCCTTTCCTCCGACCCTCATTGCATCCCACACCAACGCTACGCTGCCATTGTTTCAGTTTCAGGGAACCATGGCGCTGGCCGGAGCGGTCAATTTTCACACCGACGAAGATGCCATTTGCAGGCGCGTCCCGATGATGTTCCGATATGATGACACCTATTATCCCTATATGGCACTGGCGGCGGTTGCGGTTTATGACAGTTCCACGACCATCGGATTTGATCCGCAAACTCATTCGATCGTCACCGCCAAACACCGCATCCCGGTTGATCCGCAAGGTCAATACGAGATTTACTGGTACGGACCCGGCGGTCCCCGCCAGACATTCACCTATGTCTCGATCGCTCAGGTCATCCATTCATTTTACCAATGGAAGATGGGTCAGGAGCCTTTTCTGCCGCCCGAATTTTTCCGCGGCAAGGCTGTCTTTGTCGGTTCAATCGCCGCCGGTTTGCTCGATCTGAAATCCACGCCGCTCAGCAGCGCCGATTTACCCTATCCCGGCGTCGAGATTTACGCCACAGTCTTTGCCAACATTATCAGCAGCCACTTTGTATCCCATCTGCCTGTCGCGCTCTGGACTATGGTGATGCTCGCCGTCCTTTTTGGATTATCTCTGGCCTGGCAGTATATGCGGCTCAGCCTGGCAGCCCTGATCTCGCTGCTGCCGATCAGTGTAAGCCTGCTGGTTACGGTCACCGTATTCCGGCAGTGGCAAATGTTCTGGCCGATCATTTCCACCGAAATGGCCATTCTGCTGACGATCATTTCCGCACTCGCGATCAATTACCTGACCGAAGGGCGAGAAAAGCGAATGGTTAAAAAGGTCTTCAACCGCTATCTGCATCCGACTGTCGTCGAGAGCCTGACCCGCAATCCGGAAACCGTTCAAATGGGCGGCAAGGAAATCGAAGCCACCGTGATGTTTTCCGATCTGCAGGGCTTTACTACCATTTCTGAGCTGTTTACGCCCTACGAAATCGTCAAATTTCTGAACGAATACTTCGAAAAAGTCGAAAAAATCATCTTCCAGAACAACGGGATGCTCGATAAATACACGGGCGACGGTATTATGGCCATCTTCGGGGCTCCGCTTGAAAACCGCGATCACGCCAGGATGAGCTGCCTGGCCGCCCTCGGTTTCAAGGATTTGTCCGCCTTATCGATTCAGACCGGCAATCACAGCATCCCGCTCATCACCCGTCTGGGAATCAACAGCGGCCGGATCGTTGTCGGTAATATTGGTTCGTCCAACCGCATGGACTATACCGCTATCGGCGATACGGTCAATTTATCCGCCCGGCTCGAAGGCGTCAACAAGGTTTACAGCACCCAGAACATTATATCAGAATCAACTTATGAGTTTGTCAAAGATTGTATAGTCTGCCGGGAGCTCGATTTCATCCGCGTCAAAGGCCGTGACAAACCATTGCGGATTTACTCCGTAATTGCGCAACAGGGGCAGGCCGACGCCGCCACTCTGCATTTTCTCGAACTGCATCAGCAAGCGCTTGATTTATACCGGCAGCGAGACTACCGCCAGGCTGCCCGCGTTTACACCGAGTTACTGGATTTACAACCCGGCGATAGTGTCGCGAAACTATTCCAGAGTCGTTGTGATCATCTGATCCGGGAACCCAATCTATTGGACGAAGCCGGTATTTTCAACATCAAGGAGAAGTAAACCCACGAAAACGTGATAACGGTCAAATGTCAGCGGACAACCGATGGTTAAAATACTTCTCGAAATCATTTCAGCCAAAAATCAAGATTAAAGGTGACATGATGAAATCCTATCTCAAAATGTGTGGCTTGTTCCTGACATTCAGTCTGGCGATTGCACAAACCCCGCAGACCATCATGCGGAGCAATGTTCAACTGCGCACAGGAGCGGGCAGCTACTATCCCATGCTGGGGATATTGCCGGAAGGCGCACGGGTTGAAGTTATCCGCGAAGAAGCGGGTTGGGCGAATATCCGCTTTCAGGATCAGACCGGCTGGGTTTCCAACAATGCCTTTGAAGCCGCACTAACATCCCGCGGATTGCTCAGAACAACCGCTTCTACTGAGCAGGTTCCCACATTGGTTTCCAAGGCCTCGGCCAGCGGCGCCGTGCGCGGCCTGGCGGATCGCTTTATCGCTTTTCAGAATGTCAGCGATGTACCTTTCGATCCCTTTGAAATTCAATTTCTGACTGCCGCCGCTTATTCACAATTCAAGCAAACCACCTTCGCCGGACGCAATCCCGAACGGATCCGCAATCGCTATAAACTGAGAGGCAAACCGGTGACGATCAGCAATGACCTGCAACAGGTCGGGCTGGCGATCGCCAACCTGATTGCCGACTCCAAAAAACTCAGCATGGATCGCCGTAAACTCCAGTATCTGAATTCTGTCGGCACGCTGATCGTCGAAAATTCGGATGTCTATGAATATCCGTTTAACTTTTACCTGATCAGGGATCCGAATCCCGCCGCTTACGCCACTCCTAACGGAATCATTTTTATCTCCGAAGGATTACTGCGGTTACTTGATAACGAAGCCGAACTGGCGGCGGTGCTTGGCCACGAAATCGCGCATGTCGCGCGAATGCATGGCTATCAGGAAGTTTTACGCCGCAAGGAAATGATTATTGCCGAAGGTGATTTTGAAAATCTGGATAAAGAGACCGAGGATGAATTTTCCGCGGTTGCGGATGAACTGGATAATCTGGCCCTGCTGATGTTCGAAGCCGCCAGCGCCGCGACCGTAATCGAATATGAATATGAAGCCGATAAACTCGGTATGATTTACGCCTATCGCGCCGGCTACGACCCCAACGCGCTTAAGTCGGTCTTATCCAAAATCCAAAATGCCTCTTATTTTGACTTCGAGAATTCTGAATCTCACTGGGCTTTGACCTATATCGGACGTCGTCTGGACAGGATCAATAAGCTGATTGACGAAGACCTTCGCAAACGCCCCGAATGGAATGTAACCAACGCGCCGCGTTTTCAATCGATCTGTCGTTGATAACGGTTCATCAACCGGTTGTCCCGGACCGGTAATGAACCGATCGCACGGTTTGTCTTTTGTCCAACTGCATCTGGCTGTTATTCTGTTCGGACTGGCCGGTATATTCGGAAAATGGCTGAGCCTCTCGCCTGTTTTAATTGTCTGGTTTCGCAGCACCCTGGCCGCGCTGACGCTGGGATTATGGCGATACTTCGGCCATCGTCCCGACACGCCGGTTCACCGGACTGAACGAAGCCGTTATCTGCTATCCGGCGGATTGCTCGCTGCTCATTGGGTGACCTTTTTCGCGGCCATCCAGATTTCGACGGTCACTATCGGTCTGCTGGCCTATGCATCCTTCCCGGTCTTCGTCAGTCTGCTCGAACCGGTTTTGAACCGGGAAAGATTGCAGCGGCGCGACGTTATCGCCGCAATAGCGGCCAGCGGAGGAATGGGACTGATCGTACCGGAGTTCGCTTTCGCCAATCGCATCACCACCGGTGTCCTTTTCGGGTTGGCCGCAGGATTTACCTTCGCCTGGCTGACTGTCCTGAACCGTCGTTTTCGTGGTCAGCGTGACGCCCTGACGATTGCTTTCTATCAGGATTCCGGGGCCGCGCTCTGGTTGTTACCGGGACTGATTGTGTGCTGGCAACCGCTGCAGGGTTCCGATCTGCTCGGCTTGCTGGCGCTGGGGATCGGATGCACTGCCCTGGGTCATACCCTGTTCATCCAGGCAGTGGGACAGATCAAAGCGATAACCGCCGCCATCAGCGCCGCCCTGGAACCCGTCTATGGTATTCTGCTGGCATTTTTTCTGTTGTCCGAAATACCTGACCGGCGAACACTGGCTGGCGGGCTGATTATTCTGATCACTGTGATGTATACATCGTCTCACAGCGTCCAGACCGCCCATTAAAACCGAATCCGGTTGCGCCCGGCGTGTTTGGCTTCGTAGAGTTTGGAATCGGCGATCCGGATAAATTCTTCTTTGGTATAGGGATTATCATGATCCATGGCGGCGATTCCACCACTGATCGTAACATGCAAAGGTCCTGAAAATCCGGTGAACGCAAAATTTTCACATTTGCGCCTTAGTCTTTCGGCAAAAACCACCGCTCCTTCGAGATCCGTTTCAGGCAATATCACAATATATTCCTCGCCGCCATACCGGCAGGGAATGTCGAGGTCCTTGCGCATGGTGGTTCTGAACAAACCAGCCAGTTCCTGCAAAACCAGATCACCTTGCTGATGGCCGTAGGTATCATTGAAATTCTTGAAATGATCGATATCCGTCATCAGGATCGCCAGTCGGCCGCCGGCGCGCCGGATGCGCGCAATTTCCTCCTGAAGACGGATATCCAGATAGCGCCGGATATACAGACCCGTCAATCCGTCCACCGTCGCCAGTTCAAAGAGTTTGGCGTTTTCCAGCGACGAGGCAATCAGAGTAGTCAGCACGACGACCATTTCATTCTGGTATTTTGCCAGCTGACAAACCCCTTCTTGCTGAAGGCACACAAATCCAATCACACGATACTGGGTTCCGATCAACGGAAAACAGTAGCAGCGCCGCTCCGTCGGTTCAGTTAGCAACGGAACCGGATAGGGATAGGCATCCGAAGAGGCGAAACACTCCGGCTTCTTTGATTGCATGGTCAGCCAGAGGCCGGTAGTCTGCAAATCAATGGAATCGTTCGGAGCCGTGAACTGACCATCACAGATGGCGCCGATGACCAGACCGGTGACCCCATCATCCAGCAATGACAGCAGCATAACCCGGTTGCTGCCGCCGAAATCGGTCACCGCATCCAGGGCCTTAAAAGCCAGTTGTTCGGGATCATGTTCGGCAACCAGCAAACGGGTTGCGTATTTGAGACTCTGCAATGCAATGTCCATATCAAAATCAGTTCCACTCCACATGTTGAACCTCCCGGTTTTATGAAAGTTTTTTCTGGTTTTCCTGATGTTTCGAGTAGTACTCGGGATAGAGTTTCTGCATACAATCGGAGCACAACCCATGCGAAAAAGTCGCCATCGAATGTTCCGAGATATATTTTTCAACCTGTTCCCAGTATCCTTGGTCGTCGCGGATTCGCTTACAGCTGGCGCAAATCGGAATCAGACCACTCAACAATTTCACCTTGCTGAGAGCATTTTCGAGTTCGGCATTCTTGCGCGCCATCTCACGCTGTAAATTGGCCATTTCATTGTTGACCCGGCTCAACTCCGTAAAGAATGCCTGGGGATGGGATTCTTTCCCTGTTTTTAGGTCAGTGATTTCACGGTTTAATTGTTCGATCTGACCCATCATCGCGCGTGCGGTACCGAGCAATTCATCTGTAAAAACCGGATACAGGAGATCCCGGTTCGGCGCGGCGACGATAAGGATTTGCTCACCGATCAGCGCGCCGCTAAAATAGAGCGGATTACCCTGGCAGCTTAGCACCGATTCCGAAATCCCATTTGCGGTCAGGATACGCTTCCACCAGTTTTGCGCCTCAGTTTGTTCTGGCGGTGAAAATAGTGTAAAAAAATCATTTCCGGCACCGATATCTCGAATGTTTACAGGATGTTGCCGAATCCGGAGGATACGGCCATCCCGGTCAACGGCAAGAGCTAGCTCCGAGGTTGCATTCATGGTATAACCCCTACCGCTGAATATTGATATCGCGAACGCGCCCATTCAACCGCCGACAGCGCGTCCGCCGCATAGCCATCAGCCCGAATCAGGCGCCAGAGCCGTTGATCCACATTAAAAGGATATCCGCCGACGACAACCGAAATCCAGGCCGTGACCGGATCACTTTTTAAACAACTGATGATTTCTCCCATTATTTCAATATGGGGCAGCAGCGTCGCCGAAAGAGCAATCAGCGACGGCCGGACCTTGTGAACTTCATCAATCAGACTCGCAACGGGTGTATTGGCACCCAGATAGATACTATCCCATCCCTCCATTTCAAAGAAATCCGCAATCATGCGAACTCCGATCTCGTGCAGTTCATCTCCGACGCAAGCGGCGATCATCTTCCTGCCTAATCGGGGCGTTTTGAATATCAGCGGGTATAACTGAGCCATTATCAATTGCGTAGCCGCGGTAAAATAATGCTCCTCGGCAACCGTCAGTTGATGGATATGCCACAAACGGCCCACTTCACGCAGCGACGCCTGGAAAACCGATAGATAGAGGGTACGGATAGGTATCTGCTGCTGGTGAACGGCTTGTTGAATCAGTTCAGCAGCCGCAACCCGGTTGCCGCTTCTCAGATGAGTGAAGTACGCGACCGCCAGGTCCAAAACCGGATTGGCGGGATTCAGGAACGAGGTTTGGGTCTCACCCTGCTCGGTTGCCGATTGGCGGGGCAAAGCCAGATAAGGCGCCACAATATCCCATTCTGCCGGAACACAAAGTGAGTGCAGAATCCGTTCGATTGACTCAAAGGTCGCCCAGATGTGTTCCATCGAGACCCTGATTCCGGGATAAAAATCGTTCATCCAGCGCACATATTCAGCCATCAGCGCAATCGATTCGTACCTGACCGCTTCGCGGATAAACCTGAGATGAAACCGAATATCACTCAGCATAACGGCTTCCTGACCGGCATAGGAAGCCATCATTTCCGGATAATGATCGATCAGATCCTGCAGTATTGCTGCGGTAAGCGCGTTTTCCCGCATTTTAAGGTCGGTCAGCATCTGTTAAGCCTCCTCTCTGGCTATCCGATAACTGGCGTCAAGATACCGAGCAAGCGCCGACAAACACAGCCGGATTAAAATTTTTCATCGTACTTGGTCCACAGGAAGTCACCGGTGCGCCAGGCCTTTTCAACCACTTTATTACCCCACTCGATGGCATAGTCGGTGAGGATTTTGCGGGCCTGGGCGCGATCTTTTTTCAGCAATTCCAGCGCCTGCTGCTCAATTAGGGGTTGATTCCGGAACAGTTCGGCCTGCATCGGTCGCCAGACAGCCCAAACATCCTGAATCATATCCCCCCAGCGCTGAGCGGTCAGGGTGCCCAGCCGGTTGAACGCCCACCAGGCCGATTCATGGGTAAATCCTCTGACGCGGCCGGGCACTTTATAGGGAGGCGCTACATCGGTGATGCTGCAATAAAGCGGCACATAAATTGAGCTGGCGACGTTATCAAAAGCCAGCCAGACGACACCGCCGACTTCATCCGGCAACCATTCGCGGGATTGGGTGATCGTGGCATACATGGTGTACCAGCGGGCGATCTGGCGTTCCCCGCGCCAGCCCCAGCCGCCATTGATTTTGAAGAGCGGCAACATATCATAAGGCATAAAAGGATTCGCCAGAGGGGAGATTTCGACTTTGCCTTCCCGGTTCACCCAAGTGATATTTTTAACGATATCGTAGTCGGTTCCCTGAAACCAGTCCTGAAAGATTTGGACCATCTTGGCCAGCGTTATCAGAGAATCGGGTTTGACTGAAAAGGGATAATTTTCGGCCTCCGCGCTCAGTTTGAGCGACGGCGCCGCCAGATCGAAAACGCGCCATTCGCGACGTCTGGCCGCCAGCGAAGAGCGACCTTCAGGGGCGTAAGCGTAACAGAATTCAAACGGGCCATCCTCGGGATTCCACCAGCCGCTATCCTGCGCAACCTGGAAAATATTCTGCGACGCCATGAAAAAATCAGGCTGGTTCAGATCGATGCGACGAATCCGGCTGGCATTGGCATTAACGGAAATGTGCTCATCCGGAACCCGTTGGGCGACCCAGATGGCTCCCCGGTTGCCCTTGCCCGGGCCGACTATTTCCAGATGCCATACTTCCCGCTTATCCGCAATGGTCAGGCATTCACCTTCGTCGTTCCATCCGTACTGGCGGGTCAGTTCATCCGCTAGTTTGAGCGCCTCGCGTGCGGTCTGACACCGCTCTACCATCAGGGTAACCAGCTGCTGGCAATCGATCAAACCGTTTTCCGAGTGGAGCGTTTCGCGTCCGCCAAAAGTTGATTCCCCGATCGCCAGCTGTTTTTCGTTCATGCAGGGATAAGCCGTGTTGATATAACCCAAAGTCGAACGCACCTGGGGTATTTCTCCCACGGGCAGATACTGGTAAGTCGGCATTGCGAGCGTATCGCAGGGAGCTCTCTTCACCATCTGCGCCAGACTGCCTTTGGGATATTTACGAGGCGGCTGAATGTCCAGCCAGGAACGGGTGCGGTGGCTATCGCAGGTATGGGACGTCATGACGGATCCGTCGGCGCTGGCTTTTTTTCCGACTGTCACGGACGTACAACCATCGGGAAAATGATCCTCCCAATCCGGTTTGGATTGCCCGTCGATATAACCGGTTAAAACGATCAATACCAGCATAACCATTTTCAACCGCCACCTAGTAGTTAATAATCCTGCATCAACCATTTCAGACTCCTTACCAAAAATGCTTTTTCTGCCTCCCGGTGTACCTGTCCTGAGGCGTCCCCGATATTCGCAGTGAAGATCCACGGCGCAACAGGGTGGTATCGAATACGGGACGCATGATCGGGTTTCCTGAATTGCCACATTGAACAATGAGCATAATCTAACAATATAAACCAAAATTGAAACGAAAACTCGCAATCAGGGCGTTTTCTTGACTGCATTAAACTATATTTCTGAAACTTAATCGTTTAGTGCAAAGGTGATTATGAAATATTCAAAATGCTGCAACCCGATAGCGGTCATCATCAGCCTGCTGCTGACACCGGCTTTACTGCCGGCTCAAAGCACCAAGAAGGCCGATACCCGTCCGCCAACCGTTCGTATCATCGAGCCCAAAACCCATATTGCCACCACACAGCCGTTCCGGGTAATCGCCGAAGCCCAGGACAACCGGGCAGTTGCCAAAGTCATTTTTTATGTCGATGGCAAACCGGTTCACGAGGCGCTGACTCCTCCCTACCAGTTCACGTTCTGGGTCGGCTTCTGGGCGGATGGCAAGACCCATCAACTCAACGCCGTTGCTTTTGACGAGGCTGCTAACCGGGGGGTCTCCAATCCGGTCAATATCACTGTGGCTCCTTCCGCAGCCGCCATTCCCCGTCTAATTTATCCCGTCAATAACCTCGTTATTCAGGATCTGGCGCGCATACCACTGCACTGGAAACCGGAGCGCGGAGCTGAGTTCTATATCGTCGCCGTATCCCGCACCGAAGATTTTTCTGAAATTATTTTCAATCTCACCACCCCCGATACCACGACGGTTACAACGGCTTTAACCGAGGGAACCTATTACTGGGCGGTAATCGCTCAAAACAATGTCGGCAACATGAGTTCCTGGAGCTATTTACGCTCCTTTTCACTGAAGGCGCCGGCTCCGCCGCGGTTATCCGTGCCCCGTTCCGGATTTTACTTTAAAGGGTCAGAGATTCCCGGCTTCTCCTGGTATTCTTCCCCGTATGCAACCCAATATGAAGCCCGGATCGCGCTGATGAATAATCCCAAAGTCACAGTTGCAACACAAACCTGCCGGGATACCACCACAACCATCGAAGGACTGACCGAAGGATGGTATATCTGGCTGGTGCGCGCCTGCAACGTCGGTGGTATTTGGGGCGACTGGAGTGAAAACCGGAAATTTTTCAAAACCGATCCTGAAATCACCGAATTTGTCAAAGTACCCGCCGGACCATTTACTTTCGGACCGGATAAACAGATTCAAACCATCAATTACGATTTCGAGATCATGAAGTATCCGGTAACCTGCCAGCAATTTCTCCATTTTCTCAATCAGGCCTACGCCCGCAACGATATCAACAAAAAGGGCATGGGCTATTATGTCGGCGATTCTTTTTTTCCATCCGGCGTCTATGCATATTTCGACATTGATAATGATAAAAGTGAAATCGGCGATATCCACTTCGACCTGGAAAGCAACGCCTTTGTCATCGAGAACAATGATTATCTCGACCATCCGATAGCCGACGTCTCATGGTTCGGCGCGCATGCATTTGCCCGCTGGTATGGACTGCATCTGCCAACCGAACAGGAATGGGAGAAGAGCGCGCGCGGCAACACCGGCAATGATTTTCCCTGGGGAACCGAAATTGTATGCGAAAACGCCAACATCGCCGGATGCCGCCGGCACGGTTACCGCAACGCCACAACCCCCGTCGGCCAGTTCAACGGTCAGGACAATACCATCGACAGCCCGAGCCCCTACGGCGCATATGACATGTGCGGCAATGTCTGGGAATGGACTGCTTCACTCTACGGCGGCAAATTCGCTTCTGATCGCGTCGTACGCGGCGGCAGTTTCTACGAAACCAAGGCCACTCCATCCGGCCGGGACGAGCTGACTACCTGGTTCCGCTATCACAAATCGCCCAAAGAATATGAAGGCAAACTGGGCAGTGGTATCGGATTCCGGTGTGTACGAAAATAACCGCGCCGGGGCCTAAGGTTCCTGTGTATACGCCAGATCGGTGCGCCCCTGGACTTCAGGCAGACGCGTCGCCAGATTGATGGCAACCAATAAACCTAATATCGCAAATTTCTGGGCAATCTGTTTGGCCGGCAAATCCCAAAAATAGGTGACCGCGTAGGTTAATACGGTACCCTCAAGAATTGTTTGGGTCAGCCAAAATTTTTCCGAGGCAATCCCGGCCCTGACTTCGAACAAAAAAAGATTGACCAGCAACCACAGCATACCGACCGCCAGAGCCGCGCCCAACATATGAGCCGGATTGCTGATATCATACGGAACCATCGTAATCATGAATCCGAGACCACCCAGAAACGCCAGAATTGCC
>Ga0163209_1000913_pt1 | contig 12910 bp, 20 predicted proteins | sample Kivu_160m_FD_113538 | JGI IMG/M metagenome (GOLD analysis project Ga0163209, IMG submission 113538) | Freshwater microbial communities from Lake Kivu, Western Province, Rwanda to study Microbial Dark Matter (Phase II) - Kivu_160m | ecosystem: Environmental > Aquatic > Freshwater > Lake ... | reverse complement strand
TTCTTCTTCTGGTATGTGTGGCCCTGTGGTATTTTTCCCGCCATTCAAAACTGCTCGCCGAGTTGCGGGATGAAACCGAGGCTGCAGACAAGGAAGCCGAACCCCTTCCTCCCAAAGGACCCTAACTAAGATCTAAGGATCAGGTTGGCAGTTATTGTTTTAAGATTTAACCATCCGTAATTAACAAGGTAACTAAAGGAATCAGAGTCACACTATATCAAAAATAGTTTCTTTTTTACGGAAAGATGGTTTTGATTTTACATGATTTTACAGCTGTTTACATCACTTGATACTTTAAAAAAAACCCTTGACATTTGCGAAATAAAGCCAAACCTTTCGTGAGGGAGGAAACGGAAAGCGGCGGGTGCTGAGCAAGTCGAAGCATGGCCGAGCTGCCGAAGGATAAGAACTGAGGTAAGCTCGGCTTTTCTGTTTTCGGGAGGCAGAAATTACCCCTCTTTGGCAAAGAGGGGCGAGGGGAGATTTTCTAATGCCTGTATCTGTTCAATCTTGAGGCCCTTAATAACTCCTCACTTCAACCGAAAGGAGGAAAAAGATGAAAAAGTATTTTTTAATTTCGAGAATGGCAATCTTATTATTGTTCTGCGTGGTATTATTTGGTGCGACGGCGCAAGCGCAAATGTGTTTTGAATTTGAGCACGACGAGGCTGGATGCAAGAAAACACTCGGTTGCTACTGGTGCGCCACAATGGCTAGCTGCTATCCGTTTTCTACCTGCGTTGAATGCGAACGAGTGGACGAGGCCACGTGTAAAAAATCGAGTGTCTGTCGTTGGTGTGAGAGTGAGGGTATATGCCATCCCAATGAAGGTCCCTGCTGTGGGGATGGCGTCGTTCAAGCTCCTGAGCAGTGTGACAGTGGCAGGAATTGTAAGCCAAACTGCACCTGCCCTGCAGGGATGATTCCTGATGGAGGTAATGGCTGCAAGCCGCTCCAGGTTTGCGGTAATGGAATACTGGAAGGCAACGAACAATGTGAGGGGGCAGATGGTAATCTTCCACCTTACTGTGTCAATTGTCAGTGTATCCCCCATTATTCTCCAGACCCTGAATGGGCGGGCTATTGCAAGTATACTGGCAACAATGATCCTGTCCTCGACCCCATCGGGAAGCAGCAGGCATATGAGGGGCAGCTATTGCACTTCACCATAACGGCTTGGGACCCAGATGGGGATGGCCTGATCTATTCCGCGAGCAATTTGCCTGATGGGGCGACCTTTGATCCTGCTACCCGAGAATTTAACTGGACACCGAGCTACGACCAAGCAGGCAACTACAAGGTGCTCTTTACCGTGACCGATGATTGGACACCTCCCGCAAGTAATTGTGAGGAGATCACAATCACAGTGGAGGATGTGAATCGTCCTCCTGAGCTTGCCTCCATAGGTAACTGGAAGGTTCAAGAGGGAGGCCTTCTGCAGTTTACCATAACGGCTTCAGACCCAGATGGGAATGGTTTGACCTATTTGGCCAGTAGTCTGCCTGATGGTGCGACCTTTGACACTGCTACCCGAGAATTTATCTGGACACCGAGCTACGACCAGGCAGGCAACTACAAAGTGCTCTTTACCGTAACCGACAACGGGACACCTCCAGAAAGCGATTCTGAGGAGATCACCATTACGGTGGGCGATGTCAACCGTCCGCCAATCCTTAACCCAATAGGTAACAAGACGGTCACTGAAGGAGACCCTCTCGAGATAATCGTAACCGCCACAGACCCAGATGGGGATGATTTGACCTATTTGGCCAGTAGTCTGCCTGATGGTGCGACCTTTGACCCCGTTACCCAAAAATTTGGTTGGACACCAGGGTATGACCAGGCAGGCAACTACAAAGTGCTCTTTACCGTAACCGACAACGGAACACCTCCAGAAAGTGATTTTGAGGAGATCACCATCAGGGTAAATAATGTGGTCCTGCAGGCAACGATTGACATCAATCCTGACACTCTGAACCTGAAGAGCAAGGGCGGGGAAAACTCCATGACCGTTTATATAGAACTTCCTGGAGGATATGATGTAAGACAGATCCAGGTCTCAAGCCTGAGGCTCAATGTGAACGGGAAGATGATCTCTGCTCAACCTGCTCCAACTTCGATTGGCGACTACGATAGAGATCGGATCGTAGACCTTATGGTGAAGTTTGACCGTCAAGCAGTGATTGATGCTCTCGGAAACAGGACGGGTATGATTACCCTCACCGTGATCGGCAAGCTTTCCAGTGGAGTGGGGTTTATTGGAAGCGACACTATCAAGGTGATCAACCCCGGGAAATAGGCTGGCGGTAGCTCATAGAAAAATGATGAGGGAGGCAGTGCTTAAAGTACTGCCTCTCTGGGCGGGGAGTTTCACCCACTGCCGCACCGAAATCCAACGGCCTCTCCCCAGGCATTGGTCCGTCGAACCATAGCAAGAAGTCCCACACTCAGTGCCGCGGAACCCGCCCCCAATCACCATCCTTTATGAATGACACCGAACTGTTTTTACAAACTCATGCGGCTTTTCTTATTTTGACAGATTGGGATAAGAGATAAGTCACCAATGCATTTAAACTCACGCCTTCCTCCTCCGCCTTTCTCGCCAATTCTCTATGGAGATCTTTTGGAACCCTGACATTAAACTGGCCACTAAAACAGGACTTCGGCTTGGGAAGAGGCATTTTATGCCTTTTCATGGTATCAATGGTTAATTCTAAGGCTTCCTGTCCATTCTTGATTGCCTCTTCAAGGCTATATCCTCCGGTTACGATACCTGGGAAATCAGGAAACCTCACAGCGAAATATCCGGATTCTCTGTCTGGAATAATCTTTATCTCATAACCCAACAGGTTTTCTTTTTTATTCCCCTTCACCATATCAATCCTCCTCTAAGACTTTGATCACGTCCTTAACATCCAACCAGTGACAATGTTTATGTCCTCCATGAGGTTTTACAACCGTGAGAATCCTATCTCCCTTTTTATAAACGTAATGACTCCCCCGAATATTCACACGTTTAAATCCTGATCCCAAAATGAATCCCTCCAGCTCTTTAAATCTCACACCTTTTGGGTTTTGCTTTATCTTAGAGAGGTCCTTTTCTATTCCCATCTTGAGAAAATAATAACTGAATATAGTTACAAATGCAAGGATAGAACTCCCCCTTAAGGTCCAGTCTATTGTCAGGTTGTTTCTGCCAGCTCCTTTGCGATAATTTCAAGTCCCGCTTAATCCCGGCTATTGTATGGTTCCTTACCATCCGCCTGTCCTTGCTTCCATTGGGGATAAGCAGGCGCATGAAAATCAACTCCTGCAGTTCTCCATCACAGCATCTGATCCTGATACTGGAGATGTGCCCACCTACTCCGCCGGTCCGGCATGACGGACCAACAGACTTTATGGACAGACTCTATTTAACTTGCCTAATTCACTTTGAACTTCTGATAAATCTTTTCGGTCAAAAAAACTGGAACAAACAGGGTGGGGTAGGTGAGAGGGAGGGATTCGTCCGTTCCGATTACCAAATACCCTATCTCTCGCAGGCTATTAGCAATCTTTTTTAACACATCAATCTGACTTTCCTTGGAGAAATAGGTGAAGGCTAAATTTCGGCAGAAGACCATATCCATCCCTGGAAATGGTTCTTCATGAATGATGTCGTGCCTTTCAAATTCAATACACTTCGGAACTCCCTGATCGAGAATATAGAAACCGCTTTCCATCTTGAAATAGCTTTTAAGGATACCTTCAGGAACTTCTTTTAGGCTGCTTTTCTTATATCTTCCTCTTCTTGCCCTTTCGAGGAGCTGCTCATCGATGTCAGTGGCTAAGACAGAGAGGCGGATTTGAGGCCAAACCTTTGCAAATTTCTCTTTCCATAATATTGCAAGGCTGTAGGGTTCCTCCCCACTGGCACAGCCAATGGACCAGATCTTGAGATCTCTCCTCTCCTTTTCTTCCAAAAGTAAAGGGAGAATGGAACGTTCGAGGGTATCGAACACTGCCCTGTCTCTGAAAAACCTTGAAATGGTAACGGTGAGGATTTTGGATAGGTAATTTAGCTCGGCAGGATCACTTCTTATTTTCAGTAGATATTCTTCATACCTTGAGAGACCGATTTGGAATATCCGATGCTCGATCTTCCTTTTAATCCCTCTCCTTTGAAAGGGTCGCCATTGCAAGCCAAGGGAAGGAGCGACTTCTCTTAAAAATTCGTTAAAGTGCATGGTCCTTTTCAAAGTCGAGCAGTTGCTTTTTCACTTTAATTCCATGGCCAAATCCCCCCAGACCTCCATTGCTTTCGATGACCCGATGGCAGGCAAGCATCAGAGGTAGAGGATTTTTCCCGTTGGCATTTCCCACCGCACGAAATGCCTTTGGATGGCCGACAGCCTCTGCAATCTCTTTGTAGGATCGTGTCTGACCATATGGAATTTTTCCCAATTTTGACCACACTTTTTTCTGGAAGGATGTCCCTCTTAAATCCAGTCGACAATCAAAACGTCGGAGTTTGCCTTGCAGATATCTTTTCAGTTGAGATAAAACCGCTTTATTCTTTCGATCGTCCCTGATAATCTTTCCAGGAAAAATTCTTCTCAACTCTTTCAGAAAAGCTTTCTCTGAGGTCAGAAAATCGACCATGCAGACACCTTTCTCTGTAGAAGCAACGAATACCTTTTTTAACAATGGTGAATCGAAAAAAGAATAGTAAATCTTTTCCATTTTATCTCCTTCTTGGGAGACTGAAGTCGCCCTACCCTATGCTCTATGCGCTATGCCCTGTGCGAAAAAGAGCTGCTCTCACCAGACCCATGGGTCCTGTCATCATTGTATTTCCGCCTGGAGCGGCGTAGATAAATTTGAATGAGGTGCCTTTGAAGAGATCTCGATTGGGACCGGTGACCAGGACCGACACGTCTCCATAATAAGGTTTCAGTGTGATGGCTCCATGCCCATTTTCATCAAAGACTTCTTTACTCCTTAACTCCCCCCGAAGAAAAAGACTCAAATCATGTTCCAGTTTCTTTGGGGTCAATTCATGGGTATGGTGTTCATAGAGACCTTCTATCTTTCTCTCTATCAATAATGCGGCGATGGTATGCCCGTTGCCCACGTTGACAACCAGAGAAGGCCCCGTGACCTCATCCATACAACCCAAGATAGCAGAGAAAGAGGTATCCATCACCAAGACAGAGGCTGAAGAAGTTCTTCTGACCGTATCCACCGCTGATCTCATTCGAAGGAAATAGACTGGAAGGGAATCTTCTTGGAACTGAAATGCCTCAGGTCGATTATCCTTCCGGAGCATCCTCTCCATATTCTCAAAACGGAAAGCCCGGTCTGAAACTCCTTTCGGCGCAACCCCATGGTCTTGAACTGCGATGGCGATGATTTCCACCTTTGGATCTTCCCCAACGCTCGAAAGGAAATTCTGGAGCAACGGGAGATCGATCTCCTGAATCTTGAATTCCTGAAACCGGTCGAACTCCGGTTTCTTTCCCACTTCAATTCCCATCGATCTCACTTCATCCAAGTCATTGCGAATCGAATAGGCAGCAGATTCCTCCATCACAACACGATGCCCTTTTTTAAGGTGGCGGAGGATGGCTCGAGTGATCGATCCTCCTCCGATGGTATCGCCATAAATATACACATCGCCTTCGATCACCTGAAGTTTATCCGCAAGGATTTTGGATGGGGTGGGAAGAACGAGGCTTGTACAATTCTCAATCTTCTTTTCTGAGTCGAAAAGTAAAATGTCTTGAGTACCCGCTCCAATATCAATGGCAAGAATTCTCATTGCAACTTAGATAACGTGTCTCGTGTCCGTACCTTACTCATTCTTCTGTCCTGCCTCAACCTTAACCTCAACCTTAGCCTACGATTTATTATCCTTTGATCACTCCCATGGGGACAAGTTTCACCACTTTGTGACTGATGCCGGCACGATGGACGACATTCACCACATCGGTCACATCTTTATAGGCATCCGACATCTCCTCCACAATCGTCCCACGGCTTGCCCCTTTTACGACAATCCCTTTTTCCTCCAATTCCCTTGCAATAGCCCTCCCTTTTGCCGCTTTGATCGCTTGATGGCGGCTCATCACCCGACCTGCTCCATGGCAAGTAGATCCGAAGGTCTCTTGCATTGCCCTCTCCGTCCCCACCAACACATAAGAACATCTGCCCATATCACCAGGGATGAGGACGGGTTGGCCGATCGATTGGTAATCCTTCGGAATATCGGGATGATTGGGAGGGAAGGCCCTTGTTGCCCCTTTCCTGTGGATACAGAGTTTCTTTTTCTCTCCATTGACCGTATGGTTTTCAATCTTTGCGATGTTGTGGCAGACATCATAGATCAAATCTAACTTTAAATCTCTCGGACCCTTCTGAAAAACCTGTTCAAATGTCTCCCTCACCCAATGGGTGATCATCTGTCGATTGGTAAAGGCAAAGTTGGCTGCACAGGCCATCGCCCCCAGATACTGTTTCCCTTCTATTGAAGCGACTGGGGCACAACAGAGTTGTGAATCAGGAAGATCGATTCCGTATTTTCGGGCCGCATCCAGCATCACACGGATGTAATCATCACACACCTGGTGTCCCAAACCCCTCGAACCCGTATGAACGATAACCGTAGCTTGATCTCTCCACAACCCCAGGGCTTGTGCGATTGTTTCATCGAATACTTCAGCAATATATCCCACTTCGACGAAGTGGTTTCCGGAGCCGAGCGTTCCCAACTGGGCCCTTCCCCTTTCCATTGCCTTTTCAGAGACACAGTCAGGGTCCGCTCCCTCGATACAACCCTGCTCCTCAATGTGATCGATATCTTCCGCCGAGCCAAAACCTCTTTCGACTGCCCATCTGGCTCCCTTTTTGAGAACTCGCCGTTGCTCTTCTCGATTCAATTTGAGGTCCTTCCGGTGAGACCCCACACCTGAAGGGATGTTGGCAAAGAGAGCCTCTACAACCTGCCTTATTCTTCCCTGAATATCATTGCGGCTCAACCCTGAGCGCATCAATCGGACACCTCAGTTGATATCGTAACCTACCCCTCCAGGAGAAACGATCCCTTGATTCATGTCGAAGGCTGCTACTCCCCCAATAGGAAATCCATAGCCCCAATGGATATCCGGCATGGCCAAGGAGTTACCCACAATGCCTGGGAGCCATGTGACATTGGCGACCTGAACCAGACTTTGATCTTTTCGAATATCGTTGAACATCCGTTCATCGGCATAGACGATTCCATCGGTCCTCATCTTCCCTTCTCGAGGAATTCTCCACCGGTAATCATCGATCTTCTGAACCTTAATTTTTTCTTCTGCCATTCTCGGTCACTCCTCAAGAGATTAGGTGAATTACCCGAATGATAACCCCTCCACACCTCCCCTTAATTTAAGGGGAGGCTGGGTGGGGTTAAATTCGCTGCCATTCGTGGGATTCGTTCATATTCTCTTAGCAATCAGAGATCCAGGATGATTTGGGCCCTCCAGCGTCCGTTCTCTTTTCGAACCTCGATCTGGTGATAGGTCACAGCCTTGACCCCCGTCTTGATCACATGAACGCCCTCCTGAAATGGCTCCCCCTTTATCGTCGCCCTCAATCCATCCTCTCCAACAGACTCCATTTTAAAACCCTTAGAAAGGAAGTTCTCCACGTCATAAAGGTAAAGAAGTTCGGATAGCCAATCGACCATCAGGCGCTCCAAACTCTCCCCCCCTATTTCAATCCGTCTCTCGGTCCTGCGTCTCACCTTCTTCAAATCGGTGATGAGGTGGAAGAAGGCCTCCCCTGCATTCTCAAAAAGCGTGTTGAGGTCCTTACCATAAACGATGAGGCCGATATCCGCCGTATGATCCAAGACCTCAAAGCGCTTCATTTCTGACCTTCTGATCCCTCAACCTTTTTCTTACCTCTGACGATGTTGACCGCCTTCTCCATGAGGTCCGGAATTTTCCCGAAGAAGGATTCTATCATTGCTGGCATTCTCCGGAGATTGATGATGGATACTTCTCCCTCCTTCACAACAAGAAAAGCAATGGGTTCAACACAGATCCCTCCCCCTCCTGCACCTCCACTTCCACCAGAGGTCTTGATCTGTTCTGTTCCAGCACCTGCACCAATGCCTAAGGAGATCTTGGAAACAGGAAGAACCGTAAATTCTCCGGCCTTGATCCCTTCTCCAACAATGGTCTCCGTCTTGGCTACCGCCTTAAAACCTTCTAAAAGTGTCTTGATTAGGTCTGTCGCTTCCATTGTGATTCACCTCCTCGTTAGGATCTCTTTCCCCTCCTTTCCTGCAGAAAGAGGAAAACCCACTTTTTTAAATGTTGGAAAAAAGACTTCAGAGGGAGGATAGCTTCCCCTGAAAACCGATTCTCCCCTAAAAAATTGATGGTCACATTAATCTTTCGACAGGCTTTTCCTGTCTGAATGGCGCTCATCCACCCGTAGAGTAACCCATTAACCATGGGGTCCGGAAAAGAAAAAGTTCCTTCCACTTTTTTAAGCTTCCATTTTGAAAGGAAGGAAAAACCTTCCTTCAAATAAACCCACCGTATCGGAAAATGGGTTTTTTTCTTTTTGAAACCCAAGGGGATAGGAAACCCGAGAATTTTCGTCAACGTCTTTCCTTTGTCCCAGCCAAAGGAGAAAAACCCATTCCATTTGAGTGAAATCGATCTTTTCTGAGTATTCCAGGAGAATGAAACAGGAATCATCTCGTGCTCTTATCCTTCACCTTTTGAACAAACCGTTCTTTCGAAAAGAGAAGACGCTCGTGTTCACCTTCCGCCACCTTCCCCCTGTCATCATAGGCATCGACCAAGAAGAGAAGCCGATTCTGATTGACCTCTTTAAGAAGGGCATGGGCCGTGACTTTCATGCCGAGAGGTGTTGCAGAGAGGTGCTTGATCTTCACCTGTGTTCCAAGGCTCATTTGATCAGACGGAACAAAATTCTGGATGGCCTCGATGGCCGCTTCCTCCAGAAGTTGAATTAGTCTGGGTGTGGAAAGGACGTCCACACCGATACTCCCCAATTTGCTGACCAGATCTTCTTCCCTGACGATCATCTCAGATTTTCCAACCAGTCCAGGTACCATCTCGCCTCCTGAGACGAATTACACGAAGGGTAACGAATCTATCGAATTGAGGTTATTCGTGACATTCGTTGTCATTCGTCTTATTCGGAATTTGGATTTCAGAATTCTTGTAAAATTTCTTTATCGTAAATCTTCTCCAATCTCTCTTTATGGGTCGATTCTTCTTGGGCGAGGATCAACAGCAATTTTTTCAACGTCGGCTCTTTCACAATCTGAGCGGTAGAATGATAAAGGCGCTGGGACTTCTCCTCATTCTTGATGGCCATTCTCAGGAGATCGGCGTAACTCATGTCCGGACTGTAGGGGGCATCTTCCATGATCTCGCTCAAACCCAACCCTTTCATCTCCTTCCATTCCATCTGTTCGATCTTCTTTGGATCGAACTCCTCAAGTTTCTTTTGGTGACCTTCCTCTTCCTTTGCCAGTTCCTCAAAGGCCTTTCTAATTCCAGGATCTGAGCGGTCCGCCGCCATTCGATAAAAAACCGCAGCATCGGCCTCTTTCCTAATAGCAAACCTCAAGATCTCATTCAGATTGTCCAGTTTCATCTGCCTCCTCCTTCTTAAAAATTTTTCTTACCTCCGAAATGACCTTTTCTGCCTTTTCACTAAACTCCTCAGGGACTTGAACAGCTCCCCACCCCTTCTGGGGAATGTAAAGTCCGTTGTAGGCCGTATCGAGAAAGGATTTTATCAGAAACGGAATCTCCGCCTCCTTCAGTGCCTGAGAAACCCGGTCCCCTTCAAATCGATTCTCAACGATCCCCGCCTTCACCCATCGGGCCATTTTTCACCTCTCGATTTATTATATAACGAATTGAGCATAACCCAAAGAATTAATTTTAGGTAACCCCTCAGTTACGTGCACTTTTATCCCCCTTTGGCAAAGGGGGATATAGGGGGATTTTCAAATAATGTTTGTAAAATCTCCCCTTTCCCCTCTTTGCCTGTCTAAGGACAGGAAAAGGATGACCAAAGAGGGGTATAGAAGTTCATTTGTATTGCTTAAAACCATCACTGAGGGATTACAATTTTAGATAGAGAGTTAATGTCTTTCAGGCCAAGGGACAGGGCAGATATCTATGACCTGTTTGAATTTGGGAAAGTGGATAGAGATGTTTTAAATGATATGATAAGAAGGTACACCGATGAGGAAACTCCCCTCCGTAAAAGACTCAAAAGCATTTTGGGATAAAGTGACAAAAGAAGACAGGAAGTATCGTCTGAAACAATCCAGACTGTCCTTTGTTAAAAAACTGGAAATATTGGAAGAGATGCAGGAAAGGACCCGTCTCTTACGAAGTGCAAAAGAAGTTATGGATAAAAAATCTTAAGAAGATTGGCAAACCAAAGGTCATCCTCATATTCTCCTATGTTTAGTTACCTCTTTCTTCGCCGTCAAAAATTGAGTTGAAAAATATTAAATAGAGAATATAATGGAGTCAATACATTCCAATTCAGTGGTAGGGAGGAAGCATGACAACGAAAAGGGTGGATGAAAAATCCTTCGGAACCAAAATGAAACAACTTCGCCAAGTCAGAAAGATCACTTTAGAAAACCTTGCCAATAAAACGGGATACTCTCAACGTTACTTAAAGGAGATTGAGGAGGGAACCGCCATCCCTCCTGTCTCAGCAGTCATCCAGATCGCCAAGGCCCTCTCCATCGACTCGGGGTCTTTCCTCTCTGCGGAAGAGCGGGCAGCCTCTGAAAAAAGAAGAAGGGAAAGCTTTTTCAAGAGGACTCAGGCTTACTCTTATAAAACCCTCACCCCGGATGCAGAGACAAAACATATGAAGGCCTTCCTCGTCACGATCGATCCAAGACAGGATCATCAGATGGTGGAGTACCGGCACGAGGGAGAAGAATTTATCTATGTCTTAAAAGGAGAGGTGGAAGTCGGGGTAGGTGAAAATCAGAATGTCCTCAAAAAGGGAGAAACGCTTCACTTCGATTCAGGCATCCCGCATAAACTGCGGAATCTCTGCGATGATGAGGCAAAACTCCTTGTCGTCCTCTATACCCCCTAATTCCCAGCCCTGCTGAGAAAAATTCGAAATACGAATATCGAAATCCGAAACAAATTCAAAATTCTAAACTTTTCTTTGTTTCGGAAATTGGCATTTTGAACATTGGTGCTTGTTTCGAATTTCGTGCTTTGAATTTAGACTTTCCCCACGGTACAACGGTGGGGTTATTCTCTCCAGTTTCTGGGGACTCCGGCAGAGGAGGCCCTTCGATCTAATTCATCCAGTCGATTCTCAAAATATCGGATCGTATGATTCACCCGATTCAGATCGGAGCGGACCCCTCGGTTTTCATAATTTGCCTTCAACTTTCTTAACTCCATCAAGTTCCGATTATAAAAGCGGAACTGGCCGATCCAGTAATCTCTGCTGTAACCGCCCGGTCGATCGGGCGATGGTTCACCCTGCAAAGGATAAAGCGTCATTTTCCCGTTAATGGAATCCAGAACCACTCTAAATTTGTTGAGGAAGGAGTTTCCCAAAAGACCTTCTTTATCAGAAGGCATGCTATAAACCAAGGCCTCCACGTTCTGCACCTCTGCATTCCCTACGCGCAAGGACTCCAACGTCACTAAAGGCGTAAGGATGACATCATTGACGGTGGAGACTGGGATGATGGGGGTTTGGTCATCAATGGTCAGACCTAACTCCCTTGCCGTTTGTCGGCTGATGAGGGTAAAACTTGCCCCTGAATCAACGATGAAATTCCGAGCCATCTTGTTGTTCAGGATGACTTCTACAAGCAGTATTTCGTGCCTTCGTAGAAGATTCACCTCAACCCCCTCGATCCTGGGGGGCTTTGCGGTGGAGGGTGAAGGAGGCCTTTCTCTCTTTTCCGAAACCGGAAGTTCCTTAGGGGTCGCATGCGTCTCGACCTCTATCCGATAATTTTCCGGAATATTGGAAAGATCGTCCGCGAAATGAATCGTCCCTTTCTCATCGACCCACTTATACACTTGTCCGAAACTGGGCGATATGAAGACCACCAAAAGGGAAATACATAGCAAAATAATTTTCAATCTCTCTCCCGACCCTCAAAACTATGAACATTCTACTCATTCCAGATGAAGATGTCAATTGTTGTTTCCACTTCGTTATGTTATAATGTTTTTGATTTTAAACGAAAAGGAGGAAAACATGGGGAAAAATACGCTAGAAAATCTAAAAGAAGCGTTTGCAGGTGAATCCCAGGCCAACCGGACATACCTCGCCTTTGCAAAGAAGGCAGAAGAGGAAGGGTATTCTCAGGTCGCCAAACTTTTCAGAGCTGCTGCAGAGGCCGAAACCGTCCATGCCCATAACCATCTTCGGGTCATGAAGGGAATCAAATCCACGAAAGAGAACCTCCAGGCAGCCATCAACGGCGAGACCCACGAATTCAAGAAGATGTACCCAGAAATGATGGACACAGGAAAGAGCGAGAAGAACGAGGATGCCATTCAGACCTTCCATTATGCCAATGAGGTAGAAAAGATCCATGCGGCCCTCTACTCCAAGGTGTTAGAGAATTTAGGTAAGAATGAAGTTTTGGACTATTATGTCTGTCCTTTCTGCGGGAATACGGTGGAAAAGGCTCCGCCTGACAAGTGCCCGATCTGTGGTGCTCCGGGAAAGACATTTATGAAAATCGTTTGATCTTTATCTTTATTCTAAACAACCTAAGAAATAAAAAGACCTCATAACCTTCCCCCCCCCTTCGATGGGGGAGGGCGAGAGCCTGCCCCGTACTTGATACGGGGGTGGGGGCGGATAAAAAGAACTTAAGGCC
>Ga0163209_1000912_pt1 | contig 12911 bp, 10 predicted proteins | sample Kivu_160m_FD_113538 | JGI IMG/M metagenome (GOLD analysis project Ga0163209, IMG submission 113538) | Freshwater microbial communities from Lake Kivu, Western Province, Rwanda to study Microbial Dark Matter (Phase II) - Kivu_160m | ecosystem: Environmental > Aquatic > Freshwater > Lake ... | reverse complement strand
TTCCGTATTCCGGGACTGGGCGTTATCGTCACCGTTGTTCTCATATTTGTCTGTGGTCTTGTCGCAAAAAGTTATCTCGGCTACAAGATTGTTAGTTCCGGCGAAAGTCTCGTGGATAAAATCCCTTTTGTGAGGAGCATCTACCAATCCATTAAGCAAGTTTCAGACAGCATGTTTGCAGACAGGCGGAGCAGTTTCAAGAAAGTTGTCCTGGTTGAGTTTCCCCGAAAGGGTATATATACAGTCGGTTTTGTGACAGGTAAACCCGGCCCGGAAATCCAGTCAAAAGTGGGAAAAACGTGTATCAGTGTTTTTTTGCCGACAACACCGAACCCGACATCAGGGTATCTTGTCATTGTACCGGAGGATGATCTGCTTCAGGTTGACATGACGGTTGAAGAAGCCTTAACCTATATCATATCCGTCGGTATTGTAACCGCATCAGACCGCCTGAATAGAAGAGAAACTTTGCTTGTTGAAAATAAGGATATCAAATAGGTGAAATTCAGAGGAGAAGCTATATGCAGATAACATCGGAAAGCGTGAAAGCAGGACATCCGGACATCATGTGCGATTCAATTGCGGCAAAATAAAATCCTAATGGAGGATCAGATGAAATATATCAAGCTGGACAAGAACTTAAAATATAAGATTGCCGACATCAGCCTGGCTGGATGGGGGCGTAAAGAAATAGACCTCTCCAAAAATGAGATGCCCGGGTTAATGGCTGTGCGGAAAAAGTATGGCCGCCGAAAACCATTGAGGGGATTAAGGGTTATGGGAAGCCTGCATATGACCATTCAGACGGCTATGCTCATTGAAACACTTAAAGAACTCGGTGCTGACCTCAGATGGGCCTCGTGCAATATATTTTCGACACAGGACCATGCCGCTGCTGCCATAGCGAAGGCAGATTCTGCGGCTGTCTTTGCCTGGAAAGGCGAGTCCCTCGAGGAATACTGGTGGTGCACGGAGCAGGCACTAACGTGGCCTGATGGTTCTGGACCAAATTTGATTGTCGATGATGGCGGTGATGCCACCCTTTTTGTTCATCAGGGCGTTAAAGTTGAAAAGGATCCGTCATTGCTGAAGAAGAAATGCGAAAACAGGGAATTTCAGATTATTATGGACCGGCTGAAGTATTCGCTGCAACAGGATACAAAACGCTGGCAGAAAATGGCTACGGGTATTATCGGAGTATCGGAGGAAACAACTACCGGCGTTTGCAGGCTATATCAGATGGCGGAAAAAGGAGAGCTCTTATTTCCGGCCATTAATGTCAATGACTCCATTACTAAATCAAAATTCGACAATCTGTACGGATGCCGGGAATCCCTGGCAGACGGGATTAAACGGGCGACGGATATTATGGTTGCCGGTAAAACCGTTGTCGTCTGCGGTTATGGAGATGTTGGGAAGGGATCATCCCAATCCATGAGGGCATTCGGAGCCCGGGTTATCGTTACGGAAATTGATCCCATATGCGCACTTCAGGCGGCCATGGAAGGCTATGAGGTAAAAATTCTGGAAGACGTCGTGCCATATGCGGATATTTTCATTACGGCAACGGGATGTTGCAATGTCATAACTGGAAAAAATATGGAAAAGATGAGAGACGAGGCGATCGTCTGTAATGTTGGTCACTTCGACAGCGAGATAGAAATACAATATCTTGAAAAAAACAAATTTTGCAGGAAGGTGAACATTAAGCCCCAGGTGGATAAATGGACGCTTAAGTCCGGCCGTTCCATTATTGTCCTTGCCGAGGGGAGGCTCGTAAATCTTGGCTGTGCAACAGGTCATCCCAGTTTTGTCATGAGCAACAGTTTTACGAATCAGTGTCTCGCCCAGATTGAACTGGCAACGCGCAAGTACAAGCCCGGAGTTTATACCCTGCCGAAGAAACTTGATGAAGAAGTGGCAAGGCTTCATCTGGGGCGCCTCGGGGCAAAACTGACAAAATTGACAAGAGAGCAGGCGGATTATCTGGGCATTCCCGTGGACGGGCCATTCAAACCGGAGTATTATCGATATTAATAAGGGGTGAGGAACAGGGAACAGGGAGCAGAGAACAGGGATTTGTTGAATGCATTATTCCGAACGATTGAATCGTATCCCCTTATCCCTCGTCTCTCATGTTTTGACGCGAAGGTACATGATGATGGAGATTGAGCCTAAAATCAAGTTTGCAATCCAGGCGGACAGGACAGGCGGGATCGTTCCGGAACGGCCAAAAGACATAGAAAGGGCGTGAACAACCCAGTAAGAAAAGCCGATAACGATGCCCACACCGATACATTGCATGATACCCCCGCTCCGCTCGGTTTTCATCAATGAAAACGAAATGCCGATAATGACGAGGATCATACTGACCAGCGTAAAGGCCACCTTTCCATGCATGTCGACGAGATATCGCGTCGCATCATATCCTTCAGCCTGTATTTTTTTGACATATCTTCTTAATTCCATGTAACCCATCTTGCTTGCTTCTTTTTGAACAAAGGTAAAATCAACGGGTTTTTCAGGCAGATCGATCACCTTTGCCGACAACCATTCAACAGACGGGAATTGTCCGGTCTGGAATCTGGTGATCATGAGATTATGAAAAACCCACTGGTTATTCTCCCATCGTGCCGTTTCTGCATCGATCCGCATATTTAACGAGAAGTATTTATCGAAGTAATTGATGGTGATCCCGTTTAAAGAGCTTGTCGCGGGATCAAACATCTTGAAATTGTATATTCCCTTTGCCCCTCGGTACCAGATCTGATTCTGCTTGAAACTCCCAAGCGGTTTTTGCTTTTCAATCTCAACGAGTTTTATGTAATCTGCCTTATCGTTGGCATAGGGCGTGATGAATTCATTGAAAAGAAATGACAGAATGCATATGAAAAGAGCAATGATGATGACGGGTACGGAGGTTCTGTACAGGCTGACCCCATTTGCTTTCATGGCCAGAATCTCACTGTACTTTGAAAGATTGCTGAAGACGATCAGAGAAGCAAGCAAAACAGCGACCGGTATGGCCTGGGAGATGATCATGGGTATCATAAAGATCATATAGGCCAGAATCTGGTTAAGAGTTGCATGATTGCTTAAGAACATGCGCATTCTTTCAAAAAGATCAATAATCAGAAACAGCGCTGTAAAGGAAAGAAGGATCAGGAAAAACAACCTTACATATTCTTTTGTCACATACCGGTCCAAAATGGTCATGACTGAATACCGCCTGCCTTATGAGAAATTTTATTAAGAATATCTCGGACGGAAGGCAATTCAACGGGCTTGTCTTTGGCCACCCTGACAAGGAGATAAATGCCTGTAATCCCGAAGATAAAGTTTGGCGTCCAGATCCCGATAAATGGAGGGAGGCCACTCGTTTCGGTCAAAGTCTCACCTCCGAGGATGAGGAAATAATAAATGAGCACGATGATGATTCCTATCATAAATCCCCTTGATTTAACGGCCCGGTGTGATCTGATGCCTAACGGGATTCCGAGAATGCCCATTATAATACAGGACATTGGCAGAGCAATATTCTTATTCAGTTCAACGGCAAGTTCGCGCAGAGTTTTTTTGTCCAGAGCACTGCTTCTCAGCTTTTGCGCAATCTCCCAGATCGTCAACTCGGAACTGGACTTTGTCTTGAGTTTGCTTTCTTCCGCGACGGAGGATTCAAGGTTAAGATTGACGTCATAGAGCCTGAAATCCATTTTTCTATAATTCTTCGTCTTTGTGTCGACAGTATGGGTACTGCCATTCTCGAGCCTCAGGGTGACCGTCATCAGCTTCGGATCAGAGACAAGATATGCTTTTTTTGCTATAATGGTGCTCGGTTCTCTGGTTATTCTGGTGTCGGAAATGATGACCCCCTCCATGAAATTTCCATTAACGGGAATGCTTTCCGCATAAAGAAGAATTCCATTGAAATCATCATTAAACACCTTTTCCCTGATACCGGCACTGGCCTTTTTCTTTGCAATAGTAAAAAGCAAATTCTTCGTTGCATATTTACTCTGAGGAACCAATGAAAAAGTAGTAATCGTCGTCAAAACAAAAGCAACCAAAGAGGCAAAAAGAACAGGGTAGAGAAGTTGATATAGGCTGAGGCCGGATGCCTTAAAAATGGTGATCTCATTGTCAGCGGACAGCCTTCCCAATCCTATTAATATGGAAACAAGAAGGGATATGGGAATTGTAAATATTAGAAATGACGGAAATAAAAGAAGAAATAGTTTGAAAATGTCGATAAAATTAACCCCTTTGTTGACCATCAGGTCCATCAGTTGGAGAAGCTTTCCCATAATGAGGACAAAGGTCAGGACAAAAAGAATCATTAAAAACGGGTAAGATATTTCTCTAAGAATGTACCGGTAGATGATTTTTGGCATTATCTTTCCCGTGTCGGTCGTTGTTCAATTAAATAAGATTAACATGGTTTTATTACTCTGACAATAAATATCAAAAAATCCGTCATTCCGGCGAATCCCGGATCGGAGTCCTGGACAGGCGCCGGAATCTTCTGAAAGAACTGGATGCCGGATCAAGTCCGGTATGACAAGACGGTAAAAGATTGGAGATTTCTTTTTAATAATCCATATCTTTGTTGACCTTGTATTGTAAATCTGGTAATTGCATGTTCTCTAATGTCGAGATATTTTTGCCGTTATAATAGAAAATAAAAAAACGGGAATTCTTTTGAGAAAAAAGAATTCATAAAAAAATGGCGTCTCGCCTGAGCGGGACAGGCCCTTGTGGATGAGGTGACATGTCGTGATTGATTTGCATACACATTCCATATTCAGCGACGGAGAATTGATCCCCTCGGAACTCGTCAGACGTGCGAAGGTTAAAGGTTATCGGGCCATTGCCATTACGGATCACGGCGATCACTCCAATGCTGATTTTATCATTCCTCGAATCGCTCAAGTATGCCGGAAACTGTCCGAAGCATACGCAATTCAGGTGATCCCGGGGATTGAACTGACTCATGTACCGCCTGAATATATCTGTGAACTGGCAGTGGATTGCCGGAGTCTCGGGGCCAGGATCATTGTTGTCCATGGCGAAACGATCGTGGAACCGGTAATTGCGGGGACAAACGCCGCCGCCCTTCAGTCTCCCATCGATATTCTTGCACATCCCGGATTGATTACGGAAGAAGAAGCATTCATGGCTGCAAAGAACGACATCTGTCTTGAAGTATCAGCAAGAAAAGGGCACAGCCTCACGAATGGTCATGTCGTGATAATGGCTCGCCGTGCGACGGCCAGGCTGGTATTAAATACTGACAGTCATGCGCCTCATGATATGATTTCACAAGATACTGCGTTTAAAATTGCCACCGGTTCCGGTATGTTAAACAAAGAAATTCGGATGATGTTTCAGAATTCAGAACTTCTCGTTGAAAAGGCGTTACAGGCCAGGTAGTTCTCTGTCGAATACACTTATGGGCTCTGATTTACTAAGGATTTGCCTTTTGACATATCGAGGCAACCCGAATTGCGGTGGTCAGGGGGTATATATCAAGTATCTCAGTCGTGCCCTCCGTGATCTTGGACATCAGGTTGATGTCATATCAGGCCCGCCATATCCCGAATTAGCTGAAAACATTACCCTTCATAAATTACCCGGTCTCGATCTCTACAACCCCGATCATTTGTTCAAGGTCCAAAAGATTACAGATTTGAAGCATCCAATCAACCAGTTCGAGTTTCTAAACATGTGCCTGGGCGGCTTCCCTGAGCCCCTGACTTTCGGTTTCAGAGTACTGCACTATTTTCGCAAAAAGCTGCCGCATTACGACATTGTCCATGATAATCAATGTCTGTCGTACGGAATACTCGGACTCCGGCGTTCAGGGTATGCGACGACGGCGACGATTCACCATCCCATAACCGTCGACCGCGATGTTGAATTGAAGGCTGCAAAAACATGGCGTGAAAAGCTGAAAGTGAAAAGGTGGTATTCGTTTATCGGAATGCAGAAGAGGGTATCCCGCAGGCTTTCTCCAATCATTACCGTCTCTGAGTGTTCGAAGCATGACATAAGCAGAACCTTCGAGATACCTGCCAGCAGGTTCAAAGTCGTGCCGAACGGCATAAATAATGACTTCTTTTTTCCGATCCCGCACATAAAACGACAAGGGAACCATCTCCTTGTGACGAACAGCGCAGATACTCCCCTGAAAGGACTCGCTTATCTTCTGCACGCAGTTGCTTCCATAAGAAAAAAGCGGAGCGTGAGGCTCACTATTATCGGTTCACCGAAGGAAAACGGTTATGTGAAACAGCTGATCACTAAACTTGGTATTCATGATTGTGTTACATTTACAGGTCGTATTAGAAATGAAGATTTTTCAAACCATTATGCGGAAGCCGCCATAGCGGTTATTCCATCGTTGTACGAGGGATTCGGTATGCCGGCCGGTGAAGCAATGGCATGCGGTGTGCCTGTGATCAGCACTGCGGGTGGGGCCCTTCCCGAGGTAATCGGGGAAGCGGGCATCATCATTCCACCCGGTGATGAAGTGGCACTCGAAAAGGCTATCTTGTCACTGCTGGATGATCCCGAGAAGCGAGAGCGACTCGCGTGTGCCGGTCTTGAGCGGGTAAAGCGCTTATTCACCTGGCATCATGCAGCACAGAAGACGGTTGATGTTTACCGGGAAGCGATTCATGCTAACCATTGATTTCAGAAATCTTCAAATAAAGCCGGGTTTTCGAGTTCTCGATGCAGGTTGTGGTACCGGTCGGCATATACGTGCTGTGTTTCAGTCACCGGGTGTGGATGTTGTCGGAATCGACAGGAAATGGGGAGATCTTTGCGAGGTCAGAAATTCTTCGTGTTCTATGAGAAGTGATGAAAGCGGATCGTGCATTGCTGCCATGGCTGATGTGACAAATTTACCTTTCAAAGATTCGGCATTTGACATCGTCATTTGTTCTGAGGTTCTTGAACACATTCCCGACAATGAGGCTGCCGTCAGAGAACTGGTAAGGGTATTAAAACCTGGAAAAGATATGGTTGTCAGTGTTCCTTCTTTTTTGCCGGAAAGAATCTGCTGGGCCATTTCAGAAGACTACCATCTGGAGCCGGGAGGTCATATCAGGATATATAAAAAAAAATCATTAACAAACCTGCTTGAAAGAGCCGGAACAAAATGCTGGAAGATTTGCTATAAGCACGCACTGCATGCACCGTACTGGTGGTTGAAATGTATAGTTGGCCACAAAAATGAAAGATCGCGTTTTGTAAATGCATACAAGAAATTCCTTGAATGGGACATTATGACACATCCATTATGGACACACTGGCTTGATAAATTCTTGAATCCTCTCATGGGGAAAAGTATGGTTTTTTATCTCAAAAAAGGATGCTGATATGCAACTATACGTTTCTCAAATACTTCAGGATTCGACCGTTGATGTTACCGCAATGGGTTCGTTTATTGCCGGGATTCAAAAAGAGACTGGTGAAATTCCGTGGTCCAAAGGCGGCAAAACGAATCCATGGGATCATGTGGAGAGCGCCATGGGGTTGAGTATTGCCGGCCGTCTGAAAGATGCGGAGAGGGCCTATGAATGGATGAAACGGTCACAAATGAGAGACGGAAGCTGGTGGACCTCCTATCGGAACAACATTCCCGAAGATCGAACAAAGGACACCAATGTATCATCCTACATCGCCGTAGGGGTATATCATCATTATCTCATTACGGGCGATATGGAATTCCTTAGATATATGTGGACATGTGTAAAAGCAGGTCTCGATTTTTCGGTCAGTCTTCAGACAAACACAGGCGTGATTTGCTGGGCAAAGAACAGTCATGGTATCGTTGATCCCATGGCACTTTTGACGGCTTCAAGTTCCGTATACATGAGCCTGAAGTGTGGTCTCGCTATCGCACGCCGGTTAGGGAAAAAACGGTCCGAGTGGGAGGATGCGCTTTCCAAACTCGGCTTGGCCATTAAAGAAAGGCCGCATCTTTTTAATATGATAAAATCCCGTTTTTCCATGGACTGGTATTACCCGGTTCTTTGCGGCGCCGTAAAGGGAACCGATGCCAGAACGAGGATTCAAAAGTCGTGGGAAAAGTTTGTCGTGCCCGGCTGGGGAGTGCGCTGCGTATCCGATCAACCGTGGACGACGATGGCGGAGACGTCAGAACTGGTACTTGCGCTTGCGGCGATCGAAGAATATGAGAAGGCAAAAATCGTCTTCAGTTGGTTGAGTAACAAAAAATTCGAAGATGGCTCTTACTGGATGGGTGTCACTTTCCCCGATGCCGTTGTCTGGCCTGAGGAAAGAACCGCCTGGACGACAGCTGCGGTTCTGCTCGCCTATGATGCCCTGAATCATCTGACACCTGCCTGCCGTATCTTCAACCACAGCTTCTGGGACCATTCATGTTTGGCTGAAACATATTAAAAGGGTCTATCTGGTGAGAAGGGATCACCGTCCATACTTTGTAAAGCGCCTGGATATTGCCGTACAACAGTGGTATGCAAATTACTTTCTGCGTCCCCAGTTTGACTATTTAGGAAAAGGATCGTTATTCCTGAGACCCTGGTATGTGGAGTTATTCGGATGGCCAATAACGCTTGATGACTATGCCAATGTCATCGCCACTCCGGACAAGAGGGTGCGAATGACCGTATGGTCGGATATGGAAGAGGCCGGTCGAATCCAGATAGGGAAATATGCATTGATTTGTCCGGGTGTGAGAATCAGTTCTGCGATGGGAATATCAATAGGAGACAGCTGTATGCTGGCACAGGGGGTTTATGTCACCGATTCTGACTGGCACGATATATACGATCGTGGAGTATCAATCGGCAGAAAGTCTGCTGTGAAGATCGGCAATAATGTATGGCTTGGAGATAGCGCTATCGTGTGCAAGGGCGTAACGATCGGTGATAACAGTATTGTGGGCGCAGGTTCCGTTGTGGTACGGGATGTTCCACCTAACGTCGTTGCAGCAGGGAATCCGGCGGATGTCCTGAGGCAGCTTGATAGCAACAGATACATTGCCACGCGTGCCGACTGGTTTTCCGATCCGGAAAAACTGGCATGTCAGTTTGATGAGATCGATCGCGATATACTGAAGCACAATACAATTTTTGGCTGGATGAGATCACGTCTCTTCCCCCGGAGAGGAGATTAGATGAGGGTTGCAATCGTAGCGCCTCCATATCCTCTTGCAGAATGCCCCGCGCCTCCGCTGGGGGTCACCTATGTGGCCGCGGCTTTTGAAGCATGCGGCGCCGATGTGGTGATATGGGATTACATCATTTCCAAATACAGCCCGGAAAAGCTAAGGAATGAACTGAATGTTTTTAAACCGGATGTCGTGGGAACAACCTCTGTGACGATGAACTTTCATGCAGCGGCTCAAATTATAAGAACCGTAAAGGAATACGACACTTCCATCATTACCATGATGGGGGGGCCACATGTGACGTTTGATGCCGTTAATACCCTCTGCAACCATTCCGAAATTGATTTAATCGTTATGGGTGAGGGTGAAAAAACGATCATGGAGCTTATGTCTTTCCAGATGGATGCGAGACAGTGGCAAAGTGTTCGGGGAACTGCGTTTCGACGAAACGGGGAGATTATCAATACAGGAGCAAGAGAATATATTGAAGATATCGATGCGCTGCCGATGCCGGCAAGACATTTGTTGTCACATTCACGCTATCAGGCGCTTGGTTACCCTGTTAGTATCGTAACCAGCAGGGGATGTCCCTATTCATGTATTTTCTGTCTCGGAAGGCGTATGGTGGGGAAGAAAGTTCGCAGGCGGAAAGCTTCTCTTGTGGTTGATGAGATGGAGCACATTCTGTCATTCGGCTGGAACAGAATCAATGTGGCGGATGATCTTTTCACATCTGACAGAGAAAGCGTCCGCGCGATATGCGGGGAGATCCAGAGGAGGGGCCTTGAATTTACATGGAGCGCCTTCGCAAGGGTCAATACCGTTGATAGAGAAACCCTTCATTTGATGCGCGATGCCGGGTGCGACAGTATCAGTTTCGGCGTAGAGTCCGGCAATGCGGCTATGCTGGAGCGCATACGGAAGGGAATTACGACTGAACAGGTCCGGAATGCCATTAAACTGTGTCGCGAGGCCGGCATCATTGCCCACGCCTCGTTCATGGTCGGCCTGCCGGGTGAATCACCTGAAAGCCTCAGAGACACGCGGGAATTTGCTCGGAGTCTGAATATCCTTTACGGCTATCATTTTTTAGCCCCTTTTCCGGGGACGACAGTAAGGGAAGAAATAGAAAGATACGATCTTGAAATTTTGACACATGACTGGCGCCGATATGATGCAAACAGCGCCATTGTGAAAACATCATCACTGTCGCCGGAGGAGATTGAGAGATTTGTCGCTGACTACGATGAACAAATCAATATATTCTGGGAAAGAATGGTTCGAGGTTATAGAGAAGGTACCAACACGCCAGAAGACGATCTCAAGGTAGAAGGTCATTTCAAAGCACAGCTTGTCTATAAAATATTATCGGAAGATCTCATAGAGTCTTGCGGCACTTTTTCTCTTGAAAATCTTGATTACGGCGGATTGTGTCCTGAAAAGGGGAAGATTAAATGCCTTTGCGGGCGAATCATGGAAAAAACAGGTATGGACAAGGTGGTAATTGAAAAGACATTAGACCACCTTGTCAATTCAGGATATCTCAGGTCGAGTCACTACGATGGACATGTTGTATGGAGATGGTCCCAGAACAACAGTGTCGATCATTAAATATTTTGCCATTTCTGTCTTGCCCGGACCGTCACCTGATCACAGGAAGCCCGTTTCAGTATTCCCAATGTGTTTATCATGGGAAGTTCGTTAAAGAGGCCGGAAGACAGGGCCATATGATACATACAGTACGGGGCCTGCCCTCCTTTTTCAGCGTCGCTGAAGATGTCGTGTATGACGAGATACCCACTGGGAATAAGATGGGGAACCCAGCAATTATAATCCTTAAAAACGGCCTCGAAGGTGTGTCCCCCGTCAATAAAAACCATGCTGAGCGGTGTTGCCCATGATCTGGCAACCACTTCCGATCTTGCCACAACGGGGATCACCGTGTCTTCCAGAGAAAGATCTGTGACTACTTTTCTAAATATTTTAAATGTATCAATTTGTCCTGTTTCCTCATCGAAGAGTTCGGGATCAAAATAGTCCTGACCCGGCTGCTGTTCTTCTGAACCCCTGTGATGGTCTATCGAAAAGAGAATACTGCCGTTCTGTTTGCAAGCCAGCCCAAGGTAGGCAGCAGACTTTCCACAATAACTGCCGATTTCCAGACAGGGGCCTTCTTTGCTCGCTTCGCTGGCAATTTCATAGAGGCGAAACGCTTCTTCATCAAAGAGAAACCCTTTAAATGCATACTCTTTCAAATCATTGATATTCATGTCCGGTTATCCTTTCTTATACGCGGCCGAAACCTTTCTATTCATATAATGACATTTTCCCTGATGCAAGCGGTAGTTATAAAACATGTTTTTTAATCACCATTGACATATAGATTTCTTCACATTATATAAATTAAAATTTAATCGGGATGTTTAAAGAGTCTGAATGAATAATTATCGGCAAAATAATGAAGAACGGCAGGAACAACGTAGCATGGGAATGTGTCGATCCTGCATTATCGTTCTGACAGCACTTTTTATACTTTCAGGCTGTGCTGCTGTGAAGCCCCAAACAGTCACATTCTGCGAGAGTCGACAGTGCAACACGATTAAAGAGAGCGACTCCAAGCAGGAATTGCTCGGAAAACTATCGAAACTCATTAAAAAGAACCTGAACAGGAACATCACTCTGTACGAAACCCCTCCCGGGAAAATTGTAGGCAGTCTGGAGACAGCATCTTATTTTGATAAGGGTTTTTCATTTTATGTTCAGGGCGGCCCCATGCCCGGGGTAGCGACAGTCAAGACAATAAAATTTACAGACCTTGTTTATGTAGACCGTGAAAACCTGGAAATTAAATTCAGGGTATCGCCCACGGGTACGTGGAACGTAACCCCCCTTCTCTTTGCCGAAGCCGATGGCGTTATCTCTATCAGGTCAACAACCGAAATCAGGTATGAAAGCTTCTATCTGCTGACATGGATGGTTGTAGGAACATCCGTATGGTCCCATGAGTGGCTGATTGACTACATTGATCTGGATAAAGGAATTTTGGGAGGATATTATGCTATTCGCGGCGGAGGCCCTCTGACCCTCGGGGGCGGAAAAGGGTATGTCCAGTTGTCATTCGGACAAATTGCAGCGGAGGAGCCTTCAGGGGTCGTTGTTGCCGGAGCTCCTTCAACGGACACTAAAACAGTCGAACCGGCCCAGGAACTGCCACCCGACCTGGCCTTTAAGGTCATTATAAAGGAATCTTCAGGAGACAATGTTCTTGAGGGGGGGGAGGAAGTCTCTCTGAAGGTCGAGATAGAAAACAGAGGAAAAGGCGAGGCACGGGATGTTCAGGTCTTTCTTTCAGGGCATGATGACATCATCCGCCATCTCGGAGAAAAACGCACCCTGGGAGATATAAAAGCAGGAGAAAAGAGAACAGCCGAATTTAAGGCCACGCTGCCCTTACAGATCGCGGCGGATGCCGGGAGCCTCAGAATAAATGTTCAGGAAAAGCGGGGATTCTCTCCAGCCGAGGCAAAGATCTTAAAAATTGCAGTCAAGCCCGGGACCGTCAGGGAAAAGGTGGAAGTAATATCTGCCATTCCTAAACTCTTTTTTACGTCTCAGCTGAAGGATCGGAATAACGATCGCGTATTGGACGGTGGTGAGGAAATATCACTTCAAGTAGAAATTGAAAACAAAGGCGAAGGACTCGCCAGAAATGTGCAGGTATTTTTGTCGGGACATCCTACCCTCGTACATA
>Ga0163209_1000911_pt1 | contig 12913 bp, 12 predicted proteins | sample Kivu_160m_FD_113538 | JGI IMG/M metagenome (GOLD analysis project Ga0163209, IMG submission 113538) | Freshwater microbial communities from Lake Kivu, Western Province, Rwanda to study Microbial Dark Matter (Phase II) - Kivu_160m | ecosystem: Environmental > Aquatic > Freshwater > Lake ... | reverse complement strand
ATGTAATTATCGGCAGAGAATGACTTATATCTGATTGAACGTAGGTAGAATGTGCCGGGCTCTTGGAGTATAATGGCTACTTGCGGGGGCAAGTCCAGGAGTGGCGAATAAGACTTTGACAAAGGCGGAACTGAAGGCCAAGGTAAGCAGGCAGGTAGAGCAACAGCGCCAGGAACTCATTGAATTAAGCCTCAAGATTCATGTCAACCCTGAGCTGGGTTTCAAAGAGGAGAAGGCATCAGCCTGGCTTACTGATTACCTGGCAAGAAACGGCTTTCAGGTAGAAAACGGGATTGGGGGTTTAACTACCGCTTTTAAGGCAGCTTATGGCATCAGTAAACCGGTAATTGCTCTGCTTGGCGAATATGATGCCTTGCCTGAAATTGGGCATGCCTGTGGACACAATATAATAGCTGCTTCAGCGGTAGGAGCTGGTGTGGCCAGTAAATGTGTTGTTGACAATTGTGGTGGGACGGTTGTTGTTTTCGGTACACCTGCAGAGGAGCTTTTCGGTGGCAAGGTGTTCATGCTGAGGGAAGGTGTTTTTGATGGGGTGGATGCAGCTATGATAATTCACCCCGGGGTGCGTAACGCAGCGACTACTGAAGCGCTGGCCTGTATTGGCCTGGAGATTGAATTCTTTGGTAAAGCAGTTCATGCTGCCGCCTATCCTGAGCAGGGGGTAAATGCTCTCGAAGCCATGATTTTGGCGTTTAATGCTGTCAATTCACTTCGCCAGCATATCAGAGATAGGGCTCGGATTCATGGCATAATTACCCATGGTGGTGAGGTGGCTAATGTAGTACCAGCATATTCAGCAGCTACATTCCTCGTTCGTGCTACGGATAATGCCTACCTTGATGAGTTGAAGCAGAAGGTTATAAATTGCTTCGAGGGGGCGGCTCTAGCTACAGGTGCCAGATTGGACTATAGGTGGAGTGAGATAATCTATGCTCCAATGAAGAATAACTTAGTCTTGGCACAGCTATTTGCCCAGAATCTGGAATCTTTGGGCCGAAGGGTGGAACCTTTTGAACCTCACTTTGGTTTCGGTAGCACTGACATGGGTAATGTTAGCCAGGTTATACCTGCCATTCATCCCTCGGTCGCCATTGTTCCCCCCGACGTGCTACTGCATTCGACAGATTTCGCCGTAGCTGCTGCCTCTGAGTCAGGGCATAAGGGGCTGTTAGATGCGGCTAAAGCTCTAGTTATGACGGTTGTTGACCTTCTAAGTGAACCTCAAGCTCTATCCAGGGTTAAGGATGAATTCTCTGGTCAGACGTCATAGAGCAAATATTTTCAGAGTTTTGCTCTGTGCAGTCGGTAAGAATTGGCCCTGTGGCAAAATCTTTTTGAGGTCAGGTGTTCAAGCGGCTTTATCGGGTATAGAAATCAAAGGCCAGAAATTATAAAATAGAGCCACGGAAATGCCCCTAGGGGTAGAATTCTGGCTGGATAACAGTTGTTAAGCTGACTAGTATCAATGGGAGTTTAAGAATGAAGGTTATTTTTCTCAAGGATGCACCTAAGGGGAAGAGGGGGGAGATAAAAGAGGTTGCTGATGGCTATGCCAGGAACTTCCTTTTACCTAAAGGCCTGGCTTTACCGGCAACACCTTCGGCAATAAAGGCAGCTAAAGTCCTGTCTGATGAGAAGGCAGAGAGTCAGGCTCGCCAGCGTGAGGAACTGAGCAGGATAGTTCAGGAGCTGGAGGGGAAAGAGTTACATTTCAAGGCTAAAGCAGGCGCCAAAGGTCGCCTTCATGGCGCTATTACCACTGCTAGTATAGCTGATGAGCTCTCTCGGCTCACAGGCTTCGAGATAGACAAGAAAAAAATCGAGCTAGAGGAGCCTTTGCATCATGTCGGCAGCTATGACGTAATGATTAACTTGGGTACAGGTACTGAGGCTAAAATTAAAGTGGTTATTGAGGAAGAGACGACTCAAGATGATTAGCGAAAACCTGCCTCCACATGATGTTGAAGCTGAAAAAGCAGTGCTTGGCTCGCTGCTTATTGATAGTGAGGGCATATTCAAGGTTGCTACTTTCCTTAGGCCGGAGGACTTCTTTACGCCGGAAAATCAGTGGGTTTATGATGCCTGTTTCAGCCTTTACCAACGTAATGAGGGCATAAATCAGATAACTGTAGCTCACGAATTAGCCCAGAAAGGCAGGCTGGAAGAGGCTGGTGGGGCTGCTTATTTAAGTCACCTGGTGTCTATGGTACCTACATCTCTACATGTTGAGCATTTTGCGAAGATTGTGTCGAGTTCGGCTGTAATGCGGCGACTCATCAGTGCTGGCAGCCAGATTACTGCTCTTGGCTATGAGGCTGATACCGAGGTTGATGCTACGCTTAGTAGGGCAGAAGACGTTTTGTTTAAGGTAAGGCAGCGGCAAAGCCGTCAGGATTTTGTGCCTATTCGCCAGGTTCTCGGTCAGTATTTTGAAGAGGCCGGGCCAGCCCAACCTAGCAGAGAGGAGATTCCACATATTCTCACCAGCTTCGCCGCTATAGATGACATATTAGGGGGGTTACAGCGTTCTGACCTGATTATCCTGGGTGCCAGGCCAAGCGCAGGCAAGACTACCTTGGCGCTTAATATTGCCAGAAACACGGCTGTCAACCAGAAAGCCTGTGTAGCTCTATTTAGCCTGGAGATGTCTCGACAAGCGGTTGTCCAGCGTCTTTTAGCTAATGAGTCCAAAGTGGATTCTAAAAGAGTTCGTTTAGGGACATATACAGAAAAAGAAGAGAGAAGAATCATGGAGGCTAGCGGTATCCTATCCGAAGCACCGATATATATTGATGACTCACCTCAACTGCGGGTGGTGGAGATGCGAGGCAAGGCACAGCGACTTCATCGCGAGCGCACTGTTGACCTGGTTATTGTCGATTATCTGCAACTGATACAGGGGGCGACTAGAAGCGAAAGTCGAGTGCAGGAGCTAAGCGAGATAACGCGCTCGCTGAAGGCACTTGCTCGTGAGATAGACGCACCTGTATTGGCCATTTCGCAACTTAGTCGGGCTATAGAATGGCGCACATCGCACAGACCCCAGCTCTCCGACCTTAGAGATAGCGGCAGCATCGAGCAAGATGCTGATGTGGTCCTCTTTATCTCCCGTGATGCAATGTATTTCACTAAAGATGAATGGGGAAAAACTCATGACGTAGGGATAGAGCCCTATGAAGAAGATAAGGCTGATATCATTATAGCCAAGCATCGTAATGGTCCTACGGGTGAAGTCAAATTGCGTTTTGACTCTAAGACAGCCAGATTCGAAGATGCACAACCAGAGTTGGGAGCAGCTTAAGGATTATTCGGGACGAAGAAGCATGACTAAGAAACCGTTTTCTGGTTTCCCAGCAAGGGCTGAAGTTACTCCAATACCTAATTTGTTCTTCACTGCAGTGATGCCACAGATTGATGACATCGCCGAGCTTAAGACGATATTGCATGTTTTCTGGCTGCTCAGCCATCGCCGTGGTTATCCCCAGTTTATAACCTACAACGAACTTCTGTCTGACCCCATACTTATGGACGGCATAGGGGGAGTAGCCAAGCCCAAAGACGAAATACTCCGCCAAGCACTGGACCAAGCTGTGCAGCATGGCGCTATGCTGTACCTAAGGATTGACAGAGATGGGCAGCCGGAAGATGCATATTTCATTAACAATGAGGCTGCGAAGGAGATGGTTAGTAAAATTCAGCAAGGCAAGCTTCCGCAGATGGGTCCGATGCCTAGTAGAGATGAGAGGGCTGAAACCATGCCGCCGCCGAACATTTTCAGCCTTTATGAACAAAACATAGGCATGCTTACCCCTATGATTGCCGAGGAACTCCAGGAGGCTGAGAAAACTTACCCGGCAGAGTGGATTGAGAGCGCTTTTAAAGAGGCTGTCGCCTTAAATAAGCGTAGCTGGAAATATATTGCGCGTATTTTAGAACGATGGGCTACAGAAGGCAAAGATGATGGAAAACTTGGGAGAGATTTTAAAAAAGAGGACGACCGCGAGAAATACATCAGGGGCAAGTACGGACACATGGTCCAGCGGTGAGTCAGGAGGAGAAAGCTCGCCTGGCTCAGCTTGCCCAATATGTAAAGGAGCTGGTTTCGTACATCCTTTATCGGCTTCGGGAAATCCTGATTTCAGTCGGGTCGTACCGTGCCGATGCAGACATGAGGAGTTGAAAAAGGAGAAGCTGGCTCAGCTTCAACGGTACAGTAATCTTGGTGCCCTGTCTCGGCTAACCTTCGATAACCTCTTGCCGAACGGTAGATACGACGAAGCCGCATTACAGCAGAATTTCACACGGGCTTATGAAGCCGCCAAAGCTTTTACCAACGAGCCGAAGGGGTGGTTAATCTTAGTCGGCCCGAGTGGTTGTGGCAAAACACATTTAGCCTGCGCCATCGCCAATTACCGGCTGAGCCTGGGTCAGCCCGCTTTTTACATGGGCGCCGCTGATTTACTGGACCACCTTAGAAGTGCTTTTAGCCCCAGCAGTGATATTGCTCATGACGAACTGTTTGAGCGTGTGAAAAACGCACCGCTTTTAATCTTGGATGATTTGACTATGACAGCTACCACTACCTGGGCCAAGGGGAAATTGGAGCAGTTGCTCAATTATCGTTTCAATGTCCGCTTACCTACGGTTATCACCACCGATGTGCCGGTTGAAGAGTTTGATGAGAGTTTACGAGGCCATCTGACTGACCCTGAGCTATGCACTATATGTGTAATTCAGGGGAAATCGGCACTGACTTTGGAGCACCTCAGTAGCATAGAGTTAGAGGCATTAAGTAAGAAGGCCTTCAACAATTTCGATTATAAATCGCTAAATCTCTCGCCTGAGGAGCGCCAGAGCTTGGAGCAAGCCTACCGCAATGCCGTCAATTTTGCTAAATCTCCGGAAGGCTGGTTGATTTTCATGGGTGTCAATGGTTGTGGCAAAACACACCTGGCAGCCGCCATTGCCAATCATCTACGCCGAGAAGGTAAATCAGTGTTGTTCATTGTGGTTACTGACCTCCTCGATTATTTGCGCTCCACCTTTAATCCGGAGAGCAGACTGTCCTATGATGAGCTCTTTGAGAAAATTAAAAAGACCCCGGTGCTTATTCTTGATGATTTTGGTGAGCAATCAGCCACGCCATGGGCTCAAGAAAAGCTCTATCAGCTAATAAATTATCGCTATAATGCCAGGTTAGCCACGGTGATTACTACCTGTTTTGACTTGGATAGTATTGAAAGACGTATCGGCTCGCGTATGGTTGACCCCAGCCTCAGTCTTGTCTTAAATATCAATGCACCTGATTATCGTGGCGATATAAAATCGCCGCTGGTTCGTGAGGCCAAGTCCCAGCAACGATATTCGCGGCGAGGTCGTTTGTCTTAGACTGTTGTAGGTCAAAGATTTTCCTGCTAAAATAACCCAAATTAGCTAGGAAAGAGCCGTGGTAAACTCGCCAGTTCTGGTACTTAATCAGAATTACGAACCGCTCAATATCTGCAGAGTACGCAGGGCTATAATTTTGCTGTTTCGCGGCAAGGCTGAGGTTTTGGAGAATGGGCGGGGTAACCTTCATTCTGTTGAGGGTGTCTTCGACATCCCCTCGGTGATTCGCCTTGTTTATTTTATCAGGCGACCGCGGCAGCAGCGGAAGTTGACCAAGCTTGAGGTTTTCAATCGTGACCAGCATGTCTGTCAATATTGCGGCCGAGAAAGTAAGGAACTCACTCTAGACCATGTTACACCGAGGCGGCGTGGTGGGGAGCATAGCTGGGAAAATATGGTAAGTGCCTGCATACCTTGTAATCGTCGGAAGGCTGGAAGGACCCCAATTGAGGCCGGAATGCCACTCCTTCGTCAACCCAGACCGCCACACAACGATGGCTTCTATGTGCCCTTTCAGTACCTCCGTGTGCATACTGAGTGGCAAAAATACCTTCCTCAATAAATCTAAGTTTTTGTCTGCTGCTTATCGTCTGCTGGTTTTTCGCGCCAGCCTATCTGGCTGAGCGGTAATTCTACAGTAACACCTGTTTCTAATTCTACTGTTACGGTCTCTTTAAGCGGATTACAACTGACTACTTTAGCATTTCCCAAAGCTGTGGACACTTCCTGACGCAATGGTGGCATTTTTTCTTTCATAGCCCGATATTGCTCATATTCATAGCCCAAGCAACAAAGGAGTCGGCCGCAGATACCAGACGTTTTCATCGGGTTGAGTGCGATATCTTGCTCCTTGGCCATCTTAATGGAAACCGGCTCAAACTCGCTGAGGAAGGTGGTACAGCATAAGGGGAAACCACATTTACCTAAGCCACCAATTAACTTTGCCTCGTCTCTAGCTCCAACTTGCCTTAATTCAACGTGGGTCTTCAGGTTACGGCTTAACTCTCGAACAAGCTCACGAAAATCAACCCTTTTTTCGGCGCTGAAGAAGATGGTGAGATGGCTTCCATCTAAATTATACTGAGCTGAGATCAGTTTCATTGGCAGGTTGAGTTTTTCTACTAGCTCTCGGCATTTGGCTATGGCATTTGTTGCCTTTTCTTGCTGTTGTTGAGCCTTTTCTATGTCTTCAGCCTGTGCCTTGCGGATTACCGGTTTCAGTGGTTCGACTATTTCACTAAAAATGACTTGTTTTGGGGAGATAACCACTTTGCCCAATTCTTGGCCACGGCTGGTCTCAACCACCACCTCGTCATTTATTTCTAAGGGGATACCCGCAGCGTCGAAATAGTAGACCTTACCGGCTTGATGAAAACGAACTCCAGCTATTTCTGGCATTATAAGCTTACGGGCGTGGGTAATGTTGTATTACCCAGTGCCCCCTCCTTCTTAGGCATGTTAAGCATTAATATCTCGAACACCAAGCGCAGGTTGGCATTTACGGCGATCTGGTTTAACGATTGTCGCAAGCTATCGATAAAATTCCTGATCTCCAATAAACTTAGTACCTGTGCCCATTTCTCAAGCTTTGAGATGTGGTCAACATTGGTGGTGGTGTGTTTGCAGCCGCATTTAGTCAGCATCACATCCCTCCACCAGACAAGCCAAAGTTTTATTGTCTCTTCGGCTGACTTACGCTCATTCCCGAGCTTAGCGGCGTAGCTGAAACGTTCTTCCCAGCCAGCACCTAGCAAAGAAAACATTTTGGTCAACCTTTGAGTGCGCTGTGCGAGGTAACTGTCGTCAACTGAAACTCTTAGTGCCCAACCGAGGCAGCCCTGAGACAATCGGGCTAAGAGTCTTGCCCTATCACTATCAATGCCATGGGACTCGATAAGTATCTTTTCTGTTTCCTCGCTTGAAATTGGCTTTAATTCTATCCGCTGGCAGCGAGAGACTACAGTGGGCAAGAGCCGTAGTTCTTCGGCAGTCAAGAGAAGTATCATTATGTGAGGTGGCGGCTCTTCTATAGTCTTGAGCAAGCAGTTGGCCGCTTCGGTAGATAGATATTCAGCACCATCGATAATAAACACCTTGCACTTTCCCTCATACGGCGGCAAGCTAGCACTGTGTTGAAGTTCTCTAATATCATCAATGCTAATTTCAACACGCGTTCTTATCTCTCCCGAATCTTTGGCTGAGTTCAGACCTATGATTGCAATATCAGCGTGCTTACCGTTGGCGATTCTGCGACAGGACTGGCACTCACCACAGGGTGGCTCTTTCTCTTGGCAGTTCACTGCTTGGGCCAAATCGAATGCTAAGGTCATTTTACCTATGTGTGGTGCTCCTACAAGAAGGTAGGCATGAGCCAATTCACCGGTTTGAAGGCTATGTTCAAGTAAGGCTAAAGCTTTGGGTTGACCAATTGTTTGCCACATATCTTTTCTAAATTAGGTCTAGATTTATCAAGTCCTTATAACTTTCGCGCTTTCGGATCAGGCGAGCTTTGCCGTCTTTGACCATCACAATGGCTGGTCTGGGAGCCATATTATAGTTGCTTGACATGGGGATAGAATAAGCGCCGCTGACTGGTATAGCTATAATATCTCCTACTGAGACGGGAGCCAAGCTCACGTCTCTTGCCAGAATGTCACCTGACTCACAATATTTGCCGGCAATAGCGACATTGGTTGATTCGTCATCGCTAACCTTGTTTGCCACCAAAACTTCATACCGTGCTTCGTAAAGAGCCGGGCGGATGTTATCTCCCATGCCGCCGTCTACACATATATATTTCCGCACTCCGGGAATCTCTTTTGTCGAACCAACAGTATATAAAGCCACACCTGCCTGTGCCACAATGGCTCTACCAGGTTCGATAATTAGCTTTGGGTATGTCAAATCAAGCTCATTGGCTAGACTTTTCACCTTGGCAGTTATAGCTTCTGCATAATCAGCTATGCCTGGTATTTGAGAATCTACTGTGTATTTGACAGCAAAGCCGCCGCCAGGGCTGAGTTCAGCAAGATGAAAAGCATACTTAGTTTTCATTTCCCTGGCAAAATTCAGGACAAGGCTTATGGCTATTTGATAAGAAGAAGTATCGGGGATGGGTGAGCCGAGGTGAAAGTGAAGGCCCACGAGGTTAAGATTGTAAGCTGATATAGCTTTGGCCACTGCCGTCTCAGCCTGTCCGGTAGCTAACGGAAAGCCGAATTTGCTATCGAGTATACCGGTGGTAGTATGGCGATGAGTATGAGGATCAACTCCAGGAGTAAGACGAAGTAAAATGCTCTGTCTAACTCCCATCTTGTGAGCCAATGAGTTAAGCAGGTCCATCTCATCGAAATTGTCAACTACAATTCGCCCGATTCCCCAATCTAAAGCCTGCTTTAGCTCATCGGCAGTCTTATTATTGCCGTGAAAATACACCTTTTCTCGCGGAAAGTCCACTGATTGAGCCGCGCTCAACTCTCCACCAGAAACAACATCTAACCCCAGGCCTTCTTCTTTAAGAATAATAGCTAGAGCCCGGTTCAGGAAAGCCTTAGATGCATATATAATCAGTGTGTTCGAATAGCGCTTGGTGAACTCAGTCTGAAATTCTTGGCACTTGGAACGAAGGGTAACCTCGTCGAAAACATAGAGGGGAGTGCCGAATTTTTTAGCCAGCTCAATGCTGTCGCAGCCACCAATATAAAGGTGACCGCGACTGTCGACCTCATTTGTTAACGGAAACAGGGAAAGCTTCGATAAATCGCTTTGGTGCATCGGAGCAATATCATAGATATCAACAGATGGAGTTATTATACTATTTATATTATCCTCATCGCTAGCCTGTTATTCTGGCATAAAGGAAGCAGGTTCATATCTCAATCATTTGAAGTTGGTGAAATTGTGGCCAAATGCCCTCGTAATCTACCTTACACGCAAGGTGATAGTTTAGTGGAATGGCCTCGGTTGGCTCCTGCAGCTCCGGGGGATAGACGGCTTCAAAACCACTTTATCGGAAGAGGTGTACTGTATATAACACCTTAAGCCCGATTTTCTGGAACATGTAGCACAGTAGGAAGTGCTTTGGAGTACATGAACCTCTGTTAAGCTTAAGTATGTCTTTATATCTTGTATGTTTTGGTGCCTTCAGAAATGTTCTAGGATGCTGATTTTTCTGGCATCGTCGGAGACTGTAAGTTAGTTGACCGCTCGAGGTAGCACTTCCATCGGGCATTTAACCAGTCCTGCAATTGATTGATCTGCTCTTCGGTAACGTTTTTAAACCTTCCTTGTTCAGTTAAGTATTCTCTTACTGGCTTAAGTTTACCCTTCCGGGCGAGTGACTCGCTGGCAGAAGTGAGGTGAAAAATGCCATCTTCAACCTCGTAGAGAACAACCAGTCCGGTCTCTACTGCCAGCTGGCCGATTTTGATGGTGTCGCTGTAGGGGAATTGCCATCCAGGAGCGCAGGGTGTGAATACATGAATGAACCTGGTGCCCTTTATCTCCTTTGCTTTTCTGACTTTTTCGTACAGGTCTAAGGGGTAAGAGGCACTGGCAGTGGCGATATACGGCAGGCAGTGAGCTTCCATTATGGCAGCTATGTCCTTCGGGTTCTGTCGCTTGCCCAGGACAGGTGTGGTGCCTGTGACAGCACCCAGAGGTGTGGAGCCTGAGCGTTGATTGCCGGTGTTCATATAGCCTTCGTTGTCATAGCAGATGTAGATGAAATCCTCCTGCCTTTCCGCAGCCCCGCTCAATGACTGAATTCCTATATCGTGTGTGCCTCCATCGCCGGCCATTGCCAATACGGTCAATCCCTTTCTGCCCATAGCTCTGAGTCCGGCAACCAGTCCAGTTGCTGATGCCCCGGTGGAGGCAAATGGTGTATTCACGCAAGGGACATTAACCGATGTTATTGGATACATGCCGTGCAATACGGTGAGACAACTGGCTGGCACCGTTACAATGACCTGTCCATCTAATGCCTTTAGAATGTGACGATAGGCAAGAGATAAGGCACAACCTGGGCATGTCCTATTGCCTGGCAGTGCATATTCTGTTTCAGTTAGGTTGACTGCATTAACTTTCAAAATGAAATACCTTTCAAATGTGACATATCCATTCAGGATATTCGATGTTCAAGGGGCCCGTTTCCATTGAAGGTAGCGATTTTCTTACTGCATCTGCTAGTTCTCTGGCTTTGACATCTCGTCCGCCCAGTCCGACGATAAAGTTTCGTATTACTGCATTTGCCTTAGTTCCGCAGAGGGCTGACTTGACTTCTGAGCAGGTGGCTCCTTCAGAGCCATAGCTGATGTTCTTATCAAAAACCACGATCAGGCGAGCTTTCTCTAGTGCCTTCCTCAGGCTAGATTTTGGGAACGGTCTGAACACTCTCAAGCCAATGACACCAATTTTATGGCCTTCTTCCCGAAGCATATCCGCAGCTACCCTTGCTTCCATGGCTAGACTACCCATGGCAACAATGACTATGTCAGCATTGCCCAGGTCATCTTCCCAAAACATGTTGGCGTAGTTCCTGCCAAACAATTCGCCGAATTCCTGTCCCACCTTGATTATTGTTTCTGCGGAGTTTTGTAAAGCTTCCTGGAGGAGATATCTCAGCTCCATATATCCGTGGCAGAGAACACCATCAGCGTTGACTCTGGGATCAGCAAGGGTTACAAGGTTGTAATTCTTGGGATTGGCTGGGTCCAGTATGGTATGCGGTTTATATGGAGGCAAAAATCTATCCACATCCTCTTGTGACGGCACTTCAACAGGCATTTCAGTGTGAGATAGGACATAACCATCGAAACAAATCATAACGGGCACGTACACTGTTTCCGCGATCTTATAAGCTTGGATAATCGAATCCAGAATTTCTTGGTTGTTTCGAGCATACATCTGTATCCAACCGGTATCACGCTGGGATATGGAGTCCTGTTGGTCGTTGAGTATATTCCAGGGTGCTCCGATGGCGCGGTTAACGCAGGCGAGCACTACCGGGAGGCGTGCCCCAGCCGCCCAATGCAGCATCTCATGCATGTAGGCTAAACCATGGGCGCTTGTCGCGGTGAAGGTTCTGGCTCCCACCATAGAGGCTGAAGTACATACGGCCATCGCACTGTGTTCACTCTCGACGGCGACGTATTCAGCCTTGAGGTCGCCTCTCTCCACAAATTCAGAAAGTGCTTCGGTAACTGGTGTCTGTGGAGTGATCGGGTAGGCAGCAATGACTTGGACACGGCTGAGTTTGGTTCCCTCGGCCGCAGCTTGATTACCATCCAGCAATCGGATATTGGCTTTGTTAGCTTTCTTTGTCAAAGAACCACGACTCTTCTTGTTTTGGACAGAGCCCTTTCTTCATTACACCATGGTTATAGCTTTTGCCGGGCATACTTGCATGCATATTCCGCATCCTTTACAGTATTCCAGATTTATCTGGATGGGTATGGTTTTCTTGATGATAGCATCAGGACAATACAGCCAGCACAGAAAACATGATGGCTTCTTTTGCTTAGCTGGGATACACTTGCTATGATGTATCACCGGCATCAGGCTGCGCCACTCACCTGTCTTGCCAGCTTCGCCAATAGCTGGTGATGACTCATCGCAGATATGCTTGCAATCCCTGGTTCCCATGGTCTTGTGTTATCTTATTCTCTCTAGTTTGGTTATCTCGTAAGTCTTCTCAATGGCGGCGAGGTTAATGTCTATAGCGTTATTGGAAAATCTTTCCCTTATTACTTTTTCTATACTACTTATATCCACTATTTGGGTAGCACGGGCAAAAGCGCCTAACATAGCAGTGTTCACCATTGGAAGTCCGCCGACCATCAGCCCCAGTTCCCGGCAGACTTTAGTGGCATCGGCAGTGGCGATGTTAAAATCGCCTTTGATGTTAAGCTCTTTAGGATGGAGCCATGAGTTAACCACCAGCCATCCCCCGCTGCTTAAGCCGCTGATTACCTCTTTATATCTAAGCAGCGACTGATCTAGAACCACAACAGCATTTGGTTTTTCTACTTGCGACACTACAGTTATCGCTTCTGTGGAGATCCTAGTCAGTGCACTTACCGGGACGCCCCTTCTTTCAGCGCCGAATGATGGTGCCGCGGTTACCCCTTGGTATCCTTTAAGATAGGCTGCCTGTGCCACTATCTTGGCAGCTGTTACAGCTCCCTGTCCACCCCGCCCATGCCATCTAATCTCATACAGCTTTGTAATCACAGAGGATTTCTTTGGCCTTCCTTATTTGCCTTCGATTTTTTAAAGTGAACAAGCATATATGGTAGCTCTCATGAGTTGGGTATGTCAAATACAGGACTGGAGGGATTGTTTATTAATGTAGTGGCGAGGCTTTAGCCTCGCTACAAAAAAGCGACCCTAAAGGGTCGCAACTACATTGAAAATCGACTGTTAATAAGAGCTCTCTCCTAACCTACCTCTTAAATAGCTCCTAATGCGGTGCTTAGTGGCGCGAGAAAGAGAAGGCAGATAT